>CDZP01051154.1_pt1 | contig 372078 bp, 305 predicted proteins | sample 554941 | NCBI WGS metagenome assembly CDZP01 (sample SAMEA3182064, study PRJEB8094) | gut metagenome | biome: human; feature: gut; material: Stool; isolation source: human stools | place: Canada | collected 2013-01-28
CCGGAGGCGTATTCCGTCTCGTAATTGTGGAAGCGCCGAAGGCCCCGAAAACTTAATTTATATTTTATGATCAAAATCACTTTTCCCGACGGCTCGGTCAGAGAATACGCCGAAGGGACTACTGCTTACCAGATCGCAGAGAGCATCAGCCCTCGTTTAGCTGCCGACTCTCTTGCCGCTTCGGTAAACGGCGCGACGGTAGACATGACGCGCCCGATCGGGGAGGACGCCTCGGTCAAATTCTACAAATGGGACGACGAAGAGGGCAAACACGCCTTCTGGCACACCTCGTCGCACCTGCTGGCCGAAGCCCTCGAAGCCCTCTATCCGGGCATCAAGTTCGGCATCGGCCCCGCCATCGAAAACGGCTTCTACTACGACGTCGATTCGCCGACGCCGATCACCGAGGCCGACCTTCCGAAGATCGAACAGAAGATGCAGGAGCTGTCCCGCAACAAAGAGCAGCTCGTCCGCCGCGAGGTCCCCAAGGCCGAAGCGCTCAAGACCTTCACCGAGAAGGGCGACCAGTACAAGGTCGAACTGATCTCGGACCTGCAGGACGGAACCATCTCATTCTATACCAACGGTGCGTTCACCGACCTCTGCCGGGGGCCGCACATCCCCAACACGGGTTACATCAAGGCCCTCAAGCTGACTTCGGTGGCAGGTGCCTACTGGCGCGGCAACGAGAAGAACAAGATGCTGACGCGCATCTACGGCATCTCGTTCCCCAAGAAGTCGATGCTCGACGAATACCTCGTGATGATGGAGGAGGCCAAGAAACGCGACCACCGCAAGCTGGGCAAGGACCTCGAACTGTTCTGTTTCTCGCAGCGCGTGGGACAGGGTCTGCCCTTGTGGCTGCCGAAAGGCGCCGCACTGCGCGACCGGCTGGAGCAGTTCCTGCGCAACGTGCAGAAGGAGTACGGCTACCAGCAGGTCATCACCCCGCATATCGGCAACAAGGAGCTGTACGTGACTTCGGGACACTACGCCAAGTACGGCAAGGATTCGTTCCAGCCGATTCACACCCCGATCGAGGGCGAGGAGTATCTCCTGAAGCCGATGAACTGCCCGCACCACTGCGAGATTTACCGTTCGAAGCCGCGTTCGTACAAGGAGCTGCCCGTCCGGCTGGCGGAATTCGGCACCGTGTACCGCTACGAGCAGTCGGGCGAACTGCACGGACTGACCCGCGTCCGCGGATTCACGCAGGACGACGCCCACCTGTTCGTACGCCCCGACCAGCTGCTCGAAGAGTTCGAGCGGGTGATCGACATCGTGCTCTACATCTTCAAGACGCTGAAGTTCGACAACTATACGGCACAGATTTCGCTGCGCGACCCCAACAACAAGGAGAAGTACATCGGCTCGGACGAAAACTGGGAGAAGGCCGAAAGCGCCATCATGCAGGCCGCCGAGGAGAAGGGACTCAATACGGTCGTGGAGTATGGCGAAGCCGCGTTCTACGGTCCCAAGCTCGACTTCATGGTCAAGGACGCCATCGGCCGCAAGTGGCAACTGGGAACCATTCAGGTGGACTACAACCTGCCGGAGCGGTTCGACCTGACGTACAAGGGCGCGGACGACAAACTGCACCGCCCGATCATGATTCACCGCGCGCCGTTCGGCTCGATGGAGCGTTTCGTGGCCGTACTGCTGGAGCATACGGGCGGCAAGTTCCCGTTGTGGCTCTCGCCCCAGCAGGTCGTGGTGCTCCCCATTTCGGAGAAGTTCAACGACTACGCCCTGCAGGTCGCGGAGTACCTCAACCGCAGCGACGTGAGGACCGAGGTGGACGACCGCAACGAGAAAATCGGCCGCAAGATCCGCGACAACGAACTCAAGCGCATCCCCTACCTGCTGATCGTCGGCGAGAAGGAGGAGGCCGAAGGACTCGTGTCGGTACGCGCGCAGGGCGAAGGCGACAAGGGTCAGATGACGCTCGAAGGCTTCCGCGACTTCATCGCCGGAATGGTGAAGGAGGAGATCGAGGCCAACAAAATGGAAAAGAAATAACGACTCCGGTCCGCATCCGGGACTTCCCCTTTCGGGGGAAATTCCGGACGGCGGGGTTTACGGCACGCCGCAGGTCACGCCCCGGCAGCCGGACAATGAAAAACAAAAGTAATTAACCACTTTAATACTTTACGATTATCGCAGCACCGAAACCATTCCCGCCGAGGCCATTCAACCCCGGGAATAACCGGCCGAAACCGGCAGCCGGCACCAACAACCGGTACGGGCGCCGCCCGCCCGAAAAGGAGAATCCGCACCGCATCAACGAGCAGATAACGGCTCCCGAAGTGCGCGTCGTGGGCGACAACGTCGAACAACCGCTGGTTTTACCCATACGCGAAGCGCTGAAGCTCGCCGACAGCATGGAACTCGACCTGATCGAGATCTCGCCCAAGGCCGAGCCGCCCGTATGCCGCATCGCCGATTACCAGAAATTCCTCTACCAGCAGAAGAAAAAGGCCAAGGAGCTGAAAGCCAATCAGGTGAAAGTCGTGATCAAGGAGATCCGCTTCGGTCCGCAGACCGACGACCACGACTACAACTTCAAGCTCAAGCACGCCACCAACTTCCTGAAGGAGGGCTGCAAGGTCAAGGCGTACGTCTTCTTCCGCGGCCGTTCGATCGTCTTCAAGGAGCAGGGCGAAATCCTGCTGCTCCGTTTCGCCACCGACCTCGAAGAGGTCGCCAAAGTGGAGATGATGCCCAAGCTCGACGGCAAGAAGATGAACATGATGCTGGCGCCCAAAACCAACAAGAAGTAGCGGCGGAGCGGTTCCGACACCGCGCGAAGCGACTATATCCGATCCATAATCGGGGTCCCGGAAGGGAGTCCGATTGTGGATTTTTATTTCATGACCGACGCAAGCGGCAGAGAGACGGCGGCCTTTCACACACCTGCGGAAGCGGACCTGCAGGCATGCACCTGCGGGGACGAACTGCGGGAACGGACTTTCGGGAACGACACGGAGACAAGCTTTCGGAGACGGGCTTCGGGGACGGGCTTTCGGGAACGACGCGGGGACAAGCTTTCGGAGACGGGCTTCGGGGAGGGGCTTCGGGGACGGGCTTCGGGGACGGGCTTCGGGAAGGGGCTTTCGGGAGCAGACATTCGGAAGCGCTACGCAGGGAACCGCCCTGCCGGACTTATTCCGTCCGCAGAAAAGGGATTTTGCCGAATTTCGAAATATATTTACCTTTGCAATGAAATGATTACGCAGGACGACATATTCGGGATCACGAACGACGCGGCGTTCGAAGCCGCCGCACTGGAGGTATTCAGACGGCAGGCCGCAGAATGCCCACCCTACCGCGAGTATCTCGCGCTGGCCGGAGTGCGGCCCGAAGAGGTGCGAGCGGCCCGCGAGATTCCGTTCCTGCCGATCGAAATCTTCAAGACCCACGACGTCTACTGCGGCGGCACGGAGCCGGAGGCGGTCTTCACCTCGTCGGCAACGACGGGCATGACGCCGTCGCGCCACCCGATGCGCTCGCTGGCGCTGTACGAACGGACGTTCCGCGCAGCATTCGGCACGTTCTACGGCGAACCGGCGCAGTGGAGCCTCTATGCCCTGCTGCCCAATTACCTGCGCCGCAAGGGGTCGTCGCTGGTCTACATGGCCGACCGGCTGATTGCCGACTGCGGTTCGGGCGGCTTCTACTTGGACGACTACGACGGGCTGCTGGCGGCCATGCAGGCCGATCCGAAGCCCAAAATCCTGCTGGGCGTAAGCTATGCGCTGTGGGATCTGGCGGAGCGTTACGCCCCGAAGCTCGAAAATACGGTCATAATGGAGACGGGCGGCATGAAGGGTTACCGCGAAGAGATTCCCAAGGAGGAGTTTCACAAAATCCTGTGCGGCGCATTCGGCGTCGGCGCGATACACTCCGAATACGGCATGGCCGAGCTGACTTCGCAGGCCTATTCGCAGGGCGGCAACCTCTTCCGCTGTCCGCCGTGGATGCGCGTCACAACCCGCGACGTGAACGATCCGTTCGATCCGCAGCCCGCGGGAACGCGCGGAGGGCTGAACATCGCCGATCTGGCGAACTGGTGGTCGTGCGCGTTCATCCAGACGCAGGACGTGGGCCGGGTCGATGCCCGCGGAGCGTTCGTCGTCGAGGGGCGCATCGATCACAGCGACATCAGAGGATGCAACTTACTGGTACAGTGAACCTGAACGGGTTTCCGCCGCAAAGCGGGCAGCCCCCGATATAAAACCGAATTATGAAAACAGCAGCATTCGTCCCCATACGGCTCAACAGCCAGCGCGTCAGCGGCAAGAACCTGCGTCCGCTGAGCGGGTCGCCGCTCATGTGCCACATACTCCGAACGCTGACCGAGGTCGAAGGAATCGACGAGGTTTACGTCTATTGCAGCGACGAGCGGATCCGCGAATTCCTGCCCGAAGGGGTGCGGTTCCTGCGCCGCAGCGAGGAGCTGGACCGCGACACGACGCTGGGACGGGAGATTTACGACAGCTTCACCGCCGAGGTCGAAGCCGACCTCTATGTGCTGGCGCACGCCACGTCGCCCTTTATCCGCGCCGAGACCGTCGCGGATGCGCTCCGGAAAGTGGTTTCGGGCGAATACGACTCGGCATTCAGCGCCGAAAAGATACAGACGTTCGCATGGTACGAGGGGCGGCCGCTCAACTATTCGCCCGAAAACATCCCCCGCACACAGACCATCGAGCCGGTGTATATCGAAACCAGCGCCTTCTTCATCTTCCCGCGGGCCTTGTGGACCGGGCGGCACCGCAGGATCGGCGACAGACCCTACATGGCGGTTGTGGACCGTATCGAGGGGCTGGACATCGACTATCCGGAGGATTTCACGATGGCCGAGATCATCGCCGCAAGCCGCAACCTGCCCAAATAAATTCCGGCGCATTTGCCGGTACATCAGACGATACGAAAAAGGAGGAATTTCGATTCCTCCTTTTCCGTTTTCATCGGGCAGCTCACTCCGGGTTCCGTTCATAGGCGTCGATCATCGAACCGCGGGTGCGGTTGACGATCCGCGCACCGAGCGCGGCGGCATAATCGCGCAGAACTTCGTGGCCGCGGAACAGTTCGGCGACTTCGGCCAGATACTCCGCCATCGTATAGGGTACGTGGGGAACCTTCTTGTAAATAGGCTGCGGCGCGGCGGCTTCCGCTCCGTCGTAATAGTGGCGGTCGATGCGGCAAAGCCGGTTCCCATCGTCCACGCAGAGTCCGTCCAACAGCGTATGGTCCACGCCGTAAAGCTCGATCCGCTTATACCCCAGCAGCAGAGCGACGTATTCGCCGACCTGCACCACCGTTCCGAAATTGGCGCTTCCCAGCCCGCGGCGGAAAAGCCAAAATTCGAGACTTCTGAAACCGCGGTACATCTGGGTATGGAACCGGACGATGCGGATATTGGAATTGGGCAGCGCGGCGCGGTAGTCGAAGCCTTCGGGGTTATAGTACTGCACGTAGAGGTTCATCGGCCACGCAACCTTGCGGGCGAGCGTCGCGTAAAGCGCCCGGACGCGGTCGCGGCATGCGCTGTCACGGAAGAACATCGGGTCGGAAAGGACGTAATACTTCGGCTTCACGACCTCGAAGCGGTCGTCTTCGGCGAAAAAATTGACAGCAAGGAAATCTTCGGTTTCGTATTCGCGGCGTTCGATCAGCCGCGGCAGGTCACCGGCCAGCGAGGGGCCGTTGCCCAGAATCACCATCGACTGCGCCGGCCGGCCGACCGTTCCGGCACGCCCGACGTAGTTGCGGAAATTCTCCTTGACTGCCATCACGGCGAAATACAACGCCGTGTCGAACGAGTTGCGGATGAAAGCGATGAGTTTCTCGGCTGCGGTCATAGTGCGTTATTCGTTAATTCCCGTCCGGAACGGGAAGAGCGGAACGGGAGCGGCGGGAGGGACTCCGCGCGCATAGGGCCGGCCGGTTTCAGCCCGGAAGGTCGCCTGAAGAGTGCCGCGCACCCGTTAATTATTTGCAAATGTAGCAAAAGATCGGTATCTTCGCAATAAATCAAACCGCTAAAAATGGCATCCGCAACCATCTCGGTCATCATACCCCTCTACAACAAGGAACGCGAAATCGGCGACACCCTGCGTTCGGTGCTAGCCCAGACGCTGCCCCCGGCAGAGATCGTCGTCGTGGACGACGGTTCGACGGACCGCAGCGCAGAAATCGTGCGCGGCATCCGCTCGCCGCTCGTGAAACTCGTCACGCAGCCCAACGCCGGCGAATGCGCGGCCCGCAACCGCGCCATCGCCGAATCGACGGGCGACTACATCGCCCTGCTGGACGCCGACGACACGTGGGAGCCGGGATTTCTGGAGGAGATCGCCGCGATGATCGCGGAGTTTCCGGGCTGCGGGGTCTACTCGACGGCCTTCAACATCGTCAGCCACGACGGGCGTTTCCCGGCCCGCACCCCTTCGGAGCGCGGCGTGGTCGCCAACTTCTTCCGCGACTCGGCGCACCGGTACATCTCGATCCCGTCGGCCAGCGCAGTACCGCGCGCGGTCTTCGAGGCGGTGGGCGGATTCCCCGAAGGGATGAAGATCGGCGGCGACATGTATATGTGGATCAAGATCGCCCGCCGCTACGCGGTCTGCTTCTCGCCCAAGCCGCTGGCGAACTACTCGAAGGTCGCATCGAACCGCTCGGCGTCGAGCTACACGCCCGAACGGACGCGCTATTCGTTCGAGGAGCTTTACGACCCGTCGGCGCCTGAGGAATACAACGAATTCGTGGCCCGCGCGGCATTGGGCAAAGCGCTCATCATCAGCGCCAAGGGCGGCACGAAAGAGGCGGCGCGCGCGGCGGAGTTTTTCGGCTACACCAAGACCTACCGCCGCACGCTGCGCAAGGTCCGCGTCCTCAACGCCCTGCCCCGCAGCTGGCGCGCTCCGCTGATCGGGCTGTACAACAGTCTGGCATGGCGCATCGCCCGCAAGGGTCTGTAAATCGAATACTGCTGAAAATGAGACACCTGCTGAAATCCGCCGCGGCAAAGGGTTTTCTTCTTACGGCCCTTCTGCTCTTCGCGGCAAGCATCTGCCGGGCGCAGTCCGCGGCGCCGGAGACCCCGGATTACATCCTGCGTTCGGGCGGCATGGAGCGCACCTACAAACTGCACCTGCCCGCCGGCCTGCCGGAGAACGCCCCGCTGGTCGTCGTCCTGCACGGCTACGGCGGCAACAACAATCCCGACCGTTTCGCCATGAACGCCACGGCCGACCGCCACGGTTTCGCCGTCTGCTACCCGCAGGGCGCCAAAGACGGACGCGGCAAGAGCTGCTGGAACGTGGGATACCCCTTTCAGGCCGACATGACCGTCGACGACGTGCGGTTCCTGACCGAGCTGGTGCGCCATTTGCAGAAAAAGCACGGACTGAGCCGGCACAACATCTTCTGCACAGGCATGTCGAACGGCGGAGAGATGTGTTACCAGCTGGCGGCGCAGCGTCCCCGCCTGTTCGCCGCTGTGGCGCCGGTTTCGGGACTGATGCTCGACTGGCTCTACAAAGCGGACCGGAGTACGGCGCCGGTTCCGCTCTTCGAAATCCACGGCACGGAGGACAGGACCTCGGCATGGCTGGGCGATCCGCAGAACAAAGGCGGCTGGGGAGCTTATCTGCCCGTGCCGCTGGCCGTACATTACTGGGCGGCGAAGAACCGCTGCACCGTCATGCAGACCGACATGCTGCCGGCAAAGGCACCCGGCGGCCGCACGGTGATCGCGCACCGCTTCACGGGCGGCACCGGGGGCAGCGAGGTGTGGCTTTACGAAATCGTCGGCGGCAAACACTCGTGGGGCGAGCAGGACATCGACACGGGCGAGGAGCTGTGGAAATTCTTCAGCAGGTTCGTAAAGTAGGCGGAACGGCCCCCGCAGGGCCGAAAGAGGAGTGCTCCGAACGCGGGCGGCAATAAAAAATGGTTCCGGAAAAAATCCGGAACCATTTCGTTTTCAGGAAGCGGCGCATCCGAGCCTCCGCTCCGGCGGTCTTGCGGCCGCTCTCAGTTGGCGAAGGTCAGGCCCTTGTCGTCGGCGCCGATCTTGATCGGTTTTTCGCGGTTGACGTCGCCGGCCAGAATCCGTTTCGAGAGTTCGTTGACGATGTAACGCTGGATCGTACGTTTGACCGGACGCGCGCCGTAGAGCGGGTCGTAGCCGGCGGCGGCGATCCATTCGCGCGCCTTGTCGCTGTATTCGAGGCGGATGCCGTTCTCGGCCAGCATCCGGCGCACGGCGCCCAGCTGGATGTCCACGATGCGCTCGATATCCCGGCGCGTCAGCGGCTCGAACATCACGATCTCGTCGATACGGTTCAGGAATTCGGGCTTCAGCTGCTGTTTCAAAAGGTCGATGACGTCCATCCGGGTCTTCTCGACCACTTCGGGCGCGAGCTTCTCGCCGCTGAACGCCGCCGCGAAATTCTCCTGAATGATATGCGATCCCATGTTCGAAGTCATGATGATGATCGTATTGCGGAAGTCCACCGTGCGGCCCTTGTTGTCGGTCAGACGGCCGTCGTCGAGCACCTGCAGAAGAATGTTGAAGACGTCGGGGTGCGCTTTCTCGATCTCGTCGAGCAGCACGACCGAATAGGGCTTGCGGCGCACGGCTTCGGTAAGCTGGCCGCCCTCGTCGTAACCGACGTATCCCGGAGGCGCTCCCACCAGACGCGACACGCTGTGGCGCTCCTGATACTCGCTCATGTCGATACGCGTCATCATCGAGTCGTCGTTGAAGAGGAACTCGGCCAGCGCTTTGGCCAGCTCGGTCTTGCCGACGCCCGTGGTGCCGAGGAAGATGAACGAGCCGATCGGCTTGCGGGGGTCGTTCAACCCGGCGCGCGAACGGCGCACGGCGTCGGAAATGGCGGCGATGGCCTGCTCCTGACCGATGACGCGCCGGTGCAGCTCGTCCTCCATGTGCAGCAGTTTCTCGCGTTCGGAAGCCAGCATGCGCGTCACGGGGATACCCGTCCAGCGCGACACCACCTCGGCGACGTCCTGCGCATCGACCTCCTCCTTGATCATCGAGCCGTTGGCCGACGCCAGCTTGTACTCCTCCTGAAAGGCGGCGATCTCCTTTTCGGCCTCCTGAATCTTGCCGTAGCGGATTTCGGCCACCTTGCCGTAGTCGCCCTGCCGCTCGGCCTGCTGGGCCTCGATCTTCAGCTGCTCGATCCGGTCCTTGTTCTCCTGAATCCTCTTCAGCAGATCGCGCTGGCCCTGCCATTTGGCACGCATCTCGGCGTCTCTGGACTTCAGTTCCTCGATCTCCTTGGTGAGCTGCTCCACACGCTCCCTGTCCTTCTCGCGGCGGATCGCCTCGCGCTCGATTTCGAGCTGGCGCACACGCCGATCGAGGGTGTCGATCTCCTCAGGCACGGAGTTCATCTCCAGACGCAGGCGCGAAGCCGCCTCGTCCACGAGGTCGATCGCCTTGTCGGGCAGGAAACGCGAGGTGATGTAGCGTGTCGAAAGTTCGACGGCGGCGACGATCGCCTCGTCCTTGATGCGGACCTGATGGTGGTTCTCGTAACGGTCTTTCAGTCCGCGGAGGATCGAAATGGCGTCCTCCTGCGTCGGCTCGTCGACCATCACCTTCTGGAAACGGCGTTCGAGGGCCTTGTCCTGCTCGAAGTATTTCTGATACTCGTCGAGCGTCGTGGCGCCGATGGTCCGCAGGTCGCCGCGCGCAAGCGCGGGTTTGAGGATATTGGCGGCGTCCATCGCGCCCGACGACTTGCCGGCGCCGACGAGGGTGTGGATCTCGTCGATGAACAGCAGTATTTCGCCTTCGCTGGCGACGACCTCCTGCACGACGGCCTTGAGCCGCTCCTCGAACTCGCCCTGATACTTGGCGCCCGCGATAAGGGCGCCCATGTCGAGCGAGTAGATCACCTTCGATTTCAGGTTTTCGGGCACGTCGCCGTCCACGATACGGTGGGCGATGCCCTCGGCGATGGCGGTCTTGCCCACGCCGGCTTCGCCGACCAGAATCGGGTTGTTCTTGGTGCGGCGCGAGAGAATCTGCAGCACGCGCCGGATCTCCTCGTCACGGCCGATCACCGGGTCGAGCTTGCCCGAACGGGCCTGTTCGTTGAGGTTGACGGCGTACTTGCCCAGCGCGTCGAACTGCTGTTCGGAGGTCTGCGAATCGACCGTCGCACCCTTGCGGAAGATACGGATCGCTTCGAGAAGCTCCTTCTCGGTGGCGCCGCTGCGCTTGAGGATGTCGGCCGCCTGTCCGCGTTCGGCCACGAGACCCAGCAGAAGGTGTTCGACCGAAGCGTATTTGTCGCCGAAGTTCTTGGTGAAGTCCACGGCGCGCTGGATCACCTTCGAGGTTTCCTGCGCAAAGAACTGCTCGCCGCCGCCCTCGACCCGCGGCAGGGAGCCGACGGCGCGCTGGGTTTCGTCGCGCAGTCCGCGCACGTTCACGCCGACGCGTCCCAGCAGGAACGTGGCCAGCGAATCGTCCTCGCGGATCAGCACCGCGAGCAGATGGAGCGGCTCGACAGCCTGCTGTCCGCGCTCCCGCGCAAGGTTGAGCGCTGCCTGCAACGCCTCCTGCGCCTTGATGGTCAATGTGTTTATATTCATAATCGCAAAGTTAAATTTCACACGGTCCGATGGTTCGCGTCCGGGGCCGCAACCCGCGGCTTACCGCCGCGCATGCAAGTCCGACTCACCCTCAAATCCCCGCCCGGCGGGGACTCGTCGCATTGCGACCGGATCGCAGACGCAAACCATTCGTCATCAACATCCGCAAAACACCTGCCAACCTCATTTTTCGGTCATTGTGTCATCTTTTGTCACAACACGCTGTCAAAATGCGCCAATTTGGCGCAACGGCGGACGGGCGCGCAGGGACGGCGGAGGGGACAATTTTTAATCCCGAATTTTCAAATCTTCGCTCATATTTCTTATCTTTGCGGAACTATGAGTGATTTTATCGTCAGCGCACGCAAATACCGCCCCGCGACCTTCGCCTCGGTCGTCGGGCAGAAACATATTACCTCGACGCTCAAAAACGCCATCGAGCGCGCCCAGCTGGCCCATGCCTACCTCTTCTGCGGTCCCCGCGGCGTGGGAAAGACCACCTGCGCCCGCATCTTCGCAAAGGCCATCAACTGCCTGAGCCCCAACGGCGCAGAAGCCTGCAACGAGTGCGAATCGTGCCGCTCGTTCAACGAGGGCCGCTCGCTGAACATCCACGAGCTGGACGCCGCGTCGAACAACTCGGTGGAGGACATCCGCACGCTGATCGAGCAGGTGCGCATCATCCCGCAGGTGGGCCGCTACTCGGTATTCATCATCGACGAGGTCCACATGCTCTCGGCCGCGGCCTTCAACGCCTTCCTAAAGACGCTCGAAGAGCCGCCCGCACACGCGATCTTCATCCTCGCGACGACCGAGAAACACAAGATCATTCCGACCATCCTCTCGCGGTGCCAGATTTACGACTTCAACCGCATCCGCGTCGAGGACAGCGTCGAATACCTCAAATACATCGCCGGGCAGGAGAACATCTCGTCCGACGAAGAGTCGCTGAACCTCATCGCGCAGAAAGCCGACGGCGGCATGCGCGACGCCCTGTCGATGTTCGACAAGGCCGTGTCGTTCTGCGGCACGACGCTCGACTACCGCAACGTGGCCCAGACGCTCAACGTGCTGGATTACGACACCTATTTCAGCGTTACGGAGATGCTGCTCGCAGGCAACTACGTCGATGTGCTGGTCACGTTCGACACGGTGCTCTCGAAAGGCTTTTCGGGGCAGACCTTCACGGCGGGACTCAACCGCCACATGCGCGACCTGCTGATGGCCAAGCGCCCCGAAACGCTGCGGCTGATCGAAATGACCGGAACGCTGCTCGAACGATACCGGACGCAGGCGGGCGCCTGCAATGTCGAGTTCCTGTTCGGAGCCATCTCCATTCTGACGGAGCTCGACGGGAAGATCCGGCAATCGTCGAACCAGCGATTGCTCGTCGAGCTGGGCCTGATGAAGATCGCAGGACTCGGCCAAAAAAAAAATGACGATCTGACCTCCTCCGGGGAGTATTCCCTCCCCGCCCTCTCACCCCGTACGGCCGCAGGCGCGGCGGCGACTCCGACGGCTGCGGCACGACCCGCGCCGCAGCAGAGCGCGTCTACAGTTCAGGCGCAGACGGTTTCCGCGGCAGGACAAACGACGCCGGGTACGCCCCAGTCGGGTGCGGGAGCAACGGTGCAGGCCGCAGTTCGGCCGGAAGCCGAACAAACCGCGGTTCGACCGGACGCAGGGCAGGCCGCAACTCCACCGGCGGCAGGACAAACGGCACCGTCCGCAGTTCAGCCGGGAGCAGGACAAACGGGGCAAGGCACTGTTCGGCCGGAAGCCGGACCGACGGCATCGGCCGGCATACCGCAGGTATCCGGATTTTCCGTACGCGGAGCCGCGATGCAGACGGCGGGTCGGCAGGCAGCGGAAGTTTCCGCTCAGGACAACGCTCGGCAGGCTGCGGCAGCCGGACAAACGATACCGGGCGGAGCGGCGAATCCCGCGGCGCAAGGAGGAATGGCGAATCCGGCGATGCAGAGCGGGACACCAAACCCGACCGCGCAGGGCGGAGCGGCAAATCCGGCAGCGCAGGGAGGAACGGCGGGACCGACGGTACTGGGCGGAACACCGCATCCGACGGCACAAGGCGGAGCGGCCGTCCCGGCGGTGCAAACCGCAGGCGGAACAACCGCTGAAACGGCTCCGCAGCCCGCACCGGCAAAGCCCGCAGTGCAGACCGCACCGGCTCCGGCACGGCGTCCGCTCATATCGGGCGCTTCGCTCTCGGAACTGCTCGCCTCGGCGGGCAGCGATCCCGACGAAGAGCTTTCGGACGGCGAAACGCCCGACGAAGCCGAAGTCGTAACCGTCGATCCGGAGTGCGCCGAAAAGCTGGAGCATGCCCGCAGCAGGATACTGAACCTCATCAAGGAGAAACGCCCGCGCTTCGTGCCGGCCTTCGAGCTGATGACGTTCCGCGACAACACGATCTCGGTGAGCGTGCCGACGAGCGAACTGCGCGAAGAGATTCTGCGCAGCAAGACGGGAATGCTGATGCGCATCGCCGAACTGGCCGGAATAGAGGGAATGATCGAATTGGAGGTCATCGTAAACGAGGAGATACGGGCGGTGCGTCCGATCAAACTCGAAGACCGGGTACGGTACATTACGGAGAAAAACCCGCTGGTGGCGGAGCTTCGCAAGGCACTGGATCTGGAGGTGGAATAACGCACCGATTTACGGCGCACGCCGCAGGACCGGTTCAGGCGAACGGCCGCAGACGGAGGCGCATGCTGACCGCCGGCACAACCGGCCGGACGCCGTACAATATTGATAATCAAGACAAAGAAACAATAAAATGGCAACAAAGAATTTCATCGAAGAACTCGAATGGCGCGGCATGATCCACACGATCATGCCCGGCGCAAAGGAACAACTCGAAAAAGAGATGACGACGGCCTATCTGGGCATCGACCCCACGGCCGACTCGCTGCATATCGGACATCTGGTGGGCGTGATGATCCTCAAGCATTTCCAGATGTGCGGACACCGTCCGCTGGCGCTCATAGGCGGCGCGACGGGCATGATCGGCGACCCCAGCGGCAAGTCGCAGGAGCGCAACCTGCTCGACGAGCCGACGCTCCGCCACAATCAGGAGGCGATCAAGCGGCAGCTCGCCAAACTGCTCGACTTCGAGTCGGACGCGCCGAATGCCGCCGTGCTGGTCAACAACTACGACTGGATGAAGGACATCTCGTTCCTCGAATTCATCCGCGACATCGGCAAGTGCATCACCGTCAACTACATGATGGCCAAAGACTCGGTCAAGAAGCGTTTCAGCGGCGAGGGCGACGGCATGTCGTTCACCGAATTCACCTACCAGCTGGTACAGGGCTTCGACTTCCTGCACCTCTACCAGACGATGAACTGCAAGGTGCAGCTGGGCGGCGCCGACCAGTGGGGCAACATCACCACCGGTACGGAGCTGATCCGCCGCAAGCTGGGCAGCGAAGCCGAGGCGTTCGCCATCACCTGCCCGCTCATCACCAAGGCCGACGGCACGAAGTTCGGCAAGACCGAGAGCGGCAACGTATGGCTCGACCCGCGCTACACCTCGCCCTACAAGTTCTACCAGTTCTGGCTCAACGTCAGCGACGAGGACGCCAAGCGCTACATCCGCATCTTCACGCTGCTGGACCGCGAGACCGTCGAGGCGCTGACCGCCGAACATGAAACGGCGCCCCACCTGCGCATACTGCAGAAGCGGCTGGCGCAGGAGATCACCACGATGATCCACTCCAAGGAGGAGTACGAAAAGGCCGTCGAGGCTTCGGCGATCCTCTTCGGCGGATCGACCTCGGAGGCGCTGCGCAAACTCGACGAAGAGACGCTGCTGCAGGTGTTCGAGGGCGTGCCGCAGTTCCGCATCGCCCGCGCCGAGCTGGGGCTGCCGTTCGTGGACCTCTGCGCCGAGAAGGCGCAGGTCTTCCCCTCGAAGGGCGAGTGCCGCAAGATGGTGCAGGGTGGCGGCGTGTCGCTCAACAAGGAGAAGGTCACCGACGCGGCGCGCGAGGTGACCGAAGCGGACCTGATCGCCGGCAAGTACCTGCTGGTGCAGAAGGGCAAGAAGAATTACTTCCTCCTGATCGCCGAATAATATGGAGTACCGCATCGTTCTCTCGCGGATGGAGTTCCGGGCGCTGCACGGCTGCTACGAACTGGAACGCAAGGTCGGCAACCGTTTCACGGTCGATCTGGAACTGACGGCAGAGCTGGGCGACGCCGCCGTGCAGGACGACGTGTGCAAGACGGTCAATTACCTGACGGTCTACGAAGTGGTGCGGATGCAGATGCGCATCACGCAGCACACCATCGAACGGGTGGCGATGAACATCATCGAAGCGATTTACGCCGCCTTCGCGCAGGTACGGCATGTAAAATGCACCGTATCGAAACTGGCGCCGCCGCTGGGCGGAAAGCTTGAGAAAGTGAGCGTCGTGCTGGAGAAATAGGACGGGTGTGCGCCATGCGCGCACCCGTTTCCGATAATAAACAGGTTAGGTTATGCATCATAAGGAGAGTCGCGCCACGCTGGGTGGCAAATTGAGCGCCGTGCTCGTCGCGGCGGGCAGCTCCGTGGGGCTGGGCAATATCTGGCGGTTTCCGTACGTCGCCGGAGACAACGGCGGCGGAGCCTTTCTGATTATCTACATCCTCTGCGTACTGCTGCTGGGGCTGCCGCTGATGATCGCGGAATTCTCCGTGGGACGGGCGTCGCACCTCAATGCGGTGGGCGCCTACCGGAAGCTGAACCGCCGATGGAGTTTTCTGGGCTACAACGGCGTGCTGGCGGCATTTCTGATTCTGGGATTCTACTTCGTGGTTTCGGGATGGACGGCCGAATACATGGTGCACTCCGCCACGGGCGAGATCGCCCGCTACTCTACGGCCGAGGAGTACAAAAACCTCTTCGAAACCTTCATCAGCAATCCGTGGCGGCCGGTTCTCTACACCTGTCTGTTCGTGCTGGCGACCCACTTCGTGATCGCGCTCGGCGTGCAGAAGGGCATCGAGCGTTCGGCCAAGATTCTGATGCCGCTGCTCTTCGTCATCCTGATCATCCTGTCGGTCCACTCGCTGCTGATGCCGGGCGGCGAAGCGGGGCTGAAATTCCTTTTCGCTCCGGATTTCTCGAAAGTGACGCCCACGACGGTGCTTGTCGCGCTGGGGCAGGCCTTCTTCTCGCTCTCGATCGGCATCGGGACGATGGTCACCTACGCCTCGTATTTCAAGCCCGACACCAACCTGCGCCATACGGCGCTCAACGTCACGATCCTCGACACGCTGGTAGCCGTTCTGGCCGGCGTGGTGATCTTCCCGGCGGTATTCAGCGTGGGCATCGAGCCTTCGTCGGGTCCATCGCTGGTGTTCATCACCCTGCCGAGCATCTTCAACGACATGCCCCTGAGCATGGTCTGGTCGTCGGTATTCTTCCTGCTGCTGGTCGTGGCGGCGCTCACCTCGACGATCTCGCTGCACGAAGTGGTGACGGTCTACCTGCATGAAGAGTGGCACCTGAGCCGCAAGACCGCCGCATGGCTGACGACCGCCGCAACGGCCGCGCTCGCATCGCTGGCGTCGCTGTCGCTGGGCGTGCTGAGCGGCTGGACGATCTGCGGACTTTCGCTTTTCGACTCGCTCGACTTCCTGACGGCCAACATCCTGCTGCCCGCGGGCGGATTCTTCACCTGCGTCTTCGTCGGCTGGAAACTCGACCGGCAGATACTCAGGGACCAGATCACCAACAACGGGGAGCTGAAATTCCGCATTTACGGCGTCTTCATCTTCCTGCTGCGCTACGTCTGCCCCGCCGTGCTGCTGCTGATCTTCCTCGACAACCTCGGCGTATTTTAACCGCCGGACCGACGGCAATACCAAAACCTGAAACCAATAACAACCCGAACCATGAAACATCCGCTACTTCTACTGCTGATCTGCTGCGGGCTTTGCACCGCAGTTTCCGCCCGTCCGATCCGGGGAACCGTCAAATGCGGCGGCAAACCGCTCGCCGGAGTCGCCGTAACCGACGGCTACACCTTCGCGCAAAGCGACGCGCAGGGAGCGTTCGCCCTCGACGCCGACGACGAGGCGTTATTCATCAGCGTCGTGACCCCGGCGGGGTACATCGCACCGCTGAAAGAGGGCGTCCCGCAGTTTTTCCTCCCCTACACCCCTTCGGCCAAACGCTTCGACTTCGAGCTGCAGGCGTGGCCCGGAACCGCGGCATGTTACGAACTGCTGGCCATCGCCGACCCGCAACCCAAGACCGACGAGCATTTCGAACGGCTCCGCACCGAGATAATCCCGCCGCTGCAGGCTGCAACAGCCGCGAAAAAGGCGCAGGGAGTCGATCAGGCCGTCATTCTGCTGGGCGACATCGTATGGGACTCGCCGCAGTTGTTCGCCAAAATCAGGGAGCAGTTCGCATCGCTCGGAATCCCCGTTTACGGCGTGATCGGCAACCACGACCACGACCTGAACAAATTCACCGACCGCGAAGCCACCGAAAACTACCGGTCGCATTTCGGCCCCACGTATTACGCCTTCGACATGGGCCGCACCCACTACGTCGTTCTCGATGACATCGTCTACCACGGCGCCCGCAAATACGACGAGCAGATAGACTCGATGCAGCTGCGCTGGGCGGCGGCCTACGCCGAACGTCTGCCGGCGGGTTCGCGCGTCTGCTTCGCGATGCACGCTCCGGCCATGAAGTCGTGGCGCGACGAACGCCGCGTCATGGAGTCGGCCGAAACCCTGATGGACGCCTTTGCGGGCCATGAAATCCATTTCATATCGGGACATACGCACATCAACTCGAATTTCGACATCCGCGAAGGCGCGATGGAACACAACGTGGCGCAGATATGCGGCAACCTCTGGCGGGACCCGATCAACCGCGACGGCACGCCCAAAGGCTGGCAGCTTTTCCGCGAATGCGGCGGGGATTTCGCGTGGACCTACCAGAGTCTGGAGATGCCCGAAGCCCGGCAGCTGCGCGTATGGGGTCCCGGCACGGCGGAGGACTACCCCGCTTCGGTGATCGCCAAGGTATGGAACTGGGATTCCTACTGGACGGTCGTATGGTATGAGGACGGCCGCTACCGCGGCTCCATGCAGCGGATCTGGTGCAACGATCCCGACTACATCGCCAACATCGACTCGCTCAAGGCCGCCGGGAAGACGGTATCCAAGTCGCAGCGGCCGCGTACGACGCACTTCTACTTCAAGGCCCGCCCTTCGGCATCGGCCCGCGAGATCGAAGTCGTCGCCACCGACCGTTCCGGCCGCCGCTACTCGGAGCGCATAACGCTCCCGACAAAGGAATAGGACAAAAGACAGGCCGCCGCAGGCAGACAAGGCGGACGGCAAACAGACACGCAGACAAGGCGCTGCGGACAGACAAACCTGACACAGACAAAGGCAGACGGCAAACAGACACACAGATAGCCACCTCAGACAGACACGCAGACAAGGTGCTGCGGACAGACAAACCTGACACAGACAAAGGCAGACGCAGACAAATAAGGCTGACGGTAAACAAAGACCGATGCAGGCAGACAAGGTGGACGGCAAACAGGTACACAGACCGCCGCTGCGAATGCGGCCGCCTGAGAACGAAAAAAACGGAGAGTCGTACAACTCTCCGTTTTTCATGTATCTGCGTCGCTGCCGATCAGTTGATATTCCGCCGGTCGGGTTCGTGGTCCGGCGAAGCGGCTTCCATCTCGATCTGCAGTTTGACCATATTGACGGCCGTGGCGGCGGCTTCGTCGCCCTTGTTGCCGTGACGGCCTCCGCAGCGGTCCAAAGCCTGCTGCATGTCGTTCACGGTCAGCACGCCGAAGGCGATGGGCATGTTCCACTGGATTTGCAGCTGCGTGATGCCCTGCGTAACGCCCTGACAGATGAAGTCGAAATGACGGGTATCTCCCTGAATGACGCAGCCCAGCGCGATCACGGCGTCCACGTCGGTATATTCGGCAAAGAACTGCGCGCCGAGGGCCAGTTCGAACGTCCCCGGAACATACTTGATCTGGATGTTCAGGTCGGGACATCCGGCGGCGCGGAGCGTCCGCACGGCGCCTTCGAGCAGGGCTTCGGTGACCTCGCGGTTCCACTCGGCCACGACGATTCCGAACCGCATGTCCGCGGCCGAAGGCAGGGGTGAGTCGAATTTGGAAAGGTTGTGATTCTTGGTCGCCATAGTCCCGGTTATTTCACGCTGCCGAGGAGCTTCTCCGCCTCACGCGCATCCGTCGATGCGGGATAGGAGGTCAGAATCTGCTCGTAAAATGCGGCTGCCTTTTCGTTGTTGCCCTGAGCCTGCTCGGCCAGACCCGCCTTGCGCAGGTACATCGGTGCCGTCAGGTTGTTGTCGGCGGCCTTGACGGCCTGCTCGTAGAATTTCACCGCCTTGGCGTAGTTCTGCTGCTCGACGGCGATGTCGCCCTGCAGGCCCAGATTCTGGGCGTTGATGAGCGCTCCGGGGATACCCTTGACCGGCGAATACTTCGCCAGATATTTGGCGGCGTTCTCCAGATCGCCCGTCTTCAGGTAACAGATACCCGCATAGTGCTTGGCGAGGTTGCCCGAAGGCGTCGAACCGTACTCTTCGATCACGTCGAGGAAGCCGGCGCCGTTGGCGTCGCCTTCGAGTGCGAGCTGATAATCCGGATTCTGCTCCTCGAAACGGTACTGAGCCTCGGCGATCCGCTCGGCGGCTTTGGTGGCGCGAGGGGCTACGATCAGTGCGCGGTATCCGAAAATAAGGGCTGCAAGAACCAGCAGTCCCAGAAAAATATACGCCATGTTACGGCCGTTTTTCTCGAAGAAAAGCTCAGTTCTGTTCATTGCTTCGCCGAGGGTCTCCTGCTCGGCTACATGCTGCTTTGCCATATGAAAAATATCTTGTTTTAGTTAAATTTCGGTATGTTAGTCTGCAAAGATACAAAACTATTCAGAATGTGCAATGCGCTGTTCGCTTTTTTTGTATCTTTACAAAAAACAGACGGCGCCCCGCACGGGCGGCGGTCCGGCAAATCGCAAACAAGTTTGCATTTGCACTCACCTTGCATTATCTTTGGGCTATGTTTCTGAAGAAAATATCGCTGCTGAATTTCAAAAATATCGAGCAGGCGGAGCTTGCCCTCTGCCGGGGCGTCAACTGTCTGGTAGGCGACAACGGAGCCGGCAAGACCAACGTCATCGACGCGGTCTACTACCTGTCGATGTGCAAGTCGTCGCTGCCCATGACCGACGGGCAGAGCATCCGCCACGGCGCCGATTTCTTCCTCGCCGAAGGGCAGTATCTCACCGACGGAGGAAAGAGCGAAAACATCGTGTGCTCCTTCTCGCGCAAAGGCGGCAAAGTGCTCAAACGCAACGGCAAGGAGTACGAACGGCTCTCGGACCACGTGGGGCTTGTCCCCGCCGTGATCGTATCGCCGGCGGACAGCGCCCTGATCAGCGACGCCGCGGACGAACGGCGCCGCTACCTCAACGCCTTCATCTCGCAGCTGGACCGGAGCTATCTGGCCGCCGTGATGCGCTACAACGCCGTGCTGGCCGAGCGCAACCGGCTGCTCAAGAACATGCCCGACGAGACGATGCTGCAGATTTACGACATGCAGCTCGTCGAACAGGGCGAGCGGATTCACGCCCGGAGGCGGGAGTTCGCCGAGCGGCTGCAACCCGTCGCGGCGGAGTATTACCGCATACTTTCGGGCGACCGCGAGCAGGTCGGACTGCACTACAAATCGGAGTTGAACGACCGTCCGTTCGGTGAGATTCTCCTCGCCGCGCGGCAGAAGGATCTGGTCAACGAGTTCACCACGTCGGGCATTCACCGCGACGATCTGGTGCTCCGGATCGGCGGCTACCCCTTGCGCAAATACGGCTCGCAGGGCCAGCAGAAGTCGTTCCTGATCGCCCTGAAACTGGCCCAGTACACAATAGTCGCGCAGGAGAAAGGCGAGAAGCCGATCCTGTTGCTCGACGACCTGTTCGACAAGCTCGACGCGGGGCGCGTGGAACAGCTCATACGGCTGGTGTCGGAAGATTCGTTCGGGCAGATCGTCATTACGGACTGCAACCCCACCCGTCTGCGCCGGATTCTGGACAAGGCCGGCGGAGCGTACTCCCTCTTCACGGTCGAAAACGGCGGCATCGGGCAGGAGACCGCAACGGCCGGAGCGCCGGCTTGCGGCGGGCAGTTTCCGGCCGAAGAGCGCGCGAAGGAAGCAGCGGACCAAACGCGGCATGCCGGGCCGCAGGAGGCTGGGGCTGCGGAAGGAATCCGGACGGCAGCGGTGCAAGGCGAAGTTTCGGAGGATTTACGCAACGCGGCGTCCGCAGGCGAAAAATCCGGCGGAAAGGACGCCTGCGGAACAGATACGGCAGACACGGCATCCGGCGGAAAGGAGGGAGCGCGATGAGACGGACCAAGACGATGCTGATGGGCGACCTGCTGGAAGAGTTTTTCAAACGCCCCTATGTCGCTGCCAAAGTCGCCGAAGGGAAGCTGCCCGACACATGGCGCACCGTCGTGGGCGACCGCGCCGCAGACTTCACCACGGAACTGAAGTTGGAAAACCACATTCTCTATGCCCGCATCCAGTCGAGCGTGCTTCGTTCGGAACTCTTCTACCAGCGCGAAGCGCTTAAGGAGGAGCTGAACCGGCGTTCCGGCGTCCGGATCGTCAATGCGGTGATTATCCGGTAGACTCCCGGAAGGTGCGGGCGACACAGATGACACAGGTAAACACGGGTGACACGGGAGATGCGGGTGACACGGGAGGTGCGGAAAAATACTGGAGCAACGGCAAATAAGAGAGATAAGAACACGGCAGGCACGGAAAATACAGGAGATACGACAAAATACGGGACACACGAAAGGGCTGGGGCTGGGGCAGAGACACAAACTGAGACTGAAACAAACTGAAACAAACTGACTGCCTGAGAAACACGGAAAATGCCGGGGCATACTTTCCGCCCCGCTCCGGATCACACAAAAAAAGATGCGCCTGATGAGGGCGCATCCTTTTTTTATCCGGCCGGGCCGACCGGGCGAACCGGTCATTCCGTCCCGCGGGGATTACTGGATAATCGCGGCGCGGTTGGCGGCCTGAACCTTCTTGAAGGGATCGGGGGAGTTGCCCTTGCCCTCGTAATTCAACTGTTTGGGATTCACGCCCTTCGATACGAGGAAGTCGTAAACCCGCTTGGCGCGGTGCTCGGCGACGCGCTTGTTGCCGGCGGCGGTACCCGTCTGCTGGTCGGCGTGGCCCACGATCTGGTAAACGGCATCCTTCGAGCCGCTCTTGATCTGCTCGGCGATCAGCTCCAGACGCGTCTTCTCCTGCGGCGTCAGCACCGACATGCTGTAATCGAAGAGAATGATCGAAGTGTCGGCCAGAGCGGCTTCGTCGGCGGCGACAACCGTTGCGACGGCCGCTGCTGCCGCGGCATCAGCGGCGGCGTTCTGAGCGGCGGCAGCCTGCGCCTGAGCGGCGGCGAGCTGCTGGGCCAGCTGGGCGTTCTCAAGCTCGGCGGCTTCGACAGCGGCCATGCTTGCGGCAACGGCGTCTTGGAACGCCTGAATGTCGGCGGCCGTATAGCCCGCTACGCCGCGCTGCCAGCCGCGCTTGTTAAAGCGGTAGGTGAAGCCCGCCGTAGCGCTGAAGCCGAACAGGTAGGAACCGTCCGTCTTCGCGGGGCATACGCGCGAAGGCGCCAGCATGCCTTTCAGCTCGATATTGAAGTCGAACGAACGCGACAAGCGGAATTTGTTGAGCAGACCGTAAGAGAATGCGAAAGCCTGATGCGTACCGGTCATATTGTCCTCTTGGCTCTTGTCCGTGAAGTTCGTAGCCAGATAACCGAAGCCTACGAACGGCACCAGATAATAGGCCCGGTCGTCGCGGTAACCGCCCGCCCAGTTCGAGAAGTTAAGCATAAAGTCGGAATGCACGAAGAGGTAAGGCCACTTGAGTTTGCCCAGATCGGCGTCGTAGTTGGCAAACTGACCGCCCTGCAGCTGCAGACGCATACCTACTACAGGATGCACCCATTTTACAAGCGAAAAGTTCGCTTCGAATCCGAGACGTTTTCCGAAAGACCCCGAATTGGAACCGTTCGTCAGGGCAGTGCCTACACCACCGCCCAGCGACATCTCCCAGTTATCCCAAAATCCATTGGACACAAAACCTGCAAAGCTCGGTTTTTTGGGCGTCTCCTGCGCCCATGCCGTCGTCGCGAATGCCACGACCGCAAGAATTAGAATAAGTTTTTTCATAGCTAACATTAGTTATTCCCAGTTGCAAAATTATAAATTAATTTTTCAAAATCCATTCATCGACAGCATGAAACGCAAAAACAGAGCCGAAAGCGACTAAAAAAGGCCGAAAACATACGTTTCCAGCCTTTTAATCTCAATATCAAATCTTTTCAGATCAGCCGCATTTCGAATAACCGCACGACATACAGGTCAGACAGCCGTTCTGGTAGGCCATATTCTCCTGTCCGCAGCTCGGACATTTGCCTTTCGACTTGGTGCCGTCCACGATATATTGCTTCAGCGCACGGCAGACGCCCGTTTTCCACGTGTTGATCGACTCGCTGTCCAGATGGAGCGACTCGATGAGCGAAACGGTCTTCTCAATCGGCATGCCGTGGCGCAGTACGCCCGAAATGAGTTTGGCGTAGTTCCAGAACTCCTCGTTGAACAGGCGCGAGATGCCGCCGATGGTGTTCGTATAGCCGTAACGGTCGGTATACTGGAAGTCGTAACGCTTGGTGCCGTCGTCCTCGCGGACCTTGATGATGAAGCCCTTGTTGATCTTGCGGGGAATATACATGGCGTCCTCCTCGATCTTACCCGTGAAGACCTCGTAGGGACGTCCGTCCTGAAGTCCCACAAAGGCGATCCAGTCCTCGGTGCCGTTCTTGAACCGCACGATGTCGGCAGGAATCGACTTGGGACGCTTCGCCACTTCGCCGGGATGCCCCTCGCACTTCTTTTTCTTGTTCTTGGAAGCCTTGTCGAGCAGCACGCCGTCGCGGCAGCCGTCGCGGTAAACCGTGACGCCCTTGCAGCCACACTCCCAAGCCGTGCGGTACACATCGGCGACGAGCGCTTCGGAGACATTGTTCGGCAGGTTCACCGTCACCGAGATCGAATGGTCCACCCATTTCTGGATCGCCCCCTGCATCTTGACCTTCGCCACCCAGTCGATGTCGTTGGCCGTGGCGCCGTGGTAGGGCGAAGCCGCCACCCACTCGTTCAGCTCGGCGTCCGAGATGGTCTCCAGTTTCGACGTATCGTATCCGTTCGCGTCCAGCCACTTGACGAAATTGTGGTGGTAGACGTTGTACTCCTGAAACTTTTCGCCCGTTTCGTCCTCGTAATCGACGTGCGTGTCGTGGTCCGAAGGGTTGATCTTGCGGCGGCGCTTGTAGACCGTGCGGAACACCGGTTCGATGCCCGACGTGGTCTGCGACATGAGCGACGTGGTGCCCGTCGGGGCGATGGTCAGCATGGCAATATTGCGGCGGCCGTTCTTCTCCATTTCGGCGTACAGCTCCGGATCGGCCTCGCGGATGCGGGCGATCATCGGGTTGTTCTTCTCCTTCGAAGCGTCGTAGATCGGGAACGCTCCGCGCTGGGCGGCCATCCGGACCGAAGCGCGGTAGGCTTCGACGGCCAGCGTCTTCTGCACCTCGACGGCGAAAGCGATCGCCTCGTCCGAGCCGTAAAGCAGCCCCAGCGCCGCGAGCATATCGCCCTCGGCCGTGATGCCGAGACCCGTGCGGCGGCCCTTCTGCGCCATGGTGCGGATCTTCTTCCACAACTCCAGCTCCACGCGGCGGACCTCCTCGTCTTCGGGGTCGGCGGCGATCTTGGCGATGATCTGCTCGACCTTCTCCAGTTCGAGGTCGATGATGTCGTCCATCATGCGCATGGCCTTGCCGACATGCGCCTTGAACCTGTCAAAATTGAACTTCGCCTCCTTGGTGAAGGGGTTGTCCACATAGCTCAGCAGGTTCATCGCCAGCAGGCGGCACGAATCGTAGGGGCAGAGCGGAATCTCGCCGCAGGGGTTGGTCGAAACCGTCACGAAGCCCTCGTCGGCATAGCAGTCGGGCACGCTCTCGCGGATGATCGTATCCCAGAACAGCACGCCCGGCTCGGCCGACTTCCATGCGTTGTGGATGATTTTATCCCAGAGTTTCTTGGCGTCGATGTCCTGCTCGTATTTGGGATGGTCCGACTTGATCGGGAACTGCTGGTGGTACTTCTTGCCCGCGATCGCGGCGCGCATGAATTCGTCGTCGATCTTGATCGAGACGTTGGCGCCCGTGACCTTGCCCGTATCGACCTTGGCGTCGATGAAACGCTCGGCGTCGGGATGCTTGATCGACAGCGAGAGCATCAGCGCTCCGCGGCGGCCGTCCTGCGCCACCTCGCGCGTCGAGTTGGAATAGCGCTCCATGAACGGAACGATACCCGTGGAGGTGAGGGCCGAGTTCAGCACGGGGCTGCCCGTGGGACGGATGTGCGAAAGGTCGTGCCCCACGCCGCCGCGGCGCTTCATCAGCTGCACCTGCTCCTCGTCCATGCGGAAAATGCCGCCGTACGAGTCGGCCGGGTTCTTATGGCCGATCACGAAGCAGTTCGAGAGCGAGGCCACCTGAAAGTTGTTGCCGATACCCGTCATCGGGCCGCCCTGCGGAATCACGTACCGGAAATGGTCGAGCAGCTCGAACACCTCCTCCTTGCTCATCGGATCGGGATACTTGCGCTCGATGCGCTCAATCTCGGCGGCGATACGCTCGTGCATCTGCTTGGGCGACGTTTCGTAAATATTGCCGAAAGAGTCCTTGAGGGCGTACTTGCTGACCCACACCGTTGCGGCGAGGTCGTCCCCTTCGAAATACTTTTTCGACTCGGCGACCGCATCGTTGTATTCGACTTTCTGCGGCGCCACGGGTTTTGCGGCTTTTGACATGACTATATTACTTTATTTCAGAATTTTAGCGTCGGAACGGACAAAGTCCGGTTTTACAAAAATGACTCTTTTATATGGAAAAAACCAGCGACGCACACCAATTTTATCCACAAGTTATTTACAAAAGGTGCAAAAGATGCGCCCCGCATACGTGAGACGCATTTATCGGCCGGCGGAAACCCGCGGCGCCGGTTTCGGCGTGCGGACCGCGGCCCTGAAAAGCACCGGCTACTTCACCGCCACGGCGTCGATCTCGACCAGCGCGCCCATCGGAAGCGCCGCCACCTGATAGCACACGCGGGCGGGCATCCGCTCGGTAAAGAACCGGGCGTAAACGGCGTTCATCGCGGCGAAATCGCCGATGTCCTGCAGCAGGACGGTGGTCTTGACCACGTCGCCGAGCGTATAGCCGCCCTCTTCGAGGATGTGGCGCAGGTTCGTAAGCGACCGGTGCGTCTGGGCTTCGACGCCTTCGTCCATTTTGCCGGTGGCGCCGTCGATCGGGAGCTGGCCCGAAACATAGAGCGCGCCGCCGGCTTCGACGGCCTGCGAGTAGGGTCCCACGGCTTTGGGCGCATGGGGCGATGCGATAATCTTCTTCATAACGGGTATTTTTCAAATTTTACACAAAGGTACGATTTATTCCCTATATTTGCACAACACATATAATAATATACTATGAAGATTTTGCTGAAAATCGCGGCCCTCGCCGCCGTTGCGGCCCTCGCCGCAGGGTGCTGCAGCTGCCGTTCCTACCAGAAGAAAAACCGCAGGCCGCTCATCGGCACCGAGTGGCAGCTCATTCAGCTGGGCGGCAAGGCCGTCAAACCCGAAGAGGGCAAATTCACGCTTACGTTTCTGGCCGAAGAGAACCGCATCGCGGGCGTCGGCGCCTGCAACCGCATCATGGGGAAGTACGAAGCGACCGAGAAGGGCGTGCTGAAGATCGGGCCGCTGGCATCGACGATGATGGCATGCCCCGGCATGGAGCAGGAGGACGCGTTCACCAAGGCGCTCGAATCGACGACGCACTACGATATGGACGGACCGATGCTGCTCCTGCTGAGCGACGGCGAACTGCGGGCCGTATTTCAAGCGAAGCCCTGAGACGAAGCACGGGCGCAGCAAAAGCGGGGAGAACTTTCGTATCTCCCCGCTTTTCGATTTTACGGTTTAAGAGCCGAAGCGCCGACTGCGTCTCTCTTCGGCACGTCATACTGCTCGCGCAACACTTGCTCCAAGACTTCGCGGCGAAGCCGTTGAAGCGTCGACAGTTCGTTTTCATACGCTTCGATGCGGGCGTCACGGATTCGCAGTGTGCGCATCGTCTCCGAATAACGCTTGAACAACGGCTCGACAGGCATCACACGCCCCTCAGCCTGATAATGATTCAGCAAAAAACGCGCGACGGCGATATTCCGCGCACGCAAGGCATCCTGCCGTGCTTTCAGGGCCGGGGCATATTCGCTGTTTTTCCTGCGCAGACGGTCGTACATCAGGTTATATTGCTCCCGGTTGGCATTCTTCCGATCCTTGTCGTCCACATTCTGCAGCGCGACGTATTCGCGGTGGATGGCATCGTATTTGGGATCGCTCTTCAATACTTTCGTATAGACATCCGCCGCTTTGCGGTACTGCGCATCGAGTACGGCAATCGCCGACACGGTATCGCAGAGAGCCGAATAATCCAATCCGGGATAAGTCATAATATCGGGTACGATGCGCGCCTGTTCGGCATAGTCGAAATAGGTCTCCCACACCAGCCGATTCAATTCCAGCGTAAGTTCCCCGATCCGGGCTTCGATCCGGGCGAGCTTTTCCGAGAAATTGTCAAGCATCGTACACTCCGGAGCCGCCGGCGGCTCCGGACAACAGCACAAAGTCTCCGGAAGATCGATAATTTCGGGTTGGCTTGCGACAGCTGACACAGCACAAAATAACAGCGTCGCACTCAGGGTAACCGTAACGGAATTGGCCCTTTTCATCGTTTTCACACTATTTTGCATTAAATATATGGAATTTATCGTTACGCAGCATCAATAGATGCCGAAAAAGATGAAATTTCCACAAAATCCGCCGCAAAACTTAACTTCCTGCAAAAGCGCAGATTTCACACAGATCCAAACAGACAACAATGAGGCCCCGCATGACGGACACAGAGCTCCTCCCCCGCCACCGAGCCGGCAAACACATCGAATGCTTTGCAAGGCTTTACAGCCGCCATACGAAAAGCGCATGCCGCCTGTCTATTTCGGGTCCCGGCAGGAATAAAAAGGGGAGGACTTTCGAAAAGTCCTCCCCTTTTTCATACGGCTCGCCGCGTCTATTTCAGGTGCGGATTCAGGCTGCGCCATTCCTCCACGGGCGGGATGATGCCCATCGAAATCACCTCGTCGCGCAGTTTGCAGAGGTGTTCGTAGCTGGCCGCGAGGGTCTTGTTCTCCTCGGCCGTGCCCTGCACGTTCTTGTAGCTGACGCCCTCCTTGGTGATCTGGGTCTCCATAGCCATCAGGATATGCTTGAACTCATCGTTGTGCACGAATACGCCGGCCGGATAGCCGAACGGCTTGCCGCCCATGGCCGCAGCGATCATGCAGATCGACAGGTAGGCCGGGCTTTGGAACGACGAGCGGCCGCGCAGGTCGATGATATGCTTGCCGCCCTGAATCACACGCTGCTGCAGGTCGTGCCAGTCGCCTTCGGGCATTTCATGGCCGATCAGCTCCGAAAGGGGACGTCCGGCGACGAGCGTCGTCGAGGCGAAGACGGCCATCTGCTCGCCGTGGCCGCCGTAGGTGCGGCAGTTGCGGATTTCGTCGGGCGAAATCTTGAAATACTTGGCCAGCTCCGAGCGCAGGCGCGTGCTGTCCAGCGCGGCAAGGGTCGAAAGCTGCGAGGGACGGATGCCCGCATAGATCAGCGTTACCAGTCCCGTGATGTCGGCGGGATTGAAAACCACGACCACATGCTTCACACCGGGGCAGTAGGTCTTGATGTCCTTGCCCAGCTGCGCGGCGATCTCGGTATTGCCTTTCAGCAGGTCTTCGCGCGTCATGCCCGCCTTGCGCGCCGCGCCGCCCGACGAAACGACATACGAAGCGTCCGTAAGAGCCTCCTTGATATCGCTCGTCCAAGTGATGTTCACCCCTTCGAACGCGCAGTGATAAAGCTCCTCGGCCACGCCTTCGAGCGCGGGAGCGTACGGGTCATACAGGCAGATGTTCGGCGTAAGGCGCATCATCAGCGCCGTCTGGGCCATGTTCGAGCCGATCATACCGGCCGCGCCCACGATCGTGAGTTTGTCGTTTGTCAGAAATTCCATAACTGAAACTATTTTAAATTGGGTACGATCCCGTACCCGGGTCTTATTTGCTGAAGCGGAACGTAAATTCGTTCTTCGCGTCGCGCATCCAAGCGAACTGCCGCGTAGTGGGCGAAATGGCGAACAGGGGCGAGAAAGTCGTCGCCTTCACCGTCACGCCGTCGGGCATGAACTCCAGAATGCGTATCCAGCCGTCGCCGCCGTTACCCTCGTAACCGCCGCCCATCGACTGCGCGTCGAAGAGCATCTGGTGTACGTCTTTTCCGGCGCTGTTTCTGTCGGTGCGGAACCCGCTTCCCGAAATGTGGCCGCAGACCACCAGTTCGATGTTGGAAGCCGGGCGGACCAATTTCTGCCAGAGCTCCTCGCCGTTGCTGGCGTCGGGAAGCGGCAGTCCCTTGATCTTCACGATCCTGCCGTTGCGCACCAGCGGTTCGTAGCTCGTCACCTTGCAGGGGCCGGAAAGCCGCTGGTCCTTGGCATCGAGGTAAGCGTGGGTCATCAGCACGATCCGGTGATCGGCGTACTCCTCCAGCCCCGCCACCTGCTGCGCCCACTTCATCACCGTATCGCGGGGCGCGAACTCCATATTCAGGAAAAGGTAGTCCTTTCCGTCGGGGGCCTTCAGTTCGAAGGCGCAGTTCTCGACGGCGGGATTCTCGTCCGAATCGAGTCCGAACTGGCAGATCGCCGCCGCGTTGAGCGGGTTGCGGCCGATCGGGAAATATTCGTTCAGGTGCGTACGCCGCGCGCCGCTGCGGGTATAGGTGTAGTCGTGGTTGCCGGTGGCGACCAGATAGGGCACGCGGCCGTCCAGCACCTCGAACGCATCGGCCATGCCCTGCCATTGGCGCACCGAGGTCAGGTCGCCCGAAAAGCCGTTGCCGATGCGGTCGTTCTGCTCGACCACGTCGCCCACGCAGAGCACCATCCGAACGTTCAGCCGCTCGATGTTGTCGGCGATCCACGCCGTCATCAGGCGGGCGATGGGCTGGCTGGCCTCGTTCTTGGCATATCCCTGCAGGTCGGGGATCACCACGACGCTCCACGATTCGGGATTCTCCAGCGCGGGTTGCCGGTATTCCTCCTGCGCCGCAGCGGGCAGGCTCCACAACATGGCGGCCAACGCCGCGAGGGTCATTATTCCTCTTTTCATTTTTCGTACCGTTTATTTATCGGGCCGCGAATCATTCGACTTCGCGGCGGTTCCGCAAAGCATGCGTGATGGTCAGCTCGTCGACGTATTCCAGCTCGTCGCCGAAGCCGATGCCGCGGGCGATCGAGGTGACTTTCACGCCGGGGAACTGCCGCAGGCGGTTCATCAGGTAGAAGAGCGTCGTCTCGCCCTCGACCGAGGTCGAAATGGCGAGAATCACCTCCTTCACGCCGCCGCGGGCGATGCGTTCGGTCAGCAGGTCGATCTTCAGATCCGAGGGCGAAATGCCCTGCATCGGCGAAATGACCCCGCCCAGCACGTGGTAAAGGCCCTTGTACTGGTGGGTATTCTCGATCGAGAGCACGTCGGCGACCTGTTCCACGACGCAGATCGTGGTCCGGTCGCGCTCGTCGTCCAGACAGATCGGGCACACCTCCTCGTCCGAAAGGTTGTTGCACTCGGCGCAGTATTTCACGTCGTTGCGGAAACGGTCGATGCTCTCCGTCATTTCGGCCACTGACTCCCGCTCCATGCGCAGGATGTGGATGGCGAGACGCAGCGCCGTGCGGCGCCCCACGCCCGGAAGCTTCGACAACTCGCCGACGACGTCCTGTAGTAATTTAGACATTCAGATCGTTTCGATTTTGCGGCACTCCAGCCACCCTTTCTTGCCGTCGGCGATCACCACTTCGCACCAGTCGTCGAGCCGGTTCGTGATCGTCACGACCGTGCCTTCGTGCAGCACGAAAAGGTCGGTGGACGACTTGTCGGGCGAACTCTTGACCGCCGTAGAAGCGGTCATGACCACGGCCGAAGTGTCGTCGAGCATCTCGCGGCGTTCGCCCAGCGCGAACCACGTCGTCAGCATGCACAACAGCACGGCGACGACGGTGCCGTAGAACCCGGCCTTGCGCAGCGAAAGCCGCTGGGCCAGCAGGTAGACCAGAAACAGCGCCAGCGCACAGGCCAGCAGCACCAGCGAAAGGATGCTCCACGCCGTACAGCTCATCGTGTGGCGGGCTTCGCGCATCCACGTCACGAAGAAGAATTCGGGAATGTCCTCGATGTTGTCCTTCGTGCGGGCTTCGGCCACGCTCAGGTTGTGGCGGATGTCGTCGTTGCCGGGAGCCAGCCGCAGCGCCCGTTTGTAATAGAGGATGGCCTTGCCGATGCGGTCCTCCTTGAAGTAGGCATTGGCGAGGTTATAGTAGAGTTTCACGGAGCTTACCCCGCGGGAAAGAATCTCTTCGTAGACTTCGGCGGCCGAATGGAAATTGCCGTTGATATAGGCCGTGTTGGCCATGTCCCACAACTCATCGGTCGTGGGCCGGGGCGCGGACTCGCTCTGCTCCGCCGCCGGCTGCGCAAGGCTGTCGGCAGGCTCCTGCGCATAGGATGCAAGCCACCCCAGCAGCAGGACGAGACAAACTGAAATTCGTTTTTTCATAGCTGTTCCTATCGTTTTATCATCGCTTCGATCCGCGAAATGATATCGACGCCCTCGCCGTAGACCTCGGTCATCCGGGCCGATGCGGCCGGCGAATACTGCGCCTCGTCGCACTTGGTGATGATGGCCGTGAAACGCTGCGACTCCTCGGACGAGACGCCGCGTTTGTGCAGCTCCTCGCGGACGTTCTCCTTCGTGAGGTTGGCAACCGGAATGTTGAACTTGTCGCTCATGTAACCCCACAACGCACGGAGCATCTCCTCGTAGAACGCATGGCGGTTCTGCTCCTCCATGTAGCGTTTGGCGGCGCGGAAACGCTGCACGGCGACCTTGTTGGCGCGCTTGCCCCGCAGCAGGGCCACGTTCTGCGACTCGCGGATCTGCCGGCGCAGCGCGACGTAGACCATTGCGAAGAGGATCAGGATGCCGAAGAACAGCACCCAGTAGGCCGCGCTGAAGAGGAACGGTTCGCGGACCGAACGCAGCTGCGGACTGCCCAGCTTGATGAAGCGGATATCCTGTCCGAGCAGCTTGACCTCCTCCTTCGACATGCCGCGGCCCTGCACCACGAGAGCGTCGCCGCCGCCCTTGGCGTCGGGCGTGATCTCCAGCTCCAGCGCCTTCGACTTCAGCGTCATGTACTGCATGCGCGACGGGTCGAAATAGCTGAATTCGACGGGTTCCACCTCGTACGTGCCTTCGGCGCGCGCTATGAAGGGATATTCGAACTGGCGGTAGCCGGAGATACCGGCCGCCGAGGTGTTGATCGACTCGGTGGTCTTGACGTTATACTGCTCGAACGAAGCGGGGAGCGTCAGTTTGGGGGCCTGCACGAACGTAAGGTTGCCCGTGCCGGAGATCTTCACCGTATAGGTCGCCGCGGAGTTGGCGGCCAGCCGCTCCTGCGGAAGCACGGCATCCATCGTGAAACTGCCCACGGCGCCGCTGAAGCTGGCGGGAGCGCCCGCAGGCAGCGGCTTGACGGCGATGTTGATACGCGGACTCTGCACCTTGCGGGGCACGTTGACGAAGTCGGGACCGCCCCCGAAGAAGGGGTCCACGTTGCGGCGTCCCGGCACCACGACCTGCGCCACGGCCGTCAGTTCGGCCGGCTCGATCACGAGCGTCCCGGCCTGCTGCGGGTAGAGCAGGTACTCCTTGGCCACGAGCGTCTCGTAGACCTTGCCGTTGAAGGTCTCGCGCTGGCGCCGGGCGTTGTCGGTATTAAGCTCCTGCGCCCAGAATCCGTTGAACGACGGGAATTTCACGTCGTTGTATCCCACGACCGGCACCCGCTCGTACAGCTTGAACGTCACGCGCAGCGGCTCGCCCTTGTAGACCGAGGTCCGCGACACGACGGCGCGCAGCAGAATGTCGTCCTTGGCGATCTGGTTCTGCGCCGTAACGTCCGGCGAGGAGTCCTCGCGCGGCCGGGACTGCGTGCCGCCGGCGCCGGGGGACTTGCCCTCGTTCACGATCTCGATCGGCAGGGCGTTGGAACGGTAGACGGTGCCGTCCACCGTGACTTCGGCAGCCCCGACGGTGACGTTGCCCGCGGCCTGCGGAAGCAGGACGTAGGTGATCGTGTAATTGATGCTTTTGGTCATCGCTCCGTTGACGATCTGGATCGACTGGCCCGACGACTCGGCCGGGCCGGCGATCACGTCGAATCCTTCGAACGAAGGCGCCTTGAACGTCCCCTTGTCGGGATAGGCGTTGAGCGCGAACTCCACGCGGAACGCTTCGCCGACGGCGACCGTCAGCGGAGAGCTGGCCTCAAAAGTGACCTTCTCGGCAGCCGATGCCGAGAAGATCGCCAGCGCGAAGAGCGCCGTCAGGGATATTTTCGCAATGAAATCTCTCATTGAGCCTTACAATAAAATCTTTCTTCAGATTTTACAACGTAAACTTTTGCCCGTTAGTATATCTCCGGGCCGTTTTTTAATGTTTGAAATCGGCAAAAAAGTCGTTGCCCTTGTCGTCGACGATGATGAACGCCGGGAAGTTCTCGACGTAGATCTTGCGGACGGCCTCCATGCCCAGTTCGGGGAAGTCCACGACCTCGACCGACTTGATCGAGTTCTTGGCCAGAATAGCCGCCGGGCCGCCGATCGAACCGAGGTAGAAACCGCCGTGCTTGCGGCAGGCGTCGGTGACCTGCTGCGAGCGGTTGCCCTTGGCCACCATCACCAGAGAACCGCCGTGCGACTGGAACAGATCCACGTAGGGGTCCATGCGTCCGGCCGTCGTGGGGCCGAACGAACCCGAAGCCATACCCTCCGGCGTCTTGGCCGGACCCGCGTAGTACACCGGGTGCTTCTTGAAGTATTCGGGCATGGGCTTGCCCTCGTCGAGCATCTGCTTGATGCGGGCGTGGGCGATGTCGCGCGCCACGATCAGCGTGCCCTTCAGGTTCAGGCGCGTCTTGATCGGATATTTGGTAAGTATTTCGCGGACCTTGTCCATGCCTTCGTCGAGGTCGATGTCCACGGCGGGCGACATGGCGGGGGCCTCGGCGGGCAGGAAGCGGGCGGGGTTCTTCTCCAGCGCTTCGAGGAAGATGCCGTCGGGCGTGATCTTGGCCTTGATGTTACGGTCCGCCGAGCAGCTGACGCCGATGGCCACGGGGCACGAAGCCGCATGGCGCGGGGCGCGGATCACGCGCACGTCGTGTACGAGGTACTTGCCGCCGAACTGCGCGCCGACGCCGCTCTCCTGACAGATCTTGAGCACCTTCTCCTCCCATTCGAGGTCGCGGAAGCAGCGGCCTCCCTCGTTGCCCGAAGTGGGCAGCTCGTCGAGGTAGCCGGCCGAAGCCTTCTTCACAGTCGAAAGGCACATTTCGGCCGACGTGCCGCCGATGCAGATCGCAAGGTGGTAAGGCGGGCAGGCCGACGTGCCGAGGTCGAAGATATGCTGTTTGATGAATTTCGTGAGCGACTCCTCGTTCAGCAGCGCCTTGGTCTGCTGGTAGAGGAAGGTTTTGTTGGCCGAGCCGCCGCCCTTGGTGATGAAGAGGAATTCGTATTCCATGCCCGGACGGCCGCCGTAGATGTCGATCTGGGCCGGCAGGTTGGTGCCCGAATTCTTCTCGTCGGTCATCGTGAAGGGCACGACCTGCGAATAGCGCAGGTTGCGCTCCTTGTAGGTTTCGTAAACGCCTTTCGAGATGCACGCGGCGTCGTCGGCGCCCGTGTAGACGTCCTCGCCCTTATGGCCGATGCAGATGGCCGTGCCGGTGTCCTGACAGGTCGGCAGCTCGCCCTCGGCCGCAACGACCTGATTCAGCAGCATGGTGTAGGCCACGAACTTGTCGTTGTCGGTAGCTTCGGGATCTTCGAGGATGTTGCGCAGCTTCTGCAGGTGCGAGGCGCGCAGATAGAACGACACGTCGCCGTAGGCGGCCTTCGACAGCAGTTCGAGACCCGCGGGGTCCACCTTCAGGATTTTACGTCCGTCGCACTCGACGACCTTCACGTAATCCTTCGTCAAAAGACGGTACTCGGTTTTGTCCTCCCCCACGGGGAACGGCTCCTGATAAATAAAGTCAGCCATAATGGTAGTTTGTTTATGTTTGTAGTATCAATATCCTTGCAATCCTTGCAGTCTGCCCCGACCTTCGGCCGCCGCGGGGCGCGGAAGCCCGTCCGCGATTCGGGAATCCCCCGGAGCTAAAGCCATGCAAAAATACAAAAAACAATCCGGATTGCGCAACAATTTCCGGCCGTCTGTTATTTTTTTCACAAAAAGGCGAATAAAATAGCCCGAACAGGCGCAATTAATTAGAATATTTATTAAATTTGTGCGGTTTTTCGAGAGAAACAATTCACTGCATAAATTAAATTACTATGGTATCCTACAAAGATTTGGGTCTTGTGAACACCCGTGAGATGTTCGCAAAGGCCATCAAGGGCGGTTATGCCATCCCGGCATTCAACTTCAACAACATGGAGCAGATGCAGGCCATCATTCAGGCTTGCGTGGAGGCTTCGTCGCCGGTAATTCTTCAGGTGTCGTCGGGCGCGCGCAAGTACGCCAACCAGACCCTGCTCCGCTACATGGCTCAGGGCGCCGTCGAATATGCCAAGGAGCTGGGCAAGAACATTCCGATCGTTCTGCACCTCGACCACGGCAACTCGTTCGAGCTTTGCAAGAGCTGCATCGACATGGGCTTCTCGTCGGTGATGATCGACGGTTCGCACCTCCCCTATGAGGAGAACGTGGCGCTCACCAAGCAGGTGGTCGACTACGCACACCAGTTCGACGTGACGGTAGAAGGCGAGCTGGGCGTACTGGCCGGCGTGGAGGACGAGGTTTCGGCCGAGCACCACACCTACACCGATCCCAAGGACGTCGTGGATTTCGTATCCAAGACCGGCGTGGATTCGCTGGCCATCTCGATCGGCACCTCGCACGGCGCCAACAAGTTCAAGCCCGAACAGTGCACCCGCAACGCCGAGGGCATCCTCGTTCCGCCCGAACTGCGTTTCGACATTCTGGCCGAGATCGAGAAGGAGCTTCCGGGCTTCCCCATCGTGCTGCACGGATCGTCGTCGGTTCCGCAGGAGTACGTGAAGATCATCAACACGCACGGCGGTGCGCTGAAGGATGCCGTAGGCATTCCCGAAGAGCAGCTCCGCAAGGCCGCCAAGAGCGCCGTCTGCAAGATCAACATCGACTCGGACGGCCGTCTGGCGATGACCGCAGCCATCCGCAAGATCTTCGTAGACCAGCCCGCCGAGTTCGACCCCCGCAAATATCTGGGTCCGGCCCGCGACGAGCTGAAGAAACTCTACATGCACAAGTGCGAGAGCGTGCTGGGTTCGGCCGGCAAGGCTTAATCCGCAACATTCCGACAAAGAAACCCGGTCTTTCGAGACCGGGTTTCTTTCGTTTCCGGCGTGCGTTGCCGGAAAACGGCGGCTCCGGAGAAAAGAGTCGCAAGGGCGCGGAATTCCGGACGCAAAGCGACGCGGAGACATCGGATATACCCCGGTCCGGGCGGGACCGGACAGAGTCATTGGACTAAATAACAAGGACTTAACAGCAACGACCCACACCCGATTTGACCCCCGGCTTTGTTTTGACAAGAAAGGGGGTATTTCTATTTTTGCTGCCGAGCGGCACTATGCCGATGCCGGACCAATCACAATCAAATCAGGTTAATTATGGAGAGAATAGAAAAAACCTTGCTGCTGCCGCTGCTGGCGGCCGCAGTATTGTCTTCCGCGTCCTGTTCCGACGACAAGGAGAAGGAGCCGCCCGTGCGGGCCGTAAATTACACCATCGAGTTCACGACCGTCTCGCAGGCGGTTTACCTCGGAGACAGGTACCGGACCGGAGACGGCAACTACCGTCTGACGCTGACCAATGCGGACGGAGACGTGCTGGAAGCGGACCTGACGAGCGTCAAAGCCCCCAAACCCTCCGCCGCGATGCCCGAAGCGGGCGTTTACACGGCGGCGGAGACCCGCCGGGCGGGAACGTTCGCGCCGGAGGCATCCTCGTGGGAAACCGCCAAAAGCGGCGTCGAGGTCCGGAGCGCGAATCAGGCCGGGCAGAAAACGAAGTTCGCGATCCGTGCGGGCAGCATGACGCTCGCGCCCGCGGCATCGGGCGACGGGACCTTCACCCTGTCGGGCGAGGTGAACGACGGGGACAAAACCGCCCTCGCGTTCTCGTGGAGCGGCGCGCTGGCCTTCGCAAACGAATCCGGGGAGGAAGACCCGGTCGTGTACGAACGGCTGTCGATGGTCTTCGGCGACTACTATCCCAACGACTACGGCATTGCGGCCGACACCTACATGCTCCGCGGCGGCAACGAAAGGGTCGAACTGCATTCGCAGCTCCGCAGCGTGCCGGCCGCCGATCCGGCGGCACCGCTGCCCGGCGACGGCAAATACACGATCGACCTGCGTTCGGAAGCGGGAAAATACGCCAACGAAACCTTCACGTTCCGCTCAGGCTACATCTCCGAGAGCGGCAGGGCCGCCGGCACCTACTGGAAAACCGACGAAGCCACCTACGTCGCCACGTCGGGATCGTTCACCGTCTCGACCGTCGGCGAAAGCTGGAAGATAGAGGGAACGCTCCGCGACGACGGGGCCGAAGAGACGTTTTCGTTCACCTACACCGGAAAACCCGGATTCAAAAACTAATCCCCAAATACGTTACGACCTATGCAAATCTTCAGAAAATCACTGCTCCTGACCGCCGCGCTGGCCCTGACGGCCTTCGCCGCATGCAGCAACGACGACAATGAAAACGGCGGAGACGGCAAAGAGACCGATCCCGATTACCTCGCACTCCCCCACGCCTACGGCACCTATTACCACACCTACTGGGGCGATGCGGCCGGCGACTACTATCTGGTGCTGACCGACGCAGACCTCGATCAGGCCGATGCCGCGCCCTACAAGTACCGGCTCGACATCGATTTCCTGAGCGTACTGGCGACCGATCCGAAAAGCGCGCGTCCGCTGGACGGCGAATACACCATCGGAAAATCCACCGACAACAAGGCCGGCGTATTCATCGAGGGATTTCTCGGAACCGATTCCTTCGGCATGCCGGCTCTGTTCGGCACCTATTGGAACGAGCCTAACGAAGAGGAGGGTTCCACAACGCCCCACGCCATCGTCGGCGGAAAGATGCGGATCAAGACCGACAACGGCATCACCACGATCAAGGCGGAGTTCATCGACGAAGACGACAGCACGCTGCGCGTCAGCTACCGCGGAGCGCTCGAATTCGAAAACCGCATAAACGACTCTTACCGCGGCGACTCGAAACTGAATGCCGACTATGCGATGAACGCCGACGCGCCGGTGGTTTCGATCAAGAAGATCACGGACGAATGTACGGCCCGGTACGACCGCTGGGACCTGCACTTCTACGAAAAGGAGTGCTACGCGACGCAGGGCGCGACGGGATACTACCTCTGGTTCAGGCTGAAAACGGCTCCGGGGCAGGAATACATTCCGTCGGGCACCTACAAAGCGACCTCGGACGACACGCCCGGCTTCCTGCCCGGCACACGGGAAGATCTCGGCGGCGGAAATCTCCGGGCCGTGAACACGTGGTTCTACAGCGGCCGCACGCCCCATGCCCCGATGACCAACGGTTCGCTGACCCTGAAAACGTCGAACGGAACGAACTACGAAGTGTCGTTCTCGACGGGCGACGACCACCCGATGCCCTATCTGGTGACGGGATCGTTCTCCGGAACGGTGAAAAAGCTCGCCTCCAATTAGGCGCCCCGGATAGGCGGATTTTCGCGGCCACCCCTCTTCCCGGCCTTCCGGGAAGGAGCGGTCCGGAATCCGGAAGATCTCAAGGCCGGAACTTCTCTGAAGTTCCGGCCTTGAGATTTCATGCGGGGCGCACCGTTGTCGGGACCGCAACCGCTTTCGGGTCCGGCACCGTTTTCAGAGCTGCGGCCGCTTTGAGAACTGCACCGTTGTCGGGTCAGCACTGTAGTCGGGTCAGCCCCGTTCCCGGATCGGCGGACCGGTCTCCTGCGACAGATCGAAGTCCATGCGGTCCGAGGTGGTTACGGCTCCAGCACGGACCGGGCGGCCGCGGAATCAGCGGACGTATTTTCCGACGAACTCCCGGACGACGGCGGTGTATTCCTCCCTGTTGTCCCGGTAGGAGTAGGCGTGTCCGGCTCCGGGAACGAGCCACAGCTCCTTTTCGCCCGGCTTGGCCTCATAGAGCGGATAGACCATCCACGTAGGCACGTAATCGTCGGCGTCGCCGTGGATGAAGAGCATCGGAAGTTCGCACTTGGCCACCTGCGCCAGCGCCGAAGCCTCGCGGAAATTCCAGCCGTATTTTAGATCACAGAGCCAGCTCGCAGTGTGCATCAGCGGAAATGCGGGAAGTCCGAACGAGGTTTTCAGCTCGTTCGAGAACTCGTCCCAGACGCTCGTGTAGCCGCAGTCCTCGACAAAACACTTCACATAGGGGCGCTGCGGCTCGCCCGCAACCATCATCGTCGTGGCGGCGCCCATCGAGATACCGTGAACGACCATCTGCGTATTGCCGCCGAAGAGGGTGTCGGCAACCTCCATCCAGCGCAGCACATCCAGCCGGTCGAGCCAGCCCATGCGGATCGCCCGGCCTTCGCTCCGGCCGTGGTAGTGCAGGTCGGGCAGCAGCACGTTGTAACGCAGGTCGTGATTATAGAGGTAGCCGATCATCAGCATCCGCACGGCGCAGTCGGTATATCCATGGACGATGACGGCCGTGCGGTCGGTCGGTTCGGGAGCCGCGGCGTAGAGCGCATGGAGCCGCACGCCCTGCGGATCGACGATCACCGTATCGCGCAACGCTCCGGCCCGTTCGAGGCTGTCCGTCCATGGACGCAGGAAAGGATACTCGGCGTACATATATTCATAGGCCGTGGCATTTTTCGCCCGCATCGTCTCTTCGGGGCGCAGCGAGAAGCCGAGCATGTAGAAACTCCCGCCGATAACCGCAGCTGTCAGCAACAGCACAAAAAGGGCTATGGTCCGCGTAATTCGTCTCGTCGTCATAACTTTCGGTTATAGATCCGCACTCTCGGAGAGCGGCACGCCCTCCGTTCCGGCGTAAAACATCACCATCTCGGTCTCCCCGTCACCGCGGTTTTCGCCGTAATGGACCGTACCGACCAGCTCCACGATACCCTCGCCGGCGCGGAAAGTCCGCTCCGTCCCGTTGTCGGAGACCACGGTCAGTTCGCCGCGGAGGATCACGCCGGCATTGACGACGGCATGCGTGTGCCGCGGGAGTGTCGCATGCGGCGGAATCGTCGCCCGGAGAATCGTCACCTGCGGCCGCTCCGCCGGATAGGCCGGAAGCGGCGCGCCGTCCCAGCTCGAAGCGGTCTCGGCGACACGCGTTACCGCCAGACGGCCGCCGGACAGACTCATTCGGCAGCCAGTTTCGTCCGGATGTGCGCCAGCATGTCGTCGGTCATGCGCGAAAGGTCCCATTCGGGTTTCCAGCCCCACTCCTCGCGGGCGCAGGTGTCGTCCAGCGAATTGGGCCAGCTCTCGGCGATCTCCTTCTTGACGGGATCGACGTCGTAATCCATCGTGAAATCGGGCAGACGCTTCCTGATCTCGGCGCAGATGATCTCCGGCGTGAAGCTCATCGAGGCGATGTTGAAGCTGTTGCGGTGAACGAGTTTCGCGGGATCGGCCTCCATCAGTTCGACGCAGGCGCGCAGCGCATCGGGCATGTAGATCATGTCCATATAGACGTCCGGCGGCACGGGGCAGGTGAACCGCCCGGAGCGGATGGCCTCGTAGTAGATCTCGACCGCATAGTCGGTCGTGCCGCCGCCGGGCAGCGTGACGCTCGAAATAATGCCCGGAAAACGCACCGAGCGGGTATCGACGCCGTATTTGTGGTGATAGTAGTTGCCCAGCATTTCGCCCGTGACCTTGCAGATGCCGTAGATCGTCGTGGGCTGCATGATGGTATCCTGCGGGGTCCGGTCCTTGGGCGAGGTGGGGCCGAAGGCGCCGATCGAGCTGGGCGTGAAGAGCGCGCAGTGGTGCTGGCGGGCCACTTCGAGCGAATTGTTCAGCGCACCCATGTTGACGTTCCACGCCATCTGGGGATTGCGCTCGCCGACGGCCGAGAGCAGCGCCACGAGGTTGAAGATCGAGTCGATATGGTAACGGGCGACCACCGAGGCCATGGCCGTAGCGTCGAGGGCGTTGAGCACTTCGAAAGGCCCCGCTTCGCCGAGAGCCTTGCATTCGCGCATGTCGGTGGCGACGACGTTGCGGTCGCCGTAGATTTTGCGCAGGTAAACCGTCAGCTCGGAACCTATCTGGCCTCCGGCGCCTATTATCAGTATACGTTTCATGGGTTTAGAGTTATAATTCAAAAGTAAAGATAGAAAATAATTGTGAAAACCGCACAAATTTTTGGTCTTTTCATTTTTCTTATGTACTTTTGCACCACTCGAATGAGAAATGTTGCTGTTGTAGCTCAGTGGTAGAGCACTTCCTTGGTAAGGAAGAGGTCACGAGTTCAATCCTCGTCAACAGCTCGCAAAGCAAGGATTACGGTGTCACGTAATCCTTTTTTCATTTCGGCGGAAAGGCCTGAAGACCGGCAGGGAACAGGTGGAGCGGACGGCAGCGGTCCGCCGGCTGCGGAGATGCCAAATGCGAAAGATGCAGGCCGGGGAGGGGCTTGGCTGCCGAGACGCCAAATGCGGAGATGCACGCTGGGGTCCGCCGGCCGCCGAGACGCCGCATTCCATGCGGAAGTCTCCGGAAGGGCGGCCGCTTCAGGCAGACGAAAAGCGACAAAACAAACAATCCGAAGCCCGATTGCCGCCCAATCAGCCAATACTGCGCCCAAAATGGACTATCCAAGCCGATCGTTTGCCGTAACTTTGCCGTGTAAATGAATACGGACATGAAAATTACGGTCAATCCCGGCATGGAACACCTGCGGCAGTTCGTCCGGCAGCTTCCGGAACTTTTCCCGGTGTCGGGCGAAGTGCTTCACGACGGCCGCAATCAGATCCGCGCCTTCGACATCGGAAGCGAACGGCTCGTGGTCAAGCGTTACAAACGGCCCAGCGCGTTCAATGCCGTCATGTACTCGTTTTTCCGCAAGAGCAAGGCCCGGCGCGCCTACGAACACGCCCTGCGCCTGCGCGAGCTGGAAATCGACACGCCCGAACCCGTCGCATGGAGCGAATACCGTCGCAACGGGCTGATAACGGAGACCTATTTCGTATCCCGCCGGTCGGACTACGCACCGCTCACGGCGGCTACGGAACGGTTCCCGACCTCCGATTCGCTGCCCGTGCTCGAAGCATTCGCCCGTTTCACCGTCCGGCTCCACGAAAAAGGGATCTGCCACGAGGATTTCAACCAGACCAACATCCTCTGGCGGCACGACGAGGCGACGGGACGCTACGATTTCCAGCTGATCGACATAAACCGCATGAAATTCCTCCGGCGGCCGCTCCGCCCCGACGAATGCATGATCAACCTGCGGCGGCTGAGCTGCCCGGCCGTGGCGTTTCTATACATCCTCGACCGCTACGCCGAAACGCGGCAGTGGGATATGGACGACACGCTGCTGCGGGGCACGTTTTTCAGGCTTCTGTTCGGACGCCGCCAGCAGTTCAAGAAGCGTTTCAGGGAGCGCAAACTGGCCGCGGCAGGCAAAAAACAGGGCTGAAAATTTGGATTTCGGGAATATTTCACTACATTTGCCAGAGGTTAATCCACGAAGGAGACAATGAGACTTTACGGTTTTGCATATTATTTCTTTTACTTTTTCTTTTATAGCAAGGGAAGAAGCGGGATGGCATGCAATTAACTGTATAAAACAATAGAGTGAAAACACGAAGGATCCCGTTCTGCAGAAGAGCGGGATTTTTTAATGCGATTCAGAAGATGAAACGGATAACGATACAGGGGATAGCGGGTTGTTTCCACGAGACGGCGGCGCACGGAAGTTTCCCCGGCGAAGAGGTCGAAGTGCTGCCCTGCGTGAGTTTCGACGAGCAGTTCGCCCGCATGGCAGCCGACGCGGAGCTGCTGGGGGTGGCGGCCATCGAAAACACCATTGCCGGAAGCCTGCTGCCTAACCACGAACTGCTGCGCCGCAGCACGCTGACGGTCATCGGCGAGTACAAGCTCCGCATCTCGCACGTGCTGGCGGCGCTTCCGGGACAGCAAATCGCCGACATCCGCGAGGTACACTCGCACCCGATCGCCCTGATGCAGTGCGGCGAATACCTCAAGGCCCGGCCCGCGATGAAAGTCGTCGAGCGCGACGACACGGCGGGAAGCGCCCGCGAAATCGCCAGCCAGCGGCTCGCCGGCACAGCGGCCATCTGCGGCGCCGAAGCCGCGGAACTCTACGGACTCGAAATCCTCGAACGCGGCATCGAGACCAACAAGCACAACTTCACCCGTTTTCTGGTACTGGCCGACCGCAGCCGCGCGGCGGAGTTCACCGATCCGGCCCGCACCGACAAAGCGTCTTTGGTATTCACGCTGCCCCACGCGCAGGGGAGCCTCTCGAAAGTGCTGACGCTGTTATCCTTCTACGGAATCAACCTCACGAAAATACAGTCGCTGCCGATCATCGGACGCGAATGGGAATACCGGTTTTACGTGGACGTCACCTTCGACGACCCGGTGCGGTACCGGCAGGCGGTCGATGCGGCCCGGCCGCTGACCAGCGACTTCCGGATTCTGGGCGAATACGCCGAATATCCCAATCCCGAAATCTGAACAGAAGGACATAGGACCCGATTTTCGCGGCGGGCGGGGACAGAGACGCAAACGCGGCGGCAGGCTGCGAATGACGCGAAAAGACAGAGACAAGACAAACGACAATAATTCAAACAGAACTGATATGAAAGATTTGCAACCCATCAATTTTCCGGGACTCGATCCCCGGCGCCCGCTGGTCATCGCGGGACCGTGCAGCGCCGAAACCGAAGAGCAGGTGATCGAAACCGCCCGCGAACTGGCCGCCGAAGGCGTGCGGATTTTCCGCGCCGGACTTTGGAAGCCCCGCACCAAACCCGGAGGGTTCGAGGGCGTGGGCGCCGAAGGCGTGGCATGGCTCCGGCGCGTGAAGCGCGAAACGGGCATGTACACCGCCACCGAGGTCGCCACGCGCAAGCATGTCATGGCGGCGCTGGAAGGGGGCATCGACATGATCTGGATCGGCGCCCGCACCACGGCCAATCCCTTCGCCATGCAGGAAATCGCCGACGCGCTGCGCGGCCACGACATTCCGGTGCTGGTCAAAAACCCCGTGAGTCCGGACCTCGAACTGTGGATCGGCGGCGTGGAGCGCATCTACAACGCCGGCATCCGCCGTCTGGGGGTCATTCACCGCGGCTTCACGTCGATCGACAAGAGTCTCTACCGCAACCATCCGATGTGGTCGATCCCCATCGAGCTGCACCGCCGCCTGCCGGGCCTGCAGATCTTCTGCGACCCCAGCCACATCGGAGGCCGCCGCGAACTGATCGCGCCGCTTTCGCAGCAGGCCATGGACCTCGGATTCGACGGGCTGATCGTCGAAGCGCACTGTTCGCCCGACTGCGCGTGGAGCGACAAGGCCCAGCAGGTGACGCCGCAGGGTCTGGCCTACATCTGCCGCAGTCTGGTGATCCGCGAAGCCAACACCACGACGGAGAGCCTTTCGGAACTGCGTTCGCAGATCGACAAGATAGACGACGAACTGCTCGAACTGCTCGTGCGCCGCATGCGGGTATCGCGCGACATCGGGCAGTACAAGAAAGAGCACAACATGCCGATCCTGCAGGCCAAACGTTACGAAGACCTGCTGGCGCGACGCGCGGAGCAGGCCGTACAGCTGGGCATGGACCGCGAATTCATGCGCTCGGTGCTGCAGGCCATCCACGAGGAGTCGATCCGCCAGCAGATGCAGGTGCTGGGCGAATGACGGGCTGTTACATTTCGGTTAAATATTCGGCGGGGACCACGCAATAAAGGGATTGTTACGTACTTTTGATGCGGATACCAATCCGTAACAGTTATGACAAAGCACAAAATCCTTGTGGTGGACGACGAGGAATCCCTCTGCGAGATTCTTCAGTTCAATCTCGAAGTCGAGGGTTACGAAGTCGATACGGCGTACAGCGCCGAACAGGCCCTCGGCATGCACCCCGAACGTTATTCGCTGATTCTGCTCGACGTCATGATGGGCGAGATGAGCGGATTCAAGATGGCCCGGCTGCTCCGGGCGCAGCCCGAAACGGCCGCAGTGCCGATCATCTTCTGCACGGCCAAAGACACCGAGGACGACACGGTCGCGGGACTCAACATCGGAGCCGACGACTATATCGCCAAGCCTTTCTCCGTGCGCGAAGTGCTGGCCCGCGTGCGCTCCGTACTGCGCCGCACCGCACCTGAAGCGGGACAGAGCAGGGCGATCGCGTTCGAAGGGCTGCACATGGACCTCGCCCGCAAAATCTGCACCGTGGACGGAACGCCGCTGGCCCTGACAAAAAAGGAGTTCGAAATACTCGCCCTGCTGCTTTCGAACCGCGGCAGAATCTTTTCGCGCGAGGAGATACTGCATCAGGTCTGGAGCGACGAGGTGATCGTGCTGGACCGCACCATCGACGTCAATATCACGCGGCTGCGCCGCAAAATCGGCATCTACGGAGACCACATCGTAACACGTCTGGGCTATGGGTACGGGTTTGAGGAGTAGCCTCTCCTACCACCGGCGGCTCTTCCTGCTGCTGCTCGCGTTTTCGTGGGCGCTGGTCGCCTGCTTCATCGTCTTTCAGTACGGCCGCGAAAAGCAGTTCAAGGCCGAACGGCTCGACACCCGCCTGCAGCTCTTCAACCTGCGGATGCTCGACGCCCTCGCCGACGGCGCGACGCCTGAGGAGTTCATCGCCGCACGCGACGAACCGTTCGGCGACCTGCGCGTGACGGTGATCGACGACGCCGGGCGCGTCACCTTCGACAATTCGGCCGGCAGCCTTCCGGAAACCAACCACCTCGACCGCCCCGAAGTCGCCGAAGCCCTCGCCCGCGGCACGGGATTCACGATCCGCCGCCATTCGGAGAGCACCGACCTCTACTATTTCTATTCGGCCATGTCCGACGGCGGGGTCGTCGTCCGCTCGGCCGTGCCCTATTCGATAACGCTCCGCGAAGTGCTGGCCGCAGACCGCGAATTTCTGTGGTTCATGCTGGGCGTCACGCTGCTGATGAGCGTGGCGGCCTACTTCGCGACCCGCCGGCTGGGACACAACATCACGCGGCTGAGAGATTTCGCCCAGCGCGCCGAGCGGGGCGAGCGGATCGACGAGCAGGCGGTCTTTCCGCACGACGAGCTGGGCGACATTTCGAACCATATCATCCGGCTGTACGCCCGTCTGCAGCGCACCACGGCCGACCGCGACCGCGAACATGCGCTGGCGCTGCACGAACAGCAGGAAAAGATCCGCATCAAAAAACAGCTCACGAACAACATCAACCATGAACTGAAAACACCCGTGGCGGCGATTCAGGGGTATCTGGAAACCCTGCTGGACAATCCGGGGCTTGGAGCGGAGAAGCGCACGGCGTTCCTCGAAAAGAGCTGCGCGCAGGTGGCGCGGCTGCGCAGCCTGCTCGCCGACATCTCGACCGTCACGCGCATGGACGAGGCGAGCCAGCTGATCCTCAGGGAGCGCGTCGTGCTGAACGACATCGTGGACGAAATCCGCACCGACATGCAGCTCCGGCCCGAAGGGCAGCGGCTGCGCGTGAACTGCAACTTCCCCTACCCGCTCGAAATGGAGGGCAGTCCCTCGCTGCTGGGTTCGGTGTTCCGCAACCTCGCGGACAACGCCGCGGCCTATTCGGGCGGACGCGACATTTTCATCCGCCTGCTGGACGACTCGCCGGAGCAGTACACGCTGCAGTTCTCCGATAACGGCATCGGCGTGGAGGAAGAACACCTGCCCCACATTTTCGAACGCTTCTACCGCATCGACAAGGGGCGTTCGCGCAAGCTGGGCGGCACGGGGCTGGGGCTTGCGATCGTCAAAAACGCCGTGATGATGCACGGCGGCACGATCTCGGTCCGCAACTCGGAGCGCGGCGGACTGGAATTCACCTTCACCCTGCGCAAACATTCATAGAGCCGCAACCCGTCCGTAACACGTTTGTAACATCCGTTTCGTTCCTTTGCACCGGAAAGACCGGCCCGCACCGCAGGGCGGCGATCTCCGCCCAAGACGGCGGGCGAAAGCCTCCTCCGGAAAACGGATGCAGGGCCGGACGAAAACACACGGCGGAGCGCCAAAACGGAACCGCCGAAAAACAAACGACAAACGACCATATGAGTCCTCTATTCACAAGCATCGTCATCGTCATGGGCCTGCTGGCCGTGATGGGCATCGTCGTGGGCGTGGCCAACGACGCGGTCAACTTTCTCAACTCGGCCCTCGGATCGAAAGCCGCACCGCGCCGCGTCATCCTCTGGATCGCCGCCGCCGGCATCCTCGTCGGCACGCTCACGTCGAGCGGCATGATGGAGGTGGCGCGCAGCGGCGTCTTCTATCCCGGACAATTCTCCTTCCCGGAGATCATGATGCTCTTTCTGGGCATGATGCTGGGCAACATCCTGCTGCTGGACATTTACAACACCCTCGGACTGCCCACCTCGACCACCGTGTCGATGGTATTCGGACTGCTGGGCGCGGGAGTCGCCGCGGCGCTCTACCACATCTGGGGCGATCCGGCCGCTTCGGTTTCGGACCTCTCGCAGTACATCAACACCGGAAAGGCAATGGCCATCATCGCGGCCATCCTGCTCTCGGTGGCGCTGGCGTTCGCCGCAGGGTCGCTCTTCATGTACGTTTCGCGGCTCATCTTCTCGTTCCGCTACGCAAAGGCGTTCCGCCGCTGGGGCGCCGTATGGTGCGGCATCTCGCTGGCGGGCATCCTCTACTTCGCGCTGTTCAAGGGGCTGAAAAGTTCGGGGCTGATTCCGACTTCGGTCGGGGAGTACGTCGGCGAGCACGTGCTCGTAACGCTGCTCGTCTTCTGGGCCGGAGCGTCGGTGGTGCTCTGGATTTTCCAGCGCATGCGGCTCAACATCATGCGCATCACCATCCTCACAGGCACCTTCGCGCTGGCGCTGGCCTTCGCAGGCAACGATCTGGTGAACTTCATCGGCGTGCCGCTGGCCAGCTACGACGCATGGCAGATCGCCCGCGAAGCGGGCAGCGAGTCGATCATGATGGGCGAACTGGCCAATCCGGCGCGCGCCAACTTCCTGCTGCTGTTGCTGTCGGGCGCGGTGATGGTCCTGACGCTCTTCTTCTCGAAGAAATCGCGCCACGTCACCGAGACCGAACTTTCGCTCGCCTCGCAGCACGAGGGCGACGAGCGGTTCGGCTCGACCTTCGTATCGCGCAGTCTGGTACGCGCCTCGCTCGCGCTCAACACCATGTGGACGGGGCTGATTCCCGACCGCATGCAGAAAATCATCGACCGACGCTTCGAACCGCTGCCCGCCGAAGAGCGTTCGTCGGCGCCCTACGACATGATCCGCGCCGTCGTAAACCTCACGGCCGCCTCGATCCTGATCGCCATAGGCACCTCCTACAAACTGCCGCTCTCGACCACCTACGTGGTCTTCATGGTGGCTATGGGTTCATCGCTCGCCGACCGGACGTGGGGCCGCGAAAGCGCCGTATACCGCATCACGGGCGTCATGGCCGTCATTTCGGGGTGGTTCATCACCGCGCTCGGCGGATTCCTGATCGCCCTCTGCGTGACGCTGCTGCTGCTCTGGGGCGGCTGGATCGCCGTCACGGCGCTCATCGCTCTCTGCGCATGGCTGCTCATCCGCAGCCACCGCACCAAGCCGGAGGAGAAAGCCGCCGCGGAGGAACTGCCGGTAATCAAGGCCGAGACCCCGGACGAAGTGCTCTGCGTCTGCATCGGCGAAGTATGCACGACGATGGAGCAGGTGACGCGCATTTACAACCGGACGCTGGTCGCCGTTTTCAAGGAGAACCGCAAGGTGCTCAAGGAGATGGTGCAGTCGTCGAACAGGCTCTTCGAAGAGGCCCGCGACCGCAAGTACGGCATCATGCCCACGCTGCGCCGCCTGCAGCAGTGCGACATCGACACCGGGCACTTCTACGTGCAGGTGGTGGATTACCTCTCGGAGGTGACCAAGGCGCTGATCCACATCACCCGTCCTGCGTTCGGACACATCGACAACAACCACGAGGGGCTGTCGAAGGAGCAGATCGTGGATCTGATGCGCGTAAACGATCAGGTGGAGGCGATTTTCGACAAAATCAACGACATGCTCCGCACGAAGGACTTTTCGGATCTGGACATGGTGCTCGAAATGCGCGACAAGCTCTTCGACACCATCGTCGAGGCGATCAAGAACCAGCTGCGCCGCATCAACGGCGACCCGGCGGCCAGCACGCGGGCCAGCGTACTCTATCTGACGATCCTCAACGAAACCAAGACGATGATCCTGCAGGCCCGCAACCTGCTCAAGTCGCAGCACTACTTCCTCGAAAGCAGAAAATAGGCGCGGCAGAAGACAGGCCTGCGGAGAATTCCGGACCGGACGAACGGAAGACAGCGGCCGGAAAACACCGGATAGGAAACACAGAACGGGAAACACCGCACAGAAAACACCGCACAGAAAACAGCGGTCGGGAAACACCGCACGGCCGCCAAAACAAAGGCCGCCGCCCCACGAAAGGGCGGCGGTCTTCTTCCTATATCCGCGTGCTATTTGACATCCTTCACGCAGCGGACGGGGCAGGCCCACGCCTTGGTCAGTTCGGCCTCGGTTTTGATGGCGGAGACGCTGTAAGTCAGCGCATAGCCGTTCCGGCCGGCCGACGATGCGCTCCAGCAGTAGCCCGAAGTACCCGCTTCCGCGCCGCCGCCCGAACCCGACGCCGACATGATATTGATATAGCCGGCCGCAGGATAGTAGCCGTTGCCTTCAGCAAAAACGCATCCGGTACGCTCCGCATCCCACACGCCGTTCAGATCGGCCCACGCGGAAGCCGCTCCCGCACCCGAAACGGGCACGCGCCACCCCTCAGGGCACGGGTCGAAGACGCCTTTCGTACCGTCGGCGTTGCTCCAGCGGTAGGCTTCGCCGCCGACATCCGGCGACAGCCAGTCCTGCGTTCCGGAAATACCCACAATATAGCGGTAAGGCTGCTGGACCGAAGCCACGAGATTCTCGGAGGGAACCTTCGTCGAAGCAAGCCCTTTGAGCGTCATGAACTTGCCGATACCGTCGTTCGACCAGCCGGCGTTGGCATTGAGGAACATCATCCACGTATAGGGACCTTGGAACGGATCCTTGCGGCCCCACTGGTAGAAACATCCGGCGCTCTGCGGCCCCTTCACGAGCGAAGTGGCGCCCAGATTGCGGTCCATGAAGACGTTGCCGCCGACGGTCTGCTGCCCTGCGGGCTGCGAGGGATCGTACTCGGTGACCCAGATATGCCAGCTCCAGTAGCAGTTGCCGTCGCCGTCGCACACGCCCACGACAAGGCTGCCTTCGACATCGGGATTCAGGACGACTTCGATTGCGGCGTTGATGCCCGATCCGGTCATCGTGACCTTGTCGTTGGTCGAGAACAGGATGGTTTCGTCTTCATCGAAACGCTCCTGCCATACGATGCGGGCGGTCAGGTCGTTGGGAATGCTGAACGAGCCTTCCTGAAGCATCGGGATATTGTGCCATGCGGCATAGGCCTTGGCAACGGGAATCGTCACCGTCGAACCCGGACGGGCGATATAGGAGTTGGGAAGCGCGAGGAATTCGGCGTCGTCGGTCTCGACTTCGGGATTGGAATCGCCGCCGTTCCAGTCGGCGATGTCGCCCGTGACGACCGAAATGCCGTCCACGTCGACCGTAATTTCGATCTCGTGGATCTTGCCGCCCACGAAAAGATAGTCGTCGGGCATCGTCCATGTGTAGGTGCGTCCCAGCAGGGGAGCCTCCACCGTGAAGACGCGGCCCTGCTGCGCGGCGCCGGTGGTCGGCAGAACGATCGCCTCGTAGCTGACGCCCTCGGTGACGGCGCGCGCCGTCACGGCACCGGGAACGCCCGTATTGCCGATCCTGCCGCTGTTCAGGGCGAAGAAGCCCTCGTTGTAGACGCCGTCGATGGTGACGACAACCCCGGCAAGGTCGTCGGCCGAGATGCCTCCGCCCTGCTTGACGGCGATTTCGACCTTCGACAGCACGTGTTCGAAGGTGAACTTCACGTCGGGTGCGGCGGCCGTGACCCCGGTGGCATTGTCGCTCCACAGAAGGTCGATCGCCGCGGGATCGGTCTGGTCGCTCAGGACGACGGGATAGAGGTAGCCGTCGATCTTACCCGCATCGCCGCCGAGCATATAGATGCCGACGGCGTCGCCGTTGGTCCAAGTGTCGCCGGCGGCACGGGTGTAAGGGGTGATTTCGGCCGAGAAGTTCGCCTCGACGCCGGTCGCTCCCCCGCCCTTTTCGTTATCGTCGTCGCTGCAGCCGGCGGCCGTAAGCGCGGCGGCGGCCAGAAGCGCATAAAACGTCGTATGGATGGAACCTGTATATTTCATGGTGATTATCTTTTTAAAGCGTGAGACATCGAATTACTGCACTTTGACGCAGCGCACCGACAAAACGGTATGACGGTACTGGAGGTAGCTGGTCTGAGAATGCTGGTTGTCGAAGTTGTACCCGTAGGCGCACTCCTCCTGCGAAATGCCGGGGCTCAGGTTTTCACCGGGAGTCGCCGCCCAATAGTAGCCGAACAGGCCCAGATAGCTCTGGCCGCTGGATTCGAGCAGACCGGCCGCGGGCCAGTAGCCCAGATCCTCCCAGATCACTCCGTTGAGCCACGGGATGCCGGCAGTAACACAATTGTACCACGGCGACAAGGTTCCGAAACCGGACACGGGAACCCGCCATCCGCGGGGACAGGGATCGAACTCGGTTTTCGAGCCGTCGGCGGCGCACCAGCGGTTCTGCCCCTGTTTTTTCTCGGTAGCATACCAGTCGTAGGGAAGGCCGAGGCCCTTGATGAGCGCCAGCGGCTCGTTGATCGAAGCCACGAGGTTGTCGCGGATCACGGCCGAATTGGCCTTGGTCGAGAAACCGACCTTGACGCCCACGCCGTTCCACACGGGACGCGTAGCGATGTCCTCCCATTTCGCAGGACACGGAACCGGGTCCTTGCGGCCCCACTGATACTGGAGTCCCAGCGCATCGATATTGCCGTATTCGGCGTTCATCGCACCGAGGTTGCGGTCCATGAAGGTCCGGCCGTTCTTCGATTTCTGCGCTTCGGGAGCGTTGGGATCGTAATCGGTGATCCAGAGGTGCCAGCTCCAGCGGATCTCGCCGCCGATCTCCAGCGCGAGCACCGCATTGCCGCAGGTCCGGGGCGTGGTGCGCACCTGAATAACGGCTTTCGAACCGCTGCCCAGCACGGTGATCTGATCGTCGTTGAGCAGATAGCGCACGTCCTCCCAGACTACGCGGGCGCCCATGGCTCCCAGCATGCCGGTGCCGGCGCCCGCCAGCACTTCGTTCTTCTCCCACACGCCGAAGGCTTTGCAAACGGGAATGTAGAGCGTCTCGCCCGGCGATACGACGTAACAGTTGGGGAGCAGTTCGGGATTTGCGAAAGCGGGCGTAACCAGCAGTTTGCGGACCTGACCAACGGCCAGCGAGGTTTTGCCCGGATGCGTGTAGTCGAAAGCCGCGAAGCCGTTGCCCCCGACCTTCAGCAGGGCCTTGTCTTCGGCGATCTCCTGCGCCGGCAGGTAGGCGCGGAAAGCGTTGCCGCAGCGCGTCATCGCCACCGAAGCCGTCTTGGCGTCCACGGACTGCATTTCGGCATCTTGGGCCGCGGCCGCCAGCGAGAACACCGCTTTCGTGCGCACGTTCTGCACCGTCACGGCGTAATCGGTCAGTTTGTCGACGTCCGCGACGAAGGCTTCGGCCAGCGCCAGTTTATGACGGAATACGAGTCTGATCTCGCCGTCGCGCTCGCCGAATCCCGCCGTGCGGGCCGTCATGAAGTCGGCTTCGGCAACCAAGCGTCGTAGACGAGCGCCGTAGGATCGGCATTTTCAGCATAGGGATAATAGGCATAGAGGTCCATGACCTGCCCCTGCTCCATGTAATAGGATTTGGAGCCTTCCTCACGCCACGAACCGTCGGCCTGACGGACGAATTTGGCATTCTGAATATAGTTGCCCGAAGCGGCCGGATAGGCCTGCGTTTCGGCATCGGAGCGGATCACGGCGAAGAGGCCGATGGCGTCCCCCTCCACGAAGCGGGAAGCGTAAGCGACGTCCGTCTCGCTCTTGGTCCGGACCATATCCGCCAGCTCGGCGGTCAGACGGATCGCGGCGCGCGCAGGCGCGGGGTCGGCGGTCGGCTCCTTCTGGCAGGAGACGACCGAAGCGGCGCAGAAGAACAAGGCCGCAGTCAGCAAGAATCGACTGCTGAATAGTAAAGTTTTTTTCATATGAACAGCATTTAAAAGGAATACGTCGGGATTCGGCGGCGGCACCGCCTGCGCAAAACAGGCATCCGCCAAGCAAAACAACCAAAGGATACGCACCGCCGCACCGGGCAGGCACCCCTCACTAACCTATTGACAAAAGTAAAAGAAGCCGGACGATTTATGAAACGCTCTTTTTCGGAATTCGTAAAAATTGACAAATTCCGAAAAAAAACAAACCCCGAAAAACGGGGTTGCGTTCAGAGCTGGTGCTCGCGGTGGAGTTTGAGCAGTTTCTCGCGGTACTTAGACGGCGGCATGCCGATCGCGCTCTGGAACGAAGTGTAGAAGGTTTGCAGATGGTTGTAGCCGAGCATCTGGGCAAGCGCCTTGAGCGGCGTATCGTCGTCGACGTCGGAAAGCCGCCGCACGGCCTCGTCGATGCGGTAGCTGTTGACGTAGCTGCTGAAGGTCTTTCCGGCCTGCTGGTTGATCGCACGGGAGATATAGGTGCGGTTGGTGTCGAGCCGCTCGGCGAGCCGTTCGATGGTCAGGTCGTTCTGGCGGTAGACGCCTTCGGTCTGCATCAGGTACTCGATCCGGGCGAAGAGTTCGGCGTCGCGCACGGCGTGGTCGTCACGGTCGGGCGACGGCTTTTCGGTCTGCGGGGAGGTAGGGCCGGGGGGGGGCATGGCCGGCTGCGCGGCCTTTTTCTCCTTTTTCAGGAATTCGTACTGCTGCCGGACGATCTGCTTGTACATCTTGTCCTTGCGCCGGTAGAGGATATAGACCACCGTCGAGATGCCGACGGCGAAGAGCAGCAGCAACAGCAGCAGCTGGAATCGGCGCTGCTGGCGGATGAGGTCGATTTCGCTCTTGCGCAGCATGTTCTCCTGCCGTTCGGCGTCGTACCTGACCCGCAGTTCGTTGATCGAACGCTCCCGCTCGACGTTGAAGATGCTGTCCGCCTGACTATGGTAGCTCTTGAAATAGTCCAGCGCCTCGCGGTAGCGGCCCAGCGCGGTCTCGGCCTCGGAGATACGCAGGTAAAGCTTATAGCGGTGCACGGCGTTGTTGCTCCGCTCCGAGAGTTCGATGCCCTGCCGGAGCACCGGAATCGCACGGGCGTACTCGCCCCGGTCGTTCAGGTAGGTTCCGTAGCTGAGGTAGGTCATCACGGCAGCGGTCACGACCTTTTGGTCGATGTGGTCGAGCGCCATCAGGTAATAGCGTTCGGCGCCCGCATCGTCGCCCTGCGCATGGAGGATATTGGCGTAGAGGCTGTAAAGCTCGGTGTGGTAGCCGAATTTATCGGTGTCGGGAAGCGTCCGGAGGATGTATTCCAAAGCCCGGTTCTGATCGCCGAGCATGTAGTGCATGTAGGCGCTGATGACCGCACCGCCGAAAGCGAGGTAGTCGTAACCCCACTCGGTGCCCAGCCGGTAGACCTCCTCGGCGTATTTCAGGCCCGCGGGGTCGTTGCGCATGTAGTACGTATTGGCAAGATTGCACTGCGCCACCAGATAGAAGCGGTTCAGCGAGGCGCTGCGGGCGTACTTCATCGCTTCGAGGAAATACTCGATGCCGCCGAAATAGTTCGTTTCGATGCTGACGGCATAGATTCCCAGCGCATTGTAAATCCGGCACAAGGCCACCGGGTCTTCGCACTGCCGCCCGCGGATCAAAGCCCGGTCGAGGTATATGCGGGTCGAGTCGCTGCCCTCGGCGAGCAGGTAGGACTGTCCGGAAAAGAGGTCGGCGTACATCAGCGCACGCTCGTCGTCGTGTGCGGCCCCGGCCCTGCGGAGACGCGAAACGTAGGGATGAATCGCGGCGAATTCGCTCCGCATGGTGTATTGGGAGCAGATTTCGACCAGCAGGTCTATGTCCTCAGGGTCCCGTTCCAGCCGTTCCAGCAACACCGGCAGCGTATCGGCCTGAATCACCGCGGCATGCGAAGCCGCACCCTCCTGCGCGCGGACGGCAGGAAGTCCGAGAGACACGACGGCGGCCAATATGAACAAACGTCTGAGCATCGCTGAAGATCGGGAAACGGGCCGGACCGGAGTGCCGGCGCACACCGTTTTCACTCCGCTAAATTAATAAAAAAACCCGAAACCGACGGAAATGCGCCTTTTTAATCCGAAAAGGCACTTCCGGAAAGCGGGCGAAAAACGGAGACGGAAATTCCGGACCCTTTCATGCGCAGGAACCGCACATCTCCGCATGCCTGTCCGGCCGCACCGCACTGTCCGCGTCCGGCCACGCGCCTGCGGTTCCCGGTATGCCGGGGTTTTGCGGCGGAATGTCCTCCGGCCCGTGAAACGGAAATGTAACGGGGCCGTCATTTCAAAGTAACGACGGCCCCGTATATTTGCAGTGTGAAAACCGGACGAGGTTTTCCAAGTTGGTTTTAGGTTACATAAGTAGGTTAGTGGGAGATGCAGCGACGCGAGGTCGCGGCATCTTCGTTATTACGGCTATTTCTCCATGTCGTGCAGGTGGATTTCGAGGGCGCGGACCGAAATCTGGATTTCCCAGATCGACACGCCCAGCGAACCGATCAGCAGCAGCAACGCCGCGCCGAAGACATAGGCCGAAAGGACGAAAAATCCGACATACAGCAGGAACATCGTCACCACGCAGAGAAAAAGGCTCGAAACGCCCAGAATCTGCATCGTGCGCGTGAGGTGCAGGCGGCGGCGCAGGTTGTCGATCTGCGCGCGGGTGACTTTCGAGGGGTGCTGGAGGTGCTGCTCCTTGAGCGTGCGCACCAGCTGGGCGTACGACAGAAAACGGTTGGTGTAGGCCAGCAGAATCAGCGAGACGGCCGAAAAGAGCAGTGCGGGGGTCGTAAGAGTCAGTTCTTCCATGACGAATCGGTTTTGCGGAATTACGGTCGCCGTTTCCTGCCGCTTCGGGTCCGCGGCCGCAGAGCGTTCAGGCAGGGCCGAAGCGGCATCATGCCGGGCACGTATCTCTGCGGGCACTCAGCGGGTGCATCTTAGCGGGTGCATCTTAGCGGGTGCGGCACCAGAAACACGGGACGGCTTCCGGGACAAAGGTACGAAATATTCCGGTCAATGCGCCCGGTCCGACAAAACAGTGAGCGTTCGCCCCGGCAAAACGGCGTACATCCACCCGGCAAAACAGCGAAGGTCCGGTCGGGCAAAACAGCGTGCATCCGTCCCGGCAAACCAGCAAAGGTCCGCAACATACACCCGCCCCGGTAAAACAGCCTACACCCGTCCCGGCAAAACTGCGGCGGGACCCGAAGGCAAGATGCGCGTTCGAGACCTCCGGGCCGTATTCCGCCGCATCGGTCGCACATATCGGCCCGCCGGAATCTGCGGCGGCACCGGTCCGCCGGGCCCGACGCTGCCGATGCCGCCCGATCCCGGTCAGCATTCGTCGCTGCAAAGCAGGGGCCAAACCGTAGGCCGAAGGACTCCGTCCTGCAGAAAAAACGCTCCGGGGCGATATGGTCCGACAAATCGCAGGTATTTTTTAAGATTTTTTAAGAAAATGCGTCGCAGCGTTCGGTATTGTGAAAAAAATAACATACCTTTGCGCATCCCAAAGAAAACAATTTTAATCTCATTTTGACGAATAATAATTTATGGAATTGAACAAAACCTTTATCGACGGACTTTGGAGCAAGGAGATCAACGTGACGAGTTTCGTTCAGACGAACATCACCCCCTACGTGGGCGACGCCTCCTTCCTGCAGGGTCCCACCGACCGCACGAAGCACATCTGGAACCTCTGTCTCAAGGCCCTCGAAGAGGAGCGCGCCAACAACGGCGTCCGTTCGCTGGACAACAAGACCGTTTCGACCATCACTTCGCACAAAGCCGGCTACATCGACAAAGAACAGGAGCTGATCGTCGGTCTGCAGACCGACCAGCTGCTCAAGCGCGCCATCAAGCCCTTCGGCGGCATCAACGTCGTATCGCGCGCCTGCAAGGAGAACGGCGTCGACGTGGACGAGAAGGTTAAGGATATTTTCACCCACTATCGCAAGACGCACAACGACGGCGTGTTCGACGTCTACACCGAGGAGATCCGCTCGTTCCGTTCGCTGGGCTTCCTGACGGGACTGCCCGACAACTACGCCCGCGGCCGCATCATCGGCGACTACCGCCGTCTGGCCCTCTACGGCACCGACCGGCAGATCGAAGCCAAGACCGAGGACCTGCGCGGCCTGACCGGCCCGATGACCGACGCCCGCATCCGCCTGCGCGAAGAGGTCGCGGAGCAGATCAAGGCACTCAAGGAGATCCGCACGATGGGCGAATACTACGGACTGGACCTGAGCCGTCCGGCGCACTCGGCGCAGGAGGCCGTACAGTGGGTCTACATGGCCTACCTCGCCGCCGTGAAGGAGCAGGACGGCGCCGCAATGTCGCTGGGCAACGTTTCGTCGTTCCTCGACATCTTCATCGAGTACGATCTGGCCCACGGCAACATCGACGAGGTGTTCGCGCAGGAGCTGATCGACCAGTTCGTCATCAAGCTCCGCATGGTGCGCCACCTCAGAATGCAGTCCTACAACGACATCTTCGCCGGCGACCCGACGTGGGTGACCGAAGCCATCGGCGGACGCTTCAACGACGGCCGCACGAAGGTGACCAAGACCTCGTTCCGTTTCCTGCAGACGCTCTACAACCTCGGCCCGTCGCCCGAACCCAACCTCACGATTCTGTGGAGCCCCGACCTGCCGCAGGGATTCAAGGATTTCTGCGCCAAGGTTTCGGCCGACACCAGTTCGATCCAGTACGAGAACGACGAGCTGATGCGCGAAGTGCGCCATTCGGACGACTACGGCATCGCCTGCTGCGTGTCGTATCAGGACATCGGCCGTCAGATCCAGTTCTTCGGCGCCCGCTGCAACTTGGCCAAGGCCCTGCTGCTGGCTCTGAACGGCGGCCGCTGCGAGAACACCGGCACGCTGATGGTCAAAGGCATTCCGGCGCTCACCGAGGGTCCGCTGCGCTTCGAAGAGGTGATGCGCAACTACAAGATGGTGCTCAAAGAGATCGCCCGCGTCTACAACGAGGCCATGAACATCATCCACTACATGCACGACAAATACTATTACGAGAAGGCCCAGATGGCGCTGGTGGACACCGACCCGCGCATCAACCTCGCCTACGGCGTGGCCGGTCTCTCGATCGCCCTCGACTCGCTCTCGGCCATCAAATACGCCAAGGTGACGGCGCGCCGCAACGAGCAGGGGCTCACCGACGGATTCGACATCGAGGGTGAATTCCCCTGCTTCGGCAACAACGACGACCGGGTGGACCACTTGGGCGTGGACCTCGTGTACTATTTCAGCGAGGAGCTGAAGAAGCTGCCCGTCTACAAGAACGCCCGTCCTACACTCTCGCTGCTGACCATCACCTCGAACGTGATGTACGGCAAGAAGACCGGCGCGACGCCCGACGGACGCGCCAAAGGCGTGGCTTTCGCTCCGGGCGCCAACCCGATGCACGGACGCGACAAGAGCGGCGCGATCGCTTCGCTGGCCTCGGTGGCCAAGCTCCGCTACCGCGACTCGCAGGACGGCATCTCGAACACCTTCTCGATCGTCCCCAAATCGCTGGGTCCGACGCAGGAGGAGCGGATCGAGAACCTCGTGACGATGCTCGACGGCTACTTCACCAAGGGGGCGCACCACCTGAACGTGAACGTGCTGAACCGCGCGATGCTCGAAGACGCCATGGAGCACCCCGAAAACTATCCGCAGCTGACGATCCGCGTGTCGGGCTATGCCGTGAACTTCACCAAGCTGAGCCGCGAACACCAGCTGGAGGTCATCAGCCGCAGTTTCCACGAGCGGATGTAAGATGATAAAGGTACACTCCTACGAATCCATGGGAACATTCGACGGGCCGGGACTCCGGCTCGTCGTTTTCCTGCAGGGATGCAATTTCCGCTGTCTCTACTGCGCCAATCCCGACACGATCGACGCCTGCGGCGGCACGCCCACGTCCCCGGACGAGATACTCCGCATGGCCGTGGACCAGAAACCCTTTTACGGACGGCGGGGCGGCGTGACCTTTTCGGGCGGCGAACCGACGTTTCAGGCCGCGGCGCTGGCGCCGCTGGTGCGCAGGCTCCGGGAGGCGGGCATCCACGTCTGCATCGACACGAACGGCAGCATCTGGAATCCGGCGGTCGAAGAGCTGCTGGGGCTGGCGGACCTGATCCTGCTCGACGTGAAGCAGGCCGATCCCGAACGCCACCTCGCGCTCACCGGGCGCGACAACGCCCGGACCCTGCGCACGGCGGCATGGCTCGAAGAACACGGCAAACCCTTCTGGCTCCGCTACGTGCTGGTGCCGGGCTACAGCGACGCCGAAGCCGACATCCGCACGCTGGGCGGGCGGCTCGGCGGCTACAAACAGATCGAACGGGTCGAGCTGCTGCCCTACCACACGCTCGGAGTTCACAAATACGAAGCGATGGGAAAGGAGTACAAGCTCTCGGACGTCAGGGAGAATACGCCGGAACAGCTGGACCGCGCGGCGGCGCTGCTGCGCGAATATTTCGCGAATGTGGTGGTGAACTGACGCCCCCGGCCGACTTCGGCGGCGGCCTGCTGAATTGCTACCAGCACTCCGCCTTGTCTTTCAACTCAGGAATCCGGTCACGCGTATAGACCGGATTTTTGATGCCCTGCCGTTTCTGGGCGACGTAATCGGCCAGCAGCAGGAAAGCCTGACGCCCCAGCAGCAGGATAGCGGCGAGGTTGAAGAGGGTCATCAGCGCCATCGTAATGTCGGCAAGGCTCCACGCCAGATCGAGCGTGGCAAGGGCCCCGAACAGCACCATCGCCCCGACCAGCAGCCGGTAGAGGGTCAGTGCGCCCGGACGGCGGGTGATGAAGCGGATATTGGCTTCGCCGTAATAGTAGTTGCCGATGATACTGCTGAAAGCGAAGAGGAAGATCGCCACGGCGACGAAGACACTGCCGACGGGGCCGATTTCGCTGACCAGCGCGGCCTGCGTAAGCCGGATGCCCGACAGCGATGCGTCGGGGACGCCGCCAAAAAGGATGATGAAAGCCGTGCAGGTGCAGATTACGAGCGTATCGGTGAAGACCCCAAGGGTCTGGATCAGCCCCTGCTTGACGGGATGCGAGACATGGGCCGTGGCGGCGACATTGGGCGCGGAACCCATGCCCGCCTCGTTGCTGAACAACCCCCGCTTGATGCCCTGCATCAGCGCGGCTCCCACGCCGCCGCCCATCGCCTGCTCCCAGCCGAAAGCGTTGGCGACGATCAGCTCCACGACTTCGGGCAGCCGCCGGAAATTGAAGAGCACCACGCCCAGCGCAAGGGCGATATACCCCAGCGCCATGACCGGGACCACCACCCCGCTCACGCGGGCGATGCGGTGAATGCCGCCGAAGATAACACCCAGCGTCAGCAGCGTCAGGGCGATGCCGACCCAATGGTGGTCGAAGCCGAAAGCGCCCTCCCATGCGGCGCAGATCGTGTTGCTCTGCACCGAATTGAAGGCGAAGCCGAACGTGACGGAGATCAGTACGGCGAAGACCACGCCCATCCAGCGCCGGCCCAGTCCCCGTTCCATATAATAGGCCGGACCACCGATATAGGAATCCCTGCCGCGGCGTTTGTAGAGCTGGGCGAGGGTCGATTCGACGAAGGCGCTCGAAGCCCCCAGCAGGGCGATGATCCACATCCAGAAGACGGCTCCCGGACCGCCGACGGCGATCGCCGTGGCGACGCCCGCGAGATTGCCCGTACCGACGCGGCTCGCCAGCGAGACGGCGAAGGCCTGAAACGACGAGACATGCCGCTCGCCCCGCCGTCCGCCGCCCGCCGACTCCCCCAACACGCGGAGCATCTCGCGCAGCATGCGGAACTGCACGCCGCGCGTACGCACGGTGAACCATACGGCGCAGCCTAACAGCAGGGCGACCAGCAGATAAGACCAGAGCACATTATTGACCGAGTCGATCCAGAAGAAAAGGGTTTGCATGGCGGAGATGTTTCGGACAAAGGTAGCAAAGTTAATGCTAAAACGGGAGAAGACCGGAATTCCGGTCTTCTCGAAGCAAATCATTCGGCGGCATCCATCCGGATCGTCTCCCCCGTCCGGCGGCTGCGTTCGGCGGCGTAGCAGATGCGGTGGCTCTCGATCGAATCGTCGATCGTGGTGAGGAACGGCCGCGAAGGGTCGCGGAGCGCGCGGATGAAATCGCCGATCAGCTGCAGGTCGGCCCCGGCGTGGAAGGGCTGTCCGGCGATGTCCGAGAAATCATAGGTCTCGGCATCCCCGCCGCGGAACCTGCGGACCCGCAGCGTACGTTCGTCGCCGTCGATCTCGCCGCCCGTCAGCCGGATGTGGGTCTTGCGGAAGTCGTCGTTGGTGAACATCTCCATCGAAAGGCTCATCGTCACCTCGTCGTCCATCTCCATCGAAAGCAGCTGGTGATCGACCACGTCGTTGTCGCAACGATAGACGCAGCGGCCCAGCATTCCCGTGCGCAGCTCCTCCAGAATCGTCGCATCGAGCGTCGCTCCGGGCGGCACGTCGAAGTTCGATACCCAGTCGCGGCGGACGTAGTAGAGGTCGCGCGCCGAGAAGGGGCATTCGGATTCTATCCGGCAGTCGAGACACCGGGCGGCGGAGCCTTCGGGAGCGTTCTCCGCACGGAACCAGCGCAGCGACCCGAACGACGAGAGCCGGCGGCAGTGCGAACCCGTCAGCCACAGCAGGAAGTCGATGTCGTGACAGCACTTGGCCAGCAGGATCGGATTGGCTTCGCTCTCGCGCCGGAAGATGCCGCGCACGTAGCTGTGGGTGGCCCGGTCGAGTCCGACCGAAGCGGTATGGTTGACCGAAACGACGTGGCCCAGCCGGCCCGAAGCGACCAGTTCGCGGATCTTGGCGAAATAGGGATGGTAGCGCAGCACATGGCAGACGCCGACCAGCACGCCGCGCCGGCGGGCGCACCGGGCGATTTCGCGGCATTCGTCGAGACGCTGGGCGATCGGCTTTTCGAGCAGGACGTGGTATCCGGCGTCGATAGCCTTCACAGCCGGGTCGAAATGGGCGTTTTCGGGGGTCGAAATCAGCACCATGTCGGCATCGAGCCTCTCGGCGAAGAAGTCGTCGTAATGGGCGTAGCAATACTTGTCGGGAAGTCCGAAGGCGTCGGCCATGGCGCGGCGGCGCAGGTCGTTGACTTCGACGATCGCGGCCAACCGGAGCTGTTCGGGATTCCGGCGGGCGTATTCGAGGTATTTATGCGCCCGGTTGCCGGCGCCGATCACGACGATCCGCACGGGCCGGGAGAGGGTTGTTTCAGTTTTCATCGGATGTTGCGGAAATTACAGCGGCTGCCACGGCTCCGCCGTCCGCCGCATCGCGGCGTTCGATGCGGGAGGAAAGACGGATGCTAAGTTCGTAGAGCCAGTAAAGAGGTATGATAACCAGAATCAGGCTGAAAATGTCGGGCGGCGTGATGATCGCGGCGATCACCAGCAGGCCGACGAAAGCGTGCCGGCGGTAGCGTTTCAGAAACGACGACGAGACCAGCCCCATACGGGTCAGGAAGTAGACCAGCAGCGGCAGCTGGAACACCAGCGCCGAGGCCAGCGATGCGACGATGACGGTCGAAAGGTACTGATTGACGTCGATCATGTTGACGATCGAAGCGCTGGCTTCGTAATTGATGAAGAAGCTGACCGAGAGCGGCACGATGACGAAATAGCCGAAAAGCAGGCCCGTGAAGAAGCAGGCCGAGACCCAGAATACGAAGCGGTGCGTGGCGGCGATTTCGCGCTGCGTGAGCGCGGGCTTCACGAAACGCCAGAACTCCCAGAGGACGTAGGGCATGGCCAGCACGAGACCCGTCACGAACGAGATTTTCATGTGCAGGTTGAACTGCCCCGCCATGGCGGTATTGATAACCCGGAAATCGAGATTCGAGACGTCGAACGCTTCGGGATTGACGCTCAGCGAAAGTCCTGTCAGACCGTTGATCCAGCCGCAGAGCGCGGCGAGACCGTGTCCGGTCTCCAGCAGCAGCCGGTTGGTCGGGAAACCGGCGCTCTTGGGGCCGAAAAGCACCACGTCGATCAGGAAGTGCCGGGCGAAAAATGCGGCGACGGCGATCACGACGACAGCGGCGGCACCGCGCACCAAATGGGGGCGCAGCGCCGCGAAATGGGACCAGAAGTCCATCTCCGCGCTTTCGGTTCCGGCGTTGGGTTTCGACATATCGGTTCGTTGGGGAATTCGCGCCGTGCTCCGGACTATTTATCCGCCGGTTTGTCTCCGGGGACATCCGCCGGATTCGGCTTCTTGTTTTCGGACGAATAGTCCGTATTCATGGCGTCCTTGAACTCCCGCACGCCGCGGCCCATGCCGCGCATCAGTTCGGGGATTTTCGCGCCGCCGAAGAGCAGTATCACGACGAATACGATAATCAGCAGCTGGCCGTATCCGATCATACAGGGTATAAACATAGTCTTGCAGTTTTTGCGTTTCACAATTGCGGCCCGCGCCGCATCCGTGCGGAGTCCGCCTCCCGTGCGGGATCATCCGCACGGGAGGCGGGCAGCGCCGTCTATTGGCGGCCGGCGCTCAGGTCCAGCACGCGCAGGTTGCGGAACTGGATGCCCGCACCGTGGCCCAGCAGACCGAGATGGCCTTTCTTATTGAAGAGTCCGGGATGGTTCTTGCCGTCCACGGTATAGGGATTCTTCTTCGAGCCGTCCTCCGAGACGTTGTGTCCCTTGCAGGCTTGGCGGATATCGCCGTCGAGGATCACGCGGCCGTTGACCGTGACCGTAATGCGGTCGCCCACGGCGTGTATCTCCATCGTATTCCACGTCCCCAGATCGCCGAACACGACGTGTTCCTGCGCCGGGATGATGCCGTAGACGGAGCCGTGCTGCTGGTAGATGCGCAGGTTCTTGTAGATCGGCGCGTCGTGGTCGAGAATCTGGATTTCCATGCCGTGATAGGCGGCGTCCACGCCCATCGGCGTACGGATGCCGATGCCGTTGTTGACGCCCCGGCGCAGGAAGCGGAATTCGAAGCGCAGGTCGAAATCGCCGTACTCCTTGACCGTATAGAGGTTGCCCGATCCGCCATAGGAGGCGGTCACGTCGATCGTGCCGTCCAGCGGAACGTAATTGACCGTGTTGCCCGTCCATTTGTGCAGCGAACGGCCGTCGAAGAGCACTTCGTAGCCCTGCGCCGCCTCTTCGGGCGAAAGTTCGAAAACAGGCGTCGAGGGCAGTTCGCCGATGTAGAGGTTGCGGAAGCAGGCAGGAGCCGCCAGACCCGACAGTTCGATGCGGCCGCGTACGCAGACCGGTTCGCCGGGTGCGCAGGGGTTCGTCAGCACGACGTTCTCGGCGAGCGTCACCCCGTTCTCGATCAGCGTGATGCGGTCATCGACGACCTTGGCGTAGAGCGTATTCCATGTGCCGGGAGCGTTGTCCGCAGCGGCGGCCGGGGTATCGGTCTGCCCCAGCGTCTTCAGGCCGGTGCCTTCCGCTCCGCCCAGCCGGATTTGGGACATCGAACGCACGGCAAGCCCGGCTTCGCCTTCGGAACGCCATTCGAGCCAGAGTTCGAAATTCTCGTATTCCTTTTCGGTACCGATCGTACTCGGAGCCTTGCCTGCGAAAACGAGGGCGTTTCCGTCCGCGCTCCAGTTCGCGGCCATCGCTTCGGCGGCGGCTTTGCGCAGGCCGGCGATCCGGCGGGCCGAAAGTTTCCGCTCACCGGCGGGATCGGCGGTCACGGCGGTCCATCCTTCGAGACCCGCAGTCGGAAGAAGGGCGAAGCCCGCAGCGGGGATCTTGCCGAGCAGTCCGGTGATCTCATCGACGGCGTATCCCGCGTCGGCGTCGGATTTGGCCAGTTCCCTGTAGACCTCGCGGGCCTGCTCCAGCGCACTGCGGACAGCCTCGCCGCCCGGCATCGGAGCGCTCTTGGCGACGATCGTCTTCACGGCCGCGGCGGCAGCTCCGGCGGTTTCGGGGTCGGAGAGGTAGTCGGCGGCCAGCATCAGGGCGGGCACTTCATGGACGCCCGCAAGGTAGCCGAGCAGTTTGTTCCGCACGGCAGCCGAGGGTTTGAGTTCGAGTCCCTGCCGGTAGAGCTGGTAGCGGCGGACCGGAGTCGCGGGCTGTTTGGCGCAGAGGTCGGCATAACGCATCAGGGCGCGATCGGCCAGAGCCGGATTTTCGGCGGCGATGCGGTAAAGGATATCGGTCATCGCAGGGCTTTCGACCGTCAGCAGGGCGGCGAAAGCGGCTTCGCGGTCACCCTCGCGGAATCCGGCCAGCAGGCTGGCGACGGCTTCGGGGGTACCGGTCTGCGCCAGCACGGGATAATAGCGCGCCGGAATTTTCGACGCCCGCATGTAGCCGGCGATCGCACCGTAGCGTTTGTCGGCCGGAAGCTGCGCCGAAGTGCGGATCAGCGCGGTCTGGATTTGCGCCGCATGCTGTCCGTCGGCGGCATCGAGCAGTCCGGCCAGACGGTCCATATGGCTGGGTCCGGTCACATAGGGCAGAGCGGCATAGGCGGCTTCGCGCACCTGCTTGTCGGAAGTCTCCAGCAGTGCGAAGACGCGGTCCGCAGCCACGGTCATGCGGCGCGCGGCGGCCAGCCTGAGGGCCGGAACGAGCACCTTGGCGTCGTCCCGCGCAAGCAGTCGTTCGACCATCGGGTCGATGCGGCCGTTGAAGGCAAGCAGGGCTTTCTCGGCAGCTCCGGCATGAGGACCTTCGAGCGCCGAGACCAGCGCCGCGAGCGCCTGCTCGCCGCCGATGCGGCCCGAAGCTTCGATGGCGGCCCGTGCGACCCGGTCGTCGGACGAAGTCACGGCGCCCGTAATCACACCGCTCTGCGACACGGCGCCGCAGTCACCCAGCCATGCGAGCACCGCGGTCCGGGTTTCGGCGTCATAGCGCGGCATGCCGGCGGCAACCCGCGCAAAGATCTCGTCGTCGCCCTTGCCGAGCGTCTGCAAAGCAGCATAGCGGTATTCGGCAGGCCCCTCCTTGACGGCGGCCAACACGTAAGGCATCGCCTTTTCGGTGCCGAGCGCATCGGCAAGCACCGCGAGAGCCGCACCGCGCACGTATTGGCGGTCGCACTTGAGCAGGCCCTTGGCGGCTTTCACGGCCGGCTGGGCGTCTCCCGCGGCCACGAGGTTCGCAAGCAGGCGCAGATAGGCATCGGCAACGCCGGTGTTATCCCAGCCGTAACCGGCCCCGGCGGCTGCGGCGGCCAGCGGTTTGAGCGAAGCGCGCGAACCGCAGACGGCCAGCGCATTGTAAATCTGCTCGGCCGTCCGGGCGTCGGCGCCGCCGAGCCATCCCAGCAGGAGGGGTTCGGCCTGCGTCATCCGCTTTTCGGCGAAAGCATAGGCCAGCGCGCGTTTCCGTTCGGCCGCAAGGCCCTCCTTGCGGGCCTCGGCGAGCAGAACCGGCTCGGTGCCGGGCGTAGAGATCAGCGCACGGATCGCATAGTCGGCCAGATAGGAGTCGTCCAGATAAGGCAGTATCCATGCGGCGTCCTCCGCCGCGGAGCAGAGCTGCAGCTGCGAGAAGAGGAAAGCGCGGTTGGCGTTGTCGGCGCAGCGTTCGATCGCCCGAACCAGTCCCTTGCGGACATCGGCGCACAGGGCTTCGTTTCCGGGGGCGGTCGCATAGGCAGTGATGCCGTTCAGGGCGTATTCGAGCGTCGCGTTCTTACCCTTGTCGGCGGGAGTGAGCATGCCGGCGATCATTTCGACACCGGCGCTTCCCGTAGCGGCAAGTTCGCCCATCACTTCGTTGAAAACGGCGGGCGTGGCGGCCGGAAGCTGGGCCAGACCGTCGGCAACGACGGTCTCGGCGTTGCGCTGCCGGGCGTCGAGCTGCTGGGCGGCAAGCCCTGCGGGCAGCAGGGCGATCAGGGCGCCCAGAATAAACAGTCGTGTGATTATCTTTTTCATGGTAACAGGTGCTAAATATGCCACGGGCCGCGCATCGGCTGATCGATCAGTCGGTTGGCGGCATCGTCGCCGATGAAGAGTTGGGTGTCGGGATCGAAGTGCAGGGTGCGGTTCAGCCGCAGGGCGCAGGCGCCCAAATTCACGAGCGTCGAACTGCGGTGACCGATCTGCTCGTCGAGCGCGAATTTGCGCCGCGTGCGCACGCACTCCAGAAAATCGGTGTTCTGCGGTTCGGGATCGGGCATCTCGGCCAGTTTCTCCATCACGTCGGGAATGGTGCAGCGGAAACCCTTGTAGACCTTGCCCAGCGGACCTTCGATATAGGGCGTGTCGCCCTCGCTTTCGAAGCCCTCGCCTTCGAGGACGATCTGGCAGCCGTCGTCGTAGGTATAGACGATTTTACGCCAGATGCCCACGGCGTCGGGATGCTGCTGCGGAGCGTCCACCTCGATCTTGACGGGCGACGTATCGTCCTTGCCCAGCAGGTACTGCACGGGGTCCATGTAGTGCTGGCCCATGTCGGTAAGACCGCCGCCGTCGTAGTCCCAATAGCCGCGGAAGGTGCTGTGCACGCGGTGTTTGTTGTAGGGTTTGTAGGGCGCCGGTCCGAGCCACATGTCGTAATCCAGCTCGGCGGGAACAGGTTCCGGAGCGAGGTTTTCCCGGCCCACCCAGAAGAACTTCCACGTGAATCCGGTGGTGCCCGAAATGGTCACCTTGAGCGGCCAGCCCAGCAGGCCGCTGTCGATCAGCTTCTTGAGCGGCTCGACCGTCGTGCCGAGACCATAGAAGGTATCCTTGAAGCGGAACCAAGTGTTCAGGCGGAAGATGCGGTTGTTGCGCCGGACGGCTTCGGCTACGCGCTTGCCTTCGCCGATGGTGCGCGTCATCGGTTTCTCGCACCAGATGTCCTTGCCGGCCTTGGCCGCCTCGACGGCCATGATGCCGTGCCAGTGCGGCGGCGTGGCGATATGCACGATGTCGATATTGGGGTCGGTGATCAGGCGGCGGAAGTCGCTGTAGGCTTCCAGCGTCTCGCCGAACTTCTTCTGTCCCAGCGCGACGGCGCTTTCGAGGTGTTTGCGGTCCACGTCGCAGACTGCCACCAGCCGGCAGTCTTTGTTGCTGGTGAAGTGGTAGCTGCTCTTGCCGATGCCGCCCACGCCGATGATGCCTTTGGTGAGCTGGTCGCTCGGAGCGGTGAACTTCGGGCCGCCGAGCACTTGGCGCGGGACGATCGTCAGCAGCGCCATGCCGCCCAGCGTCTTCAGAAAATCTCTACGGGAGGTACTCATGTTTATCGGAATGTTAGTAGTTTATAAAGTCGTCAGGCGGAAATTGCGCCACTGCACCTTGATCCCGCCGCCGTCGTGGATCTGCAGGGCAATGCGGCCCTGTGCGGCGCCGATCTTGGCGTCGGTAATGTCCACCATCTCCTCGCCGTTGAGCCACGTCTGCACCCGGTCGCCCTCGACCCGCAGGCGCAGCGTATTCCACTGGCCCTCCTTGAGGATGTTCTCCTTCTCGTCGGGAATCTGAACCAGCCATCCGCGGCCGTAGGATTCGTAAATGCCCGCCGTATCGTGGCCCTTGGGAGCCACCTCGCACTGCCAGCCGTGGACCTTCACGGGCGGCTCGACGAACGAACGGAAGAAGACGCCCGAATTGCCGTTGGCGAGCTGTTTGAATTCGAGCGTCAGGTCGAAGTCGTTGTAATATTCGCGCGTGGCGAGATAACCGTACTCCTTGTCGGGACCGCTCTCGCAGACGAGGTTGCCCTCCTTGTCCACGTACCACTTCTCCGTGCCGTAGGCTTCCCAGCCCGTGAGGTCTTTTCCGTTGAAAAGCTCGACTTCACGGCCCGCCTTGCGCGGCAGCTCCTTGATCTTCAGGTTGCGGAACGAGGCCGGATAGCCGTGGTCCTGCAGGCAGATGACGCCCCGGCGGGCCAGTCCGTATTCGGGAGCCGTCTCCCACTTGCCGCTGTTCTTGCGGGCGAACCAGTCGTCGGTATAGGCATCGAATTCGAGGATCTTGTGTCCGTTGAGCCAGTGCTCGACATGGCCGTTGTCGCAGACGATGCGCGAGTTGTTCCACTCGCCCTGCGGGTTGACGAACATCGAATCGGGATCGGGCAGGTGCATGGCGTAATCCACGCCCAGCCGCTGCCACTCCTCAAGTTTGGTCGGAGCGTTCTCGGCCTCCCAGCCGTCGTTGTCGATCAGCTGGTATTCGGGACCCGTCACGTAGGGGACCTTGAAATAGGGATCTTCGAGCACGTGGTAGAGCATGCCGCTGTTGCCGCCGTAGGAGAGTTTCCAGTCCCAGTCGAGGATGAAGTTTTCGTACTGTTTCTTGGTGACGATGTAGCCCGAAAGGTCGCTGCCGTCGCCGTTGGCCTGAATGCAGCCGTCCACGACGTGCCACGGCTGCGTGAGCGAATCGCCGTTGTAATCTTTCCACTGGTCGAGCGTCTTGCCGTCGAACAGCAGCTCCCAGCCGTCGGCAGCCTCGGCTTCGGTGAGCACATTCTGGGGCGACGCGCACGAAACGCCCGTCGCAAGCAGCAGCGCGAAACCGCACGTCCGGGCGAGTCCGCTGCAAAGATTGGATCGAGATAACATAAGTTTAAGGTTTATCGGTTCTTTTATATATTTGGTGTCGGCCTTCATCCGGAGGGGTTGGCTCCGGCATCGTCCCGCGCCCGGCGGCAGGCCGCGGCGAAGGGCGCCGTCCGGAGGACAGACACGTTTAGGGCCTGCGTCGGACGGTCAAGACAAAGTTACCTTTATTTTATGAGTTTTCCAGCGTACATATCGAACTATATAGAACTATATCGGTCTATATACAACTGATTTTCAGAAAAATAAAAAACACGCCCAAACCCCGGATTATATAGACTCCGGACATGTCACAACCCTGTTTTCGAGACCTGTTCCTCGAAATTGTCACGGTCGAGAGCCGCATTACGCAGCTTGGTGCGGTAGGTATAGACCGTCGCCGAGGCGCAGTTGAGCAGCGAGGCGATATGCCCGCTGTCGGTAATCCCCAGCCGGATGGCGGCCAGAATGCGCAGCTCGGTAGTCAGCGACGAATCGGAGCGCGGCGTAAACCGGAACTCAGGTTGCAGCAGCTCGTTGACCTGTCCGATAAAGTTGGGGAAGATATCCAGAAAGGAGCTGTCGAACGACTGGTAGAATTTCTGGTACTCGCCGTCGATCACCTGCGACGAATTGAGACGCCGCACGACTTCGTCGGCGCCCTTGGTCTTGGCGATGCGGCACACTTCGCGGCGGAAGGCGTCTATCTGCTTGATATAATGGACCGAAAGGTCGATATAATGGCAGACATAGCGGTCCTTGATGCGGTTGGAATCGACCAGCGCGTTGTTGATGTCGCGGATATGGTCGTTCTTTTTCAGCAGTTCGTCGTGCTTCTCGCGCAGCAGGTCGCTCATCCGGATCAGCTGTTCGTGACTGCCTTGCAGACGGCGGTGCTGCCAAAGGACGAACCACAGGATCGCGATCAGCACGATCAGGAAAATCCCGGCCAGCCAGATCGTGCGGGACATCAGCTTCTGCTGCTGGGCGATATTCGAAATCACGGCCTCGTTGATCTTCACCACCGCCGAAGAGGAGTTGGGAATCCGCGTCACCGATTTGCAGCGGATCGCGTCGTCGAAGGTCGAACCCATGTAGGCCGTCGCCCGGTCGTAATCCTTGCGGTCGAAAAGTTCGAGGGCCAGATCGTACAGCGACGAATAGGAGCGGGTGCCGGCGCGCAGGTCGGATATGGAGGACTCGGCCAGATAATAGAGCATCCGGTCCTCGTCGCCCTGCCCCTTGGCGATATGCGCCATCGAATAGTAGACGAGGGCGAAATTCTGGTGGCTCAGGTTTTTGGCCGTCAGCGGTTCGAGCAGCTGCAGAGCCTCGTCGTAGCGACCCGTTTCGCTGAGCCGCGCGGCGGCCATGCGCGTACGGGTCTGGTCGCTGCAGCCCGGCACCGAGAGCTTCCTGATATGGGAAAGCGTATCGCCCCACGCCCTCTTCTGAAGGGAATCCGCGGCTTCGTCGTAGCGGCGCGAAGCCACCGAGCTGTAGCGCGAATGCCAAGCCCTGTATTCGCCGGGCGTCATACCGGCCGTATCGATCTTCCGGAAAAGCTCCTCGGCCAGACTGACCTGCCCCCGCCCCAGCCAGACGTCGATGTCGCCCAGCAGGGCGAAGCGGCGCACGTGCCGCGACCCGGTCCGCTCGGCCAGCCGGTAGAGCCGTTCGACATAATAAGCCGAAGAATCGAGGTGGAAAGTCACGTAAATCTGCGCGACGGCAAAGAGCCGTTCGGCACGCTCCAAAGGCGGCAGTCCGTCGTCGATCCGGCTGCGCAGCGCGTCGGCCTGCTCCTGCCGCCACTGCTGGTAGCGGGGCTTGTTGGAGAGTTCCGCGTCGAGCCGTTCCAATGCCGCCTCGGTCTGCAGCGAATACTCCGGACGGTCGGCACACCCCGGCAAAAGAGTGCACGCCAGCACGGTCCACAAGAATCCGAAGGAGAAAAGAAAGTTCCGAGGTTGCATCGTCGTAATTTTGGATTGAACAAAATTAAAACAAATGCCCGGCATTACAAACTTTCCAAATTATTTTATTCCGCAGTCCGGGAAATCCGCGGTCCGGGAAATCTCAGATCCTACCATGGAAACTCTCCGCGCGGCGGCTTCCGGAGCGGGCGCAAAACGGAAAGTGAGCCGGACCGTCCGGCTCACTTTCTGTCATAAAGACTCCCGTAAAAATTCGGGTGCGACGCACTACAGCCCCTCCGACCCGATTCTGCCGAGCAGTTTGGCGGGATAGTTCGTACATACGGCCTTCATCTTGGGGTAATATTTCAGGACATAGGTCATTTCGGGGTCCGTATCGGCATTGTAGACGCTCAGCGCGACACCGGCGTCGAGGTAGCTCTGCAGCGGGTACTTCGGATTCGAAACTTCGGCGCCGCCGGCAAAGAAGTTCGAGTAGTCGAGGTTCGCCCACGGATCGAGATAGGACTTATAGGCCGAAGGCGCCGAGTAGCTCATCCAGCCGACCTTGATGCCGGCCAGCTGGGCCGCGGAATAACATCCCGCCCAGATGGCGGCATTGCCCGAAACGATGAACTCGCAGAAATGCTGGGCCTTCTTCTCCCTGATGATCTCGCAGGCCCGCGAGCAGGCCTTGACCGACTCGGCCGTGTTGGAGGTCGCGCCGCCCACCTCGATCCGTTTCACGTCGAGCCAGAGCCGCGTCGTTCCGGCATGGAGCGCCACGTCGATAAACTCCTCCAACGTCGGCAGCAGCTCGCCGTTGGAGAGCTTGCCCGCGGCACGCAGTTCGTCGAGCGTGTGTTCCCACGGCTTGAGGTTGTTCACATAACAGCCGTTGGCGGCATGCGCGACGACGACGTTGTTGTCGGCAGTCCAGTAAATATCGCACTCCGAGGCGTAACACCCCAGACTGATGGCGTAACTGAGCGAAGCGATCGAGTTGTCGGGATATTTGGCGGTCCCGGCCTCGGCCGAGCCGCCGCGGTGGGCGACGACCTTGTTGTTCACCTTTTCGGGAACGGGAATTTCATCGCCGCCGCCGTTATCCGAACCGCCGTCGGGATCGTACACGGGATATTCGACCGGGTACAGGTAATCGTCGTCGCAGCCTGCCAGCGAAAGGGAAGCGCCCATCGCAAACAGCAGGAGCAGTTTCAGTACTTTCATAATTCAGATTCGTTGTTAAGATCCGGCCGCAGGGCGGGTATGCCCCGCAGCCGGTCGGTCCTTAAAAATTCTCGTAATTCTTGACGCAGCGGAACGACGCCGAGCAGTCGCCGATATTATAAGTGGTGCTGACGGTCAGGTCCGCGGCATTGTTGGTCAGCGCATTGATACGCCAGCATTGGTAGACGCCGCTGCTCAAACCGCCCGGATGGCAGATGAACATCTCGCCGCGGGAAGCATAATACTGATACCCGGACTTGAACAGCCGGCGGCCCTGCGGGAAGAAGTCGAATCCGAACGCATCGGCGGCCGCGTGGCGCGTCGGCGCCGCACTCCACCCTTCAGCCGAACGCAGCACATCGGGCACGCTCCACTTTCCGATCATGGCGCTGAGCGGATTCGGCGTCACGCCCTTGGCTGCGGCCGCGGCACAGAGCATGTCGTAGAAGTCCTGCACGTTGGCTACATGCCAGCCGTAGGGACAGATGCCCTGAATCTGCATCGAAAGACTCGGCGTATTCTCGAAATCGGCAGAGGCAAGCGACTTCACGCTGCTCACGGGGATATCGTTGCCGACGGCATCGACGAACGTACTGCCGGGACGGTACTCCGCAGGCCAGTCCGTAAGCAGGCGCGCCAGCTCAACGGCGGCCTTCGGGGTGCCCGTCAGGAACTCGGTCAGCGTATAGATGCGGCCGTATTTGGCGGACATCTCCACTTCGCCCTGCGCCTTGCCGCCGCTCTCGACTTCGTCGTAATCGCTCACACGGACCGTCTCGTAGCTGCTGAGGTTCGACGTATAGCCGCCGACGTTGTTCGCATCGGAGACCATGCGGCTGCCGAGCTTGATGCCGCCGATATTCTCGCCGCCGTTCCAATCGAGACCCGCGCGCATCCAGACCTTGGTGCGGCCGTTGGCCGTGTAGGTCGAGGTCGCGTATTTCGCCACTTCGCTGTCGGGCAGACAGTTGGGAGTCGTGATGCGCTCGATCGAATAGGTCTTCTCGTTCAGGTTGAGCGTAACGATCCGCAGTCCGGCCACATCGACCGTCAGGTCGGTTTCGGCCGCCGAGAGATTGCCGGCGCCGTCGAGGTGGTAGGTATCGCCTTCGGTCGTGTAAACCGAGAAACGTCCGTTCTTGACATAGACGCTGTCCACATACACCCGGTCGGAAAGTTTGGTCATCTGACCCCACTTCTCGCGGGTCGGGTACTTGGGCACGCCGCTGCCGTAGAGGTAGCAGTAGACGTCCTTGCGCAGCTGGGTGACGGGAATGACCGTCCGGGCTTCGCTCGTGTCGGGCGTGCCGGCCGTGACGGTGATTTCGGCCGTGCGGTCCGCCGTATTGTCGCCGTATTCGGTGCAGGTCACCGTTATCGTGCCGTCGCCGTTATCGACGACCGTACACCAGTCGGAATCGGACACGGCCGCAAAGGTATCCATATTGGTGTCGATCGCAACGGCAGCGGGCTGCGGATTCTCGGCCATGAAGGTCAGCGATTCGGGCGCGGCCTTCACATAGGCGTCGGCATAGATGCCCTTCTGCACGACCGGGACTTCCAGCACAGTGCCGTCGGAGGCCGTGATCGTAAGCGTCGTCTGACGTTTGTAAGCCGTATTTTCGAGGAAGGCGAGGACAACGGCGTCCTCATAAACGGTTCCCGTGCTTTCGCCGGGGACCTTTTCCCGGACCGCGGTCACCCATGCGGACTGGACCGAACAGGACCAGTCCAGATTCCGCTTCGACTTCGGGGCGAGCGTGACGACCACATTCTGGGTCGCGGCGGCGCTGCCGACCGAGACCGTCGAGGGATAGATGCTGATGAGCGTCGCCGTCGAAAGCAGGTCGTCGTCGGTATCGGTCGAATAACAGCCCGCAAGCAGCATGGCTGCGGAAAGCAGCGCCGCCGTATATAGCATTCGTAATGTTTTCATTCTGAGTCAGCTTTTTTCATTAAACAATACACCGTTACGACCAGCCCTGTGTCTGCGTGATCTTGTTGTTCTTGTTCATCGCCTTCTTCGACACGGGCATCAGCAGCTGGTTGGGGCGCGACGTGTCGATGCCGCACTGTCCCAGCCCGTCCACATAGCGGTAGGGATTATAATCATGGATCGCCCCCAGACGGATCAGCGTGAAATAGACGTTGCCCTCTTCGGCGAACTCCTTGAGGTTCTCGTCCACGAGCGCCTGCCGGACGGCCGCGGCCGAGGAGTCGGTATAGAAATTCGTTTTACCGTAGGCGCGCTGCGCCAGCGTATTGAGGGCCGTGAGCGCTCCCGAATAGTCCTTCCGGTGGTAGCGCAGTTCGGCCAGCATGGTGTAATACTGCGCATAGCGGTAGAGGATGAAATCCTGCTCCCAGACCATCGTGCCCGTAGAGATATTGCCGATGAGCTTGTTGGGCCACTGGATGACTTCGTACATATCGCTGACGCCCGTGCGCTCCATGTAGGTCACATCGGTCCGCTGGTCGCCCAGCTCCTTGCTCTGCTTGAGGAACCCGATGAAGTCGTCCGAGTAGAGGAACCACTGGTTCGAACTGACGGGCACCCCGTCGGGAGCGTTGCGGTACTCGGCCTTGATCTGGGTGCTGCCCCAGATGAAGTAGGAGAAGTAGCTGCCCGACGTATACTCGCCGTTCTCCAGATGCAGGGCGAAAGCGATCTCCTTGTTCTTTTTGTTCGAGATGCTGAACACATCGGCGAACCGGTCGAGCAGGCCGGCCGACTGCACCGCGCCCAAAGCCGTCTCGGCCATGGTCAGATAACCGTCGCCGCCGCCCGCCGCATACATCCAGAGCGCGAAGTCGGCACGGAGCAGATTGACGTTGTCGGCCGTCGCATAGTAGCAGCCCTTCGCATTGGTCCTGATATACCCCGCCGCAGCGTTCAGGTCGTCTTCGATCCGGGCATAGACCTCGGCGACCGGATGGCGCGAGGGATAGATCGCCTCGCCGGTTCCCTCGGTCGGAGTCGTAATCACCGGAGCGTCGCCCCACACGCGGGCGATCCAGAAGTAGCAGTACGCTCGGATGAAACGGGCGTTGCCCAGACAGTAGTTCATATTGTCCTCGGACATGCCGATTCCGGGAGCGTATTTGAGCACCTGATTGCACTGGTCGATGGTGGTGTAGAGATAGCTCCAGTCGGTCGAGGCGTCGGAGGCGCTGAGGGTGTTGAGCATGACGTCCAGCATGTCGTTGTCGCACAGCGAGCGGCCGGTGCCCTTGCCCCACATGGCCGGGCCGACGCGCAGTTCGCCCCAGAAGAAAGGATTGGCCTTGCTTTGGGCGAACGCCTGCCGCAGGCGGTAGTAGATGCCGGTAGTGGCGGTGAGGGCGTCGCTCTCGCTGGTCCACATGTTGGTGGTGTTGAGCTTGTCGGACTGCGTGACGTCGAGTTCCCCGTGACAGGAAGTGCTCAGCGCAACCGAGGCGGCCCCCAGAACAGAAAGGATTATTCCATATATTTTCATAGCATTCTTGTTTTTAGATCACCGAATCATCCGCATTCTCAGAAGGTCGCCTTGAGGCCGAAGAGCACCTTGCGCGTCGGAGGATAGTTGTTGAACGAAGTGGCGCTCGAACTGGTAACGCTGTACATGCCCGTCGAGCTGCCGACCGAGGCGGATTCGGGCGAAATACCCTTGACGCCGGTCCAGTAGCAGAGCGTGTTGCCCGACACGGAAACGGTCAGACGGCCCAGACCGACCTTGCGGATCCAGCGCAGCGGGAGATCGTAGGAGAGCGTCACGTCGCGCAGGCAGAGGTAATCGGCCTTCTGCACGTTGATATTCGAAATGCGCGAGTAGTTGCGGTTGCCGCCGTCGGCGTCGTTGGGAGTCAGGCGGGCGAACTTGGTGTCGTCGCCGGGCTTCTGCCATGTATTCAGGGCATCGTAGACCAGATTCCAGTTGCAGTTGCCCATCGAGGTCTGGAAGCAGCGCGTATACTGGTAGTTGTAGATCGAATGTCCCAGCGCATAGTCGAGGTAGACCGAAAGGGTCAGGTTCTTGAATTTGAAGGTATTGTTCATACCGCCCGTCGAATGGGGCACGACATTGCCCAGCAGGAACATGTCCTCGCCGTTGATCTGCTCGCGGCCGTCGGCCGTAAGCGCCGACCCCGCGCGGTTTTTCCACTCGTAGTCGCCCACGTCCTTGCGTCCGGCGATCGACAGGCCGTCCGAACGGCGGTAGCCGTGCGAGTTGGAGTCGTAAAGCGCGGCGTCGGCCTGCGCCTCGGATTCGATGATATGGGAGGTCTTGTAGCCGTAGATGCGTCCCAGCGGCTCGCCGACGGCCGTGCCGCCGAAGCGGTAGCCCGACTCGGACATCGTATAGCCGCCGATACGCCATGCGTCTTTGCCGTCGATATCCTTATAGTAATACTCGTCGGGCAGCGACAGCACCTTGTTGGCGTTGAACGAGTAGGTGAAGTCGGTCGTCCAGCTGAAGTTCTTGGTGCTGACGTTCACCGACGAAATTTCGAATTCGAGACCGTAGAAGCGGATCGAACCGACGTTCTGCATGGCCGAGCCGTATCCCGACGTATCGGGCAGCGAGACGTCGAAGAGCAGGTCTTCCGACTTCTTGCTGTAATAGTCGGCGGCCACGCGCAGGCGGTTGTTGAAGAACGCCATGTCGAGACCGATGTCGAACTGCTTGGTCTTCTCCCACGTCAGGCCGAGGTTGGGCAGCGTCGAAGCGAGCGTAGCGCCCGAACCGGCATAGATGCCCGTCACGCTGTAGGCGCCGAGCGTGTCGTAATAATCGACGTTGTTGTTACCCGTCAGACCGTAGCTCAGGCGGAGTTTCAGCTGGTTGAACTTCTCGACGTTCCAGAACTTCTCCTCGGAAACGACCCAGCCGGCCGAAACGGCGGGGAAATAGCCCCAGCGGTTATCCTTGGCGAAGAGCGACGAACCGTCGGCACGCATGGTGAAGCCCAGCATGTATTTCTCCTTGTAGTTGTAGTTCAGACGTCCGAAATAGGAGATCTGGCACCACGGCGTCTGGGTGTCGGTCCATGCGGTAGGCGTGGTGCCCGCCCCCAGCGTCGGGGTCTTGTCGGACTCGGCGCCCTGCACGGTCATCGACATGCCGTTGATCTTGCGCTTGAGGAAGTCGTATCCGGCCATGGCGCTGAGATTGTGGTCGCCGAAGGATTTGTTGTAATCGACGTGCGCCTGAAAACTCAGGCGGTTGGTCTGCGACCACCCTTCGTAGGTCTGGCGGGTCTGGCTGATGGCGTTGCCGGCCAGATACTGGTAGCTGTTCTTGTAGGAGTTGTGGTTGGCGATCTGGGCGAAAGCCGACAGGCCGTCGACAATGTCCCACTTGAGGTTGAAGTTGGCCGTGGAGCGGCGGGTCACATAGTTGTTGGTATAGTAGCGGTCGAACCATGCCGCCGAGATGGTCGTACTGTTGGTACCCTGACCGGGCTGGCCGTCTTCGAGGTAATCGCGGTGGGTGGCGGGCATGAACATGCCGCGGCCCAGAATCGTCCAGTAGTTGCCGATGCCGCTCGAAGGGATCTCGTTGCCGCTGGTCTCCGAGTAGTCGAAGGTCGTACCGGCCGTAAGGCTCTTGGTGATCTTGAAGGAGGTGTTGCCGTGGAACGTAAAACGGGAGAAATCGGTATTGATGCCGATGCCGCCGTCTTTCATGTAGCTGGCCGAAGCGGCGTAGGTCACCTTGTCGCTGCCGCCGTTCACGCCGACGTAGTACTGCATCCAGTAGGAGTCGTCGAACCACTGGCTCTGCTGGTCGTTATCCTGAAAAACGATGATCTTCGACGGATCGACCGGATCGACCACCGAACTCCAGCCGCGGGGCACGCTTTCGCCCTCCTGCAGGTAGCGGGTCGTCCAGATCGACGAATCGCCGTTGCCGATACCGGCCGAGTTGGCACCCGTGAGCACCTGCTGTCCGTAGGTATATCCGGGGCAGTCGTTCAGCGCGCGGCGCATGGTGACGACATAGTCGCGGGCGTCCATCAGGTCGAATTTCGTCGCGGGCGAGGTCCATGCGGCCTGCGCCTCGAACGTAATCTGGGGACCTTTGGCGCGGTTGCCCTTCTTGGTGGTCACCAGAATCACGCCGTTCGACGCGCTGGCTCCGTAAATACCCGCCGAAGCGGCGTCCTTCAGGATTTCGATCGACTCGATGTCGTTCGTATTGAGTCCGGTCATCTCGCGGCGGACGCCATCCACGATGATGATCGGCGCATTGGACTGGTTGATCGACGAACCGCCGCGGATCAGGAACACCGGATCGCTGCCCGGCTGGTTGTTGGCCGTCGAGACGCGTACGCCCGGAACCTTGCCTTTCAGGGCATCGCCGATCGAATTGACCGGAACGCCTTCCAGATCGGCGCCGCTCACCTTCGAGACGGCGCTGGTCAGCGTGCGGCGCGACTGGGTGCCGTAACCGACGACCACCACGTCGTCCAGCACGTTGTTGTCCTCGGCGAGCCGCACGTCGATCTGCGTCCGGTTGCCGACCGCGATCTCCTGAGGCTGATAACCCAGATAATTGAATACCAGCACCGAACCCGGACCGGGAACGACGATTTCGTAATTGCCCTCAACGTCGGACGAGACGCCCGTCTGGGTGCCTTTGACCATGACCGTCGCACCGACGATCGACTCGCCGGCGCCGGCGGTTATCCGGCCCCTGACGGTCAGCCTACGACCGGAATCCGATTGGGGGGGGGAGTTTTGCCGGGTCAGGATCACGACGCCGTCGACGACCTGCCACGCGATGCCTTTGTCGGCGAACAGCGGACCGAGAACGGCATCGACAGCGCCGCCGTCCACACGGATTTCCACATTGCCGAGCGGCATGACGCCGACCGACGATTCGTACGAAAATGCAATTCCGGTTTGCCGGGTCACCGCATCGACCGCTTCCTTGACGGTTGCATTTCGCAGGGACAGGGTGACATTGTAGTGTTGTGCATACAGCTCTTCAGCCGCCGACAACGTAAAGACGTTGCACAGCAACAGCAGCAACATACAGCATCCCGTCCGAAAAACAGATAAATTTTTCTTCATGATTAGGACTGTAAAGTTTTAAACTGATCGAGGAAAGCAGCAGCACCGGGCCCGGATGTGCCAACATGATTCGGATGAATGGAATCAGGGTTTAGTTCATAGGCAGTTGAAAATTTAGGTTTCTATTCAGCTATTCGGTTTAAGTCGTTTCTTGTTTCTATTCCGTGACGGCCGCCGGCGCGGGACGGCATTTCACGCCCGACATCTTCTCGATGATGTCCAGCACGTCATCGAGCGTATTGGACTTCAGGAAGTTGAAGTTATACAGCCGGTCGTCGTCGAGAGGCGCGACGGTCTCTATATCGACGCTGTAGATCTCCTCCACCTTGCGGATGATCTCGGCCACACGGACATCGGACATCGAGATCATGCCGTACTTGAGCAGCATCAGATACTCCACGTTGACCTCGGAGATGGAGATGTCGTGCGAAGCGGACGAATAGTAGATCTTCTGTCCCGGCTGCATGGTAATCATGTTGTCGTTGTCGCCGAACTGGAGTTTGACCACGCCGCGTTCGAGCACGACCTCCGTATCGTCCGTATCCTTATACATCTTGACGTTGAACGAAGTGCCGACGACCTTGACCACCACCGTATTGGTCTTCACGAAAAACGGATGGTCCCTGTCGGAAGCCACGTCGAAAAAGGCCTCTCCGTCGAGTTTCACCGTGCGGTCGTGCGGACTGAACGTCTTGCCGTAGCTCAGGGTCGATCCCTGCGCCAGCCAGACCTGCGTTCCGTCCAGCAGCCGGAGGGATTCGGGTTTGCGGCCGGTATTGGTGAACGTATAGTACGATTCCATGGCCGCCTTGTGCATGTCGTGGCCGACGAGGTAGCCGCCCACGACGAGCGCCACGCCCAGCATGGCGGCGGCGCTCCAGCCCGCCCAGCGTATGATCCGCGCACGCTTGGAGCGGTGCGGCGACGCATCCGCGTCGATGCGGGCGTGCAGCGCCTTGAGCGATTTGAGGATCCGCTGCGGATCGTTCTCGACGGAATTCCGGTCGCGCACGCTCCACAAAGCCCGGATTTCGCAAAACTCGGCTTTGTTGGCTTCGGACTCGGAAATCCAGCTCAGAACGTCCTGTTCTTCGGCCGGAGTCGCGTTTCCCTCCAAATACTTATAAATAAGTTCGTTTTTCAAAATAATATTGGTTTAAGATTAGACTTCGGTTATACATGCGCTCCGGCCTTGGTCGCTCCGTATAACGGCAGTCAGCATCTTGCTCTCTACCAATAATACAAAGCTGGGCAACCCACCCCCTAATCCGAATGCGAAAAAATTTTGCAGAAAAAGACCCGATCCGGCTTACGCCCGACCGGAAGTCAGAGCAGTTTGTCGCGCAGATTCTTCAGCGCCAGATACATATGATTCTCGACCGTGCTGACCGTCAGCCCCAGCCGCTCGCCGATCTCCTTGTTCGACATGTTCTCGAAAAAGCGCATGCGGAAAATCTCCCGCCGCTTGTCGGGCAGCTCGTCCACCGCCTGCCGCAGCTGCTGCCGCATGTCGTTGTCATAGATTTTGGCAAGGATCGGATTCTTGTCCGGATCGTAATAATCGAACACCATCCGGTCGATCTGCGAACCGTACCACGAGCGGTACTCCGTGTCGCGCTTGTGCTTCCAGATGTAGTTGATCGCCCGGTTGTAGACAGCCTTCAGCAGGTACTTGTACAACGGATCGTCCGTGGAAATCCGGTGGCGGTTTTTCCAGATATTGAAAAACACGTCCTGCACCACGTCTTCGGCCCACTGATCCCGGAGAAACATCCGGGCATACGACAGCATGGCCGGATAATACGCCAGATACAGCTCGTCGAAAGAGTCTGCATTCATCAATTGTTTGTCTAAATCGCTCATCGCCTGTTTTTGATTTTCGCGGAAAGATTCTTATCCCCTGAAATATTCATCGATTTTATTCGGATTTTCCGGATGCGAGACAGCGGTCGGGATATATTTCCACGATCGCAAAAATAGAAAATTATATTTAAAAGCAAGCCCTCTCCCGGCCGCGGAGAAACCGCTACCGCAAAAACCGCCCGCGAGACACGACCGATAAAACGCTCAGGACAAAGCATTTACCCCAATCCTCCGAATTCATCCGCCGTACGGGTTTTTAGCGATTTATTCATGGAACCGCAACAGCCGGAAAGCTCCCCGCGCCGATCGTCGCCGCCTTTCCGCATCCGGACTGCACTCCGTACGCCATGAAAAAAGGGTCGCGCGGCGCAAGGCCGCACAACCCCGTACACCGGGCGTCACGGATGCCGGAAACCGGCCGCCGGAATGCAGATTACCGTCCCGTCACGCGCATATACTTGGCAAGCGCCGTGCGGTAGGAGGCGCAGGCCGAAGTGAGGTTGTTGCGGCTCTGCGTGTAAAGCGTCTCGGCGTCGAGCAGGTCGGTGAGCGGCGCGGTTCCCGCCTTGTAAAAGTTCCGGTTCTGACGCAGATTCTCGGCCGAGGACTCCACCGAACGCCGCATGAGCAGGATCTGCGCATAGGACTCCTGCACTTCGCTCCACGTCCGTTCGATCTCCACGGCAAGCATCTCCCGCGCCTGCAGTCGGTCGTTTTCGGCCTGCTGCTCCCTGATGCGGGCCTTTTTCAGCGCATGGGCGCCGCCCCACCACTCCGAAACAGGCACCGACACCTGCGCGAAGACCATTCCGTCGTCCACGCTCTTGTCCGTCACATTGTAGTAGAGATACCCCGCGCCTATGCCTACCGTCGGCAGGCGTTTGCCGCGCTCCATGCGTTTCTCATACTTCCGGGCTTCGACGTTCTTCTCCGCAAGCAGGTATTCGGCCCTGCGGTCGAGCGCCTCCTCGACCGGAACATAGTAGGCGGCGGGAGCCTCCGGTTCGCCGAACGCGGCATTCGCCACGTCGAATCCGCGCCAATCGACGCCGATATGCTGGGCCAGCAGCATTTTCGACACCTTCAGTCCGTTTTCGACCTTCAGGCGGTTCGACGCGATCTCCTGCTGCCGCAGCTCCACGCGCAGCAGGTCGTTGTTGGTCACCAGCCCGGCCTTCACCGAGAGTTCGACCTGACGGCGTATCTCGGCCAGCTGCCGCTCCACGGCATCGAGGGTCGAAAGGTTGTCGCGGAGCGACACGACCTGCCAGAAACAGGCATCGGTCCGCTCGCGCACCTCGGCTTCGGTCTGCTGCAGCTGCAACCGTCCGACCTCCTCGCCCAGCCGGGCGAGCTTGTTGCCGGTGACGATCTTCAGTCCGGCGAACAGGGGCTGAACGGCCGTGACGGAGCCGACGATGCCGCGCTTGACCATCGAAACAGGCAGCGTCCCCATCTGCGGAACGGCGAAATCGGCCTGCACCAGTCCGTGCTGCGCCTGAAAGAGGCCGCCCGACGCGGAAATCTGCGGAAAGTAATTGGTGAACGCTTCGCGGTGCGTCTGCGACGCGGCGTCGAGGTCCAGCCTGCTGTTGCGGAGCGTGCGGTTGTGTTCGACGGCGGCGGCGCGGCACTCTTCGAGCGAAAGCGTCTGAGCCGCGGCAGGAGCCGCCGCAACGCACAAGAACAGAAATACTACGGCTTTTTTCATCACTTGTAAATTTTGGAATAGAGCACCGGAAGTATCGTAACGACGAGGATCAGCGAACCGATGCCTCCGGCAAAGATCGTAATGCCCACGGGCGCCCAGAAGGTGCTTCCGCCCAGCATCATCGGCACGACGCCCACGGCGGTGGTGGCGGTGGTGAGGAAGATCGGCACCATCCGCCGCTTGCCGGCGTCGTAGGCCGCCAGACGCCCCGACCAGTGGCATACCTTGCGTTTGTCTTCGGCATGCTGGTACATCAGAATCACGTTGCGGACGATCATGCCCAGCAGGGTGATGAAGCCCAGCACCGAGGTCAGTCCGATAGTGAAATCGGCGATCCGCAGCCCCACCACCGCCCCGAACAGACAGAGCGACATCGAAGCCATGACCACCAGCGTAATGCCGAACTTGCGGAAGTTGACCAGAATGAAGAAGAAGATGATGACCAGCGAAATGGTCAGTCCCGACGCGATCGGGGGAATCGTCTCCCAGTCGAATTCGTAGGCTCCGCCCAGCTCGGTCGCAATGCCGGCCGGAAGCGTCAGCTCCTTGTCGATCAGCTCGCTTATGCGCGAATTGACACGCATGGCGTTGGCGCCGCGTTTGAGGTCGGCGGTGACCGTCAGGCAGCGCATGCCGTTGCGGTGCACGATTTTGCTCTCGCTCCACGCCGGCCCGACGTCGGCGATCTGCCGCAGGGGTACGCTGACGCCGGGCACGGGCGAAGAGACATAGGTATCCCCGACGTCGGAGAGCGAGCGTTCGCCCCGGCGCACATCGTTTTTGAGTACGACGGGCAGTTTGTAATCGCCCTCCCAGACGGCCCCTATGGGCACGTCTCCGGCGGCGAGGGCCAGATTGACGGCCGCCAGCGTCCGGGTGACGCCCAGCTGCGGCGCAGTGACGGGGTCGAGCCGCACATCGACGACCGCACGGGGATCCTCATAATCGGAGTGCACCCACATCAGTTCGGGCATCCGCCGCATGCGGTCCATCAGCCGGTCGCCCGCGGCGCGTAGCGAGTCGATGTCGCTGCCGTAGAAGCGGAATTCGAGCGACGGCACGTTCTGGTAGTCGAGCTGTTTGAATTTGACGTAGGCTTCGGGGAAACGGTCGGCCCATGCGTCGGCATATCGGTCGAGGATATCCTCGGTATCGTCGATCGAGGTGGTATTGACGATGAACTGGGCATAGTTCTTACCCGCGATCTGCGGAGCGTAGCTCATCTGGAAACGCGGCGACGAACAGCCCACGAACGAAGTGACGGACTTCACCCGCCCGTCGGCCCGCAGCATCCGGTAAACCGAATCGGCGACGGCTCCGGTCCGTTCCAGCGGAGTGTCGGGCCGCAGGTAGATCTCCACGGCGAACTGGTCGCGGTCGGCGAAGGGCACCATGCGGAGTTTCAGCTGCGTGGCCAGCACCAGCGAAACGGCCACCGAGGCAAGGCCCAGCGAAATCGTCAGCCACCCGTGGCGGAAGGTCCACGCCAGCACCCGCCGGTAAACGTCATGGACACGGTCGGTAACGCTCTTACGCCCCTCCTTGCGGGGCTGAACCGCCGGAATGATCACGATTTCGAGGAACGGAATCACCAGCACGGCCAGCAGCAGCGAAACCATCAGATTGATGGTGATCGTCCACGGGAAATAGGTCAGGAAGTCGCGCATCATGCCCGTCATGGTGAACAGAATCGGGTAGAAAATCATGCAGATGCAGATCGTCGCCAGCAGCAGCGACGGGAAAAACTCCCTTGCGCTCTCGACGGCCGCATACCAGCGCGAGTGGCCGCGCCCGATGTAGTCGAGGTAGCCGTCGATCACCACGATCGAATTATCGACGATCATACCCAGCACGACGACCAGCGCCGCAAGGGTCACCGTATTGAGCGGAATGCCGCACAAATACATGACGCCCACCGAGATGAAGGTGGAGAGCGGAATCGTGACGGCCGCCACGACGGCCGACCGCAGCGGAAAGAGCAGCATCATGACCAGAATGATGATGGCCATGGCCACGAACAGGTCGCGCAGGAACGAGTGCACGGAGTCGCCGACGACCTTGGCCTGATCGGCGATGCGCTGCACCGCGACGTCGGACGGAAGCTCCTCCTCCATGAAAGCATGCAGCACCTCGTCCACTTCGCGGCCGTACTCCACGATATTGTATCCCCCGCGCATCTCCATCGAGAGGAGCACGCAGCGGTGGCCGTTGTTGCGGATATAGCTGTCCGGATCGTCGTATTCGCGCACGACGCGCGCCACATCTTTCACACGCAGGACGTGGCCTTCGGGGTCGCTCCAGACGATCTGCTCCGCGACCTCGCGCTCCCCGGCCAGCGACGGCGCGATATGGATCGGCGTTTCGGTTTCGCCGTTGCTCACCGAGCCGCCCGCCGGGGTCAGCCCCTGCGAAGCCAGCGCCGCGGAGAGCACCTTCTCGCCGATGCCGTAGGCCGCCAGCCGGTCGTGATCGGCATATACCGAGATCTGCTCCTGCTGAACGCCGTAAGGCCGCAGGTTCGAGACCGACTCGATGCGGCGCAGACGGTCGCTCAGGTCGTCCATGTACCCTTTCAGTTCGCGGTACGACCGCGTGTCCGATTCGAGGGTGATCAGCAGGGCCGAGGTGTCGCCGAAGTCGTCGTTCGTCACGAGCGCCGCGACGCCCGCGGGAAGCTGCATCTTGAACGCCGCAAGGCCGTGCTTGATCTTCGACCACACTTCGTCCTTGTCGTTCACGTCGTCGTTCAGCTCGACCATCACGTAACACATGCCGTTCTGCGAGGTGGAGGTGGTCTTCGAACGCTTCACCTCCTTGTAGGTCATCAGGAACTGTTCGAGCGGCTTGGCCAGCTGTTCTTCGACCTCTTCGCTCGTGGCGCCAGGATAGACGCCCACCACGACGCCCTGACGGATGGTATATTCGGGAAACTCCTGCTTGGGAATGTGAACCAGTCCGTAGATGCCGAAAACGAACAGGCAGCCCACGAGCAGGAAGGTGATGCGGAAGTTGCGCATCGACCACGATATGATATTGGCAGAGCGTCCCATCACCACACGACTTTACTGCCTTCGCCGATCTTCTGCATGCCGTCCACCACGATCCGGTCGCCGCTCCGGACGCCGTCCTCCAGCACGACGGAGTTGTTCACCAGACGGCCCGTCGTCACGGCCGTACGCACGGCCGAGTCGCCGCGCACGGTCCATACGAAACGGCTTCCGTCGCCCGCCTGCTGTACGGCGCGCACCGGAAGCGCGATCTGCTCGGCAGCACCCGCAGGCGAAACCTCCACGCGGCAGACCATGCCCGGCAGCAGCTCGCCCCCGGCGTTGGCCAGCGCGGCCCGCACGTCGTAGGTGTGCGCCGCAGGATTGGCCACGGCACCCTTTTCGATCTTCTCGGCCTGAAACGTACGGTCGCCGAGCGCCGGAACGGTTATCCGCATGCGGCTGTCGGCGCCGATCGCGGCGATCTCCTGTTCGGGGACGGAGAAGCGCACCTTGACGGTTCCGATTTGCAGCAGGTTCATCACCGGAACGCCCGGCAGCACCGTCTCGCCGGCCGAAGCCCGCCGCTCGCCGACCACACCGTCGAACGGAGCGTACAGCGCGCAATCGCTCAGGTTCTTCTTGGCGATTTCGAAAAGCGACTCGGCCTGACGGAGCCGGGTCTGCGCTTCGACCCATTTAATTTCGGGCAGACTTTGGGCCTCGTACAGCTGGCGGAGACGCCCGCAGGCGTCTTCGGCCTGCTCCAGCGACGCCCGCGCGGCGTCGAAGGTCTGCCGGGCCGAAGTAGAATCGAGTTCGGCCAGCAGCTGCCCTTTCCGCACGCGCTGTCCTTCGTCGGCCAGCGTGCGGGCGACAGTCCCGGCGACGGGAAAACTCAGGGATGCCGAAGCCTCCTCCTCGACCGAACCTACGTACACGGCCGCGCCGAAGCCGGCCGACGGCGCGGCGACGATCGTCGTCACCCGCAGCGGATCGGCCGTCCGGGTGTTTTTCGGAGAAGAACAGCCCGCCGCAATGAGCAGCAAGGCCCAGAAAATCGTTCGTTTCATTGGTTTACAGTTTTTCGATGCAAAGTTCCCTTTTTGCGGAGCGGCAGAAAAGGCCGCCGTGTCGGCTAAACTCGTCGATTCGTTCGATTTTGAACCTTTCGGCGAATATCGACCGGCAAATTGTTATATTTGTACGAAAAATCCACGACAAAATGAACGAAAAGGATATCCAGAGCTTTTCGCTCGCCACGCTGATCGACGTCTGCGGCCGCCGTCCCGGAGACATCTGCTACGACGGCTGTCTGATCGCGTCGCGCGTCAACGTGCAGGACGAAATCGACATCGACCTGTTCCGCTATCCGACGCGCATCGACGCCTTCGTCATCCTGTTCTGTTCCAAAGGTTCGGGAACCTTCACCTCGAACCTGACGCGGCATACGCTCACGGAGAATTCGATCTTCGTACACCTGCCGGGGTCGATCATCCAAGCCGAATCGACCGAGGAGATCGCGCTGCACGCCGTGATCTGCGAAGAGGAGTTCATCAGGCGCATCAACATAGACATCAGACTGCTCTCGCAGCTGTTCCTGCACGTGGAGAAGCAGCCCTGTCTCAAACTCGACGAAAAGGAGTGGACGGGAATCACCCGGTCGTTCGAGGAACTCGGCGCCGAGGGTACGGAGATGCCGGCGGACGTCTATTCCGCCGAGGTCATACGTTCGATCATCCGGACGCTGGCCTACAAGGTGTGCCGCGTCATCGGACGTCACATCGAAACGAGCGGAGAGCGGCAGGTCTCGGCGCGCAGCCGCAACGACGAGTATTTCAGCCAGTTCATGAATATTCTGGGCAAACACTACACGCAGGAGCGATCGGTGGGCTTCTACGCCGGACAGCTGAACCTGACGCCCAAATACCTGACGACGCTCATCCGCAAGACCAGCGGCCGGACGGCCGTCGAATGGATCGACGACTACGTCGTGCTCGAAGCCAAGAACCTGCTGAAATACTCCACGATGAGCATTCAGGAGATCGCCTATTACCTGAATTTCTCCAACCAGTCGTTCTTCGGCAAATACTTCAAGAGCCATACGGGCATGACGCCTTCGGCCTACCGGATCGGCAGGTAGCCGCCGGCCGGGCATGCCGCCCCTTATCCCCGCGTCCGGTACTGATTCGGCGTGCAGCCGGCATGCCGTCTGAAGAAGCGGACGAAATGCTGCGGATACTGGAATCCCAGTTCGCCGGCCACCTGCCCGATCGTCTTGTCCGGGTCGAGCAGGCTCTCTTTCGCCGCGTCGATCATCTTCAGCTGGATATACTCCTGCGCCGATTTTCCGGTCTCCTTTTTGACCAGATCGCCGAAATAGTTGGGCGAAAGGCATATCTTGTCGGCGAAATAGCGCACCGACGGCAGTCCCTCCCTCGCGGCGACGCCCTCCGAGAGGTAATCGTCCAGCAGTCGTTCGAAACGGGCCAGCGCATCGAGGTTCAGGTCTTCGCGCGTCACGAACTGGCGTTCGTAAAAACGCATGCAATAGTCCAGCAGCAGCTCGATATTGGTGGCGATAAGCCCCTTCGAATGCTTGTCGATGGCGTGCCGCAGCTCCATTTCGATCTTTTTCAGGCAGTCGAGCACGATCGTCCGCTCCTCTTCCGACAGGTGCAGTGCTTCGTTGGCTTCGTAAGAGAAGAAGGTGTATTTCCTGATTTTCCGTCCGAGCGACGTGCCGCGGATGAAATCGGGATGAAACAGCAGTCCGACGGACTTCGTGGGAATACCTTCGATATCGGTATAGCCGACGGTCTGTCCCGGAGCGATGCTGACCACGGTCTGGTCGTCGAAATCATACCCCGTCTTCCCGTAGTTGATTCGGCAGCCCCGCGTCTCCTTGAGAAAAACCGAATAGAATCCCATCGTCATCCGGTAGTTTCCCTGACTTTCGGCCGTGTCGAACCGGACCACGCCCACCAGCGGGTGGCGGGTCTCGAATCCGAAGAGTTTGTTGTAGCGGTCGATCGTATCGATCTTCAGAATTTCGTCCATACAGCTCGGTTTTTCCATACGCAAAGATAGCGCTTTTTCCCGTACGCGGTGCGGGCGTCGGTGCGAAACAGTAATTGGGGTAACTTTATCCGTAATCGGGGTAGCCGGCTGTCAGACAGCAGATTCGCTTCAGCTCCAAAAACCGTAATCCGGGTAATTTCATCCGTAATCCGGATACCGGCCCGAAGCGTTTCGGCAAGTAATTTTGCAACGTGGAAATCACCGATAAAAAAATATGAAACGGATTCTAATTTTAACGACAACACTTATTATGATGCACAACATCTCCTCCGCACAAACGGATGCGGACAATTTCTACCGAAGCGATGCGGTAACAGCAGAGAAGGTATCCTTCCCGAACCAGTACAAAATGAAGGTCGGCGCCAACCTCTTCCGGCCCAAGGAGATGAAACCGGGCGAAAAACGTCCCGCAATCATCGTCGGCCACCCGATGGGAGCCGTCAAGGAGCAGGCTGCGAACCTCTATGCGATCAAAATGGCCGAACGCGGATTCGTCACGCTCGCCATCGACCTGTCATTCTGGGGCGACAGCGAGGGAGAGCCGCGCAACACGGTCTCCCCTGAGATATACGCCGAGGATTTCAGCGCGGCGGCGGATTTCCTCGGAACGCGGGAGTTCGTCGAGCGCAGCGGCATCGGCGCAATCGGAATCTGCGGCAGCGGAAGTTTCGCCGTAAGCGCGGCGAAGATCGATCCCCGGCTGAAAGCCGTCGCCACGGTGAGCATGTACGACATGGGCGCAGCCAGCCGCAGCGGACTGAAAAACGCCCTGACACTTGAGCAGCGGAAGCGGATACTGGCCGAAGCGGCGGAACAGCGCTACGCGGAGTTTACGGGCGGGGAAACCGCATACACCGGCGGCACGGCAGACGAGCTGACGGAAAACTCCACCCCGGTCGAGCGGGAATTCTACGCCTTCTACCGCACGCCGCGCGGAGAGTTCACGCCCGAAGGGGCGACGCACCGGACGACCACGCACCCCACGCTCGCAAGCAACGTGAAGTTCATGAACTTCTACCCCTTCAACGACATCGAGACCATCTCGCCGCGTCCGCTGCTCTTCATCGTCGGGGAAAACGCCCATTCGCGCGAATTCAGCGAGGACGCCTTCAGGCGGGCCGCCGAGCCAAAAGAGCTGTATGTCGTACCGGGCGCGGGGCACGTCGATCTCTACGACCGCACGGGGCTGATCCCGTTCGACAAGCTGGAGGAGTTCTTCGCAAACAGTCTGAAATAAGACGGAACGACCATGAAAAAACGGCTCGCATACAGTCCGGGAAGACTGGTTGCAATCCTGACCTTCGGCGTCTTCGGCATCATCAACACCGAAATGGGCGTCGTCGGGATTATCCCGCAGATCGCCGAAACTTTCGGGGTGACGGTTCCGCAGGCGGGATGGACGGTGGGCGTCTTCGCGCTTGTCGTCGCCGTCTCGGCCCCGGTGATGCCGCTGTTGTTTTCGGGCACCGACCGCCGGACGGTCATGCTGCTGGCGCTGGGGTTGTTTACGGCGGGCAATATCGTCTCCGCGCTGACCGACAGTTTCGCGGTGCTGCTCGCGGCGCGCGCCCTGCCCGCCTTCCTGCACCCGGCGTATGTGTCGATGGCCTTTTCGACGGCCGCGGCGTCGGTGCGCAGCGAGGAGGCCCCGAAAGCCGTCTCGAAAGTCTTCATCGGCGTCTCGGCGGGCATGGTGCTGGGAGTTCCCGTCACCAGCCTTATCGCCGGGCACGCCTCCTTTTCGGCGGCGATGGCGTTCTTCGCCGCGGTGAATGCCGCGACGCTCGCGGCGACGCTTCTCTGCGTACCGCGGCTGCCCGTCGCCCGGCGCATCTCTTACGGGGCGCAGCTGGGCGTGCTGAAAAAAGCCGTGATGCGGCGTTCGCTCATCGCCTTTACGCTGATAAACGGCGCGATGTTCGGATTTTTCAGCTATATGTCCGATTTCCTGAACAGAGTCACGGAAGTCTCCTCCGATACGGCCAGCGCGCTGCTGCTGGTGTACGGCGGCGCGAATATCGCCGGCAACCTCCTTGCAGGACGGCTGCTCGCCCGCAATGCACGCCGCTGCATGATCGTCCTGCCGGTCCTGCTGTCTGCGGCCTACCTCCTGCTGTTCGCCGCCGGAGCCTACGCCGTCGCTGCGGCAGCGATAATTCTCGCACTCGGCATTCTGGCAGGCATGGCCGGCAACACCGGACAATACATGATCTCCGACGCCGCGCCCGAAGCGCCCGATTTCGCCAACGGGCTGTTCCTGACCTCGGCCAATCTGGGCACGACCGTCGGCACGGCTCTTTGCGGGCTGTTCATCGCCGGGTTCGGCACGCGCAGCTCGCTGCTGGGCGCACTGCTCTTTTCCGCCGCAGGCATCGGATCGGTCATCGCCCGGAACCGAACCGGAAAATTAAAAGCCGCAACGCCATGAAACGCATATTCATTCTCAGCATGACGCTCTTCGCCCTCTCCGCTTCATCCGCATTGACGGCCTGCAATCCGGACGACGGCACGGCGAATCCCGGCACGGCGACTCCGGCGCCGAATCCCCGGCCTGACCCGGCGCCGGACCCAGACCCGAATCCGGACCCCGATCCTTCGGCTGGCAGCCGGATGCGCATTTCCATCGGTTCGGCCGCATTCACGGCCAAGTTCGAAAACAACGCCGCGGCACGGGCTTTCAAGGCCCTGCTCCCGATGACGGCGACCATGAACGACCTGAACCGCAACGAAAAGTATTGCGACCTGCCGCAAAATCTCCCGACCGCGGCATCCGCTCCCGGCACTATCCGCGCCGGAGATATCATGCTCTACGGCGCAAGGACGCTGGTACTGTTCTACAAGTCGTTCCCGACTTCGTACAGCTACACCCGGATCGGAAGCGTGGACGATCCCGACGGACTCGAAAGCGCATTGGGAGCCGGAAACGTCCGGATCGCATTCGAACTGCTCCGCTAAACGGCGGAATCAAAAATCGGGACCGGCTGTAATACAACCGGTCCCGATCGTCTATTCGCAGAAAGAGGGCATCAGCCGATGCGGATCTTCTCCCGGAAATGAATGCGGTCGGACGAGCTGCCCACCTGCACCTCGAACTCGCCCGGTTCGAGGACGCGCTCCATGCGTTCGTTCGTGAACATGAGTTCGCTGAAGGGCACCTCCAGCCGGACGGTAACTTTCTCGCCGGCCCTGACCGGAACCTTCTCAAAGGCCTTGAGCTGCCGGACGGGCGTGGCAACGGAACTGATCATGTCGCGCACATAAAGCTGCACCACCTCTTTGCCGTCACGCGGTCCGCAATTCTCGACCTCGACCTCGGCGACGATCCGCTCTCCTTCGGTCCGGACACGGCAGTTGCCGTATTTGTACTCGGTGTAGCTCAAACCGTAGCCGAAACTCCACAAGGCATAGGGTTTCTCGAAAATGTAGTGCAGAGCAGGCTCCTCGTACGAGCCGCCGCAGTCGTTGCCGAACTCCCGGTCGGTAGGATAATAATTGTAATAGCAGGGGCTGTTTCCCGTCGATCGGGGAAAGGAGACGTTCAGACGGCCCGAAGGATTGACATTGCCTACGAGGATGTCGGCCGCGGAGTTGCCCTGCTGCTCTCCGGCATACCATTGCACGAGCAAGGCGTCGGCATTCTCCTTGACCCACGGCATGGCCAGCGGCTTGCCGGCGATGAAGACCACGACCAGCGGTTTGCCCGTAGCCTTCACGGCCTTGAGCAGATCGAGCTGGCGGCCCGGAAGTTCGAGCGACGAAAGGTCGAAGCCTTCGCCCGCCGTCGATTTGCGCGGCCCGCGGCCCAAGTAGGTCGAACGCGTGCCGACGGCCACGATCGCCAGATCGCTCTGCTCGACAGCGGCGACGGCTTCGGCGATGCGGCTGCCGTCCTGACTCCACCAGTCGCACCCTTCGGCATGGCGCAGCGCGACGGCGTCGCCCAACACGTTTTTCAGTCCCTGATAAAGCGTCACGCCCTCTTCGGTGTCGGGACGCACCCAGCTGTAGTCGCCGTAGACGGTCTGGTCGCTGTTCGGGCCGACCACGGCGATCGACTTGTATTTTTTGAGGTCCAGCGGCAGAATGCCGTTGTTCTCAAGCAACACGGCGCTCTCGTCGGCGACCTCCTTGGCCAAAGCCACATGGTCCGCACAGCGCACGACACGCTCCACCTCTTCGGCATCGCCGTAAGGTTCGTCGAAAATGCCGAGGGCGAACTTCACATAGAGCATGCGGCGCACGGCCGTGTCGATGTATTCCATATCGATTTTCCCCGCTTCGACCTGCTCTTCGAGCGTCTGGTAGGCCGAATCCACATTGAGGTCGATGCCCGCCATGAGCGACTGACGCGCCGCGTCGGCGCTCGTCTCCACGGCGTAGTGGAAAGTCTTGAGCCGGTCGACCGAGCCCCAGTCCGAATAGACGAACCCGCGGAATCCCAGCTCTCCGCGCAGAATATCGGTCATGTAGTAGCGCGAACCCGATACGGGCACGCCGTCGAAAGCGCTGTAACAGCTCATCACCGCCAGCGGGTCGGTCTCGGCGATCACGCGGGCGAAGGGATAGAGGTAGAGGTTGCGCAATTCGCGCTCACCGCCGCTCACCTGAGCGCAGTTCAATCCGCCCGTAGGCGTTCCGTGCGCCACGAAGTGTTTGGGCATGCAGGAGATGCGGTGTTTCTGGTATCCCCTGACGAACCCGATACCCATTTCGGCGATCAGATAGGGGTCCTCGCCGAAGGTCTCCTCGATACGGCCCCAGCGCAGTTCGCGGGCGATATCGAGCACGGGCGAGAGGATCTGGTGAAGCCCCATGGCCGCAGCCTCGCGGCCGCAGGCATCGGTCATGCGTTCGATCAGCGCCGGGTTGAACGTACTGCCCTGCGCAATGGAGTGCGGAAAGAGCGTGGCACCGTTCTGGAGCACCCCCTGAATGCCCTCGACGCAGGTCAGCGCGGGAATTCCGAGACGCGTCTTGGTAAACATATACTCCTGCAGCTCGCCGATAATACGCTGGCATTCGGCTGCGTCGTGCCCCATTTCATGGACGGTTCCGGCACTCTCGCCGTGGAAACGGTCTTCAAGCTCACCCAGCTTGCCGGCTTCGCGGTTCTGAAGCTGAAGCACCTTTTCATGCAGGGTCATCCGCGCGAGCAGATCTTCGACACGCCGTTCTATCGGCGCCTTTCTGTTTTTATAAAGAGGTTGTTTTGCAGCTGCCGCGCCGCCCAGACAGCAAACAGCCGCCAGAGAGAGAAGGATTTTTTTCATTACGGTTTAAGTTTACGGTTATTCCGAATTTCGCATGGTACAAAATTAGCCGGATCGAACGTATAAATTTAATACGTTTGCGGCTAATAGTTGCACAAATGATGCAGTCCGCCGAATCCGGACCGCAGATCTCCGCGGCGCAAACGGCCGGCGGTCCGAAAGCCGTGACAGGGGAATCCGACGGCAGCCGAGACGCGCCGGAAAGGCCCTCCGGAACGATTCCGGCGAGGGCCGTTGCATCAAAAATACTATAAATATCGGCAAATGTTCTATTTCGACACACCCGGAAAGTCTAATTTTGTATTGCCGGAAAAAACCCGGCGCAACCCCAATTAACCAAAAGCCAACTTAAACCCAAACAGCATGAACAATTCTACGCTTCAAATGACACGGCGTTTGTTATGCCATCATCTGTTGCTCACGGGATTACTGCTCGCTTCAGCAATCTGTCCGACAACAGCTGCGGAAAACAAGGGGGGGGGGAAATGCCGATGCGGCATCCGCCCAATCCACCCGGCAGTCCGCAGTTATCGAAGGTGTAATCAAGGACGCCGACGGCGCGCCCATCGTCGGCGCGACGGTCGCCGTCAAAGGATCGGCGATCGGAGCACTGACCGATGCCGGCGGACACTACATTCTTAACAACGTCCCCGCAGGCAGTATTCTTTCCGTTTCCTACGTCGGAATGAAACCGCAGGAGATCACCGTCGGCAACGCGGCCCGTCAGACGATCAACGTAAAGATGGAGATGGACGCCATCGACGAGGTCGTGGTCGTCGCCTTCGGCACCCAGAAAAAGGAGAGCATCGTCTCCTCGATCGAAACCATCAATCCCAAGGAGCTGAAAGTTCCGTCAAGCAACCTCACGACCGCCCTCGCCGGCCGCATGTCGGGAGTGATCGCCTATCAGCGCAGCGGAGAGCCGGGCGCCGACGGCGCCGACTTCTTTATCCGCGGCGTCACTTCGTTCGGATACAAGGTGGACCCCCTGATCCTGATCGACGGCATCGAGAGCACCAAAACGGACCTCTCCCGGCTCCAGCCCGACGACATCGCCGCCTTTTCGATCCTCAAGGACGCCACCGCAACGGCCCTCTACGGCGCCAGAGGCGCCAACGGCGTAATTCAGGTCTCGACCAAGACCGGAGAGGTCGGAGCTGCCCGCATCTCGCTCCGCTTCGAGAACTCCTTCTCGATGAACAACAAGGACATCGAGCTGGCGGACCCCGTCACCTTCATGAAACTGGCCAACGAAGCGGCGCGCACGCGCAATCCGCTGGCTCCGCTGGAATACTCGCAGGAAAAGATCGACCGCACGGCCCGCGGCGACGATCCCTATCTCTACCCGGCCAACGACTGGTACTCGATGCTGATGAAGAAGGTGACCACGAACCAGCGGCTGAACATGAACATCAGCGGCGGCGGCAACGTGGCCCGCTATTACATCGCCGGTACGCTCAACATGGACAACGGCAACCTGAAAGTGGACAAACGCAACAACTTCAACAGCAACATCAACCTGAAAACGTATCAGGTGCGTTCGAACATCAACATCAACCTCTCGAAAAGCACCGAAGGCATCGTCCGCATGTCGGGAACGTTCGACGACTACCGGGGACCGCTCAAGAGCGGACAGGAGACCTACGAGATGATCATGAAATCGAATCCCGTACTCTTCCCCGCCTACTATCCCTCGTCGCTGATGCCGACGACCAAACACATCCTCTTCGGCAACGCGATGCGCGGCTCCGGCGGCGGGGCGGCCTACACCAACCCTTACGCCGAACTCGTCAAGGGATACAAGGATTACGGCCGTTCTACGCTCGACATCCAGCTCGAACTGAAGCAGGACTTCGACTTCCTCGTAAAGGGGCTCAAGGCACGGGTGCTGTTCAACACGTCGCGCTACTCCTACTTCGAGGTTTCGCGCAATTACAACCCCTATTATTATAATGTAAGTTCGTACGACAAAACCACGGGCGACTACACGCTCATGCTGCTCAACGGCAACGACAACCCCACCGAATACCTCAACTACAACGAAGGCGGGAAAGACATCAACTACCGGACCTACATCGAAGCCGCCATGGAATACAACCGCACCTTCGGCAAACACTCCCTGAGCGGCCTGCTGGTCTACCAGAACAGCAATCAGGTCAAGGCCAACCAAGGCGACCTGCAAAAATCGCTGCCGTATCGCAATCAGGGACTTTCGGGCCGCTTCACCTACGGATTCGACGGCCGCTACCTCGCGGAGTTCAACTTCGGATACAACGGTTCGGAGCGCTTCCACCGCAAGGAACGCTACGGCTTCTTCCCGGCCATGGGTCTGGCATGGATGGTCTCCAACGAACCCTTCTGGGGACGCCTGAAAGAGACCGTCGACACATTCAAGATCAAAGCGACCTACGGCGTGGTGGGCAACGACGCCATCGGCAGCGACGACGACCGCTTCTTCTACCTTTCGAACGTCGACATGAACAACGGCGACAAGGCCTATTGGTTCGGCGAAGAGATGGGATACGGGTTCAACGGCGTCGCCATCAAGCGCTACGCCAACAACGACATCACATGGGAACGCGCCTACAAACTGAATGCGGGTTTCGAGATGAGTCTCTGGAACTGCATCCGGATCGAGGCCGACTACTTCCGCGAGAAGCGCACGAACATCCTCATGGAGCGCGCCTCGATCCCGTCGAGCATGGGTCTGAGCGCCGCCGTGCGCGCCAATGTGGGCAAGGCCCGGAGCCACGGCGTCGACGCTTCGCTGGACGTCAACAAGGCCTTCGCCTCAGGATGGTGGGTGCAGGGACGCATGAACTTCACCTATGCGACCAGCGAATATCTCGAATACGAAGAACCCGAATACAACGAAAAGTACAAATCGCGCATCGGCAATTCGCTCCGACAGTGGTACGGCCTGATCGCCGAACGTCTGTTCATCGACGAAGCCGACGTAGCCAACTCGCCCACGCAGACTTTCGGCACCTACGGACCGGGCGACATCAAATATGTGGACGTGAACCAAGACGGACAGATCACCGACCTCGACGAAGTGCCGCTGGGACACCCCAACGTGCCGGAGATCGTCTACGGATTCGGTTTCTCGTTCGGCAAGAAGGGCTTCGACCTCTCGGCCTTCTTCCAAGGATCGGCCCGCTCGTCGTTCTGGATCTACGCCGACAACACCTCGCCTTTCTACAACGACCAGCCGCTGCTGAAAGCCTATGCAGATGACCACTGGGACGAGAACAACCGCAACATCTACGCCCTCTGGCCGCGTCTGAGTCTCGACAAGAGCGAGAACAACACCAAGACCAACTCGTGGTTCATGCGCAACGGAGCATTCCTGCGTCTGAAATCGGTCGAGATAGGCTATACCTTCCGCAACGGCATAAAGAAAGCCGGATTCGACTCCTTACGCCTCTACCTGAGCGGCACGAACCTGCTTACGATAAGCGGATTCGACCTTTGGGACATCGAGATGGGCGGCAACGGACTCGGTTATCCCATTCAGCGCACCTACAATATCGGCGTGCAGCTTAACTTCTAAAACCGACAACCATGAAAAAACAGCTAATCAACCTGCTCTGCATAGCCGGCATAGCCTTCGGAAGCGCTTCCTGCGACTTCCTCGACGTCGTGCCCGACAATGTGGCGACCATCGAAAATGCGTTCGCCAACGAACTCGAAGCGCGCAAATACCTCGCCACGATCTACTCCTACCTGCCCCACCACGACAAGTTCAACAACAACATCGCGCTCATGGGCAGCGACGAAATCACCTCATGGCACATCCTCACGCTCGACAACCAGATCACCCCGATCCGGCTGGTCACCGGCGACCAGAACCGCAACTCCCCGATCCTGAGCTACTGGAGCGGCGACAACAACGGACGCAACTACCATGAGGCGATCCACGACTGCAACGTATTCATCGAGAACGTCTCGGACGAAAGCAAGATCTACGACCTGACGCCCAGCGACCGCCGCCGCTGGCTCGGCGAAGCCTATTTCCTGAAGGCCTACTACACCTTCTACATGATGCGCATGTACGGACCGGTAATCCTCATGCGCGAAAACCTGCCCGTAGACGCTCCGACCGAGATCGTGCGGCAGAAGCGCGTTCCTTTCGACGAATGCGTGGAATACGTATCCGAACTGCTCGACATGGCCGCAGAACGGCTTCCCGACAAAATCATCAACACGGCCGACGAGCTGGGCCGCCCGACACGCCCCGCCGCCCTCGCACTGAAAGCAAGGGTGCTGGTAACTGCCGCCAGCCCGCTTTTCAACGGTAACCCCGACTACGCGAACTTCGTCGATCACGACGGCGTACACCTGATGAGCACCGAACGTTCCCAAGAGAAATGGGAAGCGGCGGCCGCCGCCTGCGACTCGGCGGTGGTAGCCTGTCACAAGGCTGGCATCGAGCTTTACGAATTCACCGACTCCGAAAACATTTCGGACGTAACGCGCCGCAAGCTCTCGATCAACAACGCCGCGACCCTCCGCTGGAACAAGGAGCTGATCTGGGGACTCTCGTCCCGCAACGACGAGGGGCTGCAGGCCGACTGCATGGCGCGTCTCGATCCAAACGATCCGACCAACATCTGGGGAGGACGCGATCTGGGCAATCCGACCGTCGAAATAGGAAACCTCTACTACACCCGCAACGGCATACCCATCGACGAAGACAAGACATGGCACTACAACACGCGCGACGAACTGCGCACGGCCACGACGGAGGAGCGCTACGACCTGATCAGCGATTATACGATCTCGGCCGCGCATTTCGACCGCGAACCCCGCTTCTACGCACACCTCGCCTTCGACGGTTCGATCTGGTGGCTGAAGAACGGTCCGAGCGATTCGGACGAGAACACATGGACCGTAAAGGCCCGCGTAGGCGGCGGACAGTCGCGTCTGGGCGCCTACAACTACTCGGTGACGGGTTACTGGTGCAAAAAACTCGTCAACTACAAGTTCAAGCTCACCACGGGCGGCAGCGGCTTCACGGCGGAACGCTATCCGTGGCCCGAACTCCGGCTTGCAGACCTCTACCTGCTTTACGCCGAAGCGCTCAACGAATGCGACAAGGGCGAGGACGCCATCTACTGGCTCGACAAAGTCCGCGAGCGCGCCGGCCTGAAGGGCGTGAAAGAGTCGTGGGACACCTACGCCACCACGAAGAAATACGCCACCCAGACAGGGCTGCGCGAAATCATCCACCGCGAGAGAACCCTCGAAATGATGTTCGAAGGATCGCGCTTCTGGGACCTGCGCCGCTGGAAGGAGGCCGAAAAACAACTTAACAACAAACCGCTGAGCGGCTGGGCCATCGATCAGGAAAGCCCCGAAGGCTACTATAACCGGCAGACGCTCTACACGCAGCATTTCATCGCCCCGCGCGACTATCTCTGGCCGATCAAGGAGCAGGACATCATCGTCAACCCGAACCTCGTACAGAACCCCGGCTGGTAAACCTGAAAAAAAGATACGGATATGAAACTTCATAAACTGATTTTGTGCGGCATGCTGCTCACGTTGTGGAGCGGCTGCATCAAATCGACGGTCGAACCGATCGAAAACGACGGCTCCGCACCCGGACCGCTGACCGACGTTACGTGGAAAGCGATTCCCGGCGGCGCCGAGATCTCCTACGAACTTCCCAAGGACAACGACCTGCTCTACGCGCGGGCGTCGTTCACCACCAAATCCGGAATCCGGCGCGAATTCAAGGCGTCGATCTACACCAACACGCTCCGCATCGAGGGCATCGGCGATACGGACACCTACAACGTACTACTCGAAGCCGTGGACCGCAGCGAAAACCATTCGGCACCGGTTTATATCGACATCACACCCGACACGCCCCCCGTCGTGCAGGCTTTCGAATCGCTCGACGTCACGGAGGATTTCGGCGGCATCACCGTCTCCTTCACCAACGAGACGAAAGCCGACCTCGTCTTAGAGGTGCTGACGGCCAACGAAGAGAACGTGATGACCGTCGTCGAGACCTTCTACACGGCTCTTCCAGCCGCCACGTTCTCGGTGCGCGGCTACGAGGACGTTCCGCGCGAATTCCGGATCCGCGTACGCGACAAGTACGACAACTACTCGGAAACATTCGTCGGAACCTACACGCCGGTTTACGAGAAGCTGCTCGACAAGAGCCTCTTCCGCGAACTGATACTGCCCGGCGACGCCGATTGCAACGCATGGAGCTGCAAGATGGAATACATCTGGGACGGCCGGATCGTAGCCGACTCGGACGGCCGGACGGGCTGCCACACCGGTTCGGACGGTTCGCGCGTACCGAAATACTTCACCTTCGACATGGGTGTCAAAGCCAAACTGAGCCGGTTCCAGCTCTGGCAGCTGCAGGACGACAAGCACTGGTACAACGACGTTTCGCCGCGCAATTACCAGATATGGGGCTGCGCCGGCACGCCGCCTGCCGACGGTTCGTGGGACGACTGGGTGCTGCTGGCCGAGGTCGAGAACGTCAAGCCGTCGGGCTATCCCGTAGGCGTACTCTCCGAGGACGACCGCATCGCCGGTCGCAACGGCGACAGCGGCAATTTTTCGAGCGACCTTCCCGCCGTGCGCTACATCCGCATCCGCTGCCTGAAAAACTGGTCGGGCAATACGAACATGACCTTTACCGAAATCTCGTTCTGGGGCGACGACAAAGTGCAACAATAACCTAAAACCGAACCTACGCTATGAAACTTACACAATACATCAGTCTGCTTCTGCTCACGGGCGCCGCAGCCTCGGTAGTCTCGTGTACCGAAATGGACGACTACCTGCGCTTTACCGAGGGCGTTTCAAGCACCTACACGGGCAAGCTCGACTCGGCTGTTTTCCTCGCGGGCAACGGACGGCTGCTCTTCCACGGCGAGCTTTCCTCCGACCCGAAAGTCAGCCGCATCGGTCTTTACTGGAACGTCGGCACCAAGCAGGACAGCCTCTCGATAGAGGTCGATTACGCCAAGGACAAAATCGTCGAGCAGGAGATAGCGCTCGGCGAAGGAAGCTATAACTTCCAGATATACACCTACGACAGTGCCGGCAACCACTCGATCCCGATGACCCGTTCGGGCAACTCCTACGGGGCGAACTACCTCGAAGGACTCTACAACCGTGTGGTGAAGTCCTGCGCACTCGACGGCGAGGACATCGCCATCGAGTGGTACAGCGGATCTGAGAACTCGCCCTACACGGTCGTGACCTACACCGGAGCCGACGGCAAGCCCGTCGAGGTGCAGGTCGGCCCCAAGGAGGAGCAGACGCGTCTGCCGCAGGTGCGCGAGAACCAGTTCAAAGTCCAGAGCGTCTATCTGCCCGAAGAAAACGCCATCGACCTCTTCCGCCCCGAAGCAAAACTCTATTTCGTAAGCGACATCACCTCACTCTACCTGAAGAACGCCGGCCCGAACATCCAAGGCGCCGAGAAGCCCGACGGCAGCCCGTGGGGCGTACCAAAGGACTGGAACATTACGCCGAACCTCCGCAATCAAGTAAACAACACCGTCGGCGGCTGGAAGGACGAGCAGTACGAACAGTACAAGGGTCTCATCCACTTCGAGTCGCAGGATTGGGGCGGCCCCGGATTCGAGAACGGCAAGGTATGGCAGACCCCGACGCTGCAGCCCGGAACCTACGAATTCACGGTCTTCTACCTGCGCGGCAACACGGCGGACGATCAGTACATCCATCTGGCCGCGGCCTTGGGCAGCGAACTTCCCGACCGCGCCGACATGGAGACGAGGGCGCTCGCGTGGAAACACCTGCTGCCGTCGGATCAGGGCAGGGAGAACAGCATCCGCTTCACCGTGACGCAAGCCGGCCCGGTATCGCTGGGTCTGGTGGTCACAATCAGCCGCGACAGCCAGTATCTCCAGTTCCCCTATTTCAAACTGAGCCAAATTCCCGAAGAAGAGTAACCTGCCATATGCGGCGGACCGTCCGGCGCGGCGGTCCGCCCATACAAAACCCGTAAACACTTTATAACAGATGAAAATCAACAATCTTGCCCGTGGATTTCTGTTCGCCGCATCTCTTTGCGGCAGCATGACGCTCCACGCCCAGACATGGTCGCTCAACAGCGACAACCCGGCCGTCAAATGGTACGTCGCACCGGCCGGCGCAGCCTACGGATCGCCCGACACCGCACCGCCGGCCCCCGAAGAGCGCCTCGAATGGACCGAAGCGACCGTTCCGGGGACCGTATTCGCCGCCTACGTCGATGCCGGCAAGGAGAAGGACCCCAATTTCGGCGACAACATCCATCAGGTAGACCGTTCGAAATACGACCGTGAATATTGGTACCGCACCGAATTCGAAGTGCCCGCCGAGCTGGACAAGGAGTTGCTTTGGCTCAATTTCCGCGGCATCAACCGCAAAGGCACGATCTTCCTGAACGGCACCCGTCTGGGAGAGCTGGACGGATTCATGCACCGCGGCCGGTTCGACGTCACGAAGATCGTTCGCCGCAGCGGTAATAACACGCTGGCCGTACTGGTCGACATTCCGCGCGGATCGCTGGGCAACAACGCCTCGCCGACCTACATCTGCAGCGCCGGATGGGATTGGATGCCCTACGTGCCGGGCCTCAACTCAGGCATCACGGACAAGGTGTATCTTTCGACGAGCAACGCATTGACGCTCGCCGATCCATGGATCCGCAGCGAACTGCCCTCGACGGCCCGTGCCGACGTCAGCATCCGGCTGGGAGTGCGCAACGACTCGGAACAATACGCTTCGGGCGAGGTGAGCGGCGTGATCATGCCGGGCGATATCCGGTTCTCGACCCGTGTCAACGTCGAGCCCGGACGCACCGCCGAAGTGCGTTTCGACAAAAGCGAATGCCCGGCGCTCTCGATCGACGATCCGCTCCTGTGGTGGCCCAACGGCTACGGCGAACCCAACCTCTACACCTGCGACCTGACCGTCGAGATCGACGGCAAACCCTCCGACACGCAGCAGATAACCTTCGGTCTGAAAAAATACGACTACGACACCAAGGACGGCGTGTTCCACCTCTGGATCAACGACCGCCGCATCTTCGTCAAAGGTGCGAACTGGGGGCTTTCGGAGTACATGCTCCGCTGCCGCGGCGAGGAATACTTCACCAAGGTAAGACTGCACAAAGAGATGAATTTCAACATGATCCGCAACTGGCTGGGCACCACCACCGACGAGGAGTTCTACGAAGCCTGCGACAAGTACGGCATCATGGTATGGGACGATTTCTGGCTCAATTCGAACCCGATTCTTCCCGACGACATCCACGCCTTCAACTACAACGCCGTCGAAAAGATCAAGCGGCTGCGCAACCATCCGTCAATCGCCGTCTGGTGCGGCAACAACGAAGGCTGGCCCGAACCGCCGCTGGACACCTACCTGCGCGAAAATGTCCGGGTCTTCGACGGCGGCGAACGCTACTACCAGTCCAATTCGCACGAAGGACACCTTTCGGGCAGCGGTCCGTGGGGAGCCTACGACCCGCGCTATTACTTCACCTACTACCCCTATCCCTACAACAAGGTCGGCACGCCCGGCTGGGGTTTCCGCACCGAGATCGGCACGGCGGTATTCGTCAATGCCGAGAGCTTCCGCAAGTTCATCCCCGAAGACAAACTCTGGCCCCGCAACGAGATGTGGAACCTCCACTATTTCGGTCAGCAGGCCTTCAACGGACTGCCCGACCAGTACGAACGGATGCTCAACGAGCGTTACGGCAAGGCTGCGGACATCGACGACTTCTGCCGGAAGGCCCAGCTGCTGAACATCGAGTCGAACCAAGCCCTCTACGAAGGATGGCTCGACCACATGTGGGAGGACGCCTCCGGCATCATGACATGGATGGGACAGTCGGCCTACCCCTCGCTGGTATGGCAAACCTATGATTACTATTACGACCTGACGGGCGCCTACTGGGGCTGCAAACGCGCCTGCGAACCGCTGCACATCCTCTGGAACCCGGTAACCAACGACGTCAAGATCACCAACACCACCTCGCAGACTTACGAGGGACTCACGGCAACGGCCGAGGTGTTCAACACCGACGGCAGGCGCGTGGACGCGCTGACAGGTACGGCGACCGTAAATTCGGCCCCGAACACCGCACTGCGCTGTTTCACGATCCCCTTCTACAAGAACGTCGAGAATATCGCCCGCGGCAAGCGCGTCGTGGCGTCGTCGACCGACGCCGGCAGCCCCGAAGAGATCGTCGACGGCTCGGAGTTCACCCGCTGGGGCAGCCGCTATAGCGACCACGAATGGATTTACATAGATCTGGGAAGCCGGATGAACGTCTACGGCGTGGGTCTCAACTGGGAGAACGCCTTCGGCAAGGAGTTCAAGATACAGATTTCCGACGATGCCGAGCACTGGACCGACGCGGCGCACGAGCGCACGGGCAAGGCCGGCAAGCAGGACATCTTCTTCGACGACGTGAAAGGCCGTTACGTGAAGGTGCAGGGCATCCGCCGCGGCACGGGTTACGGCTACTCGCTCTACGAGATGAAAGTCTACGGCGGCGAGGAGCATCAGGCCGGGCTGAGCGACGTGCACCTGATCCGGCTCACGCTCCGCGACGCCGAAGGCAGGGTCGTCGACCGCAACACCTACTGGCGCGGACTGAAACGCACCGACTTCACGGCGCTCAACACCCTGCCGGCACCCCGTCTGAAGGTGCAGCAGAAGGGCCGCACCGAAGGCGGCAAATACGTGGCCGAAGTGAAGGTCACGAACCTCGCCTCGTCCCCGGCCGTATCGTTCGCAACTTGGGTGCAGCTCCGCCATCCCCGGAGCGGCGAACGCATCCTTCCCGCGCTCTACGACGACAACTATTTCATGCTGCTTCCCGGTGAGACGCAGACCGTCCATGTCGAATTCGACAAGGAGCTGCTCGGCGACGCCGCGCAGCCCGTCGTAAGCGTCACACCCTACAACGACGGACGCTAAGGGCACCGAACCGTTTCCGCTACGGGCTCTGCACTTCCCATGGAGCGCAGGGCCCGTTTTTACCTCTTCCGACGAAGAGGAGAGCACATAATTCGCTATCTTTGCAAAGAGTCACCGACCCGCCATGAAAAAACTACTGCTACTGGGCGCCCTGCTCTGCACGGCCTGCCTTGCCGCCCAAGCGCGCAACCGCTACTTCACGCACCTGACACTCGACGACGGCCTTTCGCACAACCACATCAAAGCCATCGTGCAGGACAGCTACGGCTTCATCTGGATCGGAACCAAAAACGGACTGAACCGTTACGACGGCTCTTCGATCCGTATTTTCCAATGCTTCGACCCGGCGACCGGGCACGGCGACTCGAATATCTCGTCACTCTACGAAGATACGAAACGCCGTCTTTGGTGCGGCACCGACCGGGGCATCTACATTTACACGCCCCTGACCGAACGTTTCGAGGAGTTCACCCACACGACGGAGGAGGGCACCGCCATCACGAACTGGGTCGCCGCCATCGAAAGCGACCCTTCGGGCGCCGTTTGGGCTGTGGTTCCGAACCAAGGACTCTTCTGCTGGCGCAACGGACAGCTCCGGACCTATCCGGTTCCCGGCCCCCAATGCCTCTGCATACGCCGCAACGGACAGGTCTGGGTCGGCACCTACGCCGACGGACTCTACCGCTACAATGCCGCGGAGGATCGTTTCGACGGCTTCCACACCGACCGCGACGGCCGCACGCTCCGCGGCGAATACGTCTTCGCCTTGTGCGAGCACGGCTCATCGCTGGCCATCGCCGTTCACGACGGACAACTCAAGCGGCTCGACCTGAAAACGATGACGCTCAGCGTCATCGACGCTCCCGAAGTGCACGGCACGATGCTGCGCGACGTCGAGAGCTACGACGACGAACTGTGGGTCACCACCCACGAAGGGGTCTTCGTCATCGACGACCGTACGGGCCGCACGACCCATTTCCGCGAGGAGATGCTCAATCCCTACAGCCTTTCGGACAAGAGCTGCAGCGTGCTCTGCCGCGACCGGGAAGGGGGCATCTGGGTCGGCACACTGCTCGGAGGCGTGAATTACTGCGCCAACCTGAATTTCGTCTTCGACAAATACATCCCCTACGACCGGGAACACGCGGTGCTCTGCAAGAAGATCAGGTCGCTGACCGAAGGCCCCGACGGCCGCATCTGGATCGGGACCGAGGACGAGGGAGTCTGCGTCTTCGATCCCGCGACGGGCGAATTCCGCACCGTCGATTACACGTTTACGCGGCGGCAGCGGCTGCTGAACACCCTCGGCACGATGGCCGACGGCGACCAGCTCTGGATCGGCTTTTTCAAACACGGCATCGGGCGGCTCGACATGCGCACCGGGAAGCTCACGCACTACGACGCCGCCTCTCTCGGCATCGGCGAGTCGAGCATCTACTCGTTCTGCAAGGACTCGCAGGGCAACCTCTGGATCGGCTCCGGTCAGGGGGTCTATGTCCGGCGCTTCGGGAAGGCCCGATTCGAACAGATCGACTTTCTGAGCACCTTCTGGGCCTTCGACATCACGGAAGACTCGCGCGGAAACCTTTGGTTCGCCTCGCTGGGCGGCGGATTGTGCCGGTACGAACCGGCCAACGGCGAACGCCGCTTTTTCGCCCATGAAGAAGGGAATCCCGCATCGCTGAGTTCCAATGCGGTGAGCAACGTCTGCGAAGACCGGCACGGAACGCTCTGGTTTTCGACCGACCGCGGCGGTTTGTGCCGTTACGATTACGACACGGACGCCTTCCGCAGCTACTCGCTCGGCGAGGGAATGCCCGACAACGTCACCTACCGGGTTCTCGAAGACAGCGAAGGAATGCTTTGGCTCGGCACCAACTACGGGCTGGTGCGGTTCAACCCCGAAACCGAAAAAATCCGCACCTACACACGCCACAACGGCCTGCTTGGCAACCAGTTCAACTACCACGCCGCCCTGCGCGGCCGCGACGGGAAATTCTGGTTCGGCGGATTCGACGGCATCGTCGGTTTCGATCCCTCACAACACCATTTCTCGCCCAAGCCCGAACCGGCCCTCTACATCACGGGACTGAGCATCAACAACGAGGAGCAGAGCGTCGGGGGAGAGGGATCGCCCCTCGACCGGAGTCCGCTCTTCACCGACCGCATCACCCTCGCACACAACCAATCGAACATCAGTCTCCGTTTCGCCGGCACCAGTTTCTCGCAAACCGGCTCGATCGACTACTACTATGCACTCGAACCGGTAGACACGGAGTGGATCGCCGCCGACCGGTCACGTCCGATCTCCTTCGCCCAGCTTCAGCCGGGCAACTACACGTTCCGCATCCGGGCCGTCAACCGCAACGGCGGCTGGCAAAGCGCGGAACGGTCGCTGAAGATCGTCATCCGCCCTCCGTGGTGGGGCACGGGGCTGGCCAAGATCGCCTACCTGCTCATCGTCGCCGGAGGCGCCGCCGCCGGATTCCGCTACTACCTGCGACGCAAACGCAAGCAGATACTCGAACAGCAGCGGCTGTTCGAGGCCGAGAAGGAGAAGGAGCTGTACGGAGCCAAAATCGACTTCTTCACCGAAATCGCCCACGAGGTCCGGACGCCCCTGACACTCATCAAGGGGCCGCTGGAGGACATCATGGAGATGAACGCCGACCCGAAGCTGGAGAAGAACCTGCATGTCATCCACAAAAACACACAACGCCTGCTGGAGCTGATCCGCCAGCTGCTCGACTTCCGCAACGTCGATTCGAACAAGATGCGGCTCGACTTCGTGCGTTTCGACATTCCGATGCAGCTGCAGTGCATCGTCGAGCGTTTCGAGCCGACCATCGAGAAACGGGGGCTTCGCCTGACGCTCCGCCCCGGCGAAGGCTCGTTCCAAGCCGCAGCCGACCGCGAGGCGCTGACCAAGATCGTGAGCAACCTGCTGAACAACGCGCTGAAGTACGCCGAACACGAAATCGAGGTGGCGCTCGAACACAACAGCGAGACCTTCTCGGTCCGCGTGACGAGCGACGGCGAGAAGATACCCATACACCTGAGCGAAAAGATTTTCGAACCCTTTTTCCGCATCGACCGCACGGGGCAGGCTCCCGGAGCCGGCATCGGACTGCCGATGGCCCGCTCCTTGGCCCAGCTGCACAAGGGGCATCTGTTCCTCGACACGGCGGCTCCGGGCAATTCGTTCGTGCTGACCCTCCCGCTCGTACAAGAGCAATACATCAATCTTCAGGAACAGGCGGAAACGCTCGCGGAACTCCCCGGCGAAGAGACCGAAATGCTGCTGGCCGACCCGCAGGAGCCGACCGAGACCGCCTCGTCGGAACAGGACTATTCGGTACTGCTCGTCGAGGACAACACCGCCATACAGCAGTATCTCGCCGGCCGCCTGCGCAGGGAATGCGTGGTGCTGACCGCCTCCAACGGCGCCGAAGCCCTCGAAATCCTGCACAATCAGGCCGTAGACCTCGTGGTCTCGGACATCATGATGCCCGGCATGGACGGCATGGAGCTGTGCCGCACGATGAAACGGGAGGAGAACCTGCACTCCATCCCGCTGGTCTTCCTTACGGCCAAGAACGACATGACGGCCAAGATCGAAGGGCTGCACATCGGCGCCGAAGCCTTCATCGAAAAGCCCTTTTCGTTCAGCTATCTGCGTGCCCTGATCTTCTCGATCATGGACAACCGCCGCAAGGAGCGGGAAGCCTTCATCAAACGCCCCTTCGTACCGGTTCACAACATACGCATGTCGAAGGCCGACGAGGAGTTCATCAACAGGATCATCGCGCTCATCGAAGAACACATGACCAACGAACAGCTGAACGTCGAATGGCTGTCGGAAGCGCTGCACATAAACCGTTCGAGCCTGCTGCGCAAGGTCAAGAACATCACCAACCTCTCGGTGGTGGACTTCATCCGCCTGATACGTCTGAAAAAAGCGGCCCGCATGCTGCAGGACGGGAAACACAAGATCAACGAAGTGTGCTACGCCGTAGGCATCACCTCCCCGTCGTATTTCAGCCGGCTGTTCTACAAACAGTTCGGCATGCGCCCGCGCGACTTCGAAAAGATGCACAAGCCCGAAGAACCGCAGACCGACGGCGGAGACGCCCCGAAACACGCCTGAAAGCCGCCCGAAAAGCGGGAATGCATCAAAAAGACTATAGTTAGCCGAATCCTTGCTATTTGAGGCGGGGTTCCGAGCATAATTTTGCGGTATAAACTCCAAAACAAAAAACAATGCACCATCTACTGAAAGCCTGCGCGGCAGCGGTTCTCCTGCTCTGGAGCTGCAACATCACGGCCGACAACAGAAACGGCCGCTGGGAGGTCGTCACCAACTCCGACCACACCGTCACACTGCTTTGCAACGGCGATACGCTCTTGTCGCGCGCCGCTTCGACAGCACGTCTCGACGGACGGACCGTTTCGTCGCAGTCGTACCGGAAACAGCAGGTCCGCACCCGCCACACCCAAGATCTGCTGGGCAAGGCCCTCGAAATCCGCATCCGCCATACCGACCGGGCGCTTCCTCAAATGGAAATCAGCTACCGGCTCTACGACCACGGCCGGTTCGTCACCGTGCAGTCGACGCTCTCCGATAAAAAAGGCGTATCGACCAACGGACTGACGCCCGTCGCCGCCGAAAAGCAGTCGCTGCGGCCCGGAGGTACGGCACGTGCCCTGTTCATCCCTTTCGACAACGACTGCTGGATCCGCTACGCGTCGCATCCGCTCGGCTTCGGACGTCTGACGAGCTATGAAGCGACAGCTCTCTACGACAACGACACGCGCCGGGGCTGGGTCTTCGGCTCGGTGGATCACGACCATTGGAAAAGCGCCGTGCGTCTCACCTCGGAGGACGACCGCATCACGGGGATCGTCTGCGAAGCGGGCGCGGCCGACTCACTGACGCGCGACGTGAAGGAACACGGCGCACTGTACGGGCGGCGCGTTTCGTCGCCGCGCTTCCTGATAGGATGTTTCGCCGACTGGCGGGAAGGGCTGGAGTGCTACGGCGAAGCCAACGCCGCCATAGCGCCGCCGCGGCACTGGGAACACGCCATGCCCGTAGGCTGGAACAGCTGGGGTGCGCTCCAGTTCCGGCTCAACTACGAAAACGCCTCCCAAGTGGCCGACTACCTCAGGGACCGCCTGCAAGGCAACTCGTTCCACACGGCCGACAATACGCTCTACGTCGGACTCGATTCGGGGTGGAACGCCATGAGCGAGGAGCAGCTTTCCGCGTTCACGGCTCGCTGCCGGACCAACGGGCAGCAGGCCGGCATCTATTGGACGCCCTTCACCGACTGGGGCTGCAATCCGCGGCAGAAGATGGATCACGCGGAGCAATACACCTTCGGCGACGCCTATCTCTACGCCCACGGACAGCCGCAGAAGCTGGACGGCGCCTATGCGCTCGACCCCACCCACCCGGCCGTCGAGCAGCGGATGAAATATTTCTCGGAACTGTTCCGCCGCACGGGATTCACCTATGTGAAAATGGACTTCATGACCCACGGGGCCATGGAGGCCGACAAATGGCACAATCCGGAGATCCGGAGCGGCATCGAAGGATACAACTACGGCATGGCCCTGCTCGAAAAATATTTCGGGGACATGTACATCAACCTTTCGATCTCGCCCGTATTCCCGGCTCATTACGCCAACTCGCGACGCATAGCCTGCGACGCGTGGAACAAGATCAAGGATACGGAATATACGCTCAACGCCACCTCATACGGCTGGTGGCAGGACCGGATCTACAATTACAACGACGCCGACCACATCGTCCTGCGCGAAGCCTCCGAAGGAGAGAACCGCGCCCGCATCACATCGGGCATCATCACGGGAATCTACATCTGTGGCGACGATTTCAGTTCGGGAGGTCCCGCCGAATCGAAGAGCCGTGCGGAAAAGTTCCTGACCAATCCGCGCGTCAACGCCGCCGCGACGGGCGAAGCGTTCCGCCCGGTAGAGGGCGACGGAATCCGTTCGGAGGACCAGTTCGTATCACGTCCCCGCGACGGCGTGACATACTACGCAATCTTCAACTACAGCGACAAGGAGACCCGGCGCACGATCGACCCGCGACGCTTGGGACTCGATCCTGCGGCCGAGTACGATTTCGAGGAGCTATGGAGCGGCGAACACCTGACACTCCGCCGCCCAGCAGAAATTTCCATCCCCGGCAAAGACGTCCGCTTCTACGCCATCCGCCGTCGATAAAACCGAATAAACCACATACGATGAAAAAGCTACTGACCCTCTTGCTGACACTGCTCGCAGCCGACATCTGCGCTGCCGAAAAGCCCCTGATCCGCATCCACACCGATCAGACCGACCTCCTGTACCGTATCGACGATCAGGGACGGCTTTGCCAGAGTTATCTGGGACCGGCCTTCCGCAACCCGGAAGACCTGCGCCTGCTTCCGGCCGGCGACGAAGCGTTCACGACGTACGGTTCGAAAAACTATTTCACCCCGGCCCTGCGCCTTACGCACAACGACGGCAACGGCTCCCTGCAGCTCGCCTACGTATCGCACGAAACCCGCTCTGCGGCAGACGGAGTCACCGAGACCAGCATCCTGCTCCGGGACGAGGCATACCCCGTCGAAGTAAAGCTGATCCTAACCGCCTTCGAACGCGAGAACGTCATCAAGAGCAGGACCGAGATCGTACACTACGAGCGCAAACCCGTCACCCTGTACGAATACGCATCGTCGATGCTTCGCCTCGGAGCCGGGAGCTACTACCTGACCGAATTTACCGGAGACTGGGCGCACGAGGTCAACAAGAGCGAGCGCAGGCTCGACTTCGGCAAGAAGGTACTCGATTCGTCGCTCGGCTCGCGGGCCAACATGTTCTGCCCTCCGCTGTTCGCCGTAACCCTCGACGGCCCGATGTCCGAAACCGAAGGGGAGGTGCTTCTGGGCACGCTGGCATGGACGGGCAATTTCCGGTTCACCTTCGAAGTGGACCAGAACAACGGCCTGCGCATCCTCTCCGGCATCAACCCCTTCGCGTCGGAATACTCCCTGCGTCCCCATGAAATCTTCCGCACGCCGGAATTCATCTTCACCTTCAGCACCGGGGGAGCCGGAAGCGCAAGCCGCAGCCTGCACGACTGGGCGCGCCGCCACCAGCTCAAAGACGGCGACAAGGACCGCATGACGCTGCTCAACAACTGGGAGGCAACCTATTTCGACTTCAACGAAGAAAAACTCGCGGCGCTCATGGACGACGCGGCGGAACTCGGCGTGGACATGTTCCTGCTCGACGACGGATGGTTCGGCAACAAGCATCCGCGGCACAACGACACGCAGGGACTCGGAGATTGGGACGAAACCCGCGGCAAACTGCCCGGCGGCATCGCCGGACTGGTCGAAACTGCCGAGGGCAAGGGCATCCGCTTCGGTCTCTGGATCGAACCCGAAATGGTCAATCCCCGCAGCGAGCTGTATGAAAAGCACCGCGACTGGGTATTGCGTTATCCCAACCGCGACGAAGCCTACTTCCGGAACCAGCTGGTGCTGGACCTCGCCAACCCCGAAGTGCAGGACTTCGTCTTCGGCGTCGTGGACCGTCTGATGACGGAAAATCCCGGCATCGCCTACTTCAAATGGGATTGCAACAGCCCGATCATCAACGCCCATTCGGCCTATCTGGCCGAAAAACAGTCGCACTTGTGGATCGACTACGTACGGGGCCTGTACAGCGTACTCGAACGGATCGGGGCCAAATACCCCGACCTGCCGATGATGCTCTGCTCAGGCGGCGGGGGACGCACCGACTACGGGGCGCTGCGCTACTTCACGGAATTCTGGCCCAGCGACAACACCGACCCGCTGGAGCGCATTTTCATCCAGTGGGGCTACTCCCATTTCTTCCCGCTGAAAAGCATGTGCGCACACGTGACGAATTGGAACCGCTCGACTTCGATCAAGTTCCGTACGGACGTGGCCATGATGTGCAAACTGGGCTTCGACATCATCGTCAAGGATCTGCCGGACGACGAACTGCAATTCTGCCGGCAGGCGCTCCGGAATTACAACCGGCTGAAACACACCATCCTCGACGGAGACTTCTACCGGCTCGTTTCGCCCTACGAAGGACAGCATGCGGCCATGCAGACCGTCTCGGCGGACCGGACCGGCTCCGTAGTCTTCGCCTACGACCTCAATCCGCGCTACGGGGAGCAGCTGCCCGCCGTACGGCTGACCGGACTGGACCCCGATCTGCGCTACCGCATCCGCGAAATAAACCTCATGCCGGGGCAGAATCCGCGTATCGAGCACAACGACCGCGTCGTAAGCGGCGATTACCTGATGAAGGCCGGTTTGAAACTCTTCTCGACGGACCGCGCCCGCAGCGTCGTCGTCGAGCTGAAAGCCGAATGACGGGAAGCGGAAACGAAGAACCGAAAAACAGTGGAAACTCCGGATGTGCATTCGCATCCGGAGTTTTCATTTGCCCCCACCCGAACAGATTAATGTCGTAACGGTTACCACGCAAGTTGGAGGTTCGCTTCAGGATTTTCACCTTTGCCGCCGTAAAACCCTAACGAACCTGATATGACCATAAAAACCTGCAAATTCCGCATCGGCGACGTCTATTTGTTCCATGCGACAGATCCCGGCTGCGACAGCCGAACGTCGCTATGGGGAATCGTCGGCAACCGGGACGCCGAGGACCGCATCTGTCTGGAAACCTCCTCGGCGGATCTGAGAAAGTATAATTATTGGACCTTCCTGCCCGCCGAATACCTATTTTGCAGGCTCTCCACGCGAGAGGAATTGAGGGACTTCTCTTTTAACCTGAACCGCAATTAATTGCGTAAATTTTAGTGAGCAATATCGCTCAAAAAACTAAAATTTTTTATTTTATGAGTTACAACAACTTCTACATGCGCCTGAGAGTCAAGGCGGTTCAGGAATTTGACAAAATGTATTATGAACCCGAATACAAGGCGAAATGCCACAAACGGGTTTGGGAACGGCTCGGACGTTACACCTTCGGCATTTCCTATCAGAGTTATCTGGATTATCTGAAGATGGACGTTTCGGACATTCCGCCCACGCCGTTCGAGGCCCGGCAAGCCAAACGCAAGCTGGTGGACAAACTGCTGGAGCGCGAACTTGAGCGGATGAAACGCCCCGTCCGGCCGGAAAAAACGGGGGAGTTGAAAAAAGAACCTGTAGAACAGGGGTGACGCCAACTTTTTCAGCGGCGGGGCGGGCTTTCGGGTCCGCCCCGTTTTTTCGGCCTGCGGCGTTTCAGCTTACCGGATTTCCGCCCTCCTCCCCGTCCTGCATTTCAGTCATCCTGTCCAATACCCCTGCTATGCGCTCCCCCAAGGACGCCATCACCCGCTCGTCGCAATAGCCCGACAGGTCCACTGCCGGCAGCACGTCCGCCAGCGCCATCGCCGTCAGTTTGGAGCTAAGCACCGTCAGATAGATCAGCGGAATATACGGGGACCTGCTTATCCCGTCGGCCCGCACCGTGATCCGCTGCTGCGGAACCGCCAGACGCCCCGGTTTCCGGCCTTTCTCCCCGACGTTCCAGAGCACCTTTTCCTCGGCCTGCGTAACGTAGAGATTGAACGACGTGTCGTTCACATACTCCGCCCGGTCGACCCAAAAATCGACGCCGTAGTCTTCGGCCGCGGGATCGGCGCAGATGCCGCAGTCGGGCATGTCGCACATGATCGCCCGGAGGATGATGTTTTTGTCGGCCAGCTCCGCCGACTGCATTCTATTCAACGCCGCAATGCAGATATTGACCTGTGTCGCGTAAAAGCGGTCGATGGCCCGCAGGGCTTTCTCGAAATCGGGGTCGTTCCGGTTCATCGTGGAATTTTTGCGTTGTTCATCAATGCGTGTGCCGTTTTAGACCCGGAACACCGGTTTGAAAAAAGGGGCGGCTCCGACCGAACAAGTGACGCAACTTCACTTTAGGAAGAATTCAATGCGGAGACCGCCCCGGCTGCCAGATTTCAGGGACCGCTTCCGGCGCAATGCCTGCCGGCTGCATCCGGAATGCGGGATTGTACGTGTCGCTCAGTGAGCCTATGACGCCCGCCGCGCCGGATCGTGCGGCGTGAGGGCGTTCCCCCGCTCCCCGGCCCAAAAACGGACGCTCCGCCGCGCAGAACCTTGCGGCAGGAACGTCCGGCCCGTATTGTGCCGGAGCAGTAAAATATAATGGGGATTTTGGGCCTTCGGGTAATTCCGGAATCGGATGCGGCGGGACATTTTCTTCGGTTTTCGTTGGTATGAATCCGCGTCCCGGATAGGCATAAAAAAAGCAAGGGACGCGATAACATTCCGACCAGAAGGTATTAGGAAACCCCGAAACAGAAATGCACCGCGCCCTTGCAAGTCCCGTCCGTAAGGACGGAACAAAACAAGGGCTGGCAACATTTATACCTGTTCCTAAAAAGTTCCTAATTTTTCTGGGTCGGTATAAAGAGTTGCTGCTCTTTATTATGTCCGTCGGCTATGCCGAGTTATGATAATTCCGCATAATAGTCGGTTTTGATTTCTTTTAAGTGGCTTCGTGCCACCCCTTTTGGGAAACTTTTGCAGACTATTTGCTGGAATGTTAAGCAAATATAGCGAAAATATGGACAGGGCAAAGCGGTTTACCAACTTTTTTCATAATTTTGTAGTTATGAAAAAGAGCGTCAACTTCTTACCCGAAAAGAAACAAGCCGACCTGAAACAGCTTGTCGGTCTCGTCCGCGAGCATGTGAAGAACGTCGGAATGGTTATTCTTTACGGCAGTTACGCCCGGAATACCTATGTCGATTACGACCAGCGCATCGAGTTCGGCGTGCCGACCTACTTTATGAGCGATTACGACATACTGATCCTGACGCGCAAGCCAATCGGGGCGATTGAGTATTCGCTGTATGACAAAATTGCCGACGCTTTTTTTCAGCACAAAAACAGGCCGTTCCATACGAAGCCCCAATTTATCAATTATGGAATAGCGGACTTCAACTATGCGCTCTCAAAAGCCCACTATTTCGAAACGGAGATAAAACGGCAGGGAATTATTCTGTATGATTCGGGAGAATACAAGTTGGCCCGCCGCCGCAAGTTGAATTTTGACGAGATTCAGGAGCGAGCGCAGAAATATTATGATGACAATTTCAAACCGAAAGCGATTGAGTTCATTCTTTTAAATATTGATTCTTATAATAGAAAGAATTATAAAATGGCTTCATTTAACTTGCACCAAGCCACAGAAAATCTTTTGCGCATAATAGAATTAGTATTTACTTTATATAGTCCCAAAGAACACAGACTTACTGAATTGATGAATCGTTGCAAGCGGTTCACGACCGAAATATTCAAAGCGTTTCCACGGGACACGCCGGAAGAAGAACGGCTTTTCGACCTTTTGCAAAGGGCTTATGTCGAATCCCGCTATAATCCCGATTTCGAAATTACCAAGGAGGACATCGACGCGTTGCTGCCGAAAGTCGAACACCTGCGCGACATCGTGGAACGGGTCTGCACCGCGCAGATCGACTACTATAACAACGCTTGCAGTAACCGACCGACAAAATAATGGACAACAACAACTCGCAAATACTGATTTATCAGACCGAGGACGGACAAACCAAGATCGACGTGCGCCTGCAGGATGAAACAGTGTGGCTAACGCAGCGCATGCTGGCCGAATTGTTTCAAACGACTCCGCAAAACATCACCCTGCATTTGAAAAATATTTATCAAGAGGGTGAGTTACAGGAAGATCGAACTTGTAAGGATTTCTTACAAGTTCAGCGGGAAGGCACGCGCACCGTTCAGCGGCAAGTCAATTATTATAACCTCGACGCGATTATCTCGGTAGGCTACCGCATTCAGTCGCATGTGGCCACCCGGTTTCGCCAATGGGCAACGCAGCATATTCGCGAATACATTGTCAAAGGTTTCGTGTTGGACGATGAACGACTGAAAAATCCGGACCTCCCGTTCGACTATTTCGACGAACTGTTACGCCGCATTCAGGATATTCGCACCTCCGAAAAGCGGTTTTATCAGAAAGTTATCGAAATATATGCGACGAGTGCGGACTATGACCCCGCAGCGGATATGAGTATTGAGTTTTTCAAAACCGTGCAGAATAAAATGCACTGGGCCGTAACGGGGAAAACGGCGGCGGAGATAATTTCGGAACGCTGCGACAGCAACAAACCCAATATGGGGCTGACCTCTTGGCGCGGCGTTAAAGTCCGGAAACAAGATGTGGCGATTGCGAAGAATTATTTGACGGAAGAAGAGTTGCTTGCACTCAATAATTTGGTAGAACAATATCTTGTTTTCGCCGAAGGACAGGCCATGAAGCGTATTCCGATGTATATGAAAGACTGGATCGCCAAATTGCATGGTTTTCTGGCCCTGAACGACCGTGAAATTCTGACGCATGCCGGCCATATTTCGCATGAAATCGCAAAAGCCAAAGCAGAACACGAATACGAATTGTTCAAAGTCAAGCGGAGTAACGCCGACAACAAAGCCGTCGAACAATTAGAGCAGGCTGTTAAAAGACTGCCTCGCAAAACGACCGCATCCAAGAAATAGTTTGGGTTTTAATAAATAACCGGGCATCGGAGTTCTTAACTGCTCCAATGCCCGGCTTGTTTTATCCGCCGTTCAGCTTGTTATGGCAAACATTCCGCCCGGCTTCCGTATTTTCCGAAAAAAAGAAAAATGGTTGACAATCGACTGATTATCAACCATTTACCGAGAGCGGAAAACGGGACTCGGACCCGCGACCTCAACCTTGGCAAGGTTGCGCTCTACCAACTGAGCTATTTCCGCAATTATCGTTTTCGGACGGGCGGGACAACTGCATCCCCACCTCGGCTCCGGGCTTCGAAACCTGCGTTTCGGGACTGCAAATATAAACCGAAAAATTTATTCTGCAAAATTTTCCGGCGAATTTTGTCGCAAAATTACTCTTGCGCCGCCCGAAAACGCAAAAAAAAGAAACGCCGGTGCAGATGCGATCGCGCAGGCATGCCCGGCGCCAACGCCCCGCAGCGAACGGCAACAAAAATAAGGCTGCCGGAAATGGCAGCCTTATCTATATACGGATCGCCCTCAGAGCGAATCCCGATTAGCGGACCTTGAAGCCTTCGTCGGCGCGAACCGGAATCGGCATCTGGGCATAAATGCCGCCTTCGAGCTTGTCGCGCACCGACTTGAACGCCGCGATCGTATAGTTCACGTCGTCGAGCGTATGGGCTGCGGTGGGGATCACGCGCAGGATGATCTCGCCCTTCGGGATCACCGGATAGATCACGATCGAGCAGAAAATACCGTGGTTCTCGCGCAGATCGACGATCAGGTTCGTCGCTTCGGGGATACCGCCCTTCATAAAGACGGGGGTTACGGGCGAGTTGGTCACGCCGATCTCGAATCCGTTTTCCTTCAGGCCGTTCTGGAGCGCGCGGACGATCTCCCACAGCTTCTGCTGATATTCGGGATGGTTGCGGATCAGCTCCAGACGCTTCAGCGCGCCCATGACCATCGGCATCGGGAGCGACTTGGCGTAGAGCTGCGAACGCATGTTGTAACGCAGCAGGTTCACCAGCCAGCGGGGACCGCAGACGAATGCGCCGATACCGGCCATCGACTTGGCGAAGGTGTTGAACAGCACGTCCACGCCGTCGGTCACGCCGAAATGCGAAGCCGTACCGCGGCCGCCCTCGCCCATCGTACCGAAGCCGTGGGCGTCGTCTACCAGCAGACGGAACTGGAAATCCTTCTTCAGCGCCACGATCTCGTCGAGTTTGCCCAGATCGCCCTTCATGCCGAAGACACCTTCGGTAATCACGAGCACGCCGCCGTTCTGCTCCTCGGCAAGGTCCGTGGCATGCTGCAGTTGGAGACGCAGCGAATCCATGTCGTTGTGTCCGTACACGAAACGCTTGCCCTTGTGCAGACGCAGACCGTCGATAATGCAGGCATGCGCCTCAGCGTCGTAGACGACCACGTCGCGCGGCGTCAGCAGGCAGTCGATAATCGAGATCATGCCCTGATAACCGAAGTTGAGCAGGAAAGCGTCCTCCTTGCCGACGAACTCGGCCAGCTCGCGTTCGAGCTGTTCGTGATAAACGGTCTGACCGCTCATCATGCGGGCGCCCATCGGGGCCGCCATACCGAATTTGGCTGCGCCTTCGGCGTCGGCCTTGCGCACCTCAGGATGGTTTGCCAGACCGAGGTAGTTGTTCAGACTCCAGTTGAGCATCTTTTTGCCCCGGAAAACCATGTGGGGACCGATCTCGCCCTCCAGTTTGGGGAACGCGAAATATCCGTGGGCGTACGACATGTACTGACCGATAGGTCCGCCTGCATTTTTTTCAAGGCGTGCAAAAATATCAACCATAATGTATATAATTTAATGTTAGTTTCCGTTCCGGACGCGCAAAAGTACAAAAAAACCTTTTTAGCCATCAAAATTAGCCGTTTTTTATTCGGCACGGGTACGCATTTATACTTATTTACACAGGTATAAAAAGAAAAAAGGCCGCTTTCGGCGGCCCCGGAACGGTTTTCAGCGCCGCCGGTCGATCGCATCGACGATCACCGCCACGGCGCCGTCGCCCGTGACGTTGGTCGCCGTGCCGAAACTGTCCATGGCGATATAGGTGGCGATCATCAGTCCGGCGAGCGTTTCGTCGAATCCCAGCATCGACTCCAGCAGTCCCAGCGCGGCCATGATCGCCCCGCCCGGCACCCCCGGAGCCGCGATCATCGTCACGGCCAGCAGCAGGATGAATCCCACGAACGTTCCGGCAGGCAGCTCCAGTCCGGCGATCATCGACACGGCCAGCGCGCAGGCGACGATCTTCATCATCGAGCCGGAGAGGTGGATCGTCGCGCAGAGCGGCACGACGAACGACGCGATTTCGGGCCGCACGCCGAGTTTCATGGTCTGCGCCAGCGTCACGGGGATCGTGGCGGCCGAAGACTGCGTTCCGAGAGCCGTGACGTAAGCCGCAAGCATCGTGCGGAGCATCCGCAGCGGATTTTTGCGCGCCGCGAGTCCGGCGACGGAGAACTGCACGAGCAGCAGCACGACGGTCATGCAGAAGATCACCGCGATCAGCTTCACGAAGACGCCCAGCACGCCCGCGACCTGCCCCGACCGGGTCATCGAGAGGAAAATGCCGAAGATATAGAACGGCAGCAGCGGAATGATGACGCTGCCGATCACGCGTTCGATAATCCCCTTGAATTCGTCCATCACCCCCTTGAGCTTCACGCTATGGGTATAGGCCATGCCCAGTCCGAGCACGAAGGCCAGCACCAGCGCCGACATGACGCCGAACAGCGGCGGCATCTGAACCGTGAAATAGGGCGTGAGCGCCGCGCCCGCATCGTCGGGCAGTACGGCCTGCGAGCCTTCGAGCAGCGCGGGAAAGACCGCGCGCCCCACCAAATAGGTTCCGAAGCCCGAAAAAAGCGTGAAGGCATAGGCCAGCGCCGCCGTAACGGCCAGCAGCCACCCGGCGGTCTTCCCCAGATCGGCGATGCCCGGCGCCACCAGACCGAGGATCAGCAGCGGAATGACGAACGAGAGGAACTGTCCGAAAATATCGTTGAACGTCAGCGCGATGCGCGTCGCCCATTCGGGAAAGAAAAAGCCGCATCCCACGCCCAGCCCGATGGCCAGTACGACGCGCGGCAGCAGTCCGAACCTGAATTTCATAGGAGAATGATTTTTGTAAAGATAGGAAATATATTCCGAATCCGTACGCTTCCGCCCGCCGCAGGTCTCGGAGCCGGCCCCGCAGACTGACTTGTCCGGCGCCCGGAACGGAAACGACGCATTCCGAAAAGGCGCAACGGGATTCCCCGACGACAGCGGAAGCGGCCGGGGACACGGAGCCGGCACAACAGCGGGCAAAAACCACCCGGCGGCGGCCGGGGACGGCGCAGCGGCAGACGGGGACGACGCAACAGCGGCCGGAGACGACGCAGCGGCAGACGAGAGCGACTCGGCAACAGCCAAGAACGATACGACGGCGGCCTGAAACGGCACGCCGGTACAAAGTCGGATATTTTATGTATTTTTGCATTATGACATCACTATTTCACGACATCATTTTCGGCCCGGTGCATTCGCGGCGGCTGGGCCTTTCGCTGGGGGTGAACCTCCTGCCGACCGATTCGAAACTCTGCTCGTTCGACTGCATCTACTGCGAATGCGGCTGGAACGCCGAACACCCCGGCGGACGGCGATTCAACGCCCGCGAAGATGTCCGCACGCAGCTCGAAGCGACGCTGCGCCGCATGGTGGCGGACGGCACGCCGCCCGACGTCATCACCTTCGCCGGCAACGGCGAGCCGACCCTGCATCCCGAATTCGAAGCGGTCATCGGCGATACGATCGCCCTGCGCGACGCATTGTGCCCGTCGGCCAAGGTCTCGGTGCTCTCGAACGCCACCCAGCTCCACCGCGAAGAGGTGCGCCGCGCCCTGCTGCGGGTGGACAACAACATCCTCAAACTCGACTCGGCGTTCGACGCCACGGCGCGTCTGATGAACAACCCCCAAAGCCCCGCCTACACCGTCCGCAGCGTCGTGGAGCAGATGAAGGGCTTCGACGGACGCCTGACCGTGCAGACCATGTTCCTGCGCGGCGAATGCGACGGACAGAAAACAGACAACACGACCGAAGAGGAGGTCTCGGCATGGCTGCGGCTGATCGAAGAGATCCGGCCGCGGCAGGTCATGGTCTACTCGCTCGACCGCGACACCCCGTGCAGGACGCTCGAAAAGGTTCCGCGCGAGGAGCTGCAGGCCATCGCCGCCCGCGTCGAAGCGCTCGGTATCCCCTGCTCGGTAGCATAACACGCCTGCCGATGAGACTGCTCCTGTTATCGCTGCTGCTCGCCGCCGGTTGTACGGCGACCGCCCAGCGCCGTCCCACGGCGCGCGAACTGGGCGAACTGCAGGACAGCGTGTGGCGCCGTCTCGACATCCTGCGCACGACCAACCGGGGATTCGCCGCCTGCACACCGGAGCGCGAAACATTCGACGGAAGCGCGAACGCCGCCCGCGCATCTGCGACCAAAGAAATCACAAGCGTCGCCGACGCCGTCCGGTCGTCCGGAACCGACGAAACAGAGGGGATCGTCCGCGTCCGTCTGCTCCGGGCCGACTCGGCGATGAAAGCCCGCTTCCGCCGTTACGTACACGACAGCCCCCTGATCCGGCTCGAAGGGTTCGATCCCGACACGACGCCCTATCCGCCCGCCCCCGAAGGCACGCCGCCGCCCGACGGACTGAGCATGGACGCCGAATACGCCTTCTACCCTGCGGAGACCGACTGCGTACGGCTTACGATCCGCTACCGCGGCGATTCGACCGTCTATTTCGGGACGGACTACACCGTTTGCAGGTTCCAAAACGGCCGGTGGGAAACACTGCCGGGCGCCGACGCATGGAACTCCCTGCTGATCGGCATCGGCCGCCCGCAATTTCCCGCCCCCGGCGACGCCCGGCAGACGAAAGAGTACGCCTACGGCTTCACGGCCCGGCTCGCGCCGCGCATCTATCCGTCCGTATACGCCCGTTACCGCATCTGCAAAAACGTTTACATGGAAAATCCGCGCCGCGACTACCTGTTCACCGCCGATTTTACGGTGACGCCCTTCGTCCCGTTCACCCGCTTTCCGGAGCAGGCGGACGACAACAACTGACAAATCATGCAAATACTCCTCTCCTGCGCCAAAACGATGGCCGAAAGCACCTCCCTGCCGATACCCCGCACCACTTCGCCCCTTTACGGCGCGCAGGCCGGGGAGCTGGCCGGACAGCTGGCGACGCTCTCCACCGAAGAGCTGGCGAAAATCCTGCGCGTAAACCATCGGATCGCCGCGACGAACCGGCTCCGCTACAGCCGTTTCCACGACGATGCGAAGAAGGCGCTGCCGGCGCTGGCGGCCTACACGGGCATCGTGTTCAAACGGATCGCTCCGGCTGATTTCACGGCCGGGGATTTCGAATATGCGCAGGCGCACCTCAACATCACCTCGTTCCTTTACGGACTGCTCCGTCCGCTGGACGCAATCCGCACCTACCGGCTCGAAGGCGACGCCGTACTGCCCGGCCACGGCGAGCAGACGGTTTTCGAATATTGGCAGGACAAACTGACGGACGCCTTTCTGGAGAAGATCAAGGCCGACGACGGCATACTGGTCAATCTGGCCAGCAGTGAGATGAAGCGGCTGTTCGACTGGAAGCGCATCTGCCGCAAGGTGCGGGTCATCACCCCCGAATTCCGCATCCGCGAAGACGACCGACTGAAGACCGTCGTTGTCTATACGAAAATGTGCCGCGGCGAAATGACCCGTCATATCCTCAAAAACCGCATCGGCGATCCGCAGCAGCTGAAAGCGTTCGAGTGGGAAGGCTTCCGGCAGGACGCGGCGCTCAGCAAAGCCGACGACTGGGTGTTTACGATGTAAGGAGTCCGGATATTATTTGGCGCAGACCGGCGCCTGTTTCGTTTCGAGCAGGGCTTTCAGAATACCCTCCTCGTCATAGCCGCAGAGGGCGTAGAGCTGAGCCGGAGTTCCGTGTTCGACCCACTCGTCGCCGATGCCCAGCGAACGCACCGAAACGTCCAGCCCGCGTGCATTGAAAAATGCCGCGACGGCTTCGCCGACGCCTCCGCGCAGGGCGCCGTCCTCGACCGTCACCACGCGGCGGAACTTCGCGCCCACTTCGAGGAGCAGTTCCTCGTCGAGAGGTTTGGCGAAGCGCAAGTCGTAATGGGCCGCGCTCACCCCTTCTTCGGCAGCGCGTACGGCAGCGCGTGCAGCGGCGTTGCCGACCGTTCCGACGGTCACCAGCGCCACATCCGCTCCGTCGCGGAGCTTGCGTCCCCGGCCCACGGGCAGGGTTTCGAACCGCGCACCGCGCCACATCCGGCCTTCGCCGCAGCCGCGGGGATAGCGAATCATGAAGGGATGGCCGTACTGCAGTCCCGTATACATCATGCCGCGCAGTTCCAGTTCGTCCATCGGCGCGGCGATCGCCAGTGTCGGCACGCAGCCGAAGGCCGCCATGTCGAAGACTCCGTGATGCGTCACGCCGTCCTCGCCGACCAGACCGCCCCGGTCGAGACACATCACCACCGGAAGATCCTGAATGGCAACGTCGTGGATCACATTGTCGTAAGCCCGCTGCATGAAGGTCGAATAGATATTGCAGAAGGGCACCATGCCCGCGGCAGCGAGTCCCGCCGAGAAAGTCACGGCATGCCCCTCGGCGATGCCCACGTCGAAACAGCGCGACGGCATGGCCTGCATCAGCAGATTCATCGAGCAACCCGACGGCATGGCGGGCGTGACGCCCACGACACGGCTGTCGCGTTCGGCAAGTTCGACGAGCGTCTCGCCGAAAACGTCCTGATAGCGCGACGCCGAACCCGGCGACGAAATCCGCTCGCCCGTATCGGGATTGAACCGCCCCGGCGCATGCCAGACGGGCTGGTTGTGTTCGGCGGGCAGGTAGCCCTTGCCCTTTACGGTCATGACGTGCAGCAGCTTGGGTCCCTCTATGTCGCGCAGGGCGCGAAGCGTCCGCACCAACTCCTTGAGGTTGTGGCCGTCCACGGGTCCGAAATAGCGGAAATTGAGACTTTCGAACAGATTGCTCTTGTTGAGCAGTCCCTGCTTGACGGCGTTGCCCGCCTTCTGGCAGAGACGCAGCAGGCGCGGCGTATGCGAAAGGATGCCCCACAACCGTTGCTTGAAGCGGTTGTAGTGGACCGAAGTCGAAATCTTGAGCAGGTAGTTTTTCAGCGCGCCCGTGGCCTGATCGATCGCCATGTTGTTGTCGTTCAGAATCACCAGCAGGTTGGTGCGCTTGCTGGCCCCGGCGTTGTTCAGCCCTTCGAAGGCCAGCCCGCCGGTCATCGAACCGTCGCCGATGACGGCCACGACCCGATGCTTCTCGCCCCGCAGTTCGGCCGCCTTGGCCATGCCGAAGGCCGCCGAGATCGACACCGAGGCGTGTCCCCCGCCGAAAGCGTCGTATTCGCTCTCGGACATGCGCGGAAAGCCGCTGATGCCCCCCAGCCGGCGCTTGGTTTTGAACGCTTCGCGGCGGCCCGTGATGATCTTGTGGGCATAGGTCTGGTGCCCCACGTCCCACACGATCTTATCGGCGGGCGTGTCGAAGACATAATGCAGGGCGGCGGCCAGCTCCACGGCCCCCAGACTCGACGCGAGGTGTCCGGGATTTACCGAACATTCGTCGACGATATAACGTCGCAACTCGTCGCAGTAAGCGCGCAACTCCTCCGCGGAGAGCCTTTTGAGGTCCTCCGGCGAATCGATATGTAGAAGCAGTCTGTATTCTTCCGGCGTCATGGCGAGACAAAGATAATGCAAGCAGGGCACAAAAGCAAGCCCGTCCGCCTTTTGACCGGACGCAGCCTTTCCGGAACGGCGTCGAAAAGCGTGCGCACCGGACACCGCGCCGAATTTGTTCGGACACGGTCCGGAGGGCGTCTATTTTCTGTAAAGATAGTCATTGATGCCGTTTTTTTTCGAAAAAATTTCTATCTTCGCGTTACGGTAAATCCATTGCAACATGAAATACAAGAGAATACTCCTCAAACTGAGCGGCGAATCGCTGCAAGGTTCGCAGAAATACGGGCTGTCGCCCGAAGTGCTCCAGTCCTACGCCGAACAGATCAAGGCGGCCGCCGGGACGGGCGTCCAGATCGGCATCGTCATCGGCGGCGGCAACATCTTCCGCGGACTCACCGGCGCCAAGAAGGGCTTCGACCGCGTGAAGGGCGACCAGATGGGCATGCTGGCCACGATCATCAACTCGCTGGCGCTGCAGTCGGCACTGGAGGACAACGGCGTGAAGGCCAAGGTCCTGACTTCGATCCGCATGGAACCCATCGGCGAATACTACTCCAAGGCCCGTGCCATCGAGTACCTCGAAGCGGGCTATGTGGTGATTATCGGCGGCGGCACGTCGAACCCCTACTTCACGACCGACTCGGCATCGGCGCTGCGCGGCATCGAGATCGAAGCCGACGTGATGCTCAAAGGCACCCGCGTGGACGGCGTTTACACGGCCGACCCCGAAAAGGACCCGACGGCCGTGAAGTTCGACCGGATCACGTTCGAGGAGGTGCTCGACCGCAGGCTGAAAGTCATGGACCTCACGGCGTTCACCCTCTGCCGCGAGAACGGACTCGGCATCATCGTCTTCGACATGGACACGCCGGGCAATCTGGGCAAAGTACTTGCAGGCGAACAGATCGGAACGCTCGTAACCGGGCTTTCATAGGAGCTTCCGGCCGGCACTCCGGACTCCGTGCGACAAAGTGCCCGACAAACCAAAACAACGAAAAAACATGGCGACAAAAAAGAGTAACAGACAATTATGGATCATGCTGGCGCTGATCGTCGCGATCGTCGCCGTCATCCTGCTGCTGCCTTCGTGCGGCGGCAACAGCAGCAAAAAGGCAGGCGACGTCGAATCGACGACGCTCGTGAAGGCCGGCGACAAAGCCCCCGACTTCACGGTCGAAATGTTCGGCGGCGGCAAAACCGACCTCGCCGAACTGAAAGGCAAGGTCGTCCTGCTGAACTTCTGGGCCACGTGGTGTCCGCCCTGCCGGCAGGAGCTGGCGCGCGTGCAGAGCGATGTGATCGACCGTTTCGCAGGCCGCGATTTCGTATTCCTACCCATCTCGCGCGGCGAAACGCACCAGACCGTGGCGGCGTTCCGCGAAAAGACCGGCTACACTTTTCCGATGGGGCTAGACCCCTCGCAGACCGTCTACGACCGTTATGCGTCGAACTACATTCCGCGTAATTTCCTCATCGACCGCAACGGCAAGGTCGTGCTGGCATCGGTAGGCTACGACCCCGAAGAGTTCGACGAAATGATCAAAACCATCGAAAAAACACTCGAATAACTATGGATACCAAAACGATTCTCAACGAAGCCTCCGGCCGTATGCAGAAGGCTATCGACCACCTCGAAGAGGAACTTCTGAACGTGCGCGCGGGCAAAGCCTCGCCCAACGCCCTGAACGGCATCATGGTAGATTACTTCGGCTCGCAGGTGCCCGTATCGGGCGCGGCCAGCGTCACGGTTCCCGACGCCAAGACGATCCTGATCCAGCCGTGGGACAAGAACATGCTCCGGCCGCTGGAAAAAGCCATCATCGACTCGAACATCGGCCTGACCCCCTCGAACAACGGCGAGCAGATACGCCTGACGATTCCGCCCCTGACCGAAGAGCGCCGCAAGGAGCTGGTGAAGCAAATCCGCGGCGAAGCCGAAACGGCCCGCATCAGCCTGCGCAACGCCCGCCGCGACGCCGTCGAGGCATTCAAGAAGGCCCAGAAGGAGGGCATGCCCGAAGACGAATCGAAGGACGGCGAAACCCAGTCGCAGAAGCTGCTGGAGAAGTTCTCCAAGCTGCTCGACGAAGCGCTCCAGAGAAAGGAGAAGGAGATCATGACCGTCTGAAACGGTTTCATCCGCATGAAAATCCGGCCCGATTCGTATATTGGCCGGATTTTTTCATATATTTGCCCCTCCTAAACATTCCGTCCCGATGAAAAAGCCATTCCGCAAGATTTCGGTCCTGATCGTATTGTTTTCGCTGTTCGGCATACAGAACGCAGCATCGCAGGGCTACGTCAAACTCAACGCGCTCTATGCGCTGGTCGGCGTCGTAAACCCCTCTGTGGAATTCGCCATATCCCCCAAATCGACCCTGCAGACCGACATCGTGGTCTCGCCGTGGAAGTCGATCAACCGGAAGCATATGACCTTCGCCATCTTCATGGGCGAATACCGCCGCTACTTCAAGGAGCACAACCGGGGCTGGTATCTGGGCGCCAATATCGGCATGATGGCTTTCGACATGTCGAAACCCTATATCGAAGGCTGGAAGCTGAAATTCGAAGACCGCTACTGCAAAGGCTACGGCATGATGATCGGCCTGTGCGTGGGTTACGAACACCAGTTCGGGGAGCGGTGGCTGCTCGACGCCTTCTTCGGATGGGCATGGATGGACAGCCACTACAACGGATACAGTTTCGACGGCAAGGTAGACATGTATCCCCACCGCCCGGTGCAGCCGGAGAACCCCGATCCGTTCAACGGCTCGTCGGAGTGGTATCCCAACAAGCTCGGCGTCTCGATCGGCTACCGGATCTTCATGCCCAAGCGACTGCGCACCGACGGTTCCTGCTGCAGATAACACGGATTGCGGAAAACGGCCGCAAACGGCGGACAAACACAAACGCCCTGCTCTTTGAGGAGCAGGGCGTTTCGTCTTGCCGGATATGTCCGGACAGGTTACGGGCCGGCAAAACAGCCCGGCGACACTCCGAAAGAAAACGCCGGTTTCGAAACACCCGACTCCGCGGGTTCTGCCCGTTCTTCCGCTAATTCCGCCAACTCCGCAAGTTCCAATGATTCTGCGGGGAGGGGCTGCGGAATCTGCGGGGCTGCCGGTTTTGCCGACTCTGTCCGTTCCACCGCACGGCATGATCCGGACAGCGCACTACATGCGCAAAAAAAACGGAAGCAGGGTGAAAATACCCCGCTTCCGCGTTCTGACGATGCGCGGCCTGCGCCGCAGTCATCGGGAATTACTTAACCTTCGGGCCGGCAGCTACGAGCTTCTTGCCTTCCTCGTTGCCCGTGAACTTCACGAAGTTCTTCACGAAGCGGTTTGCGAGGTCCTCAGCCTTCACGTCCCAATCCTTGGCGTTCTTGTAGGTGTCGCGCGGATCGAGGATCTTGGGATCCACGCCGGGCAGAGCCGTCGGGATCTTGAAGTCGAAGATGGGCAGCGTCTTGGTCTCGGCCTTGTCGATCGAACCGTCGAGGATGGCGTCGATGATGCCGCGCGTATCCTTGATCGAGATACGTTTGCCGGTGCCGTTCCAACCCGTGTTCACGAGGTAAGCCTTGGCGCCCGACTTCTGCATCTTCTTCACCAGCTCCTCACCGTACTTGGTGGGGTGCAGCGAAAGGAACGCTGCGCCGAAGCAGGCCGAGAAGGTCGGAGTCGGCTCGGTGATGCCGCGCTCGGTACCTGCCAGCTTGGCGGTGAAGCCGGAGAGGAAGTAGTACTTGGTCTGCTCGGCGTTCAGGATCGAAACCGGGGGCAGCACGCCGAATGCGTCGGCCGAGAGGAAGATCACCTTCTTGGCGGCCGGAGCCTTCGATACGGGCTTCACGATGTTTTCGATGTGGAAGATCGGGTACGATACGCGGGTATTCTCCGTAACCGACTTGTCGGAGAAGTCGATCTTGCCCTTCTTGTCTACCGTCACGTTCTCCAGCAGCGCGTTGCGGCGGATGGCGTTCCAGATGTCAGGCTCGTTCTCCTGCGAGAGGTTGATAACCTTGGCGTAGCAGCCGCCCTCGAAGTTGAATACGCCGTCGTCGTCCCAGCCGTGCTCGTCGTCGCCGATCAGCTCGCGCTTCGGGTCGGTCGAAAGCGTGGTCTTGCCCGTTCCCGACAGACCGAAGAAGATAGCCGTCTCGCCTTTGGCGTTGGTGTTGGCCGAGCAGTGCATCGAAGCCATGCCCTTGAGCGGAAGCAGGTAGTTCATGTAGGAGAACATGCCCTTCTTCATCTCGCCGCCGTACCACGTGTTGATGATGACCTGCATCTTCTCGGTGAGGTTGAAGACGACGGCCGTCTCCGAGTTCAGACCGAGTTTCTTGTAGTTCTTGACCTTGGCCTTCGATGCGTTGAGCACGACGAAATCGGGCTCGCCGTAATTCTCCAGTTCGGCGTCGGTCGGACGGATGAACATATTCTTAACGAAGTGCGCCTGCCAAGCCACCTCCATGATGAAGCGGATCTTCAGACGCGAGTTCTCGTTGGCGCCGCAGAAAGTGTCGACGACGTAGAGCTTCTTGCCCGACAGCTCCTGCGCAGCGATCTTCTTCAGCTCTTTCCAAGCCGCCTTGGTCACGGGCTTGTTGTCGTTCTTATACTCGTCGGAAGTCCACCAGATCGTATCTTTCGTGGTCTCGTCCATTACGAAGAACTTGTCTTTGGGCGAACGGCCGGTGTAAACGCCGGTCATCACGTTCACGGCGCCCATTTCGGTCTCCTGACCCTTTTCGAAGCCGCGGAGACCCTTCTTGGTCTCCTCGCGGAAGAGTTCGTCGTACGACGGATTGTACACGATCTCGGTCACACCCGTGATCCCGTACTTTTTCAAATCCATTTTGTTCATAGCAATCGTTATTTTTAATAAAACATCAAATCCAAGATTTAACCTAACCGTCTAAATCCGCGCGTGCGGACTTTAACCGCACAAAGGTAGAAAAACTTTTACACTTGTGAAAAAATTAACAGTGAAAAACACAAAAAAAGAACATTATTTTTTCCGACGCCCGTATATGATTCATTTATAACTTCGTATCTCCTCCGTCCGAAGCCGTGCGCAGCTCAGGACAGCGGAGATATCGCAAACATGCTGCCGCGATTTTGCAGCGGCGCCGGGTCCTTCCGGCAGCCGCCGAGAAAAACGCACAGCACACCGGCTTCCGGCCTGTTTCGGAAAAATCGGAAAATAATGTGCCGCCGTTTCCGTTTTTTTCTTAACTTTGGTAACCATGGCCGGACTCTATTTCCACATACCCTTCTGCAAGCGCGTCTGCGCCTACTGCGACTTTTACAAAAGCGCCGACCTGCGGCGCATGGACGACCTGCTGGCGGCCATGCACCGCGAACTGGACGAACGGCGCGGCTATCCGGGCGGCGAAACGGTGACGACCCGCTATTTCGGCGGCGGAACGCCGTCGCTCTGCACGCCCGAAGCGATCAGGGGACTGCTGGACCACGCCGCACAACTCTTCGACTGCTCCGGCGCCGAAGAGACGACGCTCGAAGCCAATCCCGACGACCTGACGGCCGAGTACCTCGACGGGCTGCTCGAAGCGGGCATCGACCGCCTTTCGATCGGCGTACAGTCGTTCGACGACGACTGCCTGAAACTGATGAACCGCCGCCACACGGCCGCGCAGGCGGCCGAAGCGGTCCGCGCTGCGCAGCGCGCCGGATTCGGCAACCTCACCGTCGATCTGATCTTCGGCGTGCCGGGTTTCGGCGGCGATACGCTGCGCCGCTCGCTCGATGCGGCCCTTTCGCTCGGCGTACAGCATATTTCGGCATACCATTTGACCGTCGAACCCGATACGGCTTTCGGACGGCGCGCCGCGCGGGGCGAATTCCGGGCCGTGGACGAGCAGGTCAGCGAAACGGAGTTCCTCACGGTCCACGACACGCTGACCGGAGCGGGATTCGAACACTACGAAGTCTCGAATTTCGCCCTTCCGGGCTTCCGCGCCCGCCACAACGCGGCGTACTGGCACGGTGCGAAGTACCTCGGCATCGGTCCGGCGGCGCACTCGTTCGACGGCGAGGAGCGGCACTGGAACGTAGGTTCGGTGGAGCGGTACATCGCGGGCGATCCGGCGGAACGCGAACTCCTCACGAACAGGGACCGTTTCAACGAGTACGTCATGACGGCGCTCCGAACCGCCGAAGGAATCGACACGCGGGAGGTCGCGGCCCGTTTCGGCACGAAACGGCTGGAGCGGATGCGCGAAGAGGCGGCCCCCTATCTGCAAAGCGGCGCGCTCCGCGACGCAGGCGGACGGCTGGCGGTTCCCCCGGAGCGGTTTCTGATCTCGGACGCCGTGATCGAGGCCCTTTTCGAAACATAACGACGCGCGCAACCAAGTGAAACTGAAATGTTAAGTTATTCTTAAATTTTTTTACTAATTACCCTTTCGAGATTGTTAATATAAATATAAGTATTACCTTTGCACCGGTTTTCAACCGATTCGACAAGTAAATTACAAACAAGCATCACAAATATGAGCAATGCAAAACTAACCCCCGATTACCTGTTCGAGGTAAGTTGGGAGGTCTGCAACAAAATCGGCGGCATCCATACGGTAGTCTCGACCAAAGCGCAAACGGCCATCCGGAAATTCAACGAGCGCTATATCCTCATCGGACCCGACCTGCAGCACGAAGGCGTAAACCCCGAATTCGAGAAGGATCCCAACCTGCTGAAGACATGGCGTCAGGGGCTTTACGCCGAAGGCATCCGCATCCGCGTGGGACACTGGAAAATCAAGGGCGAACCGACAGCGATACTGGTGGACTTCACCTCGCTGATTCCCCGCAAGGACGAAATACTCAAGAAACTCTGGGAGGCCTACCACGTCGATTCGATTTCGGGTCAGTGGGACTACATCGAACCCGTGCTCTTCGGCTACGCCGCAGGCGCGGTGATCGCCTCCTATGTCGAGAACTTCTGCACCGCGACCGACAAGATCGCCGCCCATTTCCACGAATGGATGACCGCGGCGGGCGGTCTCTACCTGCGCCGCCACGCACCCTATGTGGCGACGCTCTTCACCACGCACGCCACGGTCATGGGCCGCTGCATCGCGGGCAACCACCTGCCGCTCTACACCGACCTGACCAAGTTCAATGCCGACGAGCTGGCACGCCAGTTCAACGTCGTGGCCAAACACTCGATCGAGAAGGCCGCCGCTGCCTACCACGACGCATTCGTCACGGTCAGCGACATCACGGCCAACGAGTGCAAATTCCTGCTGGGCCGCGAGCCTGACTGCATCACGCCCAACGGCTTCGAAAACGACTTCGTCTGGACCGGCGAGGAGTACGACGCGAAGCGCGCCGAAGCCCGCAAAACGATGATCTCGGTGGCCGAAGCGTGTCTGGGCGAAAAGTTCGCCGAGGAGCCGCTGATCGTCGGCACCAGCGGACGCTACGAATTCCGCAACAAGGGCATCGACGTATTCATCGAATCGCTCAAGAAACTGGCCGCATCGCCCCGGCTCAAACGTCAGGTGCTGGCCTACATCACCGTGCCCGCCGCCAACCGCGGTCCGCGCGCGGACCTGCAGGCGCATCTGGCCGACCCGTCGAAGCCCATCGACGGCGGGCAGTACAAATACACGACCCACTACCTCGAATACCAGAGCAGCGACCCGATCGTTAACGCCCTCAACGGCAGCATTCTGACCACGCCCGATTCGAAGGTGAAGGTGATCTTCGTTCCGACCTACCTCAACAAGGCCGACGGCATCTTCGGCAAGGATTACTACGAGCTGCTGGTCGGCATGGACATGACCGTATTCCCCTCCTACTACGAACCGTGGGGATACACGCCGCTCGAATCGGTGGCCTTCTCCGTGCCGACGATCACCACGACGCTGGCCGGATTCGGTCTCTGGGCGGCCAAACAGCGCGAGCATGCGGGCGTGGAGATCGTTCTGCGCGACGACTACAACGATCAGGAGGTCGAAGAGAAGATCGCCGAGTCGCTGCTGCACTTCAGCCTGCTGGACGACAAGCACGTGAACGAAATGCGCGTGTCGGCCTACGAAATCTCCGAAACGGCGCTTTGGGAACACCTCTTCGCCGCCTACGAGCAGGCTTACTCCGAGGCTGTCGAAAGTTCGGTCATCCGCACCAACCGCGCCGTGCTGGACGAGGGCGGAAACCGCAACGAGCAGATCAACTTCGTGCGCCAGCAGCTTTTCGCCGAGAAGCCCAACTGGAACCGCATGATGGTGGACAAGACCCTGCCCAAACGGCTGCACGCCCTCGAAGAGCTGTCGCGCAACCTCTGGTGGTGCTGGAATCCCGGCACGCGCGACCTGTTCGAAAGCATCGACCATGCGTTGTGGGCCGAGTGCGAACGCAATCCGATCGCATTCCTCGACAAAATGAGCGTGGAGCGCATGAAGGAGCTTGAACAGGATACGAATTTCCTCAGCCAGCTCGACGCCGTATATGCGCAGTTCCGCGACTACATGAACGAGAAACCCGATCCGAAGGCGACCTCGATCTCCTACTTCTCAATGGAGTACGGCCTGCATTCGTCGCTCAAGATTTACTCCGGCGGTCTGGGCATTCTGGCCGGCGACTACCTCAAGGAGGCGTCGGACAAGAACGTTCCGATGGCGGCCGTGGGCCTGCTGTACCGTTACGGCTACTTCACGCAGCGGCTCTCGTCGCAGGGCGCGCAGGAGGCGACCTACGAAGCGCAGAACTTCTACAAGCTGCCGATCTCGCCCGTGCGCGACGAAGCCGGCAACTGGATGACGGTCACCATCGCCTTCCCCGGACGTACGCTCTGGGCGCGCGTCTGGAAATGTCAGGTGGGACGCACGGACCTCTACCTGCTCGACGCGGACTTCGAGGCCAACCTCGAAGAGGACCGGCAGATTACGCACCACCTCTACGGCGGCGACTGGGAGAACCGGCTCAAGCAGGAGATCCTGCTCGGCATCGGCGGTATCCGCGCGCTGCGCAAGCTGGGCATCAAACACGACGTATTCCACTGCAACGAGGGACACGCCGCATTCATCGGCATCGAGCGCATCCGCGATCTGGTGACCCACAAGAAGCTCTCCTTCTCGGAGGCGCTGGAGGTGATCCGCTCGTCGTCGCTCTTCACGACCCATACGCCGGTTCCCGCAGGCCACGACGCATTCCCCGAATCGATGATCCGCCAGTACATGTCGCACTATCCCGACGTGCTGGGAATCACGTGGGAACAGTATATCAACCTCGGCAAGACCAACCCCAACGACCCCAACGAGAAGTTCTCGATGTCGGTGCTGGCCTGCAACCTCTCGCAGGAGGTGAACGGCGTGTCGTGGCTCCACGGCGAGGTGTCGAAGGATATTCTGGGCAGCATGTGGCCGGGCTACTTCAAAAACGAGCTTCATATCGGGTACGTCACCAACGGCGTGCACTTCCCGACGTGGATCGCGACCAGCATGCGCCGCCTGTACGCCCGCTATTTCGCCGACGGATTCGAGGGGCACACCTACGACATCCCGGCATGGCAGAAGGTCCACCAAATTCCCGACGAGGAGCTGTGGAACGAGCGTATGTATCTCAAGAACAAGCTCGTAAAGCATATCCGCCGCCGCTACAGCGACCCCAATCAGGTGCGTCTCGACTCGCCGCGCCAGATGATTCAGATCATCGAGGGTATCAAGCCCGACGTGCTGACCATCGGTTTCGCCCGCCGCTTCGCCACCTACAAGCGCGCCTACCTGCTGTTCACCAACCTCGACCGGCTGTCGGCGATCGTCAACAACAAGGAGCGTCCCGTGCAGTTCATCTTCGCGGGCAAGGCGCACCCCAACGACAAGCCGGGTCAGGACCTCATCAAACGCATCGTCGAGGTGGCCGCCATGCCGCAGTTCGTAGGCAAGATCCTCTTCCTGCAGAATTACGACATGGAGCTGGCCCGCCGCATGGTGCAGGGCGTGGACGTGTGGCTCAACACCCCGACCCGTCCGCTCGAAGCGTCGGGTACGTCGGGCGAGAAGTGCGTCATGAACGGCGTGCTCCAGTTCTCTGTACTCGACGGATGGTGGGTCGAAGGCTACAAGGAGGGTGCGGGATGGATGCTGCCCATGGAACGCACGTTCGCCGATCAGGGCTATCAGGACGAACTCGACGCCGAGATGATTTACAACACCATCGAAGAGCAGATCGTGCCGAAATACTACGACCGCGGCAGCGACGGCATTCCTCACCAGTGGGTGGATTCGGTCAAAAAGTGCGTCGCCGACATCGCGTCGAACTTCACGACCAACCGCATGCTGGGGGATTACGAGGAGCGGTTCTACAACAAGCTCGCGGCCCGCAAGCGCGAAATCGTCGAAGGCGGCTACAAGCTGGCCCGCGAGATCGCGGCGTGGAAGCGCAAGGTTTCGGCCGCATGGGACAAGGTCCGCGTGATCGACGTTCAGCGCGTGAGGATCGACGACGAGGCGATCTTCGTCGGCGAGAAGTACCACTTCGAAGTGACGGTGGACATCGCCAACCTCCGGCCTGAGGATATCGGCGTCGAGATGGTCATCGCCCAGCAGATCGTCGGCGGCGGCAAGGTGAACGTAACCCGCACCATCGGGCTGAAACACACCAAAACCGACGGCAGCCGCGTGACCTATGCGCTGGATTACGTTCCCGGCGAGGCCGGCACGTTCGATGTGGCGTTGCGTCTCTATCCCTACAATCCCCACCTGCCGCACCGCATGGATTTTGCATTGGTAAAGTGGGCTTAGCAAATTTGGCGTGAATAATGTTAAAAAAGGTATTAATTTACTGTTATCGGGTATTATTTATCTGAAAATTTTAATATCTTTATAGGACGAACTGCATTTTTAAGAAAGATATGTCAGCACTTACTTTCGACAAAAGCGAATTGGGCAATCTGGAGTACTCCCTCCAGCGCGAAATGCTCTCGACGGACCGTATCGGCGGCTACATGAGTACGACGATCGTCTGCTGCAACCCCCGCCGCTATCACGGACTGATGGTGGCTCCCATCGATGACAGCGGCCGGACCTACGTCCTGCTCTCGTCGCTCGATGAGACCGTGGTGCAGCACGACCAGACGTTCAATCTGGCGCTGCACCGTTTCAAGGGGGTATACGAGCCGCGCGGCCACAAGTATATCACCGATTTCGAGTATACGCCGACGCCGACGATCACCTACCGCGTGGGCGGCGTAATACTCAAAAAGGAGATGCTCTGGATCCACAAGCGGACGCAGCTGATGATCCGCTACACGCTCGTGGACGCCCACTCCGAGACCCGGCTGCGGCTGAGGCCGTTCCTCGCCTTCCGCGACAAGCATGCGCTGACGCACGCCAACATGGAGGCCGACGGACACTCCTACCCCGCCGTGAACGGCGTGAAGTGTCGTCTCTACAACTCGTTCCCGTGGCTCTATCTCCAGACGAGCAAACCCGGCACGGAGTTCGTGCCCGCGCCCGATTGGTATTACGGATTCGAATACCAGCAGGAGCTGGCCCGCGGATACGAAGGGTACGAAGACCTGCTCACGACGGGCTATTTCGAAGCGGAGCTCAAGAAGGGCGAGAGCATCATCTTCTCGGCGTCGCTCGACGAAATGGGTTCGACCAAGACCATCGAAGAGGTTTTCGCCGCATCCATCGCGCGGCGTACGCATAAGATCGACTTCATCAGCTGCCTCGAACACTCGGCGCGGCAGTTCCTGATCCGCCGTCCGGGCGACCGGACCGAAGTGGTGTCGGGATATCCGTGGCACGGGGTTTCGGGCCGCCAGACTTTCATCTCGCTGCCGGGCATCACGCTCGAACAGGGACACAAGGAGGACTGCATCGACGCGCTGGATACGCTGGTGCGGGAGATGCGCGACGGCATGTTCACCGGCAGCGCCTCGGCCGAAGTCGCGGCGGACGCTCCCCTCTGGTTTTTCTGGACCCTCCAGCAGCTCGAACGCGAGGTGGGGGCCAAGGAGATATGGGCGAGCTACGGCCCGGCCATGAAAGACATACTGGAGAGCTACCGGCAGGGAATAGGCGGCCGCGTGGCGCTGCACGACAACGGGCTGATATGGGCTTCATCGGAAGAGGTGCCCCTGACGTGGATGAATTCGACGATCGACGGACGCCCCGTGACCCCGCGCAACGGCTATCAGGTCGAAGTGAACGCCTTGTGGTACAACGCCGTATGCTATACGCTCGAACTGGCCGGCAAATACGGGGACAAGACGGACAAGGCCTTCGTCAAGGAGTGGGTCCCGCTTCCGGCACGCACGCAGGAGTCGTTCATCGAACTGTTCCGCCTGCCGGAGGGTTATCTGGCCGACTTCGTGGACGGCAGCGGTCCCGACAAATCGACACGCCCCAACATGATCGTCGCCTGCGGACTGAATTACAAGATGCTCGACGAGACGATGCAGCTGGAGGTGATCCGCACGGTGCGCCAGCACCTGCTCACCCCGAAGGGACTGCGGACGCTGTCGCCCCAAAACCCGCTTTACAGGGGTTCGCAGGAGGGCATGCCCGCCGAACGCGACTTCGCCGCCAAAAACGGCTCGGTATGGCCGTGGCTGCTGCCCTTCTACATCAAGGCCTGCTTCGACATCGACGGCGACGCATTCCTGCCGCAGGCCGAGGAGGCGTTGGAAAACTTCGACGAGGACATCCAGCGTTACGGCATCGGCTCGATCTGCGAGCTGTACGACGCCGACCCGCCCTACGCTTCGCGCGGAGCCATTTCGCAGGCGTGGAGCGTCGGAGCCGCACTGGACATCCACCGCATGATCCGCGAGCGGAGCAAAGGGGATTCCCAAGGGCCCAAAGCCGCGAAGAAAAGCGGCAGAACGAACGGTCCGAAAGAGAAAAAGCCGGCGAAGACGAAGCCTGCGGCGAAAAGCGCCGGGAAGACGGTAAAGGCCGCCGCCAAAAGTCCGGCCGCGGCGAAGGCCCCCAAGGCCGCGGCGAAAAAGGCGGCGCCGAAAGCAGCGGCAGGAAAAGCCGCAAGGAAATAAAGGCAACAAAATGAAAAGAATTAAGATATGAGAGTTTTAATGTTCGGTTGGGAGTTCCCGCCCCACATCGCGGGCGGTCTTGGAACGGCGTGCTACGGCATGACGCGCGGTCTGGCGCGCAACGACGTAGACGTCACGTTCGTGGTTCCCCACGCTTACGGCGATGAAGATCAGCGTTTCACGCACGTAATGAACGCCAGCGACGTGGAGGCTCTCTATGGTTCGACCGGGAGCGGAGCCGACGACATTCTCGAAAAAATGTCGTTCATCCACATCGACTCGAACATGGTGCCCTACATCTCCCCCGAAGAGTACGAGGTCTACCACGAACGCTATGTAAAATCGGGTCAGCAGGTCTGGTCCACGACCGACGCATGGAAACAGCGTTACACCTTTTCGGGAAAGTACGGCGCCAACCTCATGGAGGAGGTGGCCCGTTACGCCGTGGTGGCCGCGCAGGTCGCCAAGGACCTCGAAGGGCAGTTCGACGTGATCCACGCCCACGACTGGCTCACCTACTACGCCGGCATCGCCGCCAAGCGCGTGTCGGGCAAGCCGCTCGTCGTGCACATGCACGCCACGGAATACGACCGCAGCGGCGAGAACGTCAATACGCAGGTCTACGCCATCGAACGTGCGGGCATGCACGCCGCGGACCGCGTGATCGCCGTTTCGAACCTTACCCGCAACATCGTCATCAATCGCTACGGCGTTCCGGCCGAAAAGGTCGTGACGGTGCACAACGCCGTGCGCTTCGCCGGCGGCCCCTGCAAAATGCCCGAACGCGGCGTGAAGGACAAGATCGTCACCTTCCTCGGACGCATCACCTACCAGAAAGGTCCCGACTACTTCGTCGAGGCGGCCGCCAAAGTGCTCAAGCGCGTACCCGACGTACGCTTCGTGATGGCCGGTTCGGGCGACATGATGAACCACGTCATCCGCCGCGTGGCGCGGCTGGGCATCGCCGACCGCTTCCACTTCACGGGGTTCCTGCGCGGCGAGGACGTACACAAGATGTTCCAGCTGTCGGACGTATACGTCATGCCGTCGGTCTCGGAACCTTTCGGCATCTCGCCCCTCGAAGCGATGCGCTCGAACGTGCCGGTGATCATCTCCAAACAGAGCGGCGTGGCCGAAGTGCTCGACTTCGCCGTGAAGGTCGATTACTGGGACGTGGACGCGCTGGCCGACGCCATCTACGGCCTCATCCAATACCCGGCCCTGTCGGGCATGTTCGCGTCGAAAGGACTCGAAGAGGTCACCAACCTCAAGTGGAACGACGCCGCGGCGAAGATCAAAGCCGTATACGAAGCGGTCATTGAAGAGAACAAAAAACAATAAAAATACAGATACCCTATGAAAACCGTCTGCTTATATTTTCAGGTACACCAGCCTTGGCGACTGAAGAAGTACCGCTTCTTCAACATGGGCAAGGACCACAACTACCTAGACGACCTCCTGAACCGCTCGATCATGCAGAAAGTCGCCCGGCAGTGTTACCTGCCCATGAACGCCCTGCTGCTAAAGTTGATCAAGGAGAACAAGGGTAAATTCCGCTGTTCGTTCTCGATCACGGGCATCGCCGTCGAGCAGTTCCGCGCCTTCGCGCCTGAGGTGCTCGACTCGTTCAAGGAGCTGGCCGCCACGGGATGCGTCGAGTTTCTGGCCGAAACCTACTCCCATTCGCTGGCGTCGCTGGCGTCGAAAGAGGATTTCACCGAACAGGTGAAGCTCCATACGGCGATGATCAAGAAGGAATTCGGCGTGAAGCCCACCGCCTTCCGCAACACCGAGCTGATCTACTCCGACGAGATCGGCGCCATGGTCGCCGACATGGGCTTCCGCACGATGCTGGCCGAAGGCGCCAAGCACGTGCTGGGCTGGAAATCGCCCAACTACGTCTATGCCAACGCCATCAATCAGAAACTGCGCCTGTTGCTGCGCAACTACAAGCTCTCGGACGACATTGCGTTCCGTTTCTCGAACCGCAGCTGGGACGAATGGCCGCTGACGGCGGACAAATACGTCAAATGGCTCTCTTCGGACGAAACGCCGGGCGAGGTCATCAACCTCTTCATGGACTACGAGACGTTCGGGGAGCATCAGACGGCGGATACGGGAATCTTCGAATTCATGCGGGCGCTCCCCAAAGCGATCCTCGCCAAGAAGAACGACATGGAGTTCGCCACCGTAAGCGAGGCCGCCAAGAAGTACCAGCCGGTGTCCGTACTCCACTGTCCGCACGTAATGTCGTGGGCCGACGAGGAGCGCGACGTGACGGCGTGGCTCGGCAACGAGTTGCAGAATGAGGCTTTTTCGAAACTCTACGCCCAGAAAGAGAAGGTCGCCGCCCTGAAAAGCCCCGATTTCGACTATGTATGGAGTTTCATGCAGACCTCGGACCACTTCTACTACATGGCGACCAAATGGCTCTCGGACGGCGACGTACACTCCTACTTCAACCCGTACGACTCGGCATACGACGCCTTCATCAACTACATGAACGTCCTTTCGGACTTCATCATCGAGCTGGATCAAGCGGTGGCCGCCAAAGCCGCCAAGGCAAAATAAGGCTGAAACCGCCGCAACACGGAGGGGGGGGGAGGGAGCGCCGGAGAGGCTTTGTCGGGGCGCAGCATCTAATACGCCCGCGCACGAAACGCCCGCGAAATCCCGCCCGAAATCAGCACCGACGACGCGGCGCTGTCCGTATTGCAGAAAAACGGATTCAGGGGCCTTTCACGCCCTCCGGGGATACGATGAGGGACGCGGAAGGCTGACGCATGAAACGCAGCCAGATAGCCCCGCAAACACGCCCATAAGCCCGCATGGCATCTGCGCCGCCGGACGGAACGGCAGGGGAGGGGCAACGGGAAACGCAGGAAACACGCAGGAAAATGCCGGAGATACGCCGGGGAATACCGGAAAACACCGGGAATACGCAGAAAAATACCGAGGGGGGGGGCAAGGGAAGAACATCCGGGAAATCCGGAAATGCCGGAGAAGGAGGCCGGGAAATAGACTCAAATCAAATCAGCCGCAGTCAATACTGCGGCTGATTTTTCATATAAGTCGGGACAAAAGCACCCGATCCGGCAACAGCTTATCGCATCCGGTCCGACGGATTGCAGCAACGGCCGGAACGATAAAAAAAGCGGCAGACCGCGCCTCTTCGGTCTGCCGCAAGCAGGAATGTTACTTAAAAGTGGGAGTTGTTAACCAAAAAACTTTGGGATGTGCCGTTCCTGCTTTAGGGATTTGATTTCCCGCGCTCCCGGCACCGTCCCGAAGGACGGCGCCGGATTTCGCGGAAAAGGGGGATTCTTTTTAGTTGGCTTTCTGCTTAACCTTGATATCAAGATTGTGAACGCGGTCCGTGCCGTAATCATAGGATACGGTAACTTTCACCTTGACCGTCTTCTCGCCTACGAATTCGCTGTCGGCATTACCCTTGACCGTAATCGTACCGGTGGTTGCGAAATCGCCCGCAATCGTAATTCGGTCAACGAGAACCTCCGGATTCATCACCTCGTACTTGACAGCGACTCCGAGAACCGTATTCTCATCGGCAGCCGCAGCCTCGAACACGTTGTTGCCGTTGATATTCGCCAGCTGGAGGAGATCGCCCACAGTCAGGGAAGCATCGGCATCGCTCGCAGAAATCGTAGTAGCGGCACTCTTACGCAGGCTGATCGTCTTATCCTTGATCGGGTCGGGAATCTCGACATTAAGCTCCTGCTCGTCAAGAACATAAGAATCGAGCATCAGTTTTACGCTGAGCGCCATGTTCAGGCCCTTGTACTCAGTACCCCACGTCAGGGTCTTGGCGTCGGCGTCTACCGAAGCGCCTTCATACTCTTCAGCGTCTACCGAGAAGACAACCTTTCCGATTTCATTGCCCTTGGAATCTTTGGGTGCAACCCAAGTGTTGTCGAGGTTAAGTCCATCGGGCACATAAGCCGTCGTCGTAAGTTTTGCGTTCAGACGCACCGGATTCGCATAGTTGTCGCCCTGTACCAGCTCGCCTGCAAAGCCTTCGAAATTAACCGTAACGGCAACCGTTACATCGAGACCCCAGTCGGCAGTAAGTTTAGCCGTGAGTTCGTAGCTCTTCTCCTTTGCTCCGGTGCCGAGCTTGATAGCGATGTTCTTTGCATCGTCGGTCGCCTGCACGAGTTCGGTTCCATCTTCCGCTTCATCGGCAGTAGCCTCGAAGGTAGCGGCATAGATCGCATCTACGAACGTCTGCTTGTCGGCGAAGTACTTCGGAGCCCAATCCTTATTCCAGAGTTTCTCGGCATACGTCTCGATCACCGTGTATTCGCTCGTTCCCGCCAAGTAATCCACCGTTACGGTCTCCGGAGCCATCGTGATCTCAGGCATACCCTCGATAACGACGGGCAGAGTAATCGTAATATCGGTGTTCTCATAGTTGTAACGTGCTTTGACCGTGTAAGAACCGCTCGTCATTGCACTGTTGCCGGCTACGACAAGTTCCAGATGCTGCTCTGCACGATCGTCAGCAGGAGAGCTAGTAAGGATAATGTCAGCGACATCGAACGGCAGTTCGTCGGTCATTTCGGTCTCGCCGTCGAAGATCTGGATATCCTCGAAGGATCCAGCCTTCAGTGCGTTGTAAATCACGTGGCCGATCTGCGGCTTCGTGGGATCGGGATTCAGCAGGTAATCCACAGCCTCGTAATCGTCGCCAGCACTAACCGTTGCATAGTTCCACGTTACCGTCTGCGGCTCGGAAACGATGACGTCGGTGTTGTCCTTGATGATGGTGAACTGCGATTTGGCGTTCTTAACCACGCGGCAGGTGTATTCGCCCGATACGAGGTCGAACGAGAACGGTTCCGAGGTAATCACGTCGTCGATCAGAGCCGGAACACCCTTGCCCTTTTTGATCGCCGCCGTGGTTGCCGTAAGCGTATAGCTGTCCTTGTTATCTTCGGGATCTACCGTCGCTACGGCGGCGTCTTCAGGAACAACGGTCTTGAGAACGGGAACATCCTCGCCCCAGATTGCGGCAAGCTCCTGCGGTTTGCCGTCTTTCATGTAGTAAATCTTCACATCATGGAAGAACTCAACGACGGTTTCCTCGTCGTTATATTTCAGACCGCCGTCGCCCTCGAATTCCGGGAACTGGGTATCGTCGTCAACTACCAGTTCGAGGTTTCCGTCCTCTTTCATACGACCGGCAACCAGATCGGCATTGATCGCGCCGCCTGCATTATACTGCGTACCGATAAAGGCACTGGTGAAATCGCTGCCCAAATCCTCGCCCGAAATGGCATCTTCGGGCGTAGCTCCGGCGACACCGGTGCCTGCGAGTTTCACATTCAGCGCAATGGCCAGCGTTTTGCCGTTTCCGTACTCGTACTGAGTCTTGGCGACAACGGTAAACTTACCGGTCACGACGTCCTGATCGATCACGTCTACAACCTCGAACGACGCAGCGCTGCGCGTCTTGATCTCCTCCGTTACGAACGATACGTTCTCCTTGGTCATCTTGACTGCCAGAGCCGCAGGCGAAACCATGAAAGTAGCTTCGATCGCGGCCTCGTTGCCGCCTTCGTCGCTGCCCAGATAGAACTTGTAGTCCTCACCTTCACCGTCAACCATCGCGATATAGGGAAGTCCCTCGATGGAAATGACATTGTTCGATACCTCTTCGAGCGAAGTCGGAACGTAAACCAGCGACTGGATGCGGCCGGCGAGGTCTGCGATAGCGCTCCAGAGATTGCGGAGCTGCGTGTCGTAATTGTCGAAACGATCCTTCAGATCGGCTTCTTTCAGGTAGATTGCGCTGCCGTCGGGGTTGAACAGTTTGCTGTTTACACCCTCCTCGATCATCGCCTCGATAGCCTCTTTCAGAGTTACGTTGGCATCGGTCAGCTCCTTGAGGATCGTATCGGTGATGGTCTTGCCCATTTCGGCTTTGACCGTCTCGTCATTCATGTACTCAGCCATGTACGAAGCGAAGTTGTCGCCGAGGACCTTCTTGATGGCATCGGTGACCGTAGCCGTCTCCGAAGATACGGAATTGGCGACAGCGGTAAGGATCTGGTTGATCTGAGTCGCCGACAGCTGATCGGCACCGGTGATGTAACCTTTACCCTCGACGAAATCCTTCATCTGCTGCTCGGTAACGTACTTGCCGTCGACCAGAGCCTGCTGGATGATCTTCTGCATTTCGGCCTGCAGTTTACCCATGGTCTCGTCCGAAGCGATCATCGTCTCGAAAATCTTCTTGACATCGTCGGCAGTCAGCTGATTCTTGGTAGCCTCTTCGATCAGTTTCTGAACGTCAGCCTTGGTCTGATATCCCTGAGCCTTAATAAGTTTCAACACCTCATCGCTAGTCAGCCAATCTTTCAGATCCGACTTCTTGGCATAGTCTGCCAGCCTTTTGTCAAGCTCTGTCTGGAGACCGCTGTTGGTAACGAAAGACGAGAAATCTATCCCGTTTAATTTGTCGGTAACAGCTTTGAGGGCTGAAGCGTCGGCCTTCAACTCGACTTGACCCTTCAAGTCGTTGATCTGACCCTTCAGGTCGTCGATGTCGTCGTCGTAGTCTTTACAACCGACACCGGCTAACATTGTTCCGGTTAAGAACAAAATACATGTCAAGTTATATATTGATATTTATGATGTTACAACCTCGCATAACGACTCGGTTTACATGGAGGTTTACAAGCCGGCGCCGGTTTTCGGGTCTTTGCGGGCTGGATCGGGAATTTGCCAGACCCGTTTGTTGGCGCTGATGATTCTGTCCGTGTCGAACTCCTTGAGGTAAGTTTCGATTTCCGCCGGGTTGCGCCCCATGTTCTGGGCGATCAGGGGCAGCGGCACGTCGGCGTGATAAAGGCGTGACGCATAGGTGTGACGGGCCGAATAGAAGGTGATTTTCCGCGACAGGCCGATGCGCTTCGCCGCACGCTGCAACCCTTGGTTTATCACGTTGTTGGCATAGGTTATGCGTTCGAACCGGCGTTGGGGGTCGTCGTCGAAGTAGATCGGAAAAACGAAGTCGTCTCCGGCGCCGCCCTTCGCCGTGCGGGCGAACGGCTTCATATAGGGCCACGCCACCCGCTGTTCGACCAGAATGCGGATCGGATGCAGGGTTTTGGCGCGAACGAAATTGATTTCATAAAAAGCGACCGTCTCCTTATGCGCTTCGGCATACCGGGGGCCGTAGGCCGCACAATCCCGGTCGTACTTCTCCCGGTCCGGAATCTCCACGCATACGAGGTCCTTCCACTTCAGGCGGGCCAGATCGACCAGCGCCAGCCCCTGAAAAATATAGGAGCAGATGAACATCGAAAGCGCGAACTGCTCGGCGTCGTACGACGTCTGCCGCTCCTCGCCCCGGCATCCGCAGCTCGGCACGCGCCAGCAGCGTCTTTTCATCGTCCGGGGATCGGGCCTCTTCCGGGTCTTATAATAATATGTATCGAGGTAGTAACGGATCAGGCTGTCGAGTTCGTCGGTCGCGAGCGCCCGTTTGGCGGTCCGCACGTCGAGCCTGCGGCTCAGACGGAAGCGGTCGAACGGATTGGCGTCCAGCAGTCCGTTCTGGCAGGCGTAGTTCATCAGCGCTTTCAGGGCGCTGAAAAACCGTTTGATGCTCGTATCGGCATAACGCGCATGGAGGTACTCCTCGAACTCGCCGAGCCATGCGCCGTCCACGTCGAACAGCTCGACGGTCCGGTGCTGCGAGAACCGTTCGACGATATGGAGCAGCGTCTGGTAGCCGGCGGCCGTGTTGTGTTTCTGGAGGGTGTCCCTGAAATAAGCGATACGCTCTTCGAAGAGGTCGTACAGGGTTTTCCGGGGCGGGGGTTTCCGCACCGAAGCCTCGAATATGCGCTGCACGGAGTAGGGCACCCCCTGCCGCTCGAAATCCAGCACTTTGTTTTTCAGCGCCGTCAGTTCGGAACCGATGATGGCGTTCATGTTCGGGGCCAGCGGATGCCGTTCGCGCACCTCCTGCTTCGCGGCGTTCCACCATTTCGCCGGACAGGAGAGTCCCGTGCTTTTGTATCGGCGTTTGCTGTTGTAGCAGACCCTTATCATGACGGGGTGTTCGCCGCTGGCGAGGGTCTTCGATTTGTAAAGGACCGCCGTGACGGTCGCCTTGGGGATTTTCATGTTTTTCCGGTTTACGCTATGGTTTACATAATGAGCGTCGAACAGCAGGAAAAAACGGCCGTTCTGAATTTATATGGTATTGACAAACAACGAGTGATTGTCGGATCTTTCGGAGAAAGACAACAAAAAACCCTCTCCGGGAGAGGGTTTCGTGCCGTATCTGCGGCTCAGCCTTTGCGTTTGTAGCGCGAGGGGCTGGTGCCGGTGTGCTGTTTGAAGTATTTGCCGAAGAACGACTGGGTCGAGAAATTGAGGTGGTAGGCGATCTCCTGAATACTCATGCCGGAGTATTTGAGCAGCGCCTTGGCTTCCAGAATCACCGATTCGTCGATCCAGCGCGCGGCGGTTTTGCCGCTCACCTCCTTGACCACGGACGAGAGATATTTCGGCGTGATATTGAGCTGCTTGGCGTAGAAGCTGACGTTGCGTTCACGTTTGTTGTACTGTTGCAGCAGCGACATGAATTCGTCGAAGAGCACTTCGCAGCGACCCTGCTTGATCTCGCCGGGCTGCTCGCGCTGGTTGATTTCGGTGATGATGTAGAACGCCGTGGTGAAAAGCGTGCGGATGATTTCGTGGCGGTAACGCTCCTTGTCGCTGCGCAGCATGGTTTTGATGAGCTGGAAGAGCTGGCGTATCTGGTCCACGTCCTGCGGCGTGACCTCCAGCACGGGGGCCTTGCCGAAGCGCATGTAGACCGGCAGCGACGTCGAGAGGTCGATCTGGATCTCATTGACGAACGATTTGGAGAACGCCAGAAAATAAGCCGCGGCGTTCGACGAACATTTCACCGTGCGGATGATGCTGTCCGGATTGAAAAAGACGATGGTGTTGGGCTTGACGTTGTAGTTCTGCATGTCGATCGACACGGTGGCTTCGCCCGTCATCATGATGATGGCCGAGAAACCGTCGATCGAAGCCGGGTAGTCGGACGTCGTGTTGTTCTGCGCGTCGAGTGTGGTGATAACCAGATCGTCCGACAGGTAGAAGACGTCGCTCATCTCCTTTTTGATGCGTGAGATCGAAACTTTCCGCAAATTCTCACGTCCTCCTTCCCGCGTCGCGCGTGTCGTTTTGATGCTATCCGCCATATCGTCGTGGTTTTTCGGACAAATGTAACAATTTTCGTCCGAAATTGCAATAGGCCGGACGAAAAATAACGGAGCCGGACCGGCGTCGGCGTCGGAAACGACCGTCTTGAAACGCCTTTCAAACGCCTGAAACGGCGCTATTCCCCACGGGGGCACATGATGCGGAGACCTCCGGCGATGCACTCGATATGCAGCGGGAATTCGGCCCCTTTCTGTCCGTCGACGTCCGTCGGTTCGTTGACCGTCGATACGATGTCGAGCGAACGCACCCGCAGGTGGCGGACGATCTTCGGATTGCCCCGCAGCAGATAGCGGCCCATGGCCAGCGTCGAGCGGAGGAAGTTCTTCTTTTCGAGCATGATGCAGTCGAACAGACCGTCCTTGACCGACGAACGGCGCGCGAGGCGGAAGCCGCCGGCCGTCTCGCCGTTGAAGACGAGCACCATCAGCGAATTGAAATCGAAAGCCTGTCCGTCGGCCACCACTTTGAGCGGCACGGCGTGCATTGCGCGCAGCTCCTTGACGCCCTCGATCAGATAGGCCAGCTTGCCGATCTTGTGCTTGCGCTGGTCGGGCGTGCGCTGCGAGGTGGTCGTGAAGATGCCGAAGCTGAAGATATTGACGAAGTAGAGTCCGTTGACGCATCCGCAGTCCACGCGGTCCACCGCGCCGGAGGCGATCTGCCGCGCCGCTTCGAGCGGATGGCGCGACATGCCCAGCGCACCCGCGAAGTCGTTGGCCGTACCGGCGGGAATCACTCCGAGCGGGATGTCCAGCCCCTTGTTTTTCATGGCGTTGACCACGTAGTTGACCGTGCCGTCGCCGCCGGCCACGACCATCAGGTCGATCTGCTCGTTGCCGTCGAAGGGATTGGCGCCGAAGTCGATCAGCTGCGGTTTGATATCGTAGCCGTAAGCCCGGAATACCGTGCAGACGGCTTCGGTGCAGCGTTCGATTTTGCATTTCCCGGATTGGGTGTTGTAGAGAAAAACAGCGCTTTTCATAAGGATCGTTATTGCATGATCATCGCCTCCATGGCGGGTGAAATATACTCTTCGTAGCCGTCGGCCCCGTCGGCGAGGATGAAATAGACCTTCACGTCCGGCATCGTCCTGACGGCCTCCAGCGCATCGTCGGCCCCCATGGCCAGAAACATGGTCCCCAGCGCGTCGGCTTCGGCGCAGGTCGGCGCGGCGACGGTCACGGAGAGCAGACGCGACACGGCGCTGCGCCCCGTGCGCGGGTCGATGGTGTGGGCCACCTTGTTGCCGTCGGCATCGAGGTAGAAGCGGCGGTAGTTGCCCGAAGTGGCCAGACCGCCGTCGGTCAGGCGGATGCGTTTCTGCACGTATTCGCCGTCGGACATGTTGCCGTCGAACGGGGTTTCGATGCCGATGCGCCACGGCCCGCCCTGCCGGTTGACCCCTTTGCAGCGGACTTCGCCGCCGATGTCGACGATATAATTGCGGGCGCCGAACGATTCGACCAGCCGGGCGAGCAGGTCGACCGTGTAGCCTTTGGCGATCGAATTGAAGTCGAGCTGTACGCGGGGGTCGGCCTTCACCAGCCGGCCCTCCTCGACGCGGACCTTTTCGCGGCCGACGAATGCGAGGATCGAATCGACGTCGGGATGCCGTTCGGCCTGCCTGCCGGCAAACCCCCACGCTTCGACCAGCGGTTTGACCGTCACGTCATAGCGGCCGCCGCTCAGGGCGCCGATACTGTCGGCCAGATGCAGGTTGAAGGCGATATGGCGGTCTACGCTGTCCGTCTCGTTGCGGTTGAGCCGGCTCAGCAGCGAGCCCGGATCGAAGATCGACATAGACGCCTTGGCTTCGCGGTCGAGTTCCATCACGGCGGCGTAGAGTTCCTGCGGGGAGACGCCCTGCACGTCGGCCGTGATATGCAGCGTTGTGCCGAGCATCACGCCGTCCACGGCGGTATAGGAGGAGGCGCCCCCGCATCCCCAGAGGGCGGCCGCGGACACCGCAATCCAGACTTTCCGAATCAGCTTTTCTGTCATAACGTGCTCTTGTCAGCCGCAAAAATAGCATTTTCCGGGAGATTCGGGAAATTTCCGCCGAAAAGATTGCTCCGCGGCGTGCGGCGCAGGCGGAACGGCCGTTGCGGCCGATGCGTTTGCCGCACCGGCCTGAGCGCCGGACGAATGTTTTCGGGATCGGATCCGACTTTGTAAACGACTGGAAAACAGCGACGCCACGGCCCCGTGCGAGCCTCTCCCGGCTCCCGAAGAATAGCATCTACGAACGATTTTTTACGTTTTTCGGTCCGAAGGCAATAATTTTTTGATTTTTAATACTTAATTTCCAATTAATTCGTAACTTTGCCGGACGCTCTGGCGTTATTCACGGTAAGGGGAATGCGTCGTAGAGTGGAACTGAATAAATTTCAAAAAAATGGCTTATTTAACAGCTGAGAAAAAGCAAGAGCTTTTCGGCCAGTACGGCAAGTCTAACACCGACACGGGTTCTCCTGAGAGCCAGATCGCACTGTTTTCGTACCGTATCAGCCACCTTACAGAACACCTCAAAAGCAACAAGCACGACTTCGGCACGCAGCGTTCGCTGCTGCGTCTGGTCGGCAAGCGCCGCGCGTTGCTGGAGTACCTGAAGGAGGTCGACATCGAGCGCTACCGCGCCATCGTCAAGACGCTCAACCTCCGCAAGTAATCCGCGAGGAAGAAATGAGGGCAATTCCCGGAAGGGGTTGCCTTCATTTTCGTAAAGACAACGATTCGAAAAACACTATAGGTTAAATTTTTTTATGGAAGACAAAAAGCTGTACAATGCAGTCCGCAAGATCATTACGCTGGCCGACGGACGCCAGATCGAGATCGAAACGGGCAAACTGGCCAAGCAGGCCGACGGCTCGGTGGTGGTCAAGCAGGGCGATACGATGCTCTTGGCCACGGTAGTAGCCGCCAAGGACGCAAAACCCGACACCGATTTCATGCCGCTCCAAGTGGAGTACAAAGAGAAGTACGCTTCGTGCGGACGCTATCCCGGCGGCTTCATGAAGCGCGAAGGCCGCGCCAACGACAGTGAGATTCTCGTCGCCCGTCTGATCGACCGCGCCCTGCGTCCCCTGTTCCCCGCGGATTACCACGCCGAAGTTTACGTGACGGTGAACCTCATTTCGGCCGACAAGGATATTCAGCCCGACGCGCTGGCCGGTCTGGCCGCTTCGGCCGCACTGGCCGTTTCGGACATTCCGTTCGGAGGCCCCATCTCGGAGGTCCGCGTCGCACGTCTCGACGGAGAGTACGTCATCAACCCCAAATTCTCGGAGATGGACCGCGTGGACCTCGACATTATGGTCGGCGGTACGATCGACAACATCCTGATGGTCGAAGGCGAGATGAAGGAGGTTTCGGAAGAGGTGATGCTCGGAGCCATCAAGTTCGCACACGAGGAGATCAAGAAGCACTGCGCCGTACAGATCGAGCTTTCGAAAGAGCTGGGCAAGGACGTGAAACGCACCTACTGCCACGAGGAGAACGACGAGGAGCTGCGCCAGCTCATCGTCAAGGAGCTTTACGACAAGGCCTACGCCATCGCCACCAGCGGTACGATGAAGCACGAGCGCGAGGATATGTTCAACGCCCTCGAAGCCGAATTCGCCGCGCGCTATTCGGAGGAGGAGCTGGCCGAGAAAGCCATGCTGATCCACAAATACTTCCACGACGACGTGCAGAAGAAGGCCATGCGCAACATGATCCTCGACGAGGGCCTGCGTCTCGACGGCCGCAAGACCGACGAGATTCGTCCGATCTGGTGCGAGGTGGACTACCTGCCCGCCGCCCACGGTTCGGCGATCTTCACCCGCGGCGAAACGCAGTCGCTGACCAGCGTTACGCTCGGCACGAAACTCGACGAAAAGCAGAAGGACGAAGTGCTGGTGCAGGGCACCGAGCAGTTCGTGCTCCACTATAACTTCCCGCCCTTCTCGACGGGCGAGGCCAAGGCCGCACGCGGCCTGAGCCGCCGCGAGATCGGCCACGGCCATCTGGCATGGCGCGCCCTGAAGCCGATGGTTCCGCTGGGCGAGGAGAACCCCTATGCCGTGCGCGTCGTGTCGGACATCCTCGAATCGAACGGTTCGTCGTCGATGGCTACCGTCTGCGCCGGTACGCTGGCCCTGATGGACGCCGGCGTGAAGCTCAAAAAACCCGTGTCGGGTATCGCCATGGGTCTGATTTCCGACTCCCAGAGCGGCAAATGGGCCGTACTGTCGGACATTCTGGGCGATGAGGACCACCTCGGAGACATGGACTTCAAGGTGACGGGCACCAAGGACGGCATCACCGCCACCCAGATGGACATCAAGGTGGACGGCCTTTCGTACGAAGTGCTGGCCGCCGCGCTGGAGCAGGCCCGCAAGGGACGCCTGCACATCCTCGGCAAACTCACCGAGTGCATCGCCGAACCGCGCGCCGACTACAAGCCTTTCGTGCCGCGCATCGTTCAGATCACCATTCCGCAGGACATGATCGGCGCCGTGATCGGCCCCGGCGGCAAGGTGATTCAGGACATCCAGAAGACCACGGGCACGACCATCACCATCACGGAGGTGGACAACAAAGGTATCGTGGACATCTTCGGACAGGACAAGGCCGCGCTCGACGGCGCGCTGAACCGCATCAAGGCCATCGTTGCGATTCCGGAGGTCGGCGAGACCTACCACGGCAAGATCCGTTCGATCGTCACCTTCGGCGCATTCGTCGAGATCATGCCCGGCAAGGACGCCCTGCTCCATATTTCGGAGATCGACTACAAGCGTTTCGAAACCATGGAGGAGACCGGCCTGAAAGAGGGCGACGAGATCGACGTGAAGCTGATCGGCATCGACCCCAAGACCAACAAGCTCAAATTGTCGCGCAAGGTGCTGCTGCCCAAGCCCGAAGGCTATGTGGAGCGCGAGCGTCGTCCCCGCGAAGACCGCCCCGACCGCGGCGAACGCCGCGAGCGCCGCGACCGTCCCGGACGCAAAGAGGAGTAAACGGACTGTTAATGTGCCTATTTCGGACGAAAAAGTATCGAAATTACGTCCGAAATATTGCACAATTACCAAGAGTTTCCTATATTTGCGTTGTTCAGCTGGTTAAATTCCGAAACCCGGACGTACGAACGGCGTCTTGCGAATCGGAACTTCCGCGAAAGAAACAGGAAAAAGGCAAACATTTAAATAAACACATTAATTTTACGATTATGAAAAATCTAATGAAATTGAGCGTTGTACTCGTTGCTGCCGCACTGGCATTCTCGAGTTGTAATTGCTTCAAGAAGATGGCTAAGAACCGGGACGACATCAACCTGACCGTCACTCCCGAAATTCTGACGCTGAACAACGGTATCGTAGCCGCGGACATCAACGTTACGTTCCCGGTCAAATACTTCAATGCGAAAGCCGTTATCAAGGTAACTCCCGTGATCGTATTCGAGGGCGGCGAGGTTGCAGGCGCAGCCAAATACCTCCAAGGTTCGAAAGTGGACGAGAACTACACCGTAGTAGACAAGAAGAACGGCGGCAGCTATACGCAGCACGTAGAGTTCCCGTATGATCCCCGCATGGACAAGTGCGCTCTGCAGCTCCGTGCCGAGATCAAGTGTCCGGGCGGCAAGTGCAAGGAGTTCACGCTCGTGAACCTGAACACCGGCGCCATCCCGACCAAGGAGCAGGCTGCCGTGCTGGCTGGCAACGACGAGGCTGCCAAGGCCGCTCTGGCCAAGGAATTCGGCCTGACCGTCGCTTACGGTCTGAACACCCTGCAGAAGGACCTCAAGTATTCGGATCTGATGGCTCCGATGGCCAACAACTACAAGAAGGTGCACACCGTAGTTGACAAGACCGATCTGCTCTATGCGATCAACTCTTCGGTCGTAACCAAGAAGAACGAGAAGAAAGCCAATCTTGACGCCTTCAAGGCCGACGTAGACGCCAAACTGCAGAACGACCGCGCAACGCAGAACATCGCCGTGAAGGGCTATGCTTCGCCCGACGGTCCCGTGAAGTTCAACGACAAGCTGTCGAAAGCCCGCAGCGAATCGGGTAAGAAGGTCGTTGCCAAACTGCTGAAGGATTCGGGTCTGGATGTCGACGCCGCAGCTTACGGCGAGGACTGGGACGGCTTCAAGGAGCTGGTCGAGAAGTCGGACATCAAGGACAAGAACCTCATTCTGCAGGTGCTGAGCCTCTACAACTCGTCCGCAGAGCGTGAGAGCGAGATCAAGAACATGTCGTCGGTATTCAACGAACTGAAAGAGGAGATCCTTCCCGAACTGCGCCGTTCGCAGATCGTCAACAGCACTGACATTCAGGGCAAGACCGACGCCGAGATCATGGCTGCCTTCAAGAACGGTCAGGACCTGACCGTCGAGGAGTACCTCTACGCTGCCGAGTCGCTGGCCAACGGCGCCGAGGAGCAGGTTGCCATCCTGACCGTCGCTTCGAAGAAGTTCAACGACGCCCGCGTATACAACAACCTCGGTATCGCTCAGGCCAAGGCCGGTGACAAAGCCGCTGCGCTGAAGTCGTTCGAGAAGGCCGCCAAGACCGACTCGTCGAGCGAGATCAACAAGAACCTCATCCTCGCCAATCTGGCTAACGGCAACACCGCCGAGGCCAAGAAGTACGCTCAGGCTGCCGACGCTCAGGCCAAGGCCGCTATCGCTGCTGCCGAGGGTGATTACAAGAGTGCCGCCAAGAACCTTGACGGTTACAACGAGGCTGTCGCTCAGGTTATGAACAACGACCTGTCGGCTGCCAAGAAGGCTATCGCCAAGGACAACTCGGCTGACGCCGACTACCTGCGCGCAGTGATCGCCGCTAAAGAGGGCGACCTGAAGACCGCTGAGGCTCAGCTGAAGAGCGCCGTTTCGAAGAACCCGAAACTGGCTCAGAAGGCTGCCAACGACATCAACCTGAAGGCGCTGAACAAATAATCGCCGTCAGAATAAGAGAAAAGGGTCTGAGCCATCGGTTCAGGCCCTTTTTTTGCAGGATACCGGGAAAATATTTGCAGACCGAAGATAGCGGGTGTGAATTATTTTTCCTAATTTTGTAAAAAACAGGGATACATTATGGAGTACGCCAATCATCTGAATGAATACGCTCCGGCATGGAGCGAAGCGCAGGTGGCCGAAGAGGTCGCCCGCATCCGCGAAGCCGCGAAGCGCAATCATAATGCGGAAGTATATAAAATGTGTTACTCGGCCATCGACATCACGACCTTGTCGTGCAACGACTCGGTGACCTCGGTAACCGAGTTCGCCCGCAAGACGGCCGAATTCTACCAGAAATTTCCGCATATTCCCAACGTGGCCTCGATCTGCATCTATCCGGCATTCGTCGAGACCGTCGGGTTGGCCGTGGACGGCACTCCGATGAAGATCACGAGCGTCGGCGGCGGATTTCCCGCGGCGCAGACCTTTCTCGAAGTAAAGGCGCTCGAAGTGGCGATGGCCATCGAGAACGGCGCCGACGAGGTGGATATCGTACTCAATGTGGGCCGCATGCTTACGGGAGAATACGACGAGGCGGCAAACGAGGTCGAGGTGATCCGCTCGGAGATGGACGCCGACGTCGTGCTGAAGGTCATCATCGAATCGGGGGCGCTCAAAACACCCGATCTGATCCGCAAGGCATCGCTGCTTTCGATGTTCGCAGGAGCCGATTTCGTAAAGACCTCGACCGGAAAGATCGACGTGGCCGCAACGCCCGAAGCGGCCGTGGTCATGTGTCAGGCGATCCGCGACTACTACCAGAAGACGGGCCGCAAGGTGGGATTCAAGGCCGCAGGAGGCGTCCGCACGGCCGAGGACGCCGCCCTCTACTATACGATCGTCGAGGAGATTCTCGGCCCGGAATGGCTCAATACGGATATGTTCCGCATCGGCGCCTCTTCTGCCGCGAACAACCTCCTTTCGGCTATCGAAGGCAGGGAGATCAAGTATTACTGATCGCCTGCAAGAGCTATCGAGGTATGCAGCAGTCCGGATTCGGACTGCTGCTTTTCGTTGGGTTGCCGGCCGACCGAGAAACCGGTTGTCCGGAACACTCTGCCGGAAAACCAAACGGTTTGCCGGGCAACTTGTTTTGCCGGGCAACCGGATTGCCGGAAAAAGGCCGCGGCCTTACAATATCCGCGTCCCTGAATCGTCGGCATAAGTTAAGAAAGGCTGCAACGGGACGGCGGCGGGAAGGCAACCGGGAAGACAACCAGAAGGTGTCGGAATGACAACCGGAAAGCGGCGGGGAAGCAACCGGAAGACGACGGAAAGGCAACCGGAAGTCACAGGAAAAGCAAGCGGGGCGGCGGTGGAAAGGCAATGGGAAAGCAACCAGAAGGCGACGAAAAACAACCGGAAAGCGGCAGAAAGGAGCGGCGGCTCTTCGGAAATGAAAAATCCCGGCTGCAGTCGCAGCCGGAACTTCTAATGCAAACGGAGGATAGTACGGAGGCTGCGTACAAACCGGGATTGTCTGATTCTGTATATTAAACGCAGAAAAGCTTCGAATACTGCACGATAAAGAGAAAGATTCGTGCGAACGGCGGCATATGCATGCAAACGGACGGCGGCCCGAAAGAGCCGCCGTCCGTTTTTCGATCTGCCGGACATCCGTTTCCGGACCGCTGTCCGACAAAGTTTCCGGCTTACCGAAGCGAATCGATCACTTCGACGGATACGGAATCCGTCGTCTCCGTTTCGCCGGGGGCAAGCGCCGCAGGCTGTTGTGACGCGACCGGTTCCGGATAAGTCTGGTCCTCGATTTCGTCGCGCAGTACCATCGACTGGAAATTGTCGCGCCGGATAGCCGCAATGACGATGATGACGATCACGGCCGTTGCCACAATAATACCGATAAGCTTTTTAATCATTTTCTCGTGTCTCGTTTAATATCCCGACCGCGCGTACTATCACGTTGTCCACGGGATAGATGTTGGCGTAAAATCCGTTGTCCTCCAGTGCCGTATTGCGGCCGATGTAGGCCCTGAGCTGGGCTTCGATCAGTTTGCGCGAACGGGCGATGTCGCGGTAATTCGGAGCTACGCCCTGACGCGCCGCATAGCGGATGAAGTCCTCGACCAGACCCCGGTCGCCGTCGAGCAGGGCCTGCAGTTCGGGAATCGTCTTCACGGCGTTGAGCGCCTCGCGGTGACGGTCGGCGTACTCGATCGTGTAGCGGTAGAGGATGTTGCGTCCCGCCACCTCGACGAAGTATTTCGTCACGTCGGTCGTGTCGGCCGGCACGAAGACGTCGGGCATGATGCCGCCGCCGCCGTAAACTACCTTGCCGCCGGGCGTCGTCCGTTTGAGCGAGTCGGCGAAGTGGATGCTTTCGGCCGAGAAAAACTCGTTGTTCCGGTAGCGGTTCCAAATGTCCTCCTCGTAGCTTTCGTCGTCGCCGATCGTATAGGGCTTCTGGATCGAGCGGCCCGTGGGCGTGTAATAACGTGCCGTCGTAAGCCGCAGGGCCGATCCGTCGCTGTAAGGTATCTGACGCTGTACGAGTCCCTTTCCGAACGAACGACGTCCAACAATCGTACCACGGTCGTTGTCCTGCAAGGCTCCCGCGAGGATTTCGCTCGAAGAGGCGCTCCCCTCGTCGATCAGCACCACGACGTCCATGTCCTGCGCCGAACCGGTACCGTCGGCATATTCGCGCTGTTGCTGGTGATGGCGGTCCTCGGTATAGACGATCAGCTGCTCCTTGTGCAGGAATTCGTTGGCGACCAGAATCGCCTGATCGAGATAGCCGCCCGAATTGCCCCTGAGGTCGAAGATCAGTTTGGTGACGCCTTCCGCCCGCAGCGAAGCCAGCGCCTGCTCCATCTCCGCGGAGGTGGTGCGGGCGAACTGCCCCAGTTTGATGTAACCGATGCCGTCGGCGATGCGGAATGCCGATTCGATGCTCTTGATCGGAATCTTGTCGCGTACGACATCGACGCCGACCAGCTCACCGATTCCCTGCCGTCCGAGTCCGAGGTGCACTGTCGTGCCGCGCGGACCGCGCAGTTTCTTCACCACGTCGCGCTGCGGAATCTTCTGTCCCGCCACGAGCGTATCGTTGATCTCGATGATGCGGTCGCCGGCCTTGATTCCGGCCTTGTCGCTCGGTCCCTGCGGGATGACGTTCAGCACGATCACCGTGTCGGTAGCCATGTTGAAGACCACGCCGATGCCGTCGAACTCGCCCTCCAGCGGTTCGTTCAGCTGCTGCATCTCGGCAGCCGGAATGTAGACCGAATGCGGATCCAGCTCCTTGACCAGCAACGGTATGACATGTTCGGCCAGCGAATCCATCGCCACCGAATCGACATACTGGTTCTCGATCAGCGAGAGCGTATAGGTCAGTTTGTTGGTCGGCAGGGCCATCTGCCGGAGCATGCCTTTGATCTGCGAAGTGGTGCTGTTGCGGCCCATGTACTGTCCCAGCAGCAGGCCCAATACGACGCCCGCTGCCAGCAGCAGCGGGAAGAGGATGGTGTATTTCGAATTTTTGTACATTGTCGGTCACCCGACGCACGGCACGCCGCCGTCGGGCTGTAAATTACTTGTTCTTAAAGGTATAGGTCAGTCCGACGCTCAGCAGCGTACGGGTCTGCACATCGACGTTCTGCGCCCGGTTGTAATAGAGCTGGAAACTTAACGTCGTGGAGAGGTATTTTGTTGCCTTGATATCGAGCGTATTTTCCCAGCGTGCGATCGGATGGATCGGCAGCCGGGGCTTGTCCTTGATGTCTTTATTGGCTGTCTTGTCCCATTCTTCGTAGGCATGGCGGAACTCGGTGTAGTCGCTGATCTTGTTCTTCTGGCCGATGTCGGTGATCCAGCCGTAGAAGGAGTAGAGCGTCGTGCGGTAGCGCAGGAATCCCGTTTTGCCGAACGTGCGGTCGAAGTCGATCTGGATCGAGGAACCGCCTTCGTATTTCGACGTCTTGTCGGGATCTTCGATACCGTAGTTGTACGCCGGCTTTATCTCAGTCACAGTCTTTTTGCCTTCACTGTCTACTCTTTCTTCCACCTGCCGTCTGCGGATCCAGTCGTTTTCGGCAAAGGTGGCGTTCAGGGCGATCGGCGAGAGGTTGATCACGATCGGGAATTTGGGTTTGGGGCTTTTGTAGGTGATACCGAGCGAGATGTCGAGGTAACCCGGAGTCATGAACTTGCTCTTGAGGTGCTCCTTTTTCTGCTCCGTGCGCGATTTATAGCCGTTGACGAACTGGCTGCGGAAGTTCAGGATCGAACCGTAGGACCAGTTTTCGGACATCTTGAACGACGGGGCGACCGAGACCACGAATTCGTCCTGATTCTTGAACCAGACGCCCTCGCTGTCCATAATCTTGTTGCCGCTGTCGTCGACCATCGGATTGCCGTCGGCATCGAGACGCTGCGTCTCCACCTTCATCCGGTTATAGCCCAGCTTGGCACTGAACTTGGTTTCGATGGTGAAAAGATTCTTGGTGAAAACATGGCGCAGGCCGATCACCGCGGTAAGCGCGATGGAGTTGTCACCGCCCGACACCGAGATCCAAGGGTCGTTGTACGAGGTAAGCGCGCCCTGCACCCCGCTGTTGAATTCGAGGTAGTTGCGCTCCTTGCGGATCGCGGCGCGCTCGGCCTTGTAACGGGCGCGGCTGAAATAATCGACATCTACGGGTATGGATTTCAGTTTGTCCTGAAAAGTCACGCTCTCCTCCCCGGCATCGACTTCGTCGACGGAAATCTGGGCAGAGACGGTGCGGCCGATCAGAAGAGCCGGAATAAGCGTCAATATGAGATAAAAAGGTTTCATAGTGAAGTATTTATATCTGGAAAATTACACTGCAAATTTATGAAATTATTTACAAAAACCTTAACTTTGTCTTAAGTTAATATAAAGATACTCACATGAAATATATCGGAGCACACGTAAGCGCTTCGGGAGGTGTGGAGAACGCCCCCGCCAATGCGCACAAGATAGGGGCTACGGCCTTCGCGCTTTTCACCAAAAACCAGCGGCAGTGGGTCGCCGCGCCGCTGACGGCGGCGCAGATCGACTCTTTCCGCAAAGTCTGCGACTTGTACGGCTACCTCCCGGCCCAGATCCTGCCACACGATTCGTACCTGATCAACCTCGGACATCCTGAGCGCGACGGGCTGGAAAAGTCGCGCGCGGCGTTTCTCGACGAGATGCAGCGCTGCGAGCAGCTGGGACTGGACCGTCTGAACTTCCACCCCGGAAGCCACCTGCAGAAGATTGCGCCCGAAGAGTCGCTCGACCGGATCGCCGAGTCGATCAACATCGCGCTGGACAAGACGCACGGTGTGACGGCCGTAATCGAAAATACGGCGGGACAGGGTTCCAATCTGGGCTTCGCCTTCGAACAGCTGGCCTACCTGATCGACCGCGTGGAGGACAAGTCGCGCGTGGGCGTCTGCATCGACACCTGCCACGCTTTCGCCGCAGGTTACGACCTGCGTACGGCTGAGGCGTGCGAGAGGACGTTCGCGGAGCTGGACAGCATCGTGGGATTCGAATACCTGAAAGGCATGCACCTGAACGACGCCATGAAGATATTGGGCAGCCGTGTGGACCGTCATACGCCGCTGGGCGAAGGCATGATCGGCATGGAGTGTTTCCGCTACATCATGCAGGACGCGCGTTTCGACGGCATTCCGCTGATTCTCGAAACGCCCGACGAAGAGCGCTGGCCGGAGGAGATTGCCATGCTCAAGGCGTTTGCCGAAGAAAAATAGCGACTGGCGGAGCGGACATCGCGCCGGAAACAGCTTTGCACCCGAAAATGAAAAGAGGGCCGGAAGGCCCTCTTTCTTATTGTGTTTTCCGGCGCAACGTGTCCCGCCGGATGTCTTGGCAGCCGGTTCCGGCTACCGCAGCCGGTCGAGACACTCCCGGATAAGCGCGGCGCTTTCGCGCACTTCCTCCCCGGAGATCGTCAGCGGCGGTGAGATGCGGAATGCCGTGTCGCAGAACAGGAACCAGTCGCTCAGGATTCCGGCATCCTTGAACAGTTCCATCGTGCGGTACAGTTTCGCCGATTCGCCCAACTCGACGGCCATCAGCAGGCCGCTGCGGCGGATTTCGCGCACGGCGGGATGGCTCCCCAGCAGCGTTTCGTACAGCGCGCCCTTGGCTTCGGCCTGCTCCACGACCTTGTTGTCCAGCAGGTAATTCAACGCCGCCAGCCCCGCCGCACAACAGACCGGGTGTCCGCCGAAAGTGGTGATATGTCCCAGAACCGGATCGGTTTGCAGCGTATCCATGATTTCGCGCCGCGCCACGAACGCCCCCAGCGGCATGCCACCGCCAAACGCCTTGGCCAAGCATACGATATCGGGCGTAACGCCGTATTTGAGCATGGCGAACAATTCGCCCGTGCGGCCCATGCCGGTCTGTATCTCGTCGAAGACCAGCAGGGCGCCCACCTCGTCGCACCGCCGCCGCAGGGCCTCCAGATAGCCCGGCGCGGGCGTCCGGACGCCCGCTTCGCCCTGCACGGGTTCGGCCAGCACGCAGGCCGTGCGCCGCGTGATGCGGTTCAGCGCGTCGAAATCGTTGAATTCGATCGCCTGCACATCGGGCAGCAGGGGCCGGAACGCCCCTTTCCACTCTTCGCCTTCGGGCGCCCCCATCATGCTCATCGAGCCATGGGTCGAACCGTGGTAGGCGCGGCGCATGGAGATCAGCTCCGTGCGGCCCGTGAAACGCTTGGCCAGCTTCAAAGCGCCCTCGACCGCTTCGGCGCCCGAATTGACGAAATAGACGCTTTCGAGTCCTCCGGGCAGCAGCGACGCGAGCTTCGAGGCGTACTCCACTTGCGGCGTCTCGACCAGCTCGCCGTAGACCATCACGTGCATATAGCGCGCCGCCTGCTCCTGCACGGCCCGCACCACGGCGGGATTGCAGTGGCCGACGTTGCTCACCGAGACGCCCGCCACCAAGTCGTAGTAACGCTTGCCTTCGGGCGTGTAGAAAAGCGACCCTTCGGCGCGTTCGACTTCGACGAGCATCGGCGAAGGCGAAGTCTGGCCCACGTGGGCCAGAAATTGTTTGCGTAAAATGGTATTCATTGTCAATCTTTGAATTTCCGCTGCAATATCGCGTCCGCATCCTTCACGCTGCGGCGCATCCAGCCGAAGAGGGTCTCGGCCTGCTGCGCGTCGGTCATGCGCCACTCCCCGACCGTGAGCCGCATCCGTTCGGAGAGCATGTAGATCAGGATCGCGGCCGACGCCGAAACATTCAGGCTCTCGACCATGCCGCACATCGGGATGCGCAGGAATTCGTCGGCTCCGGCGATCACCTCGTCCGAGATTCCGGCGTGTTCGGTGCCGAAAACCAATGCGAAAGGCCCTGCGGCGACGTCGAACGTTTCGGGCGTCACGTCTTCGCGGTGGGGCGTAGTCGCAACGATGCGGTATCCCGCACCGCGCAGTGCGGCGAGGGCTTCTCCCGTCGAGGGATGACGCCGGACATCGACCCATTGGTCGGTGCCACGCACAATGTCGGGATTGGGTTCGAAGCGGCACAGCGTCTCGACGGTGTGCATCTCCTGCACGCCGAACGCCTCGCAGTGGCGGATCAGGGCGGCGGCGTTCTGCCCGTGGTACATATTCTCGGCCAGCACGGTCATGTATCGCGTACGCATGGCGACCGTGCGGCGGAGTACTTCATAACGCTCGGAGGTCGTGAACTCCGCAAGGCAGGCGATACGTTCGGCGTACCATTCAGCACCCTTATTTGCGGTATTTTTCATCTTCATCGAGTATTTTGAGGTAACTTTCGTAGCGGGGATAGGCGATCTGCCCCCGTTCGACGGCTTCGACCACCGCACATCCCGGTTCGTGGGTGTGGGTACAGTTGTAAAACCGGCAGTCGGGGGCCGTGCGCATCATTTCGGGGAAGTAATGCCACAACTCGGCATCGTCGATGTCGATCAGCCCGAAGCCCTTGATGCCCGGTGTGTCGATCACCGCACCGCCTTCGGCCAGCGGATACATCGTCGAAAAGGTCGTCGTGTGCCGTCCCTTGTGGTGGCTTTCGGAGATTTCGCCCGTACGGATGTCCAGCGAGGGGTCGATGGCGCGGATGAGCGTCGATTTTCCGACGCCCGAATTGCCCGAAACGAGGGTCGTACGCCCTTTGAGCAGCTCGTGTACCGCACCGACACCTTCGCCCGTGGCGGAGGAAACCTCCATGACGCGGTAGCCGGCGCTTTCGTACACGGCATGAAAGTCTGCGACGGCCTGCGGGTCCTGCAGGTCGATTTTCGAAAGCAGGATCGTGACGGGCACCTTATAGGCTTCGCAGGTCACCAGAAACCGGTCCACGAACTCCGTGGCGGTTTTAGGAGAACGCAGCGTCGCCATCAGCAGAGCCTGATCGACGTTGGCCGCGATGATATGCGACTCCTTCGAGAGATTCGACGCCCGGCGGATGACGTAGTTGCGGCGGGGCGAAATGTCGCAGATGACGTAATCGCCCCCTGCGTCGGCCTCGCAGGTCACTTCGTCGCCCACCACAACCGGATTGGTCGAACGTACGCCCCGCAGCCGCAGCCGGCCCCGGATACGGCAGCGGACGACCGCGCCGTCGTGCAGGACGTCGTACCAGCTTCCGGTGGCGCGCACCACTGTTCCGGTAAATCGGTTTTCCATCGGCTAATCCTCGTTTTGTTCCTGCGGCACCTGTTCGCCGACCCATTCCAAGAAGGGAAAAACGGCTTCGGACAGGCGCATGACGGGCTTGTAACTCTTCGATTTCTCGATCGTCTGCGGGCCGACGAGCGTATAATCCTCGTTGAGCGAATCGAACGCCGAGAACAATACGCTCAGCACCAGCATGTATTTCAGCACCGACACCGCGATACCCAGCACGATGTCGGGAATCCCGAATCCCGCGAAGTGAAACAACTTGCGTACCAGCCGTCCGGCAACGGCCACCAGAAGAATCACGGCCAGCAGGACCACGACGAATCCGCCGGCTGCGGATACCGTCTCGTCCAGCTTCAGCCACTCCCCGACATAAACGCCGTAACGTGAAGCAAGCCAGATGCCTGCGACGATTCCGGCCAGCGAACATATCTGCATGACAAAGCCTTGGCGCCAGCCGTTCCATACGGCCAGTGCCAGAATAAGGCAGACGATCAAATCGATTGTATTCACAAACAGCGGGTTCTTATTTCATTTGGTTGGTAAATATACGACAATTTACCTAAATAGCCTAAAAAAAGAACTCTTCCTACAACGGTGCAGAAATATATAATAATAGGTATATCCCTGTTACCGAATAACATCCCTCAAGCTCACATTCAACGCGTTACATATAATACACATCGTTTTGACCGTAAGGTTCGTGCGTCCCGCTTCGATACGGCTCAAATTGGATCTTTCCATGTCGCAACGGTATGCGAGTTCCTGTACCGTCAGACGTCTCTCCCTCCTCAACTCTCTGATCCTAGAGGAGATATAGGATACCTCCTCCTCATAAACAACTCCCATTTCAAAAATTTGGATAAAAATTTTGTTGTGCAAATTTTTATATATATATTTGCACCATGCGTATCATATATGATACCATGATTTATCCGATATTACTGAAAACTAATGCGTCACACATATAATAAAGAATGCGTCACTTTATTGATAATTAACGTGCAACACGGTCTGCAGAGTCTGCGTCACTCTGCAAAAAATGTGCCCGTAACCGAAAGAGAATAGATACGTCACTCTATTGATAACTAATGCGTCAACACAAAAAACAATTCCATTTCAATTCTTCATTACTATGAAAAAAAACTTATTCAGAAAATTTCTTGCACTGTTCTTAACCGGAACAATGTTAGCCGGTGTCGGTTGTAAAGACTACGACGACGACATCGACAAACTCAACAACCGCGTTGACGGTCTGGAGACAGACGTTGTGACGTTGAAAACCGACGTCACGTCGCTTAAAGCGACTCAAGACGCGTTTAACAAAATCGACTTTACTTCGTTCGTGACCAACACGGCCCTGCAGACGAAGCTCGACGACGTGCTGAAAGACTATGCCAAGAAAAGCGACCTGAAGGCATGGCTGACCAGCGAGGAGGTACTGCAGCTGCTGAAGGACAAAGGTTATATGACCAAGACGGAAATCGAGACGCTGATCGGCAACTCGGTTCTGGACGAAGACGACGTAAAGGGCATCTTCAACAACATGCTGACCGGTGAGGCCATCATGGGCAAGATTCAGACCGATGTTCAGGAGATGATCTCGGACGCACTGGATGCCGCAGGTTACATGACCGGCGACAGCGCGCTGTCTACTTCGCAAGTAGACCAGATCATGACGGCTCTTGCTACAGCAATGTCGGACGAGACTTCCGCGACCTGCCAAGCCTTCAAGACATGGCTCGGCCCTGAGATGGCCGGATACCTCTCGACCTACATCACGACCGACGAGTTCAAAGCGGCAGCAGGTGCGGCCGCCAACGCTTCCGTATTGGAACAGCTGAATACGGCCAACTCCGAACTGCAGAAGAAAATCAATGACATGATCGGCGCGGCACTGAGCGGCGACGAAGAGAACCCGTTCCTGCAGAAAAGCGATCTTGCTGCCGTTCAGCAGAAGTACGATGCAGCCATCGCCGTTCTTTGGGGTGCGATCGGTGACATCGCAGGCCGTATCCAGTCGCTGGTATACGTTCCCGAAAACGCACTCGGCTACGCATTCTTCCGCGGCGCCGCCATCGGCGACTACGCGCTGACCGAAGGCAAGAAAGCCACGATGACTTTCCGCGTATCGCCCGCCAGCCTCGCCCAGAAGATCGCCGAAGGCTACAATGCGGAGAAGAAGAGCGTCGAACTGGCTATTCTGCCCGAAAAAGTCGAGATTTTGACGCGTGCAGCCGAAGAGATCTACTTCGTGATCGAAGGCGAGGTCATTGCTGAAAACGGCAAGATTTCGATGATTGTAAATACCAACTATCCTTACGACAAGCTGAACGAGAACGAAACTTACTCGGTAGCCCTGCAGGTTATCAGCAAGTCGAACGCCACCATGCCCGGCGAAACCGAGGGTGAAGAGGGTGAGAAGATCGAAACCGGCATCGAGTACACTTCGGACTATGTTCCGACGATCGCCGATCCCGAAGCTACCGACATTCTCGACAAGATCGTTCTGGCCAAAGAAGTTGAAGGCGAGTTCGTGGAGTATGTTGCCAAGGCAGAGTACAACCTCGTTTACAACGACATCACGACACAGGCTACGCTGCTGGGCGACTACAGCTTCGTCTACAAAGTAAGCGACGACGAGCTGATTACGCTGGCCGATGCAGCCAAGAAATACAGCTGGGATGTTGTTCCGGCCGCTAAGCCCGTTATCGAACGCACCGGCTTCACCACCGACGCTGTCGAAGAGGATCTGGCGATCGCGCCCGAAGACCCGATGGCAGAAGAGGCTGTCGCCGAACTGGTTACGATCGGTCTCAAGAAAGCCAATGTCGCCAACATCGACAAGAAGGTAACGGACCAAGGCAAGCTGTTCGTCGCTGTCGAGGTGGAGACCGACGGAAAGGTCGAGACCGAAACGGTTGAAAACGGCACTTACGAAGCCGTTCTGAACATCACCCGCAAGTCGCTCGGCACGATCGACAATATCGACGCCACGATCAACTGGTTCTACTACGGTGATATCAACGGCACGAAAGTAGGCTACGCGTTCCAGAACTACCTGTCGCAGCCCATTTTTGTCGACGGAGAAAACAAGGTGCTGTCCAAAGAGCAGTATGAAGGTATCAAGGCCAGCCTTGCCGGGGCAACATGGGTGATTGATGAGGAGGCCAGCGATGCCGAATTCCTTGCCGCCAATGACAATCTGGCTGTAACGGCTGAGGCTATCAGCGATCCGTACGTGGGAACCGACTCGAAAGTGCTCCAGTACACGATCAAGAACTATGGCAACGGCAACGGTACGGTCTATGTTTCGACGAAGGTACTCGTGAACGACAACGAGGAGGTTACCCTGAAGGGCGCCATCACGTTCAACGGCCTGCCCGACATGAACTACGAGGTCAATGTCGCCAACGGCGAAATGGACATCAACGGTGGTCAGAACAACATCTGGGTAAGCGTCGAGAAAGATTTCTATGCAACCATGTTCGCGAAACTGCCGGCAGAGCAGGCTTACTTCAAGGACCTTGCCGAGTTCAAGGAGTTCATGGGCAAATCGAAGCTCGTAGCCGAGGATCAGAAGGCCGATGCCGCGAAGAAGATCGCACAGGCAGGTCTGCGCCAGAACGGAACGATTCTCCGTGCATTCTTCAAGATGAACACCGTAGACTTCAATGCCGCCAACGCATACACCTATACGGTACCCGAAGAGTCGTACTATGTAGTAAGCGAAGCTTCGCCGATTTTCAAGATCAACCTGAGCGGCAGCGTAACGATCAACAAGGAGAACGGCTACTATCTGGGTATCGGTGCAAACCTCTACACGGACAAGACTCCTTATTACATGAAAGCTAACGGCAAGATCGAAGGAAACGCATTCAAGACCGAATCCGTTCAGCTCACCAGCGGTTACGGCAAGGTAATGCCCGACGGCTCGGCCGCCAACGCCGTGGTTACCTACACGCTGAAGACGACGACTCCGGACGGTTACACCGGCACGCTGCCGACGATCGACGGCGGAACCAGCGGCACGACCGGCGTTCTCGACTGGAACGGCTGCCAGCTCGATGCGGTTGAAGTCGAGGCAGTGATGGTTGTAGACGGTCTGACGATCGACACCAAGACCTTCAATGTAGAACTTGTGAAGCCGATCGACTTCGCCAAGTGGGTTGCATTTGCAAAGGGCGAACTCAAAGTCGAGACGAACAAGGAGGCCACGATCAACCTCTACAAGGTTATGAATACTCAGGTTAGCAAAAAGTATGTCGCCCTCGACATCTTCGGCAACAACCTGCTGACGGATACCGGTCTTGCAGCAAATGTAGCTGACGACACCTATTACGGTCTGGCAGTCGAATTCGCTAATCCGAAGTACAAAGGCGCGAACGGTGCAACGACGTTCGAGAACTTCAGCTTCGACAACGCGACCGGCGTTCTCACCTACTCGGCCAACAACGCACCGCTGGCCGGCATGGTAACCGCCACCGTAGAGGTAACCTTCACCTACAAGTATGCGCTTGACAGCGAATTCGCACCCGTGAAGTTTACGAAGACGGTAACTGTCGAAATCAACAACAAATAGTAATCCCCCTTTCCGCGAAATCCGGCGCCGTCCTTCGGGGCGGTGCCGGGAGCGCGGGAAATCAAATCCCCAAAGCAGGAACAGCACATCCCAAAGTTTTTTGGTTAACAACAACTCCCATTTCAAATAACATTCCTGCTTGCGGCAGACCGAAGAGGCGCGGTCTGCCGCTTTTTTTTATCCGGAATCTCCGCAATATTCTTCCGTCTCTCCGGCACACTGCGGCCGCCGGCACGGACTCCGCCGCCGGCCGGGCCGTCTGTCCGGCCAATCGCCGTTTCGAAATCCGCCCCACGATACGGCTGGGCGATGCACAGACGACGATTATTCGTTTACCGGCACCCGTCCGACAACAGCCTCGCGTCCGGCGCCGCCGGAGAGCGCACCTCTCAAAAATTTGATTTTGAACCGATGTTGTATTATCTTTGCATGCGGACGCATAATAAATTCGGGAACCATGAAAAGATACATAGCAACACTCTTGCTCCTTGCCGCCTGCGCTTCGGTGCAGGCCCGCGAGGTATTTCCGCTCAACGAAGGATGGCGTTTCTTCTTCAAGTCGGAGAACAGCAGCGACAACGCCCGGCACGTAACCCTGCCCCACACATGGAACACCGACACGGGAGCCGGCGGCCATTTCCTCGAAACGACCGCCAACTATCAGAACGACATGTATATACCCGCCGAATGGGCATCGAAACGGTTGTTCGTGAAGTTCTACGGCGTGCAGAACGTCGCCGACCTCTTCGTGAACGGCTATCATGTCGGCGCACACCGCGGCGGGTCCACGGCCTTCACCTTCGAAATCACCGACAAGATACGCTTCGGCGAGGACAATGCGCTGCTGGTCGTGGTGAGCAACAACAGCCGCGACGACGTGCTCCCCGCTTCGACCGACATGAATCTTTACGGCGGCATCTACCGCGAAGCGGAGCTGATCCTGACCGGAAAGACGGCCGTTTCACCGCTCCACCTCGGTTCGGAGGGCGTACTCGTGCGCCAGAATTCGGTCACCAGCGCGCTGGTCGAAGGCGAGGCGGAAATATACCTCACTTCGGCGGGCGAAAGCACCTGCATGCTGACGCTCGACATCACGGCCCCCAACGGCCGGAAGGTCTTCACCAAACGGCAGAAAACCCGTCTCGACGGCAGACCCGTCGTCATACCCTTCTCGATCGCCAATCCGCAGTTGTGGAGCCCCTCCTCACCGGCGCTCTACCGGGTAACGGCCAGCATCGGCGAAGAGACCGTAACGGACAGCGTGACGGTACGCACGGGATTCCGGAACATTCAGGTAACCACGGCGGGCGGCCTTACGATCAACGGCGAGCGCATTCCGGTTCACGGCGTGACGCTCTACCACGACAACGCCATTTCGGGCGGCGCGGTTCTGGCGCAGGATTACGACGCCGACCTGCAGCAGATCCGCGATCTGGGAGCCAACGCCCTGCGTTCGGCCGTCATGCCCCACGCGCAGTATCTCTACGACCGCTGCGACGAGCAGGGCCTGCTGGTCTGGATCGACTCTCCGCTGCACCGCTCCTCGTTTCTGGGAGACGTGGCCTATTACGCCACGCCGCAGTTCGAGCAGAACGGCATACAGCAGCTGCAGGAGATCATCGCCCAGAACTACAACCACCCTTCGGTGGTGATGTGGGGTATCTTCTCACGGCTCTGGATGCGCGGCGACGACGTGACGCCCTACCTGCGCCGGCTCAACGACACGGCCCACGAAATGGACCGTTCGCGTCCGACGGTGGCGTGCAGCGACCAGAACGGCGGCATCAACTTCATCACCGACCTGATCGTCTGGCGGCAGGACGTCGGCTGGCGCAAAGGCTCGACCGACGACGTGGCCGTATGGCGCAACCAGCTGCAGAAGAACTGGTCCAACCTCCGTTCGGGCGTATGTTACGGAGGCAGCGGCTTCACCGGCCACAAGAGCTACACGGCACAGGCCGCACCCCGCTCGAACTGGATGCCCGAAGAGCGCCAGACGCGCTTCCACGAGGAATACGTGAAGAACCTGCAGAACGATTCGCTCTTCTGGGGCACGTGGATCAACAACATGTTCGATTACGGTTCGGCGCGCCGTCCCTACGGCATCAACGGCGAGGGACTGGTGACGATCGACCGCCGCGAGCGCAAGGACGCATACTACTTATACAGGGCTTTGTGGAACGAACGGAAGCCGACGCTGCATATCGTCGACAAGCGGCGCAGCCTGCGCGACCGCAACCGGCAGGCGTTCAGCGTCTATTCGTCGGTCGGAGCGCCTACGCTGTTCGTGGGCGCGGACACCGTGGCGATGACCCAATACGCCGCCTGCCAGTACCGCTCCGACTCGGTGGAAATACAGGGTATCGTGAAGGTGAAAGCAGTGGCCGGGGAGCAGTGCGACAGCGTAACGCTCAGAGTCGGCAACGTGCTAAAACCGAAGCGGCAGCCGGTCCCTCGGCGAACAGCAGGTCCGCAACAGACAAATTAGGCTGGAAAGGCATGCGGTCGGAAAAGACCTGCACATAGGGTTCGGCGATAAACGCCGGACCCTCTTTTTTGCGCTTGGGACGCAGGTCGAGGTCCCCGGCGGCGGCATCGACATAGCTCTCGGAAAAGTCCGGCATCGGGACATGCGTCAGCGAACAGAGCAGTTCGAGCAATCCGCGGTTGTAATCGGCCAGAAATCCGTACTCCCGGCGGTAGAAAGGCTCGAAATATTCGGCGTAGAAATCGAAATAGGGCGATCCCTTGTACGAAGCGACCAGCGCGCCCCAATGCTGGTGCTGCCAGCGTTTCGAATAGTCGATCCGCACGTCGCGCACCGGCTGGCGGGGCCGGTTGGCATTGCGCACATGCACCGTCAGCTCCATCACGCCGTCGGTGGCGAGGATGCGGGCGCGGTTGCGCTCCGAACGCTTCACGAAGTGTTCGCCCAGATCGACGACGCACCCTCCGCGCAGCAGGTGCGCGAAGTACTCGGCCGAGGGGAGGTATGCCAAAGGCAGAACGGTCATGGCTCCACCCAGTCGCCGTTGTCCCGGATCAGTTCGACGAGCCGGTCGAGCGCCTCCTCCTGCGGTATGTTGCGCTCGACGACCGTGCGGCCCTTGTAGAGCGTGATGCGCCCCGGAGCGGCGCCCACGTAGCCGTAATCGGCGTCGGCCATCTCGCCGGGACCGTTCACGATACAGCCCATGACGCCGATCTTGAGGTTTTTCAGATGCGACGTGCGCGACTTGACGGCGGCGAGGGTCTTCTCGATGTCGTAAAGCGTGCGGCCGCAGCTCGGACAGGCGATATATTCGGTATGCGAGAAGCGCACGCGCGCCGCCTGCAGGATCATCAGCTCGATATTGCGGATCTCCTCCTCTGCGAAGCCCGGCGCGTCGATCCAGATGCCGTCGGCCAGCCCGTCGAGAAACAGCACGCCCAGATCGGCGGCGGCCTTGACGGCCAGCGTCTCCGGCGAAGTCTCCCCGTAACGGCGTTTGACCACGACGGGCCGGGGCGTGTCGAGGTTCAGGATCGCGGCCCGCAGTTCGGCCGTGGGATTCTCCGACACGGCTTCGATCACGCAAAAGCCCTCCAGCGGCTCGGTGTGGACGACAGGCACCGCGACGTTCGTACGGCGGCGGTATTCGGTCGGCGAATAGCGTTCGGGATGGAGTACGGGGAATTTGCCCGGCCGCCGGGCGAAATGCTTCACCAGCAGTTCGGCGACGGGGATTTCGTTTTCGGGCGCTTCGGTCAGCGAAACGCGGATCGTATCACCGATGCCGTCGGCCATCAGCGCCCCGATGCCCACGGCGCTCTTGATGCGCCCCTCGATGCCGTTTCCGGCCTCGGTAACGCCCAGATGAATCGGATAGTGCATATCTTCGGCGTCCATCGCTTCGACCAAGAGACGGTAGGCAGCGACCATGACCCGCGTGTTGCTCGACTTCATCGACACGACGACCTGATCGAACCCCTGCGCCTTGCAGACCCGCAGAAACTCCATCGCCGAGACGACCATACCCTGCGGCGTATCGCCCCAGCGGTCGAAGACGCGCTTCGAGAGCGACCCGTGATTGACGCCGATTCGCAGTGCGACGCCCCGCTCGCAGCATTGGGCGATCAGCGCCTCCAACTCGCCGTGATCCGTACGGTAATTGCCGGGGTTGATGCGCACCTTGTCGACATATTTCGCGGCGATGGCGGCGACCTCCGGCACGAAGTGGATGTCGGCGACAATCGCCGTGTCGAAACCGTCTTCACGCACTCTCCGTACAATGTTTGCGAGGTTCTCGCCCTCGCGGCGGCCCTGCGCCGTGAGACGCACGATCCCGCCTCCGGCACGGTCGATCCGCTCGATCTGGGCCGCACAAGCTTCGGTATCGTTGGTGTCGGTATTGGTCATCGACTGTACGGCGACAGGATGCCCGCCGCCGATCACGACCCGCCCGATGCGCACTTCGCCGCTCGGACGGCGGCTGTATTCCGAAAGATTCATAATCGTTCACGCTTGCAACGCAGCGGACCGCACCGTCCCGTCGCAGCGCCGGATTGCTCCGAATACCGCCGGGACACGGCCTGTCCGTGCGAAAATATCGTCCACAAAGATAACACACAATTTTGCGAACTGCGAATAATTCGCTATATTTCGAAGAATCCCCAATCCTGCGCACCATGAAAACCACCCTCCGGAAACGTCTTTCCTACCTCCTGCTGTCATTGCTGGGCTTCGCATCCGCCTGCGACAGGGAGCCGGCGGAGATGTACGGGGTACCGCGCGCCGACACCCGCACCCAAGGCAGGGTAACCGACAAAAGCGGCAATCCGATCCCCGGAATTCAGGTCAGAAGCAACGGCGCCCCAAGCAAGGCGGTGCGCACTATGGCCGACGGCAGTTACGACATAGCGGACGAATCGGCATCCAGAACGGCATGGCTCACCTTTACGGACACGGACGGTCCGGAAAACGGCGGCCAGTTCGCCGAAAAGAGCGTCGAGGTGACGTTCACCGAAGCCGACCGCACGGCAAAGGGCGACGGCTGGTACGAGGGCGGTTTCGCCCGCACCGGCGTAGACGTCACGCTGGAAGAGAAAAAATAGACCGCACGCTGTTCAAAACCGCTCTTTTTATTCCCGCCCTGTCGAAACAGCGCCGGGAATAGTATCTTTGCTGCCGAAATACAACCTGTCATCATGTCCAAAAACATGTCCGCACTCCGACCTTTCCTCTTTGCACTGCTGCTCGCAGCGACGGCAGCGGCCTGCACGCCCCGACGCATCGACATCGGAAACGACATAACCGTCCAACGCCTTGCCGAAGGCATCTACCTCTACACGGCCGTCGATGAGATCGAGGGCTACGGTCCCGTGCCGTCGAACGGCGTTCTGATCGTGCGCGAGGGCGAAGCCGTCCTGCTCGACACCCCCGTCGGCGATGCGCAGACCAAAGCGCTGACCGACTGGGCGGCCGAAACGCTCCGCGCCCGCGTCACGACGTTCGTGCCCAACCACTGGCACAGCGACTGCATGGGCGGGCTGGGCTATCTCAAAACGTTGGGCGTGAAGTCCTATGCCCACCGCCTCACCCGCAGCATCGCGCAAAGGGAGGGCAAGCCCGTTCCCGACATCGGTTTCAGCGACTCGCTGCGGCTCGACCTGCACGGCACGGAGATTCGGTGCTATTATTTCGGCGGCGGACACAGCGAAGACAACATCGCCGTCTGGATTCCGTCGGCAAAACTGCTTTTCGCGGGCTGCATGGTCAAGGAGATGGCGGCGCAGAACGCAGGCAACCTCTCGGACGCCGTTCCGGCAGCGTGGCCCGCGACGCTGGACAGCCTGCTCGCGCGGTTTCCCGACGCGCGGATCGTCGTGCCGGGGCACGGCACCCCCGGCGGACCGGAACTGATCCGCCACACCCAAGCGCTGCTCTCCGAAGCAGCTTCAACAGACAATCGGCGGAAGGAATAACGGAAAACCTGCGGGGATTATCCGTTTTTTCGCATATTTTCGGAATATCGGATGTGTTTCGGACTTGTCCGAAAATAAATTTTCGTTTTGTCGCCCGACTTTCATTATATTTGTCGTGTGGAGTATCTGGACAACGATATAAAATACGTAGGCGGTGTCGGCGAAGCCCGCGCCCGGCTTCTGGACAAGGAGCTGGGCATCCGCACGCTGGGCGACATGCTGAGCCATTATCCGTTCCGCTACATCGACCGCACGAAAGTCTACCGCATCGCCGAAATCACCGAGGGCGCGCCCACGCTCCTGCAGTTCCGCGCCCGCATAACGGGGGTGGCCTATGCCGGTACGGGGCGTAAAAAACGCTTCACGGCCTACGTGCAGGACCCGACGGGATCGGCCGAACTGGTGTGGTTTCAGGGCATCAAATGGATCGAAAAACGCGTCGAAGTCGGACGCGAGTACCTCATCTTCGGACGTCCGTCGTTCTACCGCGGACTTCTGTCGATGGCGCATCCCGAACTGGAGACCATGGAGCAGGCCCTCTCGCGCAAGGCCGAAAGCGGCATGCAGGGCATCTACCCCTCGACCGAGAAACTCTCGAACGTGCTCGGCGCCAAAGGCATGTACCAGATCATCTGCAACACATGGGCGCTGGTCAAGGACCACATCACGGACTGCATGCCCGAAGCGGTGCGCGCCCGCTACGGACTGATCCCGCTGCGCGACGCCTACTACAACATCCACTTCCCGCAGTCGGCCGAACTGCTCAGGCAGGCGCAGTACCGGCTCAAGTTCGACGAACTGCTGGGCATCCAGCTCAACGTCCAGTCGCGCCGCACGGAACGTCTGTCGAAGAACAACGGCTTTCTGTTCATGAAAGTCGGCGGGGTCTTCAACACCTTCTACAACAAAAAGCTCCCCTTCCCGCTCACCGGCGCGCAGAAGCGCGTCGTCAAGGAGATCCGTCAGGACACCGTGACGGGATTCCAGATGAACCGACTGCTGCAGGGCGACGTGGGCAGCGGCAAGACCCTCGTGGCGCTGATGTCGATGCTGCTGGCCGTGGACAACGGCTTTCAGGCCTGCATGATGGCCCCGACCGAAATTCTCGCCCGCCAGCACTTCGCGACGATCACGCGCATGCTCGAAGGCATGGACGTGAAGACGGCGGTCCTGACCGGATCGTCGAAGGCCAAGGAGCGCCGGCTGGCGCTCGAAGGGATCGCGTCGGGCGAGGTGGACATCCTCATCGGCACGCACGCCCTGATCGAAGACCGGGTGCAGTTCGCCAACCTCGGATTCGTGGTGATCGACGAACAGCACCGCTTCGGCGTGGAGCAGCGCGCCCGGCTCTGGACCAAGAACGAACAGCCGCCCCATATCCTCGTGATGACCGCCACACCGATTCCCCGCACGCTGGCCATGACCCTGTACGGCGATCTGGACGTCTCGGTGATCGACGAGCTGCCCCCCGGACGCCGGCCGATCAAGACCGTGCATTACACCGACGCGGCGCGCCTGCGCCTGTTCGGATTCATGAAACAGGAGATCGCCAAAGGACGGCAGGTGTACGTGGTCTATCCGCTCATCAAGGAGTCCGAGGCGATGGACTACAAAGACCTCACGGACGGTTACGAAGCCATCTCGCGCGATTTTCCGCTGCCCGATTACGTCACGACGATCTGCCACGGCAAGATGAAGCCCGCCGACAAGGAGGAGTCGATGCGCCAGTTCAAGTCGGGCGAAGCCGACATCATGGTCGCCACGTCGGTCATCGAGGTCGGCGTGGACGTGCCCAACGCCACGGTGATGGTCATCGAGTCGGCCGAGCGGTTCGGACTCTCGCAGCTGCACCAGCTGCGCGGGCGCGTGGGCCGCGGCGGCGAACAGTCCTACTGCATCCTCATGTCGGGCGAAAAGCTCTCGAAGGAGTCGCGGGCGCGCCTGCAGGCCATGTGCGAGACCAACGACGGCTTCCGGCTGGCGGAACTCGACCTCAAGCTGCGGGGCGCCGGAGACATCAACGGCACGCTCCAGAGCGGCATGGCATTTGATCTGAAAATCGCCAATCCCACGCTCGACGTGCAGATACTCACCGTCTCGCGCGAAGCGGCGGCGGCCATCCTGACCGCCGACCGCGATCTCTCGCTCCCGGAACACCGCGGACTGCGGGAGCTGAGGCGGAAGTATTCGGGACAAGAAGAGATTGATTTTTCAATGATTTCGTAATATTTCAAAACCACCGAACGTTTATCCTTAAAAACCCTGTCCATGAAACGATTGCTTATCACGATATTATTCCTCTCGGCCGTCCTGCCCCTCCCGGCCCAGCTCTACCATCCGGGCGAGCAGCTCTTCTACCGCGTGAGCTACAAGGCCAAGATGTTCCCCAACACCGAGGTCGGCGCCGTGGAGGTCAAGACCAGCGACAGCGAAATCGCCGGCCGCAAATACTACAAGGTCGAGGGCATCGGCCGCACGCTGCCCACCTACCGCTGGTTCTTCAACCTCGAAGACATCTACACGGTATGGATCGACCCGGAGACGAAGCGCCCCGTACGTTTCGAAAGCGACCTGCACGAAGGCGACTATACGTTCCAGAGCTACTACAACTACGACTGGGAGAACAATCAGGTCTTCACCCGCTGGCGCCGCCGCCAGAAACCCTATCAGGAGAAAACCATGCCGCTGACGCCCGAAAGCATGGACGCCATCGCGCTCTTCTTCACCATGCGCGGATCCGACGCCGACAGCTTCAAGCCCGGCGAGCCGGCGACGCTCCAGATGGTGCTTCAGGACACGATCCGACACCTGAGCTACCGCTTCATCAACCGCGAGACAAAGAAAATCCGCAACATGGGCAAATTCAAGACCCTGAAGTTCGAATGCCAGCTGGGCACCACCGAAGGATTCTCGTTTACCGACGGCACGGTCTTCACGCTCTGGATCTCGGACGACGAGAACAAAATCCCGCTTTACATCGAATCGCCCGTGCGCGTGGGCAGCATCAACGCCTATATTTCGGGCTACAAAGGGCTTAAATACCCGATGACGAGCCTGATAAAATAAAAATTTTATATCTTTGCAGAAACGAAAGTTACCCCGGCGAACATCAAATTAATCCTATTTCCGAAAAACCAACTTTTATGGAAGAAAATAAGCAAGGATACGACCCCTCGGAATTCGAGGACGACGACTACATGACTCCCCAGCCCGACGCGGGCAAATCCATCCGCGGCTACCGCATCGTCATCATCATCCTGTCAGTGATTCTGGTGGCCCTTTCGGCGCTCTATTTCAGCATCCACCGCCAGCAGATGATCGACAACCGGCTGCTGCAGAGCGACCGCGATTCGATCCAGAACGATCTGGGACGGCTGATGACCGACTTCGACAACCTGCAGGTCACCAACGACAGCATCTCGGCGGGGCTGACCATCGAACGCGACCGCGCCGACTCGCTGATGACGCGTCTCAAGAAGGAGCGTTCGTGGAACCTCGCCAAAATCAAGCAGTACGAGAAAGAGGTAGGTACGCTGCGTACGATCATGAAGGGCTACATCCGTCAGATCGACTCGCTGAATACGCTCAACAAGAAACTCATCAGCGAAAACGTCGGCTACCGCAAGGAGATCTCGTCGGCCAAACTGCGCGCCGAAATGGCCGAGGAGAAGGCCGCCGAACTGGACAACAAGGTACGTGTCGGCGCCGTGATCCGCGCCCGCGACATCACGCTGGCGGCGCTCAACGCCAACAGCAAACCGGTATCGCGCGTCAAGAACGCCGCCCGCCTGCGCGTGGACTTCGTGCTGACGGCCAACGAACTGGCGACGCCGGGCGAAAAGACGATCTACGTGCGCATCACCTCGCCCGACGGCTACGTGCTGACCACCGAAGCCATGCCGACCTTCGACTTCGAGGGCGAACGCCTGAGCTATTCGGCCATGCGCGAAGTGGACTACCAGAATCAGGACCTCGACGTGGGCATCTTCTACAACAGCACCGGATTCGCCGCAGGCACCTACACCGTGCAGCTCTTCTGCGAAGGCCGCCTGATCGGCACCTCGCAAATCGCCATGCGCTAACCGCGGCACCGGTCTCCGGCAATCCGCCGGACCCCGGCTGCAACCCGCACGAACATATGAATTCCCGGTCTTCGTAGCGGTTCCGGAGATTTTAATATCATCGCTGTAACACAATAAGTTACGGCGATGATTTTTTACAGGTAATGATTTAGTAACGCAGGTTCGTCATTTCTACCCTTACTCTTCATCATGTCAAAGACTCTACGACAAATATACGCAATTTTTTGTAAATAATCAAACGCCTATTAGCTGTCTTTCTGTCCGTTGCGGACTGGAGCGGTCAGTAGCGGACATCGGTAGCTGAATGCTCCATGTGATATTAACTTGCGGCTTTAATAGTTCCGTCTAAATATATCATTATGGATTGTATTCTTATTGAAACGAGCGCCTACACCGATCTTCAGGCGCATGTCCAGCGGCTGCTGGAACGAGTATCCGCCTTGCAGGGTCTCACAGGCAAATCCCCGACTGTCCGCTGGCTGACAGCGGATGATGTTTGCAAGGCTTTTAGTATTACCAAACGCGCTTTGCAATATTATCGGTCTTGCGGTATCATCCCTTACACGGCCATCGGCAACAAAGTAGTATTCCGAGAAGAGGATGTCCGCCGTCTTCTGGAAAAGAACCTGATAAAAGCAGAATAGAGCCATGTGCGAGAATATCATCACCCGCGACAGCAGCGAGTTCAAAGAGCTGCGCCGCAATATCATCCGTGCTATCCAAGCCGTAGATATTTTGATCGACACTCACCGCCCGGCAATCGGAAATGAGGTCTACCTCACCAGCGAGGAAGTTTGCGACCTTTTCAGTCTGAGCAAGCGTTCCTTGCAGAACTACCGCGACAACCGCCAGATACCTTATACTTCCATCGGCGGCAAGATTCTTTATCCCCAGTCGGCGCTCCATAAACTGTTGGAGAGCCACTACGTCAGAGCTATCAGATGATGAACGGGCGGGAGGTCATTCCTCCTGCCCGTTCTTGTCGTATTCGATAAAGTTGCTGGGATGCACGACGCATATTCGTCCGTTCGGCGTTCCGAAATCGATCCTGATCGGATATTTGTAAAGCGGCAGATAGTATTTGCGTCCGAATGACTTTCGGATGGCCTCTGCAGCCAGCAGGATTCCTGATTCGGCCGTTATCGGCCGCCCGTATTCCGGATATTCCCGCATGATCTCCAGACGGCATTCATTGATGTCGTCGAGCGTAAATACTTCTCCCCGGATGATGCGCAGCAGGCGCAAGGTAAGTTCGTATTCGCGGGACAGATTTCGACGTTGACTGCCGTTTGCAGCCTCTTCCAACTCTTTCTTCAGCCGTTCGGCTTTTTCTTCGAATGTGGCCATATTTTAATAGTCTATTTTGTAACGATTCTGTTATCGGCAAGGGCCGGGTAAAAATCCGAGGACTTTGCCGTCATTCATCCTGGGGCAGAAAATCCCGGACGTATTTCTTGGCCGTGTAAATGTCGCGTTCGATGGTAAGTCTGAACGGCAGACGAAGGGATGCCAGCTCGGAGAGCATCAGATAGCCCCACTCCCATTCGTGGATGTGACAATAACCGAACAGACGCCAGTCGTCGCCTTCGCGTTCGGCTTCGGTGATGAGCCATGTGCCCGAGCCGCAGGGGTTGAAATACTTGACGAGGACTTCGGCATCCAATCCTTTCCCATCCTGCGAGCCGACGGGATGACTCTCAAATTTCGAGATGATCTGTTTTGTGAGCAAGTTCATAGATAACATTATTTAGACTGCCCGGAACGCCCGGCCAGCAAGAGACGAATAGCCGCTGCGAGTGACAAAGACAAGGCAAAGACCTTGGCGTGTCGTCCGCAGCGGCTATCTTGCTGGACGGAAGGGCGGAAGAAAAAGTCATTTACGCTCCTTGTCCACAGCTGGATAAATAGTTATCTTTGTTATGGACTACACCTAAATGACAAGCATATGATGAATCGAATCATATTAATCGGTAACGGCTTCGACCTGGCACACGGACTGCCGACGAGCTACAAAGAGTTTATTGAAAATTATTGGACGCAATGGCCACAGATCTTAAAATCTTGTAATTCCAGTACCTGTTTCGATAAATTAGTGACATTTTCATGTCGCAACAAGGGGTGGGTTTGGTGCGATCTAATTAGCCAATGCCATGGAGAGCATGGCCCTTTCAAGCCTCTTCCGGTCAAGGAGATTATCGAAGCGATAAAGACTGATACCGAAAATTTTTCAATTACGAGAACGCCATTCTTTGAAGTCATTAACAAGGCTGTTGAAACAAAGAACTGGGTCGATATCGAGAATGAATACTATCAGTTGTTAAAACGAATCGTCAGGAAAGATACCGAACTTTACGAAAGCCCTCAAGGATTGGATGAGGAACTTGATATAGTGAAGTCCAAATTGGTTGTCTATCTGTCTGAAATACAAAAGACCCGAATTATTCCGGAACTAATAAATGAAGATATTCGCAAGGCAATCTACGCACCGTTCAAAGCTAAAGATATATCGGTTGACGGGCGAACTGCTTTTGATGAGTTCTTGACAGAGCGCTGGGGGAAAGCCCAAAATGCCGAAAGTCCCGAATGTAAAAGTTTATTTTATAAATTCTGCTATAACAGGCAATTAGATCCTTATGACATTCAACAACATATTAAATCTTATGATGTTTCCAAACACATTGAACGGATATATAACGGAGCGGCAGAAATTCACGATTATTTTCTCCTGCCGTCCGAGGTTCTGTTCCTGAATTTCAATTATACAAAAACTGCGGACTTATATATTTCGAAAAGCTCTGATTTCAAGATAAACCACATTCACGGAGAGTTGGATAACGATAAGAATCCCATTATTTTCGGTTATGGAGATGAAATGGATGAAGATTATAAGATGATTTCGAATTTGAACGATAACAGCTATCTGAAGAATATCAAATCTATCCGTTATCTGGAAACGGACAATTACCGTCGGTTACTTCAGTTTATCGACTCTGCACCGTATCAAATATACATCATGGGACACTCCTGCGGCAATTCGGACCGCACGCTGCTCAATACACTGTTCGAGCACAAAAATTGCGTTTCGATCAAACCTTTCTACTATCAGAAGGACGATGGCAGCGACAACTATATCGAACTTATCCAAAATATCTCGCGCAACTTCAACGACATGCGCCTGATGCGTGACCGGGTCGTGAACAAGTCTTATTGTCAACCCCTCACACCGGTCAATGGACAGCCATAAACCAAGCGGCAGCAATTTTGAATTGCCGCCGCTTATTTCGTGTCATTCGCCTGGCATCCAATCCGGTATTTCGATGGTGTCGGCTTCGATTACCGGGCATCGGATAATCTCCACGGTTTCTGTTTCGTAGACGTTGCATCCCATGAAAAGCGAGGCTATAAGTATGCCCCAGATCAAGGCAAGGGTGCAATACAGGATCGCGTATCTGATTTGCTGTTTTTTCATTATGCTTCAATTTAGATGATAATTATTAAATCATTGCAAGTCGCTGCGTCGCCGTTTTGCAATATTCCTCGGAGAGTTCTATACCCAAATAGGTTCTGCCGAGTTGCCGTGCCACGAAGGTCGTCGTTCCTGCACCGTTGAACGGATCGAGGACGATGTCTCCCCGGTAGGAGAAGAGCTTCAGGAGCCGCTCGACCAGCTCCTCGGGAAACATCGCAGGATGCCCGAAGCGTTTCATCCGGTGCTCGGGCGGAATCTTCCAATGTGCCGAGGTCCAGCTTTTGAACTCTTCGGCCGATATATCCGCCTCTGTCCGCTTGCCGGGTTTTCGGAGCGTTCCCTTGCAGAACACCTCTACGAATTCCCATGTGTATTTCAGATAGGGACTCGACGGGCTCCGCCAGCTTCCCCATGTGCAATAGCGGCAGTTGTAATTGCGCTTGTCCCAGAGTATCTCGACCTTCCAGATCATCCCTTCCGAAAGCAGGTAATGCGAGAGGATGTGATGCGTCGGGAGCTGTCCGGAAAATAACGGCTGGATGTTGAGCGCCAAGCGTCCGCTCCATTTCAGCACGCGGATACATTCGTTCAGTACGGCTTTCAGCCCGGTGAAATATCGCTGCCATGACAGCGTATCGCAGCAGCGATCGTATTCCAGCCCGAAATTGTACGGCGGCGAGGTAACGATCATATCCACGCAGTTGTCGGGAATCAGCCGGAGCACATCGCAGCAGTCCCCGCAAACGATCGTATTGCGATAAGCCGCAGGCAGGTCTCCGTTGCTCTGCGAGAACAACGACTCCGGGCTATAAAAGTCGGACAGTCCCATCTCTACCTCTTCAAAAGTTCGGCAATCTCCGGATCGAGGTTTCCCCGATATTCCATGCGCTCGTCCAATCTGCAGGCTTCGAGGAAATGCTTCCGGCCCTCGGCCTTGCAGCCCAACCGGGAGCAGGCAATGGCCTTCAGATACTCCGTTATAGCATCCTTCGGCATTGTAGCGAGCAACTCCAATGCCCGCTCGTTGTGGTCCAGCGACAGATGTGCCACGACCGTGTTGCGGTCGTTGTAGTCGTTGAGAATATATAGCGCCCGTGCGTATTTGCGTTTCTGCAACAACTCCACCCCGCGGGCATAGGCCGTATCGAGTTCAGTAGTATGGATCGTATCCTTGACCATCCCTTTGCGGCGCAGGCTATAGCGGAAGTTCACAGCCCGCAGCTGCGGATAGATTGCCGAGCGGATGTAGGCATAGTCTTTCGGGAACCGCCTTCGAACGACTTGTTCCCTGCGGTCGGGATTCTTTTCTGATGCAATTAGCTCCAGAATCGCCTCGCGGTTTTCAATGCTTTTGTCCGTGCGGATGCGCTGCGTCAGCTCCGGCCAGTCCTCGGCGATCCATTTGACGGTCAGCAGCGTGTCGATCCGGCGGCCGTAGCGTTTTACAAGGTACTGTTTCAGAGCTTGCGCACGCCCCTGCGACAGGCGGTCGTTGAAAGCATAGCCGCCCTCCGGCGACGAAGCCGCCGTGAGCGTGATAGTATCGACCCAGAACTCCTCCTGCTCGACGATCTGCCGCATCAGGCCGGTAATCTTGTCCAACTGCTGCCGGTTGTCGCCCAGCGTATCTACAACCTGCGTGCGTCCTACATGGAACTGAATGTAGTTACGGTCGGAAACGGTCACATACTTGTCGATTACCTTGATGCGATACCGCGGCATGGTATCGACAAAAGAGAGCATCGAGGAGACAAGGTAGGTGAGCGTATCGGATGCCGGCATTCGGTAGGAGCTCTCGTCGATTCCTTCGACCCGTCCCTGCAGAGTGATCGCCATGCGCTTCGAGGTTTCGTCCGTCGGGATCTCTTCGGAATAGTAGTAGCTTATCATGCCGCGCCGTTCGACGACGGAATCCAGCCGGGTGTCCTCGGGGTAAGGGAACTTCACGAAACGGTTGAAGGCCGCCTCACGCCCTACGGTGTCGGGGCGGAAACGCTCGACATAAGTCGCGTACTGCCAGTAGTCGCGCTCCTGCAGCAGCGAGAAACGCCCGCCGCGGATTACGAGGTCTTCGAGTGCCATCCGCCCGTCGGGCTTATGCAGTACGGGGGTCACCACCACGCTGCGGCTGCGGCCCAACAGCTCTTTGGGAAGCGTCACGATAAAGTCGAGTTTCACACGCCCGTTGCGCTCCGGAACAGACCGCACTTTGGCCACGACCGTCACCTGTTCGATCCGGAGCGACATCACACGCTCGCCGTCCGTGAGGGTATCGACCGGCGCGAGAAAAAAGGTGTTGCTGTCGCGCTGCAACTTCACGATCTGCGGACGGGCGTCCGCCTGCCGCTCCTGCCGCTCGGCGCGGGTGAGCTGCGAGAGATGTGCCGTCGCCTGCCGGCGCTGTAAATTTCCTGTCACCGAGCAGCCGAACATCGTCCATAGACACAGCGTCACCGCGGCACATGTACTTATCTTATGCGGATTCATGGCTAAAAGAGATAAGAGAACGACACCTCCAACCGCGACGGCGCAAGGGTCCAGCGTCGGTAATGGTAGATATACTCGTCGTCCCAGTCTCCGACCGTAGGATCGCGGCGCGTGTCGCGGGTGCGGTACAATCCTATGCCGGCCTCAAGGATCACGAACCAGCGCTTCGAGAGCATCCATGCATAGCCGTAGCTGAAGCCTATGCCGTATGCCCGGCCGTCGTAACGGCGCGTGCGGCTGCCCAGATCGTAACCCACATAGGAGAGCTGTCCGCCGACGAAATGCCCCACGAAGGATTCGTAGAGCCAGTAGCGGCTGCCTATTTGCACGGCGTGGAAGTTCATCGAAATATCGGATGTCTTTATCGGATTCCAGTAGCCCGATGCTTCGACCGACCATTTATCCGCGACCGAGACTTCCCCTCCGAGGTGGAGCGTGCCGGTAAGAGCTGCGAGGGCATCGGCCCTCACGGCGAAGATCTGCGCCCCGGCGCTGCGGGGTACGCCCCACAGCGCCGCGAGCAGCAGCAGAAATAAGATGATTCGTTGCTTTTTCATTTTCACAAATAGTAAGTCGTTATTCCCGGACGCACCTTACGGGCAGCGCGGCATAACGGTAGTAAGACATCGAGTTGACCTCTTGATAAGTTCCGGTAATACTGATCGAAGCGCTCTCCAGCCCGAAGTAGTTCAGCGAAGAGCCGTTCCATGTATAGGGAGAGGCGGTATAGAGACAGGCGTTTTCGCCGTTACGTTCGTAGCGGGTGACATTCAGAAACCCTCCGAGCGGATATGTAGCCGTCTGCGTTCCGTTGCAGTAAACCGTCACGCAATAGGGCATCTCTGCCGCTGCGAAGCGCAGGTCCCTGAAATCTTCCAGATCCGGGACACGCCATCCCGGAGGACAGGGGTCGTAGATAGATTTATCCGTCGCCATGACAATCGTTTTTCCGGTCGTCCGGTTACCCCAAAGATTCGAATTGCGCGCATGGAGCCAGTCCGATACCGATGTCCACTCCTCCCAATCCTCGAAGAAGGCGCCGTCCATGTAGGTCGTCGGGTGTGCGACGGCCCATTCGACGGTCATAATGTCGTAGGGCGAAGCGACATCGCGGGGATAGCTTTCCGCATATTCGAACCCCGCGGCATAGACTGCATCCGCACGGATGGGTTCGTTCCACTGATTGGACCGGAACAGGGACGGATAGATCATCGGGTCCTTGCGTCCCCACTGGTAATAAAGACCGCGGGATTCGGGTTTCGTGTAGTCTGTCGTCAGAGCTCCGAGGTTGCGGTCCATGAAGACGGCCCCGGATTTGTAGGTCTGGGCCGATGCCGCGGGGGCGTAATCCACGGACCAGATATGCCACGACCAGACGCAGTTTCCCGAAGCATCGAACAGCCCGATGACGGCATTGCCGCGCTCCGTGCCGGTCGTGAAGACGATGCGCCCCGACTTGTATTCGGTATCCTTTATGACGGCGCCGCGCACGGTTCCCGTTTCCCAAAGCACCCGTGCTTCCGCACCCCGCAGAGGCTGCGGGCGGAGGTTCGTCGTCGTGCGGCCGTTGCCCATTACCGTAGCATCGAAAGAATACGCGGTGTTGAGCGACGTTGCGATGTAGCAGTTGGCCGTGCCGTTCGTATCGAGCGGAACGGCATTCGACACGAATCTCGGATAAAGCGCCGCCTCGTTCGATTCCGGAGTGTACGGATACGTTTCCGAGGTCGAAAGCCGTGTCTTGTAATCGGCCGCCGAATACCATCCGTCGAAGCGGTAGCCGGCATCGGGCAGGGCCGTCAGCGTGCAGCCCTTCTCGTGGCACAGAACGGTCCGGTCGTGTGTCAGGGAAGAGGTTTCGGCATCGTACAACGCTCCGGAAACCGTCACCGATCCTTTGCCGTTGGCAGCAGTCCCTACGATGACCCGAAGGCGGTTGGCGAAGCGGTGTCCGATGTCGAACGACTGCGCAAATCCCGCATCGTCCCCGACCGTGACGGTATAGACTACCTGTGAGTTCGCGGCCGTATAGACTTCCGGAGCGTAGTTCACGCCGAAGACATTGGGACCGGGCTGTTCCGTGAGCGTAAGGTCGCAGCCATTGCCTACGGGAGAGCCGTTCAGGAAGAACGCTCCGGCATCGCCCCTCGCAACGGTAATATGTCCCCGAAGCGTCAGGGGTGCAGGATTTCCGTCGATCTCCACGGCGAGCATCTGCGACGGATTGTAGGTGCAGTATCCGCCGACCGTGTTTTCCCCGTAGGTGTCATGCACGTCGACGGCATAGCTGCTGACGCGGGTATCCACCTCGCTGTCGCCCAGAATCGAGATGTCGAGCCGGTAATGTACGTTGGCCCGGACGTTGAAATCCGAGGTGTTGTTTTCACCTAAATAGATGTAGTAGGCCAGCATCTTCGCACCCCGGGTTGCACGGATCAGCAGGTACGAAGCGTTCTCGGGGGCGTTGTCGCGGTTCTTCTGCCGCTGGTCCGTGATGGAGGACACCTTGCCTTGCATGTTCGGCAACAGATAGCAGTCACCCGATGCCTGCCGCCCGGAGAGCTCCGCCTCGGGACACTCCGTGTAGTCGCCGGGGTTGTCCGAGGGTACCGCGGCAGCGTCGAACACCGATGCCGTGCGCGGCACGGAGCGAAGACGGAGCGACAGCAGTTCGATGTCCGCAGGCTTGACGGCAATGTTATAGGAAACCTTCGCCACGGCACGCTGCACCTCGACCGCTGGGAGCGTACCTCCGGCGGCCGGAATCGTCACGTCGCCTTCCCACGTCATCGGCAGTGCCTCGTATTCGTCGGCATGAACGATTGCGACATCCGACCATACCGGGTTATTGCCCAAGTCGCGTCCCAGATTGGCAACGATGCGCAGCATATAGTTTCCCGGCACGCACTCGAAGCGCAGCGTCGAAGAGGTCTGGTAACGGTGCAGGACGATCTCGCCGTTAGCGTTGTAAAGATAGAGGTTCACGTCGCGGATCGTCTCCTCGTCCGTGGTTCGGGTTACGGAGGTCATACTCTCGGGCCGGACCGCCAGCGAGACGGTTACGGCTTGCGGCCCAGGCTGCGGCACCGTATCCGCCTCGTCTCGCCCACATCCACAAAGCAGAAGCAGTGTAGCGGCTATAAACAGGTGTTTTTTCATAAGTCGGCTGTATTAATTAAAGGTTCGAAAGATGCTTATTCCCGGACACACCTTACGGGCAGCGCCATATCGCGCGAGATGCGTGCGAGCGGCTCGACGGCCGCCGGGTATATTTTCAGCGCCGTGGAATAGTGCTTGTAGTAGTTCACCCCGGTCTGATACTGCGCCGGGGCATTCGTCCAGACCAGCGCCGCCTTGTCGGGGTTATACTGCGTACCGTCCATCAGGTAGCCGCCGCGCGAATAGTTGGCGCACATCCCGGAGGTATTGATACGCATGGAATAGCAGGCATCGGAGAGGCCGCCCGTGTTCTTGCTTATCGCGGCTTCCGCGAAGGTCCGCCGATCCGGCACCCGCCACCCCGGAGGGCAAGGGTCGTAGATGGATTTCGAACCCGCATCCGCAAGTGCCGTCGCGGAGCTGGCATTGCCCCAGAGGTTGGGGTTTTGCGACGCAAGCCAGTCCGAGGTATCCTCGTAGCGGTCGTCGTTCATCGCTACGCCGCACATGAACGTCCACGGATGGGCGATCGAGTACGCCAGCGTCATCTCTCCGTAGCCCATCATCGGGTCGGTGATGTCGTAGGGATGGTCTTCGTGATATGTCACCCGGGTATAGGATGCTCCGAACGGCTCTTTGCGGCCCCATTGGTAATAGAGTCCAGGATCGGTTATGCTTGCAGCTCCGAGGTTGCGGTCCATGAATACGGCACCTCCGGTATAGGTCTGCGCCGAAGCCGCCGGATCATACGCCGTCACCCAGATATGCCACGACCAGATGCAGTTGTCATTGCTGTCGAACAATCCGATCAAGGCATTGCCCGCCTCTGTTCCGGTTCTGAAGCGGATCTGCCCGTCCCGGTACTCCGCCGCGGCGATGACTGCACCCCGGACACTCCCGGCATAGGCGCTGCTTTCCCACAGCACCTCGGCACGCGAGCCGTAGAGCGTGCGCGGCGTGATGCCCGTCGTCATGCGGCCGTTGCCCATCGTCCGGGCGTTGAAGCTGTACGCCGCGCCGGCCTTCGGGGCGATATAGCAGTTGGCCGTACCCGCAGCCGAGAGGTTCTGCACCCGCAGGTAGTGCGGGACGATGTTACGGTCTTCGGTCGCCGTGAACGTATAGGAGGTTTGTGCCGTGAGCCGTGTGGCTGTCTCGCGGTTCCAGCCGTCATAGAAACCCTCGAAGAAAAGATCGTCACCGACCGAAATCGTGCAGCGGCTGCCGTAGGGCACGACGAAGGTCTCGATATCCTCGATGCCGTAACCTCGGTCGGATGCGAAGCAGACCTCCTCTACGCTGCTCGTACCGATATAAACCTCGCTGGGATCACGCTCGAACTTGGCGTAGACGCTGGCGCTGAACCAAGTCGGGACATAAGTATAGGATTGTCTTTCGGAGAGCAGCCTTGTAAACTTATAGTCTGCATACCACCCGGCAAAGCGATACCCCGCGGCCGGCGCAGCCGTCAGGGTGCAACCTTTTTCGGAGCACATGACCCGAAGATTCTGTGTCGAGCCGATCTGCTCCGAGGCCAGAGCCCCAGTGGCCGTTACGCTGCCCTGCCCGTTCTCGACCGTGCCGTATTTCACATAGGCTTTCACCTCGTTGGCGTAGCGGTGGGAAAAGTCGTAGCTCTGCCCGTAGCCGTATTCGTCCCATATGGTCACGGTATAACATAGCAGGTCGTTGTCCTGCATTACGATCTCCGGGAAATAGGACATCTCGTAAGAACTCTCGCCTTGGAGTTTCCAGACCTCGAAATCGAAATAGCTGCCCGAACCGATGCGGTGAAACTCCACGCACGCGGTATCGCCCCCGGTAATCTCCACCTCTCCCGACAGCGCGATCCCGTCTTTGTTTCCCTCGACAGCGATGTAAAGCGACCGCTGCGGGTCTACGGGGCAGTAACCGCCGCAGGCGTCCTCCTCCAGATCGTCCCACACCGAGAGCGTATAGCCGTGAACGCGCGTATCGACTTCGTTATCGCCCAGAATGGTGATGTCGAGCGTATGCGAGGTGTTGCCGCGCACGTCGAAGTTCGACGTGTTGTTTTCTCCCAGATATACCGTATAGTCCAACACCTTACTGCCCCGCACGGCACGCAGGAGCAGGTAGGTGGCATGCTCCGGAGCGTTGTCGCGGTTCTTGTCTTGTTGTGAGACGATGGACGCCACTTCGCCCTGCAGGTTCTCGGGAAGATACGCCGTACCCGAATAGCGGGCAGCCGCAGAGAGGGGAATATCGGCATAATAGCCCGTGCGGTAGTCGGCGGCTGCGGCCGGGGGCGTACCATTTCCGAAGAGAGGACTGCGGCGCGGGAGGTTGCAGAAGCACACCGACACCAAACGGATGTCCGGCACCTCTTTACCGACAGCAACGGTGTAACCGATTCTGGCTGCACGGCGCCGGACCTCGATGGCTGGAAGCGTGACGGTGCCGTTCCCCGCGGTGATCCGCACCTGCTGCCGACCCGCCATCGGAAGGTCCGCGGGACGTTCTTTGTAGGGTACGGCATAAGCCGCGAGCTGCAACGGGGTAAGTGCCCCCATATCGGCGTGGATGTTGGCAACGACATAGAGTGTATAGTCCCCCGGAAGGCACTTGAAGCGCAGGATCGAGTTCTGTCCGTAGGAGTGGAGGCAGGGTGTGTCGTCCGCGCCGAAGAGGTAGAAATTCACGTCGCGGATCGTCGTCTCGTCCGTTGCACGGGTGATTGTCCGCACGGCTTCGGGATGTACCTGCAATTCCACCGTGACCGTCGTCGGCGGAGCCGACGGCTGCTGCGTATCCTCACGCTGGCAGGCGCAGAGGCTCGCGGCGGCAAGCAGCGGAAGTAAAATCGAATGTTTCATTGTCGAATGGAATTGGGATGACAGGAAAAAGCCGCTCCCGTCCTGCGGGCGAGAGCAGCTCGATAATGACGGGGCTATGCCCCCAGTTCTACGGTCTGCGTGACAGGAGTTTCCCAGTCGGCGACGGTAACCGACACAACGCAGTCCTGACCCACGAGGCCCGTGATATTGGCCGCAATACGGTAGTAGCCATTGCGCTGGATATCGCCTGCGGCTTTGCCTGTCAACTCCACGGAGTAGGTCACTTCCGAACGGTCGTCCGTCGTTGTGTCGCTGCCGTCCATGTCGTAGGTGGCATCGATCTCCAACGACACACGGTTCCCGGCGGCCAAAGCTGCATTTTCGAAGATGTAGAACAGCGCATTGTATTTCCCCGAAGCGGATGCCGGGGTCTGGGTGTGGGTGTAGCTCATGGCGCCGGGCGTCGGCGTGCCGGCGATGACCGTCGACTGCGAGGCGGCCTTGGAGAGTTTCACGGAGTTGATCGTCAGCGACCCGCCGTATTTCTCCGAGAAGGCAGGGTCGATAGTCGTCTGCAGGGCGACTTTGGCTACGGTGCGTTTAAGTGTGATGCCGACATTGGTCGTGGAGTTCACGGCTCCAACGGCCTGCGTCGTCTGACCAGACATCACGAAGCCGCCCGAACGTTTGGCCGCAGTGGTGACTTCAGAGAAGGTGCCGTTATAGTCGCCCGCGGATTTCTCCAGCAGCGAAGTTAGGGCCGATTGGGTCTTGGCCGACGTGGCGTCGTAGTTGGCTACGGCGTAGAACGAGCACGAGGTGCCCGCCACGGATTTGGGCAGGGCGAAGGTCGCCGACTTGGCACCGAGTTCCGCGGGGGTGAAGTCGCGGCGGATTATCAGACCGCCGCCGTTGTCGAAGGCGAAGACCGAGAGCGACGAAAGCGCGGATTCCCACGCCTCGGCCTTAGCCGTCGTGTCGAAGAACGCGCGGGTGCCGGCATCGTCAGCTCCAGTGAGCGTGATGGCGATCCGGGCTCCGTTTGCAGCTTCGGGAATGGCGGGATCGGTTGTTTCGTCGGCTTTGTCGCACGAGGCGAACAGGGCGGCAGCCATGGCGGCCGCAGCAAAAAGAATCTTTTTCATGATGTGATTAGGAAATTAAATGAATGAACTATTTACGCTTGTTGCGTTTTCGGTATTGCGGTTGTCGGGAATACGGGACGGGCGGATGCTCCTTGCGTGCCGGACTGCGGTAACCGGGGACGCCGTTCTCGTCGATCCATCGGCGAATGTCGGTGCGGAGCTCCTCTTTGAGCTGCCGGAACTCCGGCCGCTCGGTGAAGTCGTCTTTCAGGTCGTATGCCCGGAAGATCGGGGCGCAGATGCGGGTGAGCTTCAACGCGACCTCCTCCCGCTGGTTCTCGGGGATGGCCGGAAAGTCCGTCGCAAGGATCAGGTGGACGGTATCGTACTTCGAGAAGAGCAGGCCCCGGAACAGCACCTTGTCAGCGATCCGGACTGCCGAATCGTTAGCGGCTCCTAACTCAACGCTTTGTGCATAGCTTTCGAAAGCCAGGCGGCTGCGCCGTTCGATCATCGCCCGGTGGAACTGACGCGGGGGATGGCGCACTTCGAGGAAATGCCGCAGGCGCTCCCGGAACCATTTTTCATCGGGGGTTTCCATCGTACGGGCGGATTAGCGTTTGCGACCGCGGCCCTGACCCTGATCCGGAGTCTGTTCCTGCGCTGTCTCGGCTTTCTGCTCCTGCTTCGACTCCTGCTTTTCCTGCTGCTCCTGACGGCGCTGCTGCGAGAAATCGTAGACCACGCCGTTCGAGCGGGGGTCAATACGCAGGATACAGTTCAGCGCCCTGCCGTTCTTGCCCTGAATGGGATGCTCCTTCTCCTTCGAGCAGTCCAGACCTTCGGGGCTCAACAGGGCCGTGCGCTGACGGTCGTCGAGCTGCTTGTCGAGCTGCGGAGAGATATAAGGACGGCTGAATTGGTAGTCGGTCATCTTGTATTCGTTCGAAAGGACATCGAAGCCCACCTTGCCTGAATAGGTGATGTCGCTGCCGCGCATGGCGCAGCCTTCGACGAAGACACGGCCACCCAAGGCCAGTTCGTTCTGCTGCGTATCGTCCAGACGCACGCCGTTGAAGTAGCGCAGTTCGGGGACATCGCGTTTCGGGATGGTGACAAGGCGGTTCGTCGCAGGATTCAGCGTGGCGAAGCACCACTCCTTCTCTCCCGTATGCGGGTTGGGAAGCTCGTACAGCCGGTCGGGAGTCTTCCCGGCCAACAGCTGCTCCTTCTCGCTCGTGGAGAACATCATCCGGTACTCTTCGCGTTCGAACTCCGGGCGCGGAAGGGCGCTCGTCAGACCGACCTGCACATCGCCGTTCATATCCCGATACGGCTGCAGGGCGAACTGACCCGCGACGGGCATATTGCCGATCTTGAGGGTCACGTCATGCAGTTCCGTGCACGGAAGGCCGTGCTTCATCGCATCCAGTTCTTTGGGAGTAACGATGATGCCCATCTCTTTCAGCTCCTGCAACTTCAGATCCGGAGTGTCGAACCTGACCTTTTCGAGCTGGTATGAGGTGACACGATGGTCATAGAGGGCTTTGAGGCCCTCGGGGTCTTTGGGGTTGTCGGCAAGGCGCAGCAGCGACTGTGTGACTTCGCTGGCCTTGTCGGCGGCGACTTTCAGAAAATGAAACGGCTTGGCGTTCTCCTGCGACATAAAACCCTTGATGAAGGCCGCGACAGCTGAACTGTTGCGAAGTTCGTAGAACGCAGGCTTGTTGGCCGTGAGCGGCTGTGTCGTCGTGACCTTGTATTGGTTGCCTTGCTGCTTGAACTCGGAAACGGCCTCCACGGCGCCGTTCTTCTCGTTGTAGAGCAAAAGCGTCTCCTTGTAGTTGGGATCGGCCTGCTCGGGAGCTTGGTTCACAATCTGATTCTGATTTTCTTCGGACATAAAGCAAATGTTTTTAGTGAAACAAAAGGTTCATGCCGCGAAGATAGAGGCGTACTATCCGGAACGGTGCTGATGTCCGCCCCTGTCCGCTCCAGTCCGCACCGAGGCAAAAATTACGGTATGTCCCGTCCTGCAAAAGGTTTACAGAAACAGTAAATAGCATTGTAAAGATGATTCCGAGGGGGAATGCCAAACATATCCCTGAAATGAAGAAAGGTGCACACCATATATGGTGTACACCTTTCAGGGCCTTTGCTGGCTTGAAATAAAGCGTCTCTACTGCTGGAAGGTCATCGACTCTTTGCGGAACTCCTTCATCAACTTCTCAACTTCCAGCGAGGCTTTGCGTGCCCGCGTGCCGGCAGCCTTGTTGCCCTTCTCGGCCTGAAGTGCGGCTTCAGCGGAGAAGGCATCGTAAGCCTGCTGGATTTTTTCAATTAACTCTTTCATAATTCTGCTATTAAAAAATTCGGTTGGCAAAGATAACCTTTTTAGGAAAAATAAAATTGGAATAACTATTTTTTCTTGGGTAAAAGTTGCACGAGATTTGGGTCGGCCTCGATGCGTCGTATCTCCTTGTCGATTATCTCCGCAATCTCGCTCTTGACTCGATAGTAGTTCTCCCGGACGATCTCCTCCATGTGGTCTATACCGTCCTCGCCGATGAATGACGAGATATCCGGGATGGGAACATAGGCCACGGTTTCGGCCTTGACCTTTTCGTTGTCGATGACGATCTCGGCATGGAAAATCTTTTGAGGAATAGGTTCATCGAAATTGTCGGCCACAGCCCCGACGAACATGCCCTGCGTGAGGTTGGAGATCTTCGAGGCCGGAATCAGCGTTTCCAGCTGCGTATTGGTCGAAGTCGTAATGTTCTCGTTAGAGACCGAATGCGACTCGCGCATCTGCACGATCTTGCCGAAGCGCTCCGACAAGGTGCGGGCCGTGTCGCCCACGACCTGCCCGGAGAAGATATTGCCGACTGTATTGATGATGACCTTCGCCTCCTTCTCCCCGTAGTCGCGCTCCAGTTGCGAGAAATCCTGAATGCCCAGGCAGACGGAAACCTTGTTCGAACGGGCCGTAGCGATCAGGTTATCCAGTCCCCGGATGTAGATCGTCGGAAGCTCGTCGATGATGAGCGACGATTTCAATTTCCCCTTTTTATTGATAAGCCGGATAAGACGTGAATTGTAGAGTCCCAACGCCGCCCCGTAGATGCTCTGCCGGTCGGGATTGTTGCCCATGCAGAGGATTTTAGGTTCTTCGGGGTTGTTGATATCCAGCGTGAAGTCGTTACCCGTAAGCACCCAGTAGAGCTGCGGGGAGATCATCCGCGAAAGCGGAATCTTCACCGATGCCACCTGCCCCTGCAACTGGTCCTGCGCATTGCTTTTCCACGCATCCATAAAGGGTGAAAGGTAGTTTTCCAATTCCGGATAGGACGAGAGGATCGGGAAAATCTTCTCAAGGGGCTGGCACAGGAGCTCGATGGCGTGCGGGAAGGTACAATAACGGCCCCGGTCGTAGATTTTCAGGTACCAGATAATTGCCGCGAGCAGGATGACGGCCGAATCGGTGAAGAAGTCGCCCTGCTTATCGACCCACGTCTTATTGAGGTTCAGAAGCGTGACGTAGGCGCTTTCATAGGCGTCCGAGATGTCGTCCATGAAGCGTGCGTCGATGGGATTGCAGCGGTTCGACTTACGGGGATTGTCGAAGTTGATGACGCAGAACTTCGGTTTGACGGTGTATCTATCCAGATGATGCAACAGATGGTTGTAGGCGATGCACGTCAAGTCGTCGAACTTGTAGTCGTAGACGAGCATCGAAAAACCCTTTTCGATATGCTGTTTGATATAGTTGTTCAGCACGGCATAGCTCTTGCCCGAGCCGGGAGTTCCCAAAATCAGCGTCGCACGGAACGGATTGATGACATTGATCCATCCCTGCCGCCATTGGGATTTATAACGGTAACGTGTGGGAAGGTTCACCGAATAATCATTGCCGAGGCGACGCTCTTCCTGAAGGAAACTTTCGTTATTGTCGTTGAAAGGATCGTCGGCAAAGGGTTGTTTCATCAGCCGCCGCAGCCAGACCCCGGCGGCCAGCAGGCAGAGATACCCCACAGCAAGGGTCGCAATATAGCTCCATGCCCGGAAGTCGGTTCCGGCGGGCAGCTCCAGCAGCGGGCCGTTCAGGAAGAACAGCGGGATGCCGAGGCTGACGGCTCCGGCGATATGCCGCCTGCCGACCTTGCCGTTGCGGATGCTCTTGGTTCCATAGCAGCCGACGGCGAGGAACAGAAAGGCGCAGAGCTTGGTCGTTACGGGATGGGAGAACAACCCCGTCGTCCGCTGGATATTGAGCAGGACACGATCAACAAAAGCCCATGTCAGCCCGCACTCGGACAGCCATCCGTAGCAGAACCAGTAAATATGGAGGATAAGGAAAAACACGCCCAGCCCACGGGCGAACTGCACGATACTTTCAAGGGCCCGCAAATCATCTTCTTGTTGCATGGCAGAGGGATTTTAAGCGGTGAAAATACACCAGTCCGCCACGATTCTGGATTCGATGTCCGCCCCCGGCCGCTCCAGTCCGCACCGAAGCAGTTTCGGCGGCGTCAGTGCTGACTGTATTCCACGAGGCTGTTGCGCAGGAAATCCAGAAACCGGGTCAGCCGCAGCTTGCGGTTGACGACGGCATGGCGGCACTGCTCCGGATTGTTGATACGGACATTGAAAGTTCTGGAGAGCACATCGACGAGTGTCGTCAGATCGACCCGTGTGCCGTCGATGCGGCGTATAGCTCCGGAGAGATGTAAAGCCGTTGCAAGCTCCATAATATCCGTAGGCGTGAATTGCCCGGAGAGGAACAGCGGCGATCTGGGCACTTCGACCGACACCTGGTCGGCGATGGACGGATAGCGCAGCCGGGTGAAAATCAAACGGATTTCGAAATTCGTCAGCAGAAGCGCCGATTCGAGCAGCGATGCCTGCGGAGACTCCTTCCCTACAATCCGCTCTTGCAACCGCATCAGGCGGGATTGGAGGCGGGCAAGTTCGTGCAGCAGGTCGCGAGGCGATTTACTGGATTGAACAGCAAGACCGTGCAGCAGGTCGATGAACTCCTCATAAGCCGCATGAAAGGCTGTGCACTCCGCATCCGACAATCGGCGGTTAAGCAGTGTGTCAAGCGTGACGATAAATTGATTTTTGTCCAAGTTTTCCATAATCCGGTTCATAAAGAATTTAGGTGGTTTGCTTTGCAAAAATGGGAATTCCCGCGATGCCGAATTGTACATCCGGATATCCGCCCGGATATAAAAAGTCGGAAAAAATCACTCGTCTTCCTTATTTAAGCTATAAAGTAATGCCTCGGTAAATTTCGTGCGATCCTTCTTACGTTCCAAAACACGGCGCTTGACGTCGGTCGGATCGCCGAGTTTAACATGCAATGTATCCTCGAAGACCCGAACGACCAGATTGAACGGAGCATCCGTACCGTCGGCCAGCAGCAAAGGCTTCGGGGTCATCCGATCGAGCCCGCAAAGAATTTCCGAAACGCTGATTGCTGAATGCTCCTTCGACCAATAGAGCGGCGACTGAGGGGCGGACTCGGAGATGAAATACTGCGGATGTTCGAGGCGGTAATACAACAAATCAGTTTCCGTCCGGATGAACTCAATAGCTTGATTTATAAACCGGGATAGATAATGCGGCGGCGGAGTGTCCCGTTCGGAAACCCGGCGAAGAAGAGAGCGGAATTGAACCTGCGTGTAGTTCAAGGCTCTTAATACCGATAGAGCATCCGTATCGTCGCAGATGATCGTGACCTGTTGTGCGAAATCGAGAAAGTAGTTCCGTAATCTGTTTTCCGAAACGGCCTTCCGAGTCAGCGATTTTAACAAAGCCCGATATAAGGATGTGCATAACAATCTATCCATCTGTATTTGTATTTTTGACGGCCGGATGGCTCGACCATTGCATAAGGAATTATCTACGGCAAACAAAATGACCTGTTTCCATCTTATTTGTGTGATTGAGTGATGTTTATTGGAAAAAACATACCGGAATTTCTTCGGAATCTATTTTTTATTTATATCTTTGTACTGCTATCCGTTGAAAGACGGGCAGCATTTGCTGCGAAGTGAACGTGAGAATTTACTGTAAGCGGCAGATTCACAGTCCCGCGCCCGCAGGGGCGAGGTGTTTTCAAGAGCAACGACCTTAACGGGCGTGGGCTTTGTGTTATTGCTTACGGGTTTCTCACGACCTACTTCGCGTAATGCATCGCCCCGCCCGTTATTTTTTCGGATAGCAATCAGGCAACGGGGGTAACTTTCAGGTCAAATTCGGACAAAGAGTTACATTTATTTCGCTGAAGGTTACCCTCTATTTTATTTAAGTTGTTCTTTGAGGTCATATAGGAGGTATAATTTACTTCTTATATTGTTGGGTTAACGTGTTTTTGTATATTCTGAAAATTTGTTAACTTTGCAATACTTCCGAAAGGAAGTAACATAAATCTGCCCTGCTAAGAAACGCGAAACTGGTAATTTTGGGAAAAAGCAGGTAGGCAGGAGCGGAGCTTCGTGCTGTGGAAGGCACAAGTTCTGCTTGTCTGCTTTAGGTATACCAGTACCTGCGTTTCACAAGTTTAGAATGAGTGTCTTTCACTATTTTTTATGTACATAAGCTGATTTACATAAAAAATATGTAAGAGGTTAAATATTTGAGTAATTTTGCACGCATAAAAAGTTAAATCGGCAGAACAGCAACAGTTATATTAAGTCCGTCGCAGGCATTTGCTACATATACAGGTTACTTACCTGCCGATTTTAATAACCCGCATACACCGAATGTATGCGGGTTATTTGTTTGACGTACTTATTCCGGTTGCCAAGCAGAAAGCGAATAAACGGGGAAATGGTTCATTTTAATTAGTATAAAAATTACGTTTAATTAGCATTCATATAGACACAATAAACCCGCACACCGAGTAACAGAATGGTGTGCGGGTCGCAAATGCCGTCGCAGACATTTGCTACATATACAGGATACGCACCGTTCTGAACTTATTGAACATCAGCATAAGTAATCATCGTTCCGGCACCAGCAGTCCAATCTTTCGTGTAGGCGGAGCCGCTGCGGGTAACCGTACCGTTGAATGCTCCTTCGCCAATCTTCTGAAGAGCAGGCAGCGGGTCACGTTCGGTATGAACGCGCATGTCATAGCCTGCAATAGCGCCCATACCGGCATTCTTAGACTGGGCCGAACGGTTCTTGATCTGATTGAGCTGCAGCGTTGTGAACGTATTATTCATATTAGGCATCTGTGCCGACCATTTGGCATTCGTCCACGGAGATGAAGGTGTATAGTAAAGATTAGGACCGAATCCCACCGTCCATGCAAAATCCATATCGCCAACCGCAGCCGAGGAGAGATTGGTAGCATCGTTGTAGTAATATGCCGTAATCAGTTTATGATCGTTCGGGAAGCGAGCATCGAGTTTTTCACGAAGTTTCGCAATGAGACCGTTGAACGAACCGGACACCGAAGAGGGGAAATTGGGATTTTCACCGTATTTCGACCATTCGTCGTCGAAATCGATTCCGTCGAGTTGGTACTCTTCGACAGCCCAGGCGAGAATTTCGGCGAACTTATCCTGATTGGCCTCGGTCAGGTTGGCTACACCCACTCCCTGGTGATCTCCGAGAATCGTCATCAGCACCTTGCCGCCGTCCTGACGGATCGGCTGCACATACTTGTAGTGACCGGTCGTCGTGGACCCTGCATCGGGAACGAGAATTTTCGTCACATTGTCGTTGAGCCACAAAGCCGGTTCGGAGCCGTTTGCGCGGATGTTGGCGGCGAAGATGGTCGTGATGTCGATAAACGGCTCATTGTTCATACGATAGAGCATCGTATTCAGCGGGTTGGTGTCGTTGACCTCGATATACATCATAACTTTCGGGGTCTTGTCACCGTAAGCCCGTGTTTCAGCACCCGTAGCTGCTGCATCCACTTCAGGCTCCATAGCGTCCTGTGCGCAAGACGATATCAGAGCAGTCGCCATGAAAAGCGAACACAAAAGAATAAGATTCTTTTTCATAATCGTTTAAGTTTTAAGGTAAATAAATTGAGTTTGATTAGAGGTGCTTCCCCTGTATATGTTTTTCGTTACCAATCTTTTGCAAAAGTATTATATCCTAATTTATGATAGATGGGGATACGCTGCATCACATTGTAGCTATAAGATGCCTCGAAATTCTCATCATAAGCAAGGTACGCCAAGAAATTCTGAATCATCGAGATACACCCCTCTTCTGCGAAATTCACCTGCGGCAATACAAGGTCGTTGAAAACAAGGATATTACTGGTCTTTTCGATATTCCACATAATAGCATTCATCGACCACATATCCATATTCATATCCATGAACAAGTCGCTTTTTTCGCTATAAAACGGCACATTGACATTTCCGTATCGGGACTCGTCGAGTCCGTCGAACGGCTTGCGGGAGTATCTTTGTTCGTAGGAGGTGAACTGGTTATACGGATTGACGAATGCAATCGGTTCGGTTTCGGAAACATAGCCGTGCCATGCATAGTCGATGTAGTCGCCCACGGCGATTCCGCCCGTTAGGGCCGTATCATGGAACGATGCCGTGGGCTCGTCATAATCGACCACTGTCAGCAGCTTGTCGGGCATCGCTTCATGCAGGGCCTTGATCAGTTTGGGGTACGAGGCGGTATTCACCACAGGCATTCCCTCCTTGCCATAGCCCGAACCGCGATCCCAGAGGTTGACGCCATCGAGCCGGTAAGTCGTAATGAAGACTGCGACTTGGCCCACGAAATCGGCAATCTGCGCATCGGTCATGTTGCAGAACCCGATGCCGCTGCCACCGCCTTCGATGCAGACGCACACCTTGCGGCCTTTGTCCTGCATCTGTCGGATGTATTTGTCGGCATGCTCTACCGTATAACGCAAATCGGAAGTCGGAGCGAAGAGGGCGCGTTTCGAATCGGGAACATAGCCCACCTGAGCGATTCGCAAATTGACGATATTCCCCAAAGAGGCCGTATAAACCGATTCGAAAGTAGTCATATCCTGTTTTTCCCAAGCCACGTAGTCGGCATAATGCGCCTGTATCTCGCTGGTGTTGAGATAGAATACGGTTGTCCACTCGGTATCCAGTTCTATATTAGAACTCTCATTGCCAGACTGATAGATGTTCTCATCGAATTCCCGAACAGTGACGCCATAATAAAGCACCTGCTGCTCGTTCCCGTTTTCGGTGGCATCGACGACGACCGGCATCAGATAGATGCCCGGAGTCAAGTTTTTGGAGTCGATTGTCAAAGTGAGTTTATCCGAAACCCGCGCTCCTGCCGGAATCGTGATTTTACCATCGTCGGCCAATTTTATATTGGCAATAGGCAGCGGTTGCAGATCGGTCTTGTTGCTGGCATTGTAATCTGCCACCAGCGACGGATCGGGTGTCGCTGTCAGCGTCACGGCCTGCGATGCCGCCTGGTTGAGCCGATAATAGATTTTATCGGAAACAACATCATCATTACCTTCAGTAAGATGAACGGGTATCCGGTCTCGCAGCGATTTCGAACTGCGCAGCGTGCCGGAAACCGTTTCCAGTGTCTCCTGGTCGGGTTTTTGCCCGGTCTTATAGACAATTTCATTATCCGTGCAGGCCGTAACGCATACCAACATTGCGGTTGCCCACAATCCGCCCCGGAGTAATTGGCTTATTTTATTGATCCTATTCATAATCGACATTTTAGATTACTCTTTGTTGATTTGGGGAACTTCAATGCCGCTGGGCCAGTCGAGGTCGAATTCAGCCACGGCATCGTTGCCGTTGCCCGTCCAGTCGCGGATGACGTTGCCTTGGCCCTCGTCGAATTTCCAGTAGCCGATCAGACCGGGAGTTTTGGGATCGACATCATACATATTGTCCCAAATTTCCTGTTCGCTGCGGGCCACCGACCAGACACGCACTTCAGTAATATCGCCGTTGAGCTGGCGCGAATCGTCATAGGACTTACCGAGGAAAAACTGCCGGAAATTACCCCAATCTTTGTAGTCCTTATATTTCACGGGGTCTTGCAGATAGAGATCGTAGAAAGCGCGTCCCGCAAGGTTGAACGGTGTGCCGGCGGGGTTGCCCAAATCTGTACCTTTACTCTGTAGCTTGCCGTTGACGTAGATGCAGACCTCGCGCGTAGCGTAGCTGTAGGTTGCGGCGATGTGGTACCACTCCCCGGGATTGAGCAGTTTCGCTTCATCTTTCTTGGGGAACTTCCCGAAGCCCGGAGTCTGGGCCGAATCGCCCGAACCGTCGAACTGAATCTGCTGGCGTGGGAATGAAGCGTCACCGATGCGCAGCAACAGGTAGTTTTCGACACCCATGATCGTCGAAATCTCGGAATGCTTCGAAAAGTCGTCCACACGGATAATCGCCTCATAGGTCACGGCTGTCAGGTTATTGAACAGCATACTGCCCTCCGAAGCCTTGTCGAGCGTCGGAAAATTGATCCAGTTGTCGCGTAGCGAGGCCGCCGATGTGATGGCCGAAGAGCGTTTGACCAGATAATAGGCTGTTGCGGAACTATGTAACTTCGCAACTCCTCCGTTGACATCGGCAATCGTTACGGGTAGCAGATAGGTCTGGTCGATGGGAAGTTCTTCGGCCTCGCCCGAGCCATCGAGATTTTTCAGTTTCAGGGTCACGACATCCGAAATGGTTTTCCCTGCCGGAATCGTGAGCTTCGAGTCCGAAAGTTCGTAATATTTCGCATCGAGCATCGTCCACGACGTATTGTGTCGGGCATTGTAGACTTCGATGAGTGACGGATCGACTTCAACACCAATATTGACCGCCTGCGACGCGGGATAGCTCAGCACGACGGAAAAAGTCTTCGGCAGATCGGACAACGTTTTCTTGAATGTAGTAACCTGCGTGTCGCTGTTCTCCGAAACATTAAGGTAAACCACATTGTCGAAAGGCGATTTATTATCGTATTCGTCATTCTTGCAGCCCGTGAAAGCTACAGCCAGTAAGGCTGCTGCTAAAAGATATGGATTATTCTTTTTCATAGCTTTCGGTTATTTGGAAGGGTTCAAGGTCTGTATTGCAGTACGGGTAAGCGGATAAATGAAGTCGGCGCCGAAATAGTCTACATTGACATTATAGACGCAAAGACCGGCCAGCGGCTGCCCTCCGATTTCGGGAATGCGCATTGTCAATGCCGAGACTGCATCCGAAGTGCCCTTGTCCTCGTCCGTAAATTCGTATTCGGTCATCGCCCCGAGTAACAGTTTATCGGACGGAACATTTCCGGTATTCAGAGCGCGAAGTACTTGCAACTTCAAGTCGGTAGCGTTGTCCGTTTCTTTCGTGTCGAGTACGAAATAGTCGACCTTGTCCCGATCTGCTGCTGCGAGGAACTGAGGATCGCCTTCGAAAAGCAGCAACAACTCCTTACCCGGACCGGCTACAGCGGCGAACTTCTCCATGAAGAGCGCTGCCACAGCCTTTTGTGCCGCCTGTTCGGTATCAGACCCGAAAACGGGAATCCCTGAAAAAGAGAGTCCGTCGAGATTCAGTTCACGAGTGCGAGCGACGACCTTATCCAAATAAGCGCCCAAAGCGGTCATGTCAGCAAATTCGGTACTGCGCGAAGCGTAATCGACAAAATAAACGGCACGTATCCCTTTTTCCTTGAGTACGGCGAGATCCTCCCTGTCGAACTCCGAAAAATTGTCGGCATTGATCAGCGACACTACGTCCAGCGAATCGGGGAGGCTGCGCAGGCAGTCCTTTTCGCTCGTGGCAACGGGAGCGCCGTTGGCAAAACTGGCGAAAACAAGTGTATGTTCGCTCTGCTTATACTCCCGCAGCGCGGCTGTGTATTGAGCCCATAATTCGGGATCCTGCTCATTGGGACGCTGTGTTTTCTGAGTTACGCTTTCCATCTCCGTCCAATCGTTGCACGAAACTGAAAAAAGTCCCATAAGAAGCACCGTTCCCCAAAATGATAATCTATTTGTTCTTTTCATAACGGCTTATTCTAAAGGTTTCACATCCCACCACACGCGCGTTCCGGCATTGTCCCGACCGTTAAGCATCGAAATGGCCTCTTGTAGATGGACGGGATTTTCAGTATATTCCTCCGAAGGATAGGGAATGCGGCGGGCTCCGTATTTGACATTCACTGTGCCGGCACTCTTGTTTTCCACAGCAGGCAGCAGTCTGGGATAGCCCGTGCGGCGATACTCCGACCAAGCCTCGATGCCCAGTGGGAAAATAGCAATCCACTTCTGGGTAATGATGCGTTCCAGGTTGTGCTCCCTGACGGCATCCGTATCTCCTGCTTCCCAAGCGATCGTGATCGTACTAGCCGGAGCCTGCATACTGTAGTTACCCATCGGATCAGTGTATTTCTGCGGTGTGCTGACAGCATCCGTCAAATAGGTATCGGCGCCGGTCGCACCCCGCTCCTCGAACGAAAGCCTGATGGCTTTTTCATAGAGGTCTTTGGCGTCGCCCTGCATCGCCCAACCGCGCAGAGCACCTTCGGCGCGCAGGAACGTTACCTCCGCGGCATTCATCCACAGATAAGGCGATTTGCTATCTACGATCTGATTGGAGTAAGTAGAAACCATCGCCGACTTGTTCGTCGGGTCGGTGCCGATACGCATGCCGTAATAATCGGTTTTCTTATTCCAAGTCCCTTGAGTGAACATCACGGCACGGCGCGGGTCTTTATAGCCATTCATATAGCTGATGATATCGGCGCCGACGCGATGGTCGCCCCAATCGTTGTAGATTAGCGCCACACGGTTTTCGGGAGCATGCATATAGGCATTGTCCGCATTGTCAAGGATTACGCCATCGGTGACGGCCTCCTCGGCCTTTGCCCGTGCGATGTCGGGTTTTATATACGACAGTCTCATGGCTATGCGCAACTTGAGCGAGTTGGCGTATTTAATCCACTTCTTGATGTCGCCGTAATAAACATTGTCCGACTTGCGGAACGCCTCTGCTGACATCTGCTCGTTGGCGTGCAAGGCCGCGATTACAGCGTCCAGCTCCTCGAACATCTTCATATAAACAGTTTCCTGCGAATCGTAAGCGACCGTGAGAGACTCGGACGAATCCTCTATCACCTTCGAATAGGGAATTGGGCCGTAGGTATCCGTCATGCGGTGCATGATCGCTATGCGGAATAATTGAGCAAGGGCTATGGCCGCTTCGTCTTCGGTGTTATTCACAACGCCGCGAAAATAGGGATAGACCTCCTGCATAACGATTACAAACGGCCATTTCAGCCAGTCGGCAGACGGGTTGAATGTCGAGAATTTCTCTTTCCACCCGTCCGGTGTTTCCGCCATATAACCGGCATAGGGGTTACCAGTCAGTGATTCGTTGAATTGGTATCTGTGTTCCTGAACGGGAATGACCCAATTCTGCAATCCCCGAAGGTTCGTACTGATTTTATAGTTCTCGCGCCCGAGCTCTTCGTCGGTTGCTTCCGACGGATTGCGATTGATGGTATCAAAATCGCTCATACATCCCCAAGCGCAGAACAGCACGGCCGAAAGCAGCAAGAATTGCACTGTTTTTACTATCTGTTTCATACTGTTCATTGTTTAGAAAGTGAGTTTTACACTGAATCCGAGGTTGCGGAGCGAAGGCATCATGAAATAGTCGATTCCTTGATAATTATTACCGGTCGTAGCAATCGCCTCGGGATCGAACGGCGCTTTGTTGTAGACCATCCACAGATTACGGCCGACAAAAGCGATGTTGATTTTGCAGACGTCGCGGAACCATTTCCCCGGAAGCGTATAGCCCAGTGAAAGTTCTTGTAGGCGCACATTGGTCGCAGAATAAGTATAGTACTGCGGAAGCCCGCTCTGTGAACTGATTGCAGCATACCATCGCTGAGGATCGATCATCTCCCGTCCATTGATCAAGATACCTCCGGCATCGCGCGCCGCGGCCGAGGTCGCCGACACGCCGAACAAGTCCATATTGGCCTGGGTCGCCGAGTAGACAATACCCCCAATGCGGGCTGTGAAGAGGATACCCAGATGCACGCCTTTCCAATCGAAATCATTGCGCCATGCCAAATTATAATCGGGGAAAACAGAGCCGAGATAGATATCTTCGCCAACGTCCGTCGTTATCAGGTTGCCGTTGCGGTCTACCTGCACATATCCGTTCTCATCGTATTTAAGATTAGAAGTCGTATACAGGTCACCCAACGTACCGCCTTTCTTGATAATGTATTTCGCCTTACCAAGGCCCTTGATCTCCAGACGGTCTTTCAGCGGTTCGCCGGTAAGCGGATCGGTCAAGCCATCCATCAGTTCGGTGACTTCGTTTTTATTCCAAGAGAACGTGAAATTCGTATCCCAAGAAAAACTGTTCCATGTATGGCCGTAACCCAAACTTGCTTCAATACCCGTGTTGCGGACATTGCCTGTCTGAACGTACATGCTCGAATAACCCGACGAGGTGGACACCGTAGGTTGGAATGTCTGATTATTCGTGTCGGCCCGATACCAAGAAGCGGCCAGTCGCAAGTCGTTCCACAACCGGGCGTCAATACCGATTTCCCAAGTTTTGGTACGCTCCGGGTAAAGCTGCTCGATCGGACGGAACGTCGTAGGCAGCCACTGTTGGTTCGTTTCGTCGTAAGGATAGGTCGGAGTGGTCAAGAACCTCGGGAAGGGGATGCCCACGGACGAAAAGGATGCTCGCAACTTGAGGTAAGTAAATGCTTCGGGCATATCGAAAGTTGCGGTCGGCAGCCAGGAAAGGCCCACCGAGGGGTAGAAGAACGAACGTTGCGGCGATCCGGCCAGTTGAGAGGCCCAGTCGTTACGTCCCGTCACGGTCAGATAAAGCATCGATTTGTAGCCCATTTCGACTGAAGCGAATATCGATTGCGTCTGTTCCTGCCAACCATATTTCTGAGGGCGGGATTTCTCCTTATCCAAATCGAAAACGGTAAACATATTCGGGATGCCGACCTCCCGAATCGGACCGCGATAGCTCAACTCCTTACTCTTCGTGTCGTTGACGGATGCACCGACGTTGGCAACCAATGAGAATTTGTTGTCCGCGAAGGTCTTATTGATATTGACCATCACGTCGGCATAGATCTGCTCGTCGGTATTGCGGATCTCCGTATAATGCCCTTGCGTACTGCCTTCCGTAATTGTGGTGTTCGATGAAGCGTAGAGTTTCTGCGTGAAGATCGAATTGGTATTATCGATTTTGGCACGTCCGGAAACATTCAGCCACGGCAGGATGTCGAAAGCAATCGACACGTTGGCCATATAGCGCTTCTTGTCTGTATTGCGGGGATTGCGATACGCGATCCAGTACGGGTTCTGCATGCGCAGGTCACCACCCTCGCCTTGCGGCCAGTACTGCACGGCAATCTTGCGGGCCGGGTCCCAGCGTTCGAAAATTTTCGCCGCTTCGAAACTATCACCTCGTGGGAACAGATAAGCCGAAACCAGCGGGTTCGAATAGACGCCTTGGTTGGTCATGTTCTGATCTTTCTGTACGATGTAGTTCGCACCTACGTCCACACGCAGGCGGTCTTTCAGAAAATGCGACGTATTTCGGAACGTGAAATTGTAGCGATCATAGAGGTTATTGGGTATGATACCTTCGGAATTAACCGATGCTGCGGAAAAGAACATTTGGTTCTTCTCGGTTCCCCCGGAAAGCGTTACGGAATTGGTCGTGACATAGCCCGTTTCGAAAAAATCAGCTGGCGTATATCCGGTACGCGCCGCATCGGTCATCTTCTCGCCCCAGCTGTAGATCGGCGAGCCCGAAGATTTCCCGTAGCTGCCCGTTCCGTAGCGATTCTGGAATTTCGGCATCACGAAAGGTTTGAGAAAATCCGTATGATTCGAATACGAAGCGCTGAATGTTCCGGCCTGACCTTTTTTCGTCGTAATCATAATGGCGCCGTTCGCGGCACTCGAACCATAGAGGGCGGCCGCGGAAGCTCCGGTCAGAACCGACATCGATTCGATGTCCTCGGGATTCAGGTCGGCAATGGCTTCCGTGGCACCGCGCGAACCGAATTCCGTATCGCCGCCGTTGCTCACGTTATACATCGGAATACCGTCAATTACATAAAGGGCATTGGACGACTGCGTGATCGACTTGTTACCGCGCATGACGACCTTCGAGGCACCGCCAACACCCGATGACGAGGTGTTGATCGTGATACCGGCGACCTTACCGGACAGGGAGTTGATGAAGTTGGCGTCCTTCACATCGGTAATGGCGCTCGACTTCACCTGCTGCACGTTATAGCTCAAGGCTTTTTCCTGACGCTTAATACCAAGAGCAGTAACAACCACCTGTTCGATTTCGGCGGCGGATTCTTTAAGCGTAATGTTAAATACAGTACGACCGCCAACAGACACCACCACAGGCTCATAACCCAAAAAATTAATTTCCAGTTGAGCAGTTGCGACGGGAGGGGGTATCTGAAGTGAGAAGGAGCCGTCAGCACCGGTGCTGGTTCCCACTGCCGTACCTTTGACAATGATGGAAGCTCCGACAACAGGCAGTTTGTTTTGATCCTGCACTGTACCTGATACCGTTACCGGTTTTTGGATTGGTCGTTTTTTCAGAATGATGTTCGAACCGCTGATTTGATAGCTTACATCGGATCCTTTTACCATTTGGATCAGGGCTTCCTGCAAGGGCTGGTTGATGACATTGACACTAACAGAGCGAGTGACATCTACGTCGTCATCAATGGCAAAAAGATAGCGTGTCTGCTTTTCTATTTCGGTCATAACCTGCTTCATTCGCACATCCTTCAACTGAATGGTCACGCGAGTATTCTGTGCATAGACACTTGTAAAGGGGGTGCATAGACAAGCAAGAACCAAAAGAATAGGCAGCCAGATTTGCTGAATAATCTTTTTATTCATACATTTGTAAATTAAGGTTCAAAGTTAGAGATAGGTTAGTATTTCTGATTGGACCGCGCCTATGAGTGCTTCCTCCACTCATAGGTTTTTTATATCAGAAACAAAAAATAGGATGTCTCGGTTTTTATTTCATAGGCGTATTTTCTATTATTAAATAAACATTTACAAAGAGTTACATTATTTTATTCGGATGATATTTTCAATTTCGTCGTAGGTATATGTAAAGTTTGAGGACATTTGAAGCAGTTGCATAGCGTGGTTTATTCCGTCTGAAACTCGAATCTTGCAACTCTGATATTTGATGACAGGCAACTCCGAACGCTCGATAATAATTTTCACGTCATAGTATCTTTCTAACTTTTCCACGATCTGATCAAAAGGCATTTTATTGAGAGTGATGATACCTTCCGGCCACCGATATTCATCCGGATCTTCGATCGGAGCTATCTGCAAGTGTCCATTTTTGAGATTTACGACTGAATTTTCGTCCATTAATACCGATTCGTCGCTTAAATGTTTCACTACAGCAACCTTTCCTCTAAATAATGCTGTAGAAAATAGATTTTTCGCCTCATCGGCAATAACATTGAAATGAGTCCCCAATACTTTTACATCGCAAGCAAAAGTTTCCACAATGAATGGGCGGTCTGCGTCTGACTTTACATCAAACATTGCTTCGCCATATAGTTGTATTCGCCGTTCTTTTCCTACAAATATCGAAGGATATACGATTCGACTGCCGGAGTTGAGATCGATGACAGAACCATCATTTAATGTAACTCGAATTTGTTTTCCCGAAGGGGCTTCAATCGTAGTTATTTGATTTGTCCATTCACTGACTCGATGAGCGAAAAGCACATAATTTATAGCGAAGCCGATTGCCAGCACTGCGGCTATCTTACTCGTAAATCGGATAATTTTTGACAAAGTTAATAGCCGAATTGGGCTGGCCTTGCTCTGATCAGGTGATTCGAAAGCTGTGTACATTACTCCCAATACATATATATCATGAGCTTTCTTCATCACTTTTTGATGTTCTTCAGGATTTTCATCCATCCATGCCTTAAGTCGAACGGTTTCTTCCTCGGTAAGTTGACCGGCGAAGAATCGAAACAACATGGCATCCGTAATTTGAGTCTGTGTCATTTTTTATTTGCTTCTATATATAAAAGCCACAACTCGACCACTTTCCCCCTAAATTGTATTCATTTTTTGCAAATAAATATTTTTAATATATTATGGAAAATATTTACGAATGTAATATATTGTATATCAATGTGTTATATAAACATAGGCTAATATACTATTATCTCAAATAATTTTAATATCTTTGTATATATGATATGACAATGGACACTACGGCGTTATCACATCAAATGTTCGATCAGTTATTTCGGCAAAATAAGCGACAATTATTCATTGTCGCTTTCAGTTATGTTCGGGATGAAGATGTTGCGCAGGATATTGTAAACGACAGTTTTATGTCTATATGGGAACGTCGGGATAGTATAGAGCCTACTAACTTGAAAGCCTATCTTTACCGTGTTGTTAGAAATAATTGCCTTCACTATCGCCGAGACCAACAGATTGGGAGAGCTGTCTGTGAAAAGATCCGACAAAAAGAAGCTGGTTTGATGGAGTATTACACACGGACGATTGAAAGTTGCGATCCCAATGAATTGTTTACAAATGAAATTATCGCAATCTGCAAAGAACAGGTCCTGCAAATGCCGGATATAACCAAACAGGTATTTACTCTTAAAACAGAAGGCAGGAGTTATAAAGAGATTGCTGACATTTTGAATATCAGTACAAAAAAGGTCGATAAGGAGTTGCAAAATGCTACAGTTAAGTTACGTTTGTCTCTTAAAGACTACTTGTCGGTTTTAGTTGTATTTTTTACTCTTCTCGGAAAATAAGTTTCTTGGTTTATCAAACATTAAACGCTTCATTTTTTCTATCTTAAATATTTTTCATTATTAATGTTTATAAGATTTCAATCTTTTTTCAAAATATTTATTTATAAAAAATGAATACAATTTAGGGGGAAAGTGATTGAGTTGTGGCTTATTATAATAGACAAGCTAACGACAGAAGTAATAACAATGGCACTTTATTCTCCTCTCCGCTGGGTCCCCACACTTTATTTCGCGATGGGCCTGCCGTTCGTAGTCCTGAACATGGTATCGGCCGTATTGTTCAAGGACCTCGGCATCTCGGACGCCCAAATTGCGTTCTGGACGTCCTTGATCATGTGGCCGTGGACTATCAAATTCTTGTGGAGTCCTTTTCTGGAGTTGTATCGTACGAAGAAGTTCTGGGTCGTCGCGACCCAGTTGTTGAGCGGTGTACTGTTCGGTGTCGCGGCTTTGTCGCTTCACCTCCCGACGTTCTTCGCCGTCACGGTCGCGGTCTTTGCCGTGGTTGCTTTCAGCGGTGCCACGCATGATATCGCCGCCGACGGGGTCTATATGGCTGAACTTTCGACGGCGGATCAGGCGAAGTATATCGGGTGGCAGGGAGCGTTCTACAACTTGGCCAAACTGGTGGCCACGGGCGGCCTGGTGTGGCTGGCGGGTTGGCTCTACGAGGGCTTCTCGGCGGACGGTACGGCGACGTTCGACGCTTATGTTCGTTCGTGGACGGTTGTGCTGATGATCCTGTGCGCCACGCTCGTGGCTCTGGGGGCCTACCATTTGCGCGCACTTCCTTCGGGCGGCAGCGCTGCCGAACACCATTCGCTGCGGGAGGGCCTTTCGGGCCTGAAAGAGGTTATCGCGGCATTCTTCACGAAGAAACATATCGGATACTATATCGCCTTCATCATCCTGTACCGGCTGGGCGAAGGCTTCGTGATGAAGATCGTGCCTCTGTTCCTCAAGGCGGATACCGCATCCGGGGGCTTGGGGCTTACGAACCAGCAGATCGGCCTTTACTACGGGACGTTCGGTGCGGGATCCTTTTTGCTGGGTTCGCTGCTGGCGGGGTACTACATCGCCCGGCGGGGCCTTCGGCGTACGCTGTTCACGCTTTGCTGCATCTTCAACCTTCCGTTCGCGGTCTACGCCCTTTTGGCGTGGTTCCAGCCTTCGAGCATGTGGCTGGTGGGCGGCGGCATCGTGGTGGAGTACTTCGGCTACGGCTTCGGATTCGTGGGACTTACACTCTTCATGATGCAGCAAGTGGCTCCGGGGCGTCACCAGATGGCACACTACGCCTTCGCCTCGGGGATCATGAACCTCTCGGTGATGCTCACGGGCATGGCCTCGGGATTTTTGAGCGATCTGCTGAGCTACCGGTTCTTCTTCATCGCCGTGATGCTGGCCACCGTTCCGGCCTTCGTGATCACGAAGCTGGTTCCCTTTACCTATAACGATAAACCAAAAGATAAATAATATGAACAAGTTGAAAATAGCAGGCACAGCCCTGCCCGATATGCCGTGGGAGGACCGCCCCGCGGGGAGTAAAGAGGTTTTGTGGCGTTACACGCAGAACCCGATTATCGGGCGCGATGCGCTGTCGACTTCGAACTCGATCTTCAACTCGGCGGTGGTACCGTTTAAAAAAGGCAAGTATAACTATGCAGGTGTTTTCCGCTGCGACGATACCAACCGCCGAATGCGCATCCATGTAGGGTTCTCGGTCGATGGCCTGAAATGGGACATCGCCGAGGAGGATTTCAGGTTGACGGGCGGCGATGCTGAAATAGGCCAGTGGGTTTATGGCTATGACCCGCGTGTGGCAAAGATCGAGGATAAATACTACGTTACGTGGTGCAACGGCTACCACGGCCCGACGATCGGCATCGCGTGGACGGATGATTTCGAGACCTTCCACCAGTTGGAGAACGCCTTTATCCCGTTCAACCGCAACGGGGTGCTTTTCCCACGCAAGATCGGCGGGAAGTTCGCCATGCTCTCGCGTCCGAGCGACAACGGCCATACGGCTTTCGGGGACATCTTCTACTCGGAGAGCCCCGACATGGAGTTCTGGGGTCGCCACCGCCATGTGATGTCGCCCGCGGCGTTCGAAGTGTCGGCGTGGCAGTGCATGAAGATCGGTGCGGGCCCCGTTCCGATTGAGACTTCGGAGGGCTGGCTGCTGTTCTACCACGGTGTTCTTCGCTCGTGCAACGGCTATGTCTACGCCTTCGGCTCGGCGCTGCTGGATTTGGACGAGCCGTGGAAGGTCGCGGCGCGCAGCGGTCCTTACCTGATCTCCCCGCGTGAACAGTACGAATGTATGGGGGACGTTCCAAACGTGACGTTCCCGTGCGCTGCGCTGCACGACCCTGCGACGGGGCGCGTGGCTGTTTATTACGGCTGTGCCGACACGGTTACGGGCCTTGCATTCGGCTATATCCCGGAGATCATCGAATTCACGAAGAAAAACAACATCCTGTGAGACCGCTTCGATTCACGCCGCAACTCAAATCCCTGATCTGGGGCGGCGAAAAGATCGCGCCCTACAAGGGCATCCGCACCGGAGGGCGGAATATCGGCGAGAGCTGGGAGCTGTCGGGCGTCGCGGGCAACGAGTCCGTTGTCGCTGAGGGCGAATATGCGGGTCGGACGCTCCCGGAGCTTATCGCCCGCTTCCGCGGCGAGCTGGTCGGCGAAGCCGTCTACGAACGTCATGGAACGGAATTCCCCCTGCTGGTGAAGTTCATCGACGCCCGTCAGGACCTCTCGATCCAGGTACACCCCGACGACCAACTGGCATGGACGCGCCACAAGAGCAACGGCAAGACCGAGATGTGGTACGTCGTGGCCGCAGATGAGGGGGCGCACCTGAAATCGGGTTTCTCGCAACAGCTCACTCCTGCGGAGTATGAACGCATGGTCGCCGACCATACGCTGACCGATGCCCTGTGCGACTATCCCGTCACTGCGGGCGACCTGTTCTTCCTGCCGGCGGGACGTGTGCATGCCATCTGCGCCGGGACGTTCGTGGCGGAGATCCAGCAGACCTCGGACATCACCTACCGCATCTACGACTACGGCCGCACGGGGGCGGACGGGAAACCCCGCGAGCTGCATACCGAACTGGCGAAGGATGCCATCGACTACACCGTGCTGCCCGACTACCGCTCGCATTATGTCGCCGGGAAGAACCGGGAGGTGCCGCTCGTGTCGTGCCCCTATTTTGTAACATCGCTTTACGATCTCGACCGGGCATTTGTCCGGGATCTTTCGGAACTCGACTCTTTCCTGATCGTCATGTGTCTGGAAGGGAACGGCGTGCTCTGCGACGACGAGGGGGACGAAGTCCCCCTCCGTCGCGGCGAGACGCTGCTTGTCCCGGCTTCGACACGCAGCGTGCAGTTCGTCCCCGACCCGAGTCTCAAACTGCTGACCAGCCACCTGTGACCATGCGAAAAGGAATCATAACAGCGCTCGCCGCAGCCGTTTTCGGCGCTGCGGCTTCGGCGCAGACCCCTGCCGATAAGGTCGACCCGTTTATCGGGACGACCAACTTCGGGACTACGAACCCGGGAGCCGTCACTCCGCACGGAATGATGTCGGTGGTTCCGTTCAACGTGATGGGTTCTGCGGAGAACCTCTACGACAAGGACGCGCGGTGGTGGTCTACGCCTTACGAGTACCATAACAAGTTCTTCACGGGCTTCGCGCATGGGGCGTTGAGCGGCGTGGGGTGTCCGGATATGGGGTCGCTGCTGACGATGGCGACGACCGGGCCGCTCAAGGTGGACTACCGGGAGTACGGCACGGCTTATAGCGGCGAAAAGGCGTCGCCGGGCTATTACGCTGCGACGCTCGACCGGTACGGCATCCGCGCCGAGGCCACGGCCACGGCGCGCACCTCGGCCGAACGGTATACGTTTCCTGTCGGACAAGGACATATCCTGCTCAATCTGGGCGAGGGCCTTACGAACGAAAGCGGCGCGATGGTGCGCCGTGTGAGCGCCACGGAGATCGAGGGTATGAAACTGCTGGGGACGTTCTGCTACAATCCGCAGAAGGTGTTTCCGGTCTATTTCGTCCTGCGGGTTTCGAAAACCCCGTCGGCTTCGGGCTACTGGAAGAAACAACGCCCGATGACGGGCGTGGAGGCCGAGTGGACGCCCGACAACGGCAAATACAAACTCTATACGGAATACGGCCGCGAGTTGGCGGGCGACGATGTGGGCTACTGGTTTACGTTCGACGATCTGCAAGAAGGCGAGCAGGTCGAGGTGCGCATGGGCATTTCCTACGTCAGTACGGAGAACGCGCGCAAAAACCTCGATGCCGAGCAACCCGCGGGCACGACGTTCGACGCGATCCGCACGGCGGCCCGGGAGCAGTGGGACAAGGATCTGGGGCGCATCCGCGTCGAGGGCGGCACGAAAGAGCAGCAGACGGTGTTCTACACGGCGCTCTACCATGCGCTGATCCACCCGAATCTCTTGAGCGACGTCAACGGCGAATACCCGCTCATGGAGCGCGCGGGCACGGGCCTAACTGAGGGCGAGCGCTATACGGTCTTCTCGCTGTGGGATACCTACCGCAACCTGCACCAGCTCATGACGCTGGTCTACCCCGAACGTCAGCGCGAAATGCTGCGCTCGATGGTTGCGATGTACGACGAGTGGGGCTGGCTGCCCAAATGGGAGTTGTACGGCCGCGAGACCTTCACCATGGAGGGCGATCCGTCGATTCCCGTCCTGGTGGACAGTTGGATGAAGGGCCTGCGCGACTTCGACGTGGAGAAGGCCTACGAGGCCATGCGCAAGTCGGCCACGACGCCCGGTGCACAAAATCGGATGCGTCCCGACATCGACCCCTACGTCGAGCGGGGTTATGTGCCGCTGGGCTTCTATGCCGGGGACCTCTCGGGCGACAACTCCGTGTCGCATGCGCTGGAGTATTACATCGCGGATCATGCGCTGTCTCTTCTGGCCGATTCGCTGGGCAAACACGACGACGCGAAACTCTTCCGCGAACGCTCGCTGGGATACCGCCACTATTACAGCCCGGAATCCGGAACCTTCCGGCCGATTACCAAGGAGGGCGAATTCCTGACGCCCTTCGATCCGCAGCAGGGCGCGAACTTCGAGGCCGTGCCGGGCTTCCACGAGGGCTCGGCCTGGAACTATACGTTCTATGTGCCGCACGATGTCGAGGGGCTGGCCGAGTTGATGGGCGGTAAACGCAAATTCGTCGAGAAGCTCCAACGGGTCTTCGACGAGGGACTGTACGATCCGGCCAACGAACCCGACATCGCCTATGCGTATCTTTTCAGCTATTTCAGGGGCGAGCAGTGGCGCACGCAGCTTCAGACGCAGCGTCTTCTGGCCGAATACTTCACCACGGCGCCGGACGGCATTCCCGGTAACGACGACACGGGAACCATGTCGGCCTGGGCGGTGTTCACCATGCTGGGCCTCTATCCCGATTGCCCGGGCGAGCCGTTCTACACGCTCACGGCCCCGACTTTCGACCGCGCGGAGATCGACACCGACCGGGGAACTCTTCTAATCGAGAAACGCGGCGAGGGAACGATTCGCCGCATGACGCTGGGCGGAAAGCCGCTTGCGAAATACCGCATCGGTCACGACGAGCTGCTCCGCGGCGGACAACTGACTTTTGAACTTCAAAACAAGCGATAGATGAATATCACACAACTACTGACCGCAGCGGGGCTGCTGCTGACAGCCTGCGCGCAGCCTGCCGCCGAGGAGAATTACACGCGCTTCGTAGATCCGAAGATCGGTACGGGCGGCCACGGGCACGTCTTCGTGGGTGCGAACGTGCCGTTCGGCATGGTGCAGGTGGGCCCTACGAGCATCCCGCAGGCGTGGGACTGGACTTCGGGCTACCACGCGAGCGATTCCACGGTAATCGGCTTCTCGCATACGCACCTCTCCGGCACGGGCATCGGGGACCTGTTCGACATCACCGTCATGCCCGTTACGGGCGAGGTGACCTATGCCCGCGGGGAGGAGAAAGACCCTGCTTCGGGGATGTGGTCCTACGCCGATCGGACAAAAGAGATCACGAAGCCGGGCTACTACTCGGTGCCGCTGACAAGGTACGGCATCACGGCCGAAATGACCGCCACGGAACGTGTGGGGCTGCATCGCTATACCTTCCCGGCGTCGGACGCCGCGGCCGTAGTCTTCGATCTGGAGAACGGCGGCTGCTGGGACAAGGCCACCCAAACACATCTGGAGAAGGAGGGCGATAGCCGCATTACGGGCTGGCGTTACTCGACGGGCTGGGCCAAGGATCAGCGGGTCTATTTCGTGGCGGAGTTCTCGAAACCCTTTGCGAAATTCGAAACCGTCGGGGACAAATATGCCCGGGCGTCGTTCGCAACGACTGACGGCGAACAGGTGTTGCTGAAAGTAGCCCTTTCGCCCGTGAGCATCGAGGGTGCCAAGGCGAATCTCGTGGCGGAACTCCCCGGCTGGGATTTCGACGCCACGGTAAAAGCCGCCGACGCGAAATGGAACGCCGAACTGTCGAAGGTGAAGGTCACGACGACGGACGAGGCGGCGAAACGGATTTTCTACACGGCCCTCTACCACACGATGGTGGCTCCGTCGCTCTTCTGCGATGTGAACGGCGACTACTACGGTTCGGACCATGAAATCCATCGCAACGCCGACTTTACGAACTACACGACCTTTTCGCTCTGGGATACCTACCGGGCTGCGATGCCGCTGATGACGATTCTCCACCCGGAGAAGATGCCCGACATCATCCGGACGATGCTGGCAATCGCCGACGAGCAGGGACGGCTCCCAGTGTGGCATCTGTGGGGCAACGAGACCGACTGTATGGTGGGCAATCCGGGTATCCCGGTCGTTGCGGACGCCCTCGTGAAGGGCATCGAAGGTTTCGACCGGGAAAAGGCTTTCGAAGCCATTAAAAAGACGGCGATGAACCCCGACCGCGGCAACGGCCTGCGGATGCAGTACGGCTATATCCCGTGCGACCTCTTTAACGAAGCGGTGGCCTACGACATGGAATATGCTTTGGCCGACGGCGCCGCAGCCCGGGCCGCCGAAGTGCTGGGCCGTATGGAGGATGCGAAGTTCTTCGAGGAACGCAGCCATTCGTACCGTAACTATTTCGACCCCTCGACACGCTTTATGCGGGGCCGCGACTCGCGGAAAGGCTGGCGCACGCCCTTCGATCCCTTCCACTCGACGCACCGCGCCGACGACTACTGCGAGGGCAACGCCTGGCAATATACATGGCTGGCGCCGCACGACGTCGAAGGCTTGCAGGGGTGCTTCGGCTCGCGCGCGAAGCTGATCGAGAAACTGGATTCCCTTTTTATCGTCAGCCCGGTGATTCAGGGCGGTAATACCTCGCCCGATATTTCGGGACTTATCGGCCAATATGCTCACGGCAACGAACCGAGCCATCACATTCTCTACCTCTACACGATGCTGGGGCAGCCGTGGAAGACGGCGGATAAAGTAAGGGAGGTGCTCACAACACTCTACCACGACGCGCCCGACGGACTTTCGGGCAACGAGGATGTGGGGCAGATGTCGGCGTGGTACATTCTCTCGTCGCTGGGTATGTACGAGGCGGAGCCGGCCGGTGGTCGCTACTGGTTCGGCTCGCCGCTGTTCGACAGGGCCGAGCTGAAAGTCGAAGGCGGTGTGTTCACGATCACGGCCGAGAACAACTCCGCCGAGAACAAATACATCCAGCGCGTATGGCTCGACGGACAGCTCTATACGAAGCCGTGGATCGCACATGCCGACGTCGTGCGGGGCGGGGAGCTGCGCTTCGAAATGGGTGCCGAACCGAAGGTGTGGTACTGTCCCCAGGAACCGGAGGCGTATGCCGACCAGCGGCCGGAAAAGCGGCTTTTCACCTCCGAGGCCGTCGAAGCCGAAATCGGGCGCGTCAGCGCACAGCTGACCAACGACCGCATCCGGTGGATGTTCCGCAACTGTTTCCCCAATACGCTCGACACCACGGTGCACTATCGTGAGGACGAGGACGGCAACCCCGATACATATGTCTATACGGGCGACATTCCGGCCATGTGGCTGCGCGACTCGGGTGCGCAGGTGTGGCCCTACGTGCAGCTGTGCGGTAACGATGTGCCGTTGCGGCGGATGATCGCCGGCGTGATCCGCCGTCAGTTCAAGCTCATCAACATCGACCCGTATGCCAATGCGTTCAACGACGGTCCGACCGGAGCGGGCGAGGATGCGGAATTCTATCCCCAGAACCCCTGGGTGTTCGAACGCAAATGGGAGATCGATTCGCACTGCTATCCCATTCGTCTGGCGCATCACTACTGGAAGACTACGGGCGATGTGTCGGTTTTCGATGCGGAGTGGGTCGCAGCCATGCGCAATATCATCAAGACGCTCCGGGAACAGCAGCGCAAAGAGGGCCCCGGACCGTACACGTTCCTCCGCACGACCGATCGTCAGTTGGACACCAAGTGCTGCGTGGGACGCGGCAATCCGGTGAACCCCGTGGGGCTGATCGCCTCGGCATTCCGTCCCTCGGACGATGCCACGACGTTCGAGTTTCTCGTGCCGTCGAATTTTATGGTCGTCTCGTCGCTCAGGAAGGCCGCCGAGATTCTCACGGCGGTGAACGATGAACGGGAGCTTGCCGACGAGTGCACGGCGTTGGCCGACGAGGTGGCTGCGGCATTGCAGAAATACGCCGTCGTGGAACATCCGGAGTTCGGAAAAATCTACGCCTTCGAGGTCGACGGTTTCGGCAGCGCGCAGCTTATGGACGACGCCAATGTGCCGTCGCTTTTGGCGATGGCCTATCTGGGCGATGTGGAGCGCACGGACCCCGTGTATGAAAACACCCGCCGCTTCGTCTGGAGCGAAGACAATCCCTATTTCTGGCGCGGTGCGGCCGGCGAAGGCATCGGCGGTCCGCATATCGGAGTCGAGATGATCTGGCCCATGAGCATTATGATGCGGGCCTTTACCTCGACCGACGATGCCGAGATCCGCGACTGCATCTGCCAGCTTATCACCACCGACGCCGGAACGGGCTTCATGCACGAGTCGTTCTCGCGCCACGACGCCGCGGATTACACCCGCGCGTGGTTCGCCTGGCAGAATACCCTGTTCGGGGAGTTGATCCTCAAACTCGTAAACGACGGTAAAACAGATTTGCTGAACTCGATAAACTAACCGAAAAAACAAACTGCCATGATAAGACCTGTTTCTTTTCTGTTACTTGCCGCCGTCCTATGCGGCGGTTGCGGGAACCGTACCGCGCGTTCCGCAGCAACTCCCTGCGACGAACCCCTGCCGTGCCCCTCGGAATACGTCTCGACGCTGGTCGGAACCCAGTCGGACTATACGCTTTCGACAGGCAACACCTATCCGGCGGTTGCCCTGCCGTGGGGTATGAACTTCTGGACGCCCCAGACGGGCAAGATGGGCGACGGATGGGCTTACACCTACGGGGCGCATACCATCCGGGGGTTCAAGCAGACCCACCAGCCCTCGCCGTGGATCAACGATTACGGACAGTTTTCGCTGATGCCCGTGCGGGGCAAAGACAGGATCGATGAAAACGCCCGCCAAAGCTGGTTCTCGCACCAGTCGGAGACGGCCAAACCGTATTATTATTCGGTTTACCTCGCCGACCACGACGTTATCGCAGAAATGGCCCCGACCGAACGCGCCGCCGTGATGCGCTTCACGTTCCCCGAATCGGATGAGTCGGGCGTGGTGATCGACGCTTTCGACCGCGGGTCTTGCGTGAGGATCCGCGACAAACGGACTGTTACGGGTTACACGACGCGCAACAGCGGCGGCGTGCCCGAAAATTTCCGCAATTACTTCGTCATCCGCTTCGACAAGCCCGTCGAGAGTTTCCGGGTCTTCGACGGAACAGACGAGATCAAGGGTTTGAGCATCGAGGGTGGACATGCCGTAGCGGCGGTCTATTTTACCACCCGCCGCGGCGAGCAGGTCACGGCGCGTGTTGCCTCGTCGTTCATCTCCGAGAAACAGGCTTTCAGGAATCTCAAGGAGTTGGGCAAGGACGATTTCGAAACCGTAAAAGCAAAAGCGCAGGAACGCTGGGACGAGGTTCTTGGTAAAATAGAGGTTGCGGGCGGTACTACGGACCAATACCGCACCTTCTACTCGTGCCTTTACCGCTCCACTCTCTTCCCGCGAAAATTCTACGAGATCGACGCTGCGGGCAACCCCGTGCACTACAGCCCCTACAACGGCGAGGTGCTGCCGGGTTATATATACACCGATACGGGTTTTTGGGATACGTTCCGGAGCCTGTTCCCGCTGCTGAACCTCGTCTATCCCTCGGTCAACGCCGAGATTCAGGCCGGACTGGCCAACACCTGCCGTGAGAGCGGCTTCCTGCCCGAATGGGCTTCGCCGGGTCACCGTGGCTGCATGGTGGGCAACAACTCGGCATCGGTCGTGTCGGACGCCATCCTCAAGGGCATCACCCCGCAGGAGGACATTGCCACGCTCTACGAGGCGATGCTCGCGGGACGCGACAAGGTGCACCCTACGGTAAGTTCCACGGGACGCCTCGGACACGAGTATTACAACACGCTGGGCTATGTGCCCTACGACGTGGGCATCAACGAGAGCGCCGCCCGGACGCTGGAATACGCCTACGACGACTGGTGTATCGCGCAGGTCGCAAAGAAACTGGGCAATACCGAAGATGTGAAACAGCTGGAAAAGGCCTCGCAGAACTATAAAAATCTGTTCGACCCCGAGACCCGCCTGATGCGCGGGCGCAACGAAGACGGAACCTTCCAGTCGCCGTTCAGCCCCTACAAGTGGGGCGACGCCTTTACCGAAGGCAACGCGTGGCACTACACCTGGTCGGTGTTCCACGATCCGGAGGGCCTTGCAACCCTGATGGGCGGCAAGGAAGGATTTGCCGAGATGCTCGATTCGGTGTTCGTCGTGCCGCCGATCTATGACGATAGCTATTACGGGTTCCGCATCCACGAAATTACGGAGATGCAGGTGGCCAACATGGGCAACTACGCCCACGGCAATCAGCCTGCGCAGCACATGATCTACCTCTACAACTATGTCGGACAGCCGTGGAAGGCGCAGTGGTGGACGCGCGAAGTGATGGACCGGCTCTATTCCGCAAAACCCGACGGTTACTGTGGCGACGAGGACAACGGGCAGACTTCGGCATGGTATGTATTCTCGGCCCTCGGATTCTATCCCGTGTGTCCCGGCTCGGACGAATACGCAGTCGGCTCGCCCCTGTTCAAACGGGCGACGATCCACCTTGAAAATGGAAGTGATATTGTGATCGAAGCTCCGGAGAACTCTCCAGAAAACAGATATGTCGGCAGCATGACCTTTGACGGCGAGGAGCTGGAAAAACCCTTCCTCAAATATTCCGAACTCAAAAAGGGAGCGAATATACTCTTTGATATGCAAGTTCAAAAATAATATTTGTCCCGAAACTCATATATTCTTTGAGTAATTGGAAGGATAATAAAATTACAAAGGACCGGGACAATTGTACGTCCCGGTCCTTATTTTATTGCAACCTTTGCGACCAGATGAAGGTCTGCAAATGCCAATTCCCATTTATTGCGCAATTCCGGTTTCATTCAAACTCACTATTGCATAGATATTGGCCGGATCATCCTTTTCCGTGTAATAGCTTACACTATATACCGTGCTGCATTCCATTCCAACCTCATACAACCAATCCTCCACAGCATAATCCTGATAGCGTTCAGAGTTTAAACTTTTCAGCCCTTCCGGACTTAATATTTCCCCGATGTCCGCACGGTCAAACTTGCGGGCTTCGATCCATATCCAGGCATTTACAAACTCTCCGATCCGGGGAAGAAAAGGGTAATTCCAATCCACATCGACTTCAAACCATTCTTTAAAATACCGATGTTCCATGCTAAACTTGATATGTGTGCCCATAATGCAAATTTTGAAGTGTGAGAGCTAAATACAATACACAAATGTAAGATTTTTACATCATTCTGCAAATAGTATCGCGTTCAGTTCGGCTAATTCTTGGGAATGTGGTTTTATTTCACTAAAATACAATATGTTGAGAATCCGAATATTCTCGCCAAGGCAGCAGTTGCGGTATCTGTTTGTTGCAATGACATTATATTCTTGACAAGACTTGTTTCTGAAGTGTAAAGCAAACTGCCTGTCTGCCGTCGTTGCGGTTCTTCTGATATTGCTCAAAATCCGAAATTCGGATGAGCTCTCCAAAGAGTACGAAATTCCAATTGCGTTATCTGTGTAATCTTCGTTTTCTCCGTCGTTGGATCTGCCTTTGCTGCTCTTCATAGGCATCCGTATTGGCTAAATCCAATACCGTATCCACGATGCCCGAAATGGGATTGACGGCATGACCGGGCTGTCGGTCGTGCTGCGGCTCCTGCCGCTGCTCGGACCCGATATGCGGCGATTCTCTGGGAGCAGGATAGAGTCCGTTGAAAGCGTTTGCCGAGAACTCCTTTCCCAGCACCGACCCGTTGGCGACGATACCTTCGTTGTGGTCGATGAATGTCACCCCGTAAATCCTACCTACCGGATTGATCCGGAAGATAGCATCTATATTGTCGGCCTTGAGCAGTCGCCGGAACTCGTCCCGTGTATTGTATGGGCTCATGGCGTCTTTGACCGTATGACGCAAATGGTCGAGCGCGTCCGGTTCTTTCAGCTTTTCCTTTGATTTTGCATAATACGCTTGCAGAGCTTTATAACCTACGTCTTTCCCTATTTTGCTCGACTTGAAGGGTGTGCCTATTCCATAGCCGTCGTCGGTCATGGCTCCGTAGATTACTCCGGCATAGTTCCGTCCATCGATCGTTCCCGTACGTTCTTCGACCGAGACATTGAAGCGTTCCAGCAACGTGCGCAACTCCCCGTAGGACGAGCATTTGTAATGGCGCAGGCACGACCGTACGACAGACGATATCTGCTGCTTGACATTCCCCTCGGGATAATTCACTTTCCGCAGCCCCTCCTTGTCCGTCTGTTCCTGCCCCTTGATACTCGGATGCAGGCCGTATTTCTGCTCCAACGAGCGCAGGATATCCATCGACCGCCGGGCTTCATAATCATGGGATAACTTACGGCCGTTCTCATCGATTCGTAATGATACGACATGAAGGTGCTCCCTGTCGATATCCGTATGTTTGAAGACGATATAGGGCTGGTTGCCGTAACCCATACGCTCCATGTATTCCTGTGCAATCTCCCGAAGTTGTCCGACGGTCAGTTTATCTTCCGGCGAAGGGTTCAGCGAGACATGGAATACCGTGTTACTCGTGCGCCGATTGGCTTCGAGATACGGCATAAAACTCTCCATGCAGGCATCGACATCCATTTGCCCATGTTTGTCGAACGGCTCGAGCATCTTCTGCCAATAGAGCACTTCGGCTTCATCCTTATCTACTTTCTCCTTGTTGTAATACAGAGCCCCTCCGGGCGAGGAGCCCGACCTTATATTCGCAACCACTCCTTCGCCTGTCTTGCGAGGTTGAGAATCTCGATACTCAGGGCCTTCAGCTCACGAGTCCGCTGTTCCAGCATGGCGATCTGATGCGGGATTGTGACGCTTGAAAAGTGCGCATTGACGGCTTTTACAACCTGATTATAGTTGTTCGCAAGTTTCTGAAATTGGAAATAAAAGTCATTCAGCCGGGCAATGAACTGTACTTTCGAAGGGTCGCGTTTGAGGACTTCGAAGCGCTCCGAGAAGATACGTTTGACGATAAATCGGCTCCGGTTATGTTCCAGTCCGGCCTCTGCAAGCATCTTTTCAAAGCGGATATTTTCCTCTGTGGTGAGCTTAAAATTGTATCGGTGGATACGGGGATCGGTAGCTGTAGGCCGTCCGGTTCTCTTTTTAGCGGTTGTCATAGTGTCGGTAGTTAAAGTGGCGTGACTCGGGAACGCCACCCGGCCTCGCAGAGCGAGCACCTTTGTATGTCGAAAATCTTTTCGGCATACAAAGGTACAGCTCGCTCCCATCTGGCGATGGGAAAAATCCGCGCCGGAGAATCTCTGACCGAAGTTTTCAGAATTTCCCGAAGCGGTTTCCGGAACCGGATCTGTTCCCACTGCAATATTACAACCGCTGAGAGCTGAAAAAAAGCCCGGTGAACGGACTGGAGCGGACTGGAGCGGACATTGGAACGGAAGCGTCACAAGCGGTTGTATATTGTGGCAGGAATAAAAGAAAGCGTTTGTGAGCCATGAAATTGAATCACCCTAAAAGGATATCGTGCCGGCGCGACGGAGATTGTTCCGGGACGAAATTCGTCGTTAAAATTGCTCTTTCCCTCTTTCGGAATAAAGGATATCCACAAAATATGAATTTCTGAAAGAGTGCATTTCTGGATGCAGCAAAAATGCAAAATTCGATAGAATGGCTATCCTAAAACGCGAGTTGTTGAACTTTTTAAATACCGTATTATGAACATCACCCCTGTAAGTATTGCCGTCTGCAATCAGAAAGGCGGCGTCGGAAAATCGACTTTCACGGTACTGCTCGCCAGTTACCTGCATTACATCGTCGGACACGACGTGTTGGTCGTGGACTGCGACTATCCCCAATGGTCGATCTATGCCCAGCGAGAGCGGGAACTATCGCTCATCGAGCATGACGATTACCACAAGCTGTTGCTGGTACGTCAATTCAAAGCCACGGGGCGCAAACTCTGGCCGCTGCTGAAATGCATGCCTCCCGAAGCCCCCGAAGAAGTCGAGCGGCTGCTGCAAAGCGGTTGCCATCCCCGCATCATTCTCTACGATTTGCCGGGAACGGTCAATGCCGAAGGCGTCATTCGGCTACTCGCATCGTTGGACGCTGTCTTTGTGCCCCTGAAAGCCGACAAGGTCGTCATGGAAAGTACGCTCTCCTTTGCCCGGAGCCTCACCACTAACCTTGCCCAGAATCCGGGACTCACCTTACGGAGCGTCTATCTTTTCTGGACGATGATAGACCGTCGTGAACGAACGCCGCTTTACGATCAATACGAGGCTGTTATCCGCAAGCTCGGGTTGCCGCTTATGGCAACTCATATTCCTTACCGTTCGAAGTTCAACAAAGAGCTGCTCCCCGAAGGTACTGGAGTCGGCCGCTCAACTTTGCTGGCTCCGGAACGAGCTTTTGCCCGTGAAGCACAGATCGAGGCCCTCGCGACAGAAATTCTCACGCTTCTTAACATCCGCTAACAATGGTCAAGAAACCCAAAGTCGAAGTCGACGAAGGTCTGGTAAGACAGGTGATCGCAGGACAGTTGCCCCTCACGACGAAAGTTACACGCGAGATAGAAGATCCTGCGCAGCAAGAGCCGGGAGCAGAACCGGATGTTGTTGTCCGGGATTCCGAAGAAGAAGCACAAGATATTCCCACCCCGGCACCGGAACCCCGGCGGCGACGGACAATGGTCATTCCGGATTTTGAGCAGACCTATATGACACGCCATGATATCCACGTTCGCTCGGCCTTATATGTAAGTATCGACACCAAGCGAAAGGTATTGGATGTGGTCAAGAAAATCGGCAGCGAATATATGACAGCTACGTCTTATGTCGAGAATATCGTGCGGCAGCATCTCGAACTGTACAAAGACGACATCAATAGAATTTACAAACAGAAAAGCACCCAAAATCTTATCTAAAATGAAAAAGAACTGTTTTGCGCGTATGCGCCCGTCACTCAAGGCTGCGTCCGTTCCCGACGCTCCGGCATCCATTGTTGCCGCACCTGAAGATTCTTCAAATCCCGATTCTCTGCCTTCCGAAACGGTCGTACCCGAAAGGCAGGGTGTGAAGCCGGAGCGTGCTCACGTACCGGACATACGACGGCGACGTTCGATGAAATTGCCCGACTACAAAAAAACATTTCTTGTCCGGGTGGATTACGACTTCCGCGCCTCGCTCTATGTCAGTGCCCCTACGAAACGGAAAATCCTTGAAGTCCTGAAAAAAATCGGCGGCGAGCGACTGACCGCGACATCTTATGTAGATAATATCCTGCGGCACCATCTCGAAATATTCCGCGACGAGATCAACCGCATACATCAAGAACAGAATTACCATAACATCATCTAAAACTTTTCAATCATGTCGAACGATTATTTATCCGACCTGCACTTTTGGGAGATGCTGGGTCTTATTATGCTCGGATTGACACTTCTTTGGACTACTATTTCCGGGATCAGCTCCTTGATACAGCATTGGCGGCGCCCGGAGCGTCCCGATGCCCCGGCACCTCTTCCGGCCGATGACCGTGAGGATTTCATCCGGGACCGACGACGGGAAGAGCCCGATAAACGGGAAATGCCGCTTCCGGCCCCCTTCCGGCCTCTGCGACCCAATGACGACATTGTCACCGGCGACTTCGACCGAATGTTCCTGCAGCCAAGAAGCATTCGTGCCCGCTCGGCTCTTTATGTCAGCAGCGAAACCAAACGTAAAGTATTGGAGGTCGTCCGTAAGGTCGGCGATGAGCACACGACCGCGACATCCTATGTCGAAAATATTTTACGTCACCATCTCGATCTGTACAAAGACGAGATCAATCGACTGTATCAAGAGCGAAACCCGCAAGACCTGCTTTAATAGGAAGCATAGAAAACAGGATAGTTGTTACAACCTTAAAATTCTTTCTACCATGAACAGCATAATTCTTATTGCCGCCTGCGTCGTATGCCTGGATCAGCTGCTTTTCCGGGGGCGGCTCGCATCATACGTCGTCGACAGCCTGAAGGGCCCAGAGAAAAGTCGCACCGGGCACAAGGCTGAACCTCACACGCCGAAGGCCGTCCCTGCACCCCGTCGGTCCCCGGAAATTCTGGTTTCGAAATCGTATCGGTGCGGACTGGAGCGGACAGGGGCGGACATCAGCACCGCTCCGGCAGGCGGAGATGCTATATTTGCCCCGGCACCTGCAATGGCGCCGTGGAACGGCCTTGTCGTGCAGCCCCCGATCGGCGAAGACGGGGAACTTGCGGAGCCCGAAGCTCCCGCCGGCATCCGATCTCCGCTTCCGGCTCTCCCCGCCAGAGCAGAACTCCGCGATGCGGAGGTTCTTGCGATGCTCGGTGAGCTGGACTTCGGAGAGCGCGCCGTCATGGGCGACGCCACGGCCGAGGAGCTGCAGGCCATCGCCAACTTCGACATCCGGGCCTTTGCTTAAAAATGAACGAACGACTATGAAATGGAATAACGAATACGGCTGACGCCTTTCCCACAACAGGAAATACGATGTATCCGGTCGCAGAATGCCTCCAAAGCAGGCTGCGGCCTTTTTCACACCCCTAACCAAACTACTTGAACGATGAAAAAAAGAGCAATTTTCATGATTCTGTCCCTGTGCTCCGCACTCGCCTCCTTTGCGCAGGGTAACGGCATGGCCGGCATCAGCGAGGCCACGAACATGGTAACGTCCTACTTCGACCCGCTCACGAAGCTGATCTTCGCCGTGGCGGCGATTTTGGGTCTTGTGGGCGGCGTGCGTGTCTACTCGAAATTCTCCTCGGGTGACCCGGATGCCTCCAAATCCGCCACGGCGCTGTTCCTCTCGTGCGTCTTTCTGGTGATCGTAGGTACGGTCTTACGCTCGTTCTTCCTCTAAGCGATGGGCGAATATCAAGTGAACAAGGGAGTGGGCCGTCAGGTCGAATTCCAAGGTCTTACGGCACAGTACCTCGTGCTGTTCGTCGCAGGGCTTCTGGGCGTCTTCGTCTGCTTCGCCGGAATGTACATGGGCGGCATCCCGCAGGGCCTGTGCGTCCTCTTCGCCCTTACGGCCAGCCTTGGCGTCACGGGCGGCACCTTCTATCTGAGCCGCCGCTTCGGTCCCCACGGGCTTCAGAAGCTCATGGCCTCGCGCCGGCATCCGCGGCGCATCGTCCACCGCCGGGCCATCAGACAGCAGCTCCGCATGGCCCGCATCCGTCGAACCGTAAAACCGTAATCCTATGCGCGGAACCCTGAAAACCTCGACCTTGGAATCGAAATTCCCTTTGCTGCGCGTCGAGAACAACTGCATCATCTCGAAGTTCGCCGACATCACCACGGCCTACCGCGTCACGCTGCCCGAACTTTTCACCCTCACGGGCGAGGAGTACGAAGCGCTGCACGGCGCATGGCTCAAAGCCCTGAAGGTGCTGCCGGACTACACCGTCGTCCACAAGCAGGACTTCTTCATCGAGGAGCGGTATGCGGCTCCGGAGGACGGCTCCGAGCGGAGCTTTCTCGCCCGCTCCTACGAGCGTCACTTCAACGAGCGACCCTATCTGCGCCATTCGTGCTACCTCTATGTCACGAAGACCACGCCCGAGCGGATGCGGCAGACGAGTGCCTCGTCCGTGCTGTGCCGGGGTTTCATCGTCCCGCGGGAGATGCGCGACACGGACGCCGTGACGCGCTTTCTGGAAGCCGCGGAGCAGATGGAACGCATCCTGAACGATTCGGGCCTCGTGCGCGTCGAACGGCTTACGGAAGACGAGATCGTCGGCACGGCGGACGACGCCGGGCTGCTGGCCCGTTATTTCGCTCTTTCGGACGAGCGGCTTCCGGTCGTAAACGAAGACATCCGCCTCGATCCGGGAACGATGCGCATCGGAGATAAGTTCCTCTCGATGCACACACTCTCCGATCTGGACATGCTGCCGCAGAGCGTGGCGACGGATTTCCGCTACGAACGCCTTTCGACAGACCGCTCGGACTGCCGCCTCTCGTTCGCGGCGCCCGTGGGGCTGCTGCTCTCGTGCAACCATGTTTACAATCAGGTGGTCTTCCTCGACGACCACGACGAAACGCTCAAGCGCCTCGAAGCCACGGCCCGGAACATGAACTCCTTGGCGGCTTACTCGCGCTCGAACGCCATCAACCGGGAGTGGATCGAAATGTACCTCAATGAAGCGCACTCGCAGGGGCTGCGCTCCGTGAGATGCCACTGCAACGTCATGGCATGGGCCGAGAACGAAGCGGAGTTGAAACGCCTCCGCAACGACGTGGGTTCGCAACTGGCCCTTATGGGCTGCACGCCGCATCACAACACGGTGGACGTGCCGGTGCTATTCTGGGCGGCGATTCCCGGCAACGAGGCCGACTTCCCCGCCGAGGAGAGTTTCTACACCTTCCTCGACCAGGCGCTCTGTCTTTTCAATGAGGAGACCAACTACCGCTCGTCGCTCTCGCCCTTCGGAATCAAGATGTCCGACCGCCTATCGGGTATTCCGATTCATCTGGACATTTCGGATCTTCCGATGAAGCGCGGCACCATCACGAATCGTAATAAATTTATCCTCGGACCGTCGGGCTCGGGCAAGAGTTATCTGACGAACCATCTGGTCCGTCAGTACTGGGAGCAGGGGTCGCATATCCTGCTGGTCGATACGGGCAACTCCTACCAAGGGCTCTGCTCGCTGATTCACGCCAAGACCAAAGGCCGCGACGGGGTGTATTTCACCTACACCGAGGAAGCACCCATCGCCTTCAATCCCTTCTATGTCGAAGACGGGGTGTACGACGTGGAGAAGCGCGAGTCGCTCAAGACGCTGCTGCTGACGCTCTGGAAGCGCGAATCCGAGGAGCCAACACGCTCGGAGGAGGTGGCGCTCTCGAACGCCGTAAACCTCTACCTCTCGAAGCTCCGCGCCGACCGCTCCATCGTCCCCTCGTTCGATACCTTTTACGAGTTCGTCGAAACCGACTACCGCCGACTTTTGGAGCAGAAGCGCGTGCGGGAGAAGGATTTCGACCTCGCAAACTTCCTGAACGTGCTGGAACCTTACTATAAGGGCGGCGAGTACGATTATCTCTTGAACTCCGACAGGCAGCTGGATTTGCTGGACAAGCGTTTCATCGTCTTCGAGCTGGACAACATCTCCTCGAACCGCACGCTGCTGCCGGTGGTGACGCTCATCATCATGGAGACCTTCATCTCGAAGATGCGGCGGCTGAAAGGCGTCCGCAAGATGATCCTTATCGAGGAGTGCTGGAAGGCCCTCACCTCGGCCAATATGTCGACCTATATCCGCTATCTCTATAAGACCGTACGCAAGTATTTCGGCGAGGCGGTCGTGGTGACGCAGGAGGTGGACGACATCATCTCGTCGCCCATCGTCAAGGAGTCGATCATCAACAACGCCGACTGCAAAATCCTGTTGGACCAGCGCAAGTACCTCTCGAAATTCGACGGCATACAGCGTCTGCTGGGGCTGACGGACAAAGAGAAGGCGCAGATTCTCTCGATCAACCTCTCGAACGATCCCAAACGCCGCTATAAAGAGGTCTGGATCGGACTCGGAGGCGTGCAGTCGGCAGTTTATGCCACGGAAACCTCGGTCGAAGAATATTTGACGTACACTACTGAGGAATCGGAAAAGATGAAGGTGATGGAGCTCGCCGAGAAGCTCGGCGGTGACATAGAAGCCGCCATCCGGCAGCTGGCCCGCGAGCGCGAAATGAACCCCGAATCATGCACAGTTCCGTTATGAAACAGCTGCTTGGGATATGCGCAGGTCTCCTGCTGGCGCTGGCCGCCGTGCTCGGTGCGTTTTACCTTTTTTACGATTACGAATACCACAAAATCCGTCCCCTGTGCGGCGAATGGCATTCGACGCTCGACGACACACGGCTGGTGATCGAGCCGTGCCGTGATAAATTCCGAATCACCCTCACGCGCCGCGGCACGTCCGAAACGCACCTCCTGTACTACAAGGATTGCGTCTATTACACGACCTACGGCGGACGCCGGGTCGACCTCTTTTACACCCCCGCGGCCGATGCGCTGCTCCTCGTGCCGGGCGGCACTTTCAAACGAACCTCAAACCTCAAAGATTATGAACAGTAACCAATCGACGCCTGCGTCGGCCGTAGCGGCCTTTCAGCAGGAGATCAAGACCCGTACCGAGGTCATCCGCACCTTGGCGGATCTTCGGGAACAGCTCGACGCCGACCGCATCTGCGGCTCGTGGCTCTCGGCGGAGAACAACCTCTCGGCTTCGATACGCCGCATCGGCGAGGGGACATGGCGCATCCTCGTCCTCGACCACACGCTCTGCTACAAACGTATCGTACAGGACGGCATCATCTCGCTGCGCCGCCACCGTCTCTGGCTCGGGGCCGACGAGGGCAACCGCGTCCTTTACGACGCTGCTGCCGAGACGCTCACCATCGGCTGCTACGGGCGCTTCGTCCCGGAGGACAGCATCCGCCGCCGGGACGATGACGAAATCATTGCCGCAGAACCTTTCAATGAACCGGCCGAATGATGGAGCGTCATCCGGTATTTTCGGGCTGCCCCGGCAATCAGGGGCAGCCCTTCGGCGGACTCCGCACACAGTCACACATTTCTAAATCCGACGGATATGGAATGGAAAGATAGGATCGTACGGCTATTTCGCCGCAAGCCGGACTGGGAAAGGGAACATCGACGCACGCTCATTGCACGTCATGCGGAAAACCTGCTCCGGGAACGGAATATACGCAGTATTACGGATCTCGTGCGCCGGCACCGGAAATCGGATCTGACCATTGCCGGAATCGGGCTGACAATGAATACAGCGACATCCCGCTTTCTCAGGACGCCCGAAAATGCGGCAGAGAAAGATATGCTGGAGCTGATGGAGGCCCTGCGCAGGACGTCATTTGCGAAAAAGATCGGGCGGCGCCTCGCGGACATTCCGGCAGACACCGCACACTCCCTGCACGGCCTGCTGGCCATGCACACCTTTCTCTTGGATGCCTATCTGGAGCAGCATCCCGACAGCAAACTCCCGCAGCCGCCGATGGATGAGGTACAGGCAGCAGCGCATATCGTAGACCGGCAGTTCCGCACCGAAACATTCCGTGAGCTTCGTCATCTGGCAGAAACATCCGGACGCTATACGCCCTCCTGTTACGTCACACGACTCTACGACTGGGACGCCGACATGGGACGGTTGCAGGAGATGCGCGGGCGGCTGAACAGTCCGGCATGTCCGGATGATCCGCAGCAGGTGCAACAGCTCCGGGAGCGAATCTGGAAGGCCGAGAACCGCATGGTGCGGGAGGCCGAGAAGATATTGGAGAGCGACCCGGAAATTCCCCTGCGGCAAACCTATATCGGGAAACTCGATGCCGAGCTGCAGACCTTGGGATGGCTCGCACGCTTTCCGGAAAAAGCCGACGGCCCCTACACCAACCGGCAGCTGCTCGACAAATACGATATCGAACCGGATAGTCCCCGCGAAGAACGATTTCGGCAGGTCGAGAAAGCCTTCCGCGAACTGGATGCCCGCCTTGTCCGCATGACCGGGCGGCAGCCCTATGCGGACGATCTGTTCGAGTCCCTGCGGCAGAAAGGCCCGAAGCCGGAGAAACATGCTTCCGGGGTGCGGCAGAAGGACACCGGCCCTGCACGGAGGAAACAACCCGAACAGCCGGCTACGGGCCGGCGGATAAAGCGATGATGCCCGTCTTCGGGAATATCCTCACTAACACAATCAAATCAAAAATGAAACAGAAAATCATCCTGCTGTGCCTGTGCCTCGTCTGCACGGGGCGCAGCACATACGCCCAGTGGGTCGTCTCGGACCCCACGAACCTCGCGCAGGGCATCGTCAACTCCACCAAGCAGGTCGTCGAAGCTGCCAAGAACGGCCAGACCATGCTCCAGAGCTTTCAGGAAACCGTGAAAATCTATGAGCAGGGCCGCAAATACTACGACGCCCTGAAATCGGTCAGCAACCTCGTCCGCTCGGCCCGCAAGGTCCAGCAGTGCATCCTGCTCGTGGGCGAAATCTCGGACATCTACGTCGACGGCTACAAGCGCATGGTCTCCGACGAGAACTTCACGCCCGCGGAGCTGGCGGCCATCGCCGCAGGCTACGCCCGCATCATCGAGGAGTCGGCCGGGGAATTGAAGGAGCTGCAGGACATCGTGAACCCTACGGACATGTCCCTGACGGATAAGGACCGCATCGACGTGGTGCAGCGCGTCTACGGCGTGCTGCGGCGCCACCGCGATCTGGCACGCTACTACACGCGCAAGAACATCTCCATATCCCTGCTGCGGGCCGCCCGGAAGCGGGACATGGAGGGTGTGCTCTCATTGTACGGAACCGACGAACAACGCTATTGGTAACGCATCATGGTACACATGCTTTCCCTCACGGAGAACCTGCATACGATTCTCCGGGTGCTTTACGACGACATGATGGCGCTGTGTTACCCGATGTCGCAGGTCGCAATGGCCATCGCAGGAATCGGGGCGCTGCTCTACATCGCCTACCGCGTCTGGCAGTCGCTGGCCCAAGCCGAACCCATCGACCTCTTTCCCCTGATGCGGCCCTTCGCCATCGGTATCTGTATCCTGTTCTTCCCGACGCTCGTGCTGGGCTCCCTGAACGGCATACTCTCGCCGCTGGTAAAGGCCACGCATTCGCTTATGGCCGGGCAGACGCTCGATATGCAGGAGTGGCAGGAGCGGCGCGAGCGGCTCGAACTCGAAGGCCGCGAGCAGATGCCCCCGGACAGCTACTACGCCGAGGACGAGGAGATGGAGCGTGAGCTCAGCGAAATGGGCCTCGACGACCAGACGCAGCAGACCCTCGACCGCATGAACGAGGAGCGCTCCTCGTGGTCGGTCAAAGGCGTCATCTTCAAGTGTCTGGCATGGATACTCGAACTGATCTTCGCGGCCGCGAGCGTCATACTCGACGTATTGAGGACTTTCTATCTGGTCGTGTTGTCGCTGCTGGGCCCCATCGCCTTCGCCATCTCCGTGTTCGACGGATTCCAGAATACGCTGGTACAGTGGCTCTCGAAGTATATCTCCATCTACCTTTGGCTGCCGATCTCCGACCTCTTCTCGGCGATCATCGCACGTCTGCAGACGCTCTCCATGCGGCACGACGCCGACCTGATGGCCGGGGGTTACAACGGCTACGTCGACTGGTCGAACAGCCTGAACCTGATCTTCATGCTCGTGGCCGTCTGCGGATACCTCTGCATCCCCTCGATCGCCTCATGGGTCGTGCAGGCGAACGGCTTCGCCGCCTACAACAAGACCGTTTCGAAGATGACCTCGCTCGTCAGTGCCGGGGCCGGATGGGCGGCCGGCAAAGCGTGGGCCGGAACGAAGGGTGTCGGTAAAGCGGCATGGTCGGGAACCAAAGCCGCCGGACGGAGCATTGCGGCCGGAGCACGTCTAATCTTCAAAAAATAATCTCATGATGGAATTCAAGTGTTTAACGAACATCGAAACATCCTTCCGGCAGCTGCGCATGTATGCTTTTGTCTTCGCCGGAATCTGTGCCGTCGTTACCGTGGCGGCGGTCTGGATGTCCTATACCTTTGCTGAGCGGCAGCGGCAGAAAATCTATGTCCTGGACAACGGGCGCTCGCTGATGGTGGCCCTCTCGCAGGACCTCGCGCAGAACCGCCCCGTGGAGGCCCGCGAGCATGTGCGGCGTTTCCACGAGCTCTTCTTCACCCTCTCGCCCGACAAGGCGGCCATCGAGTCCAACGTCGGGCGCGCCCTGCAGATGGCCGACAAGAGCGCCCTGTCCTACTACAAGGTCCTGCAGGAAAAGGGATTCTTCAACCGCCTGATCGCGGGCAACGTCTCGCAGATGGTCCGCGTGGACAGCATGCAGTGCGACTTCGACCGCTATCCCTACGAGGTGACGACCTACGCCCGGCAGCGCATCCTGCGCGAAAGCACCGTCACAGAACGGTCGCTCGTCACGACGTGCCGACTGGTAAATGTTTCCCGCTCGGACAACAACCCCCAGGGGTTCATGGTCGAGGCGCTGAACATCGTCGAGAACAAAGACATTGCGACCTATGACCGCTAAACCGCACTCCCTGCGCTGCCGCATCCGGTGGGTGCGGCAGTCGCTGCGGCGCCGGCACGACACGCTCGCACCCCGCATCCGGGAGCGGATCGTACTCGCGGCACTCGTCCTATTGCTGCTCCTTTACCTTTGGCTCCTGTTCGCAGCGGACACAGGGCCGGAACTGGAGATCGGGCATTTTGAATATTCACCTCTGATACCGTAACCCGTTATGACAGAAAACAAGATTCCGGGCAATGACCCCTCGGCGGAATTCGAGCGGCAGCGCAAACGCAAGGTGCTGCTCTTCGCGGCGATCCTCGGGTGTATCTTCCTCGCCGTGCTGTGGCTTATCTTCCGGCCTGCGCCCGTCAAGTCCCAGGAAGGGGCCGCAGGGATCAACACGACGGTTCCGGACGGCAAGGCGCAGGCCACCGTCGGCGACAAACGCAAAGCCGCCGAGCAGCTCCGCAGCGAGGAGCAGCAGCAGAAACGCATGATGACGCTCGGCGACAACTCGTTCTCGCTCTTGGACGACGGGCTTAAACCCGCCGAGGAGCCAACTTCGGCAGATAACCCCGCACAGCGGGCCGCCGAGGCCAACCGGGCCATGCAGCGGCAGGTGCAGGGCTTCTACGCCGCTCCGCCCCGCAATGCCGAGGTCGAAGCCCTGAAGGAGCAGGTCGCGGTCCTACAGTCGCAGCTCGACGCCGGGCGCCGGCAGCCCGACCCTTTGGCGCTGGCCGAGGAGCAGTACAAGTTGGCGCAGAAGTATCTCGGCGGCGGGACGGCCGTGGACGAAGAGGCCGGGCCGACGAAGCAGCGGCGGAATTCGCGCTTGTCCGTGATGCGGCCCGTTCGGGAAGGCGAGGTCGAAGCCTCGACGCTCGATCCGCGGGCGGATTTCACCGTCGAGCGCAACCTCGGATTTCTCACGGCGGCAGGTGGCATCACGCATGCCGATATTCCGACCGTCAGGGCCTGCGTCGCCGCAACGCAGGTGATCCGTGCCGGGAGCACCGTGCGTCTACGGCTTCTGGAGCCCGTGCGCATCGACGGCACAGTAATTCCCCGCAACACGCCGGTATACGGCACAGCCACGATCTCCGGGATGCGCCTGCAACTCGTGGTGTCGTCCGTAGAATACGGCGGGCAGATTTTCGCCGTAGAAGCCTCGGCATACGATCTCGACGGCCAGCCGGGGCTCAATGTCCCCAACTCCCGCGAACGCACGGCCCTCAAGGAGGCGCTGGCGTCCGTCGGGCAGACAGCCGGAACGAGCGTCAACGTCACCCGTTCGGCCGGGCAGCAGGTGTTGTCGACCGTGGCGCAGGGCGGGTTGCAGGCGTCGTCCCGATATATTGCCGAGAAGCTCCGCGAGGTGAAGATCACCCTCAAAGCCAACCACCAACTGTTACTGATTTCAAAAGAGCAATAGATGAAACGAGACTTGATTTATCTGACACTTATCGCCGCCCTGATGACGGCGGCGCAGGTTACGGCGCAAACGGCGCCGGAAGCGCCTGCGGAGATTCGGCCCCTGCGCATCGAAGCGGGATTTTCGAAGACCGTGCATATCCTTTTCCCCTCGCCCGTGACCTACATCGACATCGGATCGATGGATATCATCGCCGGGAAGGCCGACGGGGCCGGGAACGTCGTGCGCGTGAAAGCAGCCGTGCGGAACTTTACCACCGAGACCAACCTGACGGTCATCACCGAAGACGGCGGATTCTTTTCGTTCGACGTGCATTATGCCGAAAACCCGGCCGTTTCGACCATCAACATATCGGCACCGAAACAGACAACCGTCGAAAGCGGTTCGACGCAGCCGGAACCCGCTCCGACCGAAGGACGGGTATTATTGCAGGAAGTGGGCCGCGAGAAGCCCGCGACCGTAAAACGGGTCCTCGGCGATATCTACCGCCAGAACCGGATGGATGTGAAGGGCGTCCGCACGAAGAAGTATGGCATCGGGGTCGAGGTATTGGGGATTTATGTCCACAACGACGTGATCTATATCCACACGATGATCTCGAACGAGACGAACATCTCCTTCGAGGTCGATGCCCGGCAGTTCATCGTGGCCGACCGCAAACTCGCAAAACGCACGGCGCAGCAGCAGACCCCGCTCGACATCCTACGCGTGTGCAACGACCCAACAGTCGTGCGGGGGCACCAGCGCCAGCGGACGGTCTTCGCCCTGCAGAAGTTCACCATCCCCGACGACAAGGTGCTCCTCTGGGAGATCATCGAACGCAACGGAGCGCGGCATCAGACGGTGGAGATTCCGGCCAAAGAACTCTTGGATGCAAAACTGCTGTAAGGTGATGAAGCGACTGAATCCGGCCCTGTTCTCATCCGTTAAGATGGATTGGACGACCCCGCAGGCGTTCTTCGACGACCTCGACGCAGAATTTCATTTCACCCTCGATCCGTGCGCCTCGGCCGGGAATGCCAAATGCGGAAAGTTCTATACCATAGCGGACAACGGACTGGAGCAGGACTGGGCCGGAGAGAGGGTTTTCTGCAATCCGCCTTACGGAAGGGCGATATACGACTGGGTATTCAAGTGCTGGCGCGAGTCCCGCAAACCCGGAACGACGGTCGTGCTGCTTATCCCCGCCCGGACCGACACCCGTTATTTCCACGAGTTCATCTACCGCAGGGCCCGTGAAATCCGGTTTATACGCGGGCGCCTGCGCTTCGGCGACGGCACGGCTCCGGCGCCGTTTCCCAGCATGGTCGTCGTCTTTTAAGCGGCATCCGTATGGAAACTTTTCTGAAAGCGTGGCTCCTGACGACGGGAATTTTGTCGCTGCTGGCAGCCATCGGATTGTCATGGCTGCTCCTGTTCCCGGAATATCCGAAACGAAAATCCCGCCCGAACGGATAAAAACAATCAGGCTGTTCGTATCTTTGTCCCGCCGACTTAATCTGCGGAGAAAAATGATTGAAAATACCCATGCGGCGGAATCCTTCGATGCGCTGTTCGCCCGGCTGGCGACATCCGGGTTCCGCCGGAGATTTCGTCTGAAAGCGGAAGATGTCGCCTATATCGAGCGAAAAGGCATGGAAACTGTCCGGCTCACGCTGCGGATTTCATATGCACGCGTCTCGCTCCGGCCGTTATTCCCAATGACGGGCGGCAGACCCCGATGCGCGGGCATCCGGTCTTTATCGCCCAGCATGCCACGGCCTGCTGCTGCCGGGGGTGTCTGGCCAAGTGGCACGGCATCCCGCCCGGACGGGAGCTGACGGCCGAAGAACAACGATATATCGTTGCGGTATTGACGGCATGGATCGAACGTAACGGAACCCGGCACCAGACGGCGGAAATTGCCGGCAAGGAATAAGTTGGATACAAAGCTGCGGCAAGGAGATAAAGCGGTAGGCCGGTAGTATTTTCGTCCGTTAAGACGGGCAGAGCGGCGCTCCCGCAGGTATCTTTCGGTGCCGAATACCACGGCCGGGAACATCCGGTGCAGAGGATTTTATACAGCGGCGGGAACGTTTCGAACTCGTGCGGAGATCTTACGGGCTCACTTTGCAGGAGGATATTCAGACATGAGTTCCGCACGCTGCGGCCCTGAAAGGCTGTTCGTTTCCGAACAATCAGACACCCCGGTACGGTTTTCAAACCGTACCGGGGTGTCTTTCATGCAGCTTGCGGGAATTCAATATTCATCCTCATTGAACAGAAAATCCTCTTTCGAGGGATAGTCCGGCCAGATGTCCTCGATCGATTCGAAGCTCTCTTCTTCCTCTTCGATCTCCTGCAAGTTCTCCAGAACCGCCTCGGGAAGTCCCGAGCGGTTGGCGTAGTCTATCAGTTCGTCTTTGGTGGCGGGCCAGGGGGCGTCTTCGAGCCACGAGGCCAATTCGAGTGTCCAATACATTCGGTAAAAGTTTTATCTCTCTGAAATTTCCGGAAAGAACACGGCTTTTCACTGCGGAGATGCAAAGGTAACGCAAAAAAGCGAGGCTTGCAAACGGCAGATAATCAAGCGGTGTGAAAAAGTCCGTAGCAGATTTCAGGGGACTGGGAATCCGTCCCCGCATAAGGAAATATTCGGTATGCAGCGCGCTGTTGCAGGTCATCATGATCAGTTTTCGCGGCAGCACGCCCGTCTTGCCAGGCAAACACGCTTGAGGGCAAGACCCCGGACTGTAAAATAGTTCGATGTCCATATGAGAACCTTTTCCGGAAGAAAGTGCAGGTCGCAGGCAACTCTTTGGCAGCCTGTTCCGGCAAAGAATTTCATTGCGAGCCATTAAATCGGATATTGTCCGGTACAACCATGTCGGAATTTTCGTATCTTTATGGAAACCTAAAACCTATCGAACAATGAAATTCTTCATCGACACGGCCAATCTGGAGCAGATCCGCAAGGCGCACGAACTGGGCGTCCTGGACGGCGTGACGACCAACCCTTCTCTGATGGCCAAAGAGAACATCCGGGGTACGGAGAACTGCAACCGTCATTACGTTGAAATCTGCAACATCGTCGAAGGGGACGTGAGCGCCGAGGTCATAGCCACCGACTTCGAAGGAATGGTGCGGGAGGGTGAAGCGCTGGCGGCGCTGCATCCCCGCATCGTCGTGAAACTGCCCTGCACGGCCGCAGGAATACGGGCCGTGAAATATTTCGCCGCCAAGCATATCCGGACGAACTGCACGCTGGTATTCTCCGTGGGGCAGGCGCTGCTGGCCGCAAAGGCCGGAGCGACCTATGTGTCTCCGTTCGTGGGACGTCTCGACGACATCTCCGAAGACGGCGTGGCATTGGTAGCCCACATCGTGAAGGTCTACCGCACCTATGGTTACAAAACGCAGGTGCTGGCCGCTTCGATCCGTCATACGCAGCATATTATTCAGTGTCTCGATGCGGGGGCCGATGTGGCGACATGTCCCCTGGCGGCAATCGAAGGACTGCTCAAACATCCCCTGACGGACAGCGGGCTGGAGAAGTTCCTCGCAGACCATGCACGCCTGACCGCCTGACGTGCCGCCGGCAGCGACAATACGACAACACCCCGATTCGAACGTTCGAATCGGGGCGTTGTGGCAATCATTTCTTCTCCAAGAGACGCCGGAAGGCGGGAGAAGGCTTAAATGCAGGAATGTCGTGCGCAGGAATTTTGATCGTCGTATTCTTCGTGATGTTACGCGCCGTCTTTTCCTTGCGGTGTTTGACGGCGAAGGTGCCGAAGCTGCGCAAAAAAACATTTTCCTTACGAATCTGCGCGGCGCGCACCTCTTCCATGAAGCCCTCCACGACAGCTGATACGGTCGTGGCCTCGACCCCTGTTTCCCGGGCGATTTGTTTAATAATCTCGAGTTTAGTCATTGTCTGAAATCATATTGTTGCAAAATAGAACCTTCGGATTATCTTTTCCGTCCGCGTCTGTGTGATACGGCGTCATGCTCTTCAACTGAAATTCGAGGCTTCTTCCGTAATGGATATTCCGTAAAAATACGGTTTTGTGCGACGGTCATAGTCTTTAACCGTTCGGCAATGCTGTTCCAGTCGTATTCGAAATTCAGCATGACGACATCTTCCTCGAAATCTATATCATCGAAGTAGGTAACAGCCTTGAACGGGCGGATCACATTCGCTTCGGGGAATTTACGCTCATAGCATTTAAGCATATCATAGAACGTATGGCGCGTGGAAAGGCAGGCTATGTCCACGAAATCCTTCAACCGCGATCCGTCATCGGCAATAGCCGACAATTTCATGGCGATAATATCTTCCATATCGTACAGCCGGATGCCGGCTTCCTCATACGGGGAACGGAGATATGCGTACCGATGGGCTATACAATCAATCTTCACTCCGTCGATCGTGCCTTTGAGCGTATCTGCTTCCATAAAATCCGTTCGGAAGCCGTATTTATCCGCTAAAAAAGTTTCGAGTTTTTTCGCATCGAAAGACTGCGGGGTAAACAAATCCAGATCGACACTCTTACGATGTCCCAGATACAAGGCCAGTGCCGTGCCGCCGGCAAGGTTGAAAGCAGCCAGCGAGGGTTCCGCTTCCAGCTTTTTCAGCAGTTCAAGTGTTCGAGGCGCGACAGTTTGCGTGTATAACATCTCAGTTCCTCCTTTTTCAGGTTAAACACCGTACAAACAAAATTCATGTCCCGTGCCGAGAGCGAAGGCACCTCCTTGATGATCTCACGGAATCCTTCGATACCGCCGTACAGGTCGAAAGCGGCAAAGTAATCTTTCAGCCATCCGCGTTCGATGATGCGCTGCACGACGATCTTGCGCGAACGCTGCCAGTCGAACTGCGCGAGGTCGTATTCCCAGAGCAGTGTCGCAGAGACCGTATGACAGCCCTTATTATCTTTATAATCATCGAATATCGTCATACGTCGAATCTTATTTTCTCTTTACAAATATACGCTTTTTTCACAAGATATGCAATTCCTATACCCGCCGTGGGAAGTATCTGTTCCTGCATACCGGACAGAGCCGACATCCGCCTTATCGGCAAAGACAAAGTGCGAGTTCACATATTCCGTTGTGCGATTTTTCAGGTGTGGGTCATCCAGCCGTGAAACGGCTCGTGGATAAAACAGTGCGATCGGTCGGGCTGTCCGTGATAGACCAATCCGCCGACAACGCCCAGACGCCCGTCGGGATAACGCTGTTTGAAGAGGAACGAATAGGGTGCAAAATCGCGGTACAGTTCGATTTCACATGGGAACGAAGGATGCCTCTCCCATTGCCGGAGCTTTTCCAGACACTCCTGAAACGTCTTGTCGCCGATGCTTTCGGCATATTGCACTACCTTATCGTAGTGCTCCTGACACATGATTTTCATGATTGCTGATGTTTTAACTGTTGTTTATGAATATATTCCAGTAACGGCGTTCCGTCCTTAACGGAAGCCGACAAGGTACTAAATCGAAGTTGTTGTTGCGAAGGATCGCCATAATGGAGGCGATCAAAATTTCTGTTGTTGCCAGATCTGATTTCAGTTCTTTAACGAGAGATTTTCTTCGGACACTAAGTAGACCGTGGTGTCTTCCGATGCGCCTATGACATCCCGAATCCATCCGGCAACGTTATCCGCGGTAGGCTTCGATGATGTCTTCATAGTATGGAACGCGGTGTTTCAACACCGCCTTCTCCAATTCGTCCCACCATGTTTCATTATACCGGTCGTTATCGAAATCGATCGGACCGTCTGTCGGCAGACGCCAGCGGAGTTTGGTTTCTGCATCCGTTTCTTTGACGATGGTCTGCATCTGGGCATCGGTCACTGCTGCAGTGCAAAATGGGCGAGGCAGTCCTTCCAGTTCGCCACGCGTGATCGAGCTATTGCCGCATACGAACTCTTTTTGATAGAACTCTTGCGGCATGTCGGGATACGGCTCTCTTCGAGCCGTTCGAGCCGCTTTTCGAGGGTCTCTTTTTTGTACTTCATGCGTGTGATGGAATTAAAAAGACGGAGAGCGTAAGCTCCCCGCCTTGGGTTAATACTTAAAATGTTACGATCCTCAAATGAGACGTTTTACATGATACAATGTTTCTGGTACTGCAAACAGAATCGGTATAGAGGGTTTTTCCGTTCATCGCCGCTCTGATGGGAGGCTGCGAACGCTTCGCAGAGCGCCGTCACCTGTTTCGGGTTCACACGGCCTTGCAGCAGCGTTCGCAGTTGTTTATCCGGCAGGCTGTCGACCAGTTCGTCGAATTGATCGCTGTCCGTATGGTACAAGTCCGAGAACATCTCCAGCAGAGCGGCTCCGATCACATAGAAGAGGTTGATGTGCATCTGCTCTTTGTAGGCGGTCTGGGAGCAGTCGTCCTCGCGGATAAAAAAGTCCGCTATCGCGTCGTAATTGATCCAGTAGCGGATCTCCTTTTCGAAGACGCTGCCGCCTTTGTAAAGCGTGATACAGTCGCTATTCTGCCGTTCGTCTTCGTCGAAGGCTTCGGCGTCGAAACGCATGTCGAGGCCGAGCGGATCGAGGAACGGTCGGGCCTGCGCTTGCAGCATAGCGTCGTGCCATGCGCTTAATTCCTGAATGATTGTGTTTTTATTCATTTATCCGTGTTTCGTATTTCTGAACTTGTTCGGCGATCATGTCGCAGAAACGCTGACCCTCGCGGAGGTCGTTTCCGAAGTAGGCCAGCATCTGCCGCAGGTCGTGGTCGTAGACGTGCGCCCACTTCCCGTAGTAGTGGGGTCCCATGTCGCCGCCGAAGTGACGGATAAACAGCTCTTCGGCAAGAGCCTCGTCAGGTGCAAAATTGTAGTCCCATGTCAGCACCCGGTGGATCTTCTCGTAGTCGATCTCCACGATGCGCCAGCTGCCGGAGAGTGCAAAACCTTCATCAGCAGTGTTCTGCTCATCGTCCGGCAGATTCTCGAACTCGCCGCTTCGGGAGCCGCATTCGATCCGTTCCGAGAAATCATCCGAGATGGAGAATGGAACGGACTTATAGCGTTTGCCGCATTCGTCCGGCAAGTTCAGTGTCACCTCGACTTTATGGCCGAAAAAATGCGTCATCAGTCGTTGTATTTTCATATCGTCAAGTTTTGTGGTCGTTACTCTTCGATCTCTATCGTGGCATATTGGATCGGATAGTAATATTTTGTTTCAGAAGATTTGTTGAGATAGTAGTAGATGTTACCACCCTCGACATAAGGCTTGAAAATCTTTTTTCCATTGATACGCCGCACTTTATTGATATGTCGGGAAACACAGGCGATCTTTTTATCTGTCGCCGCCCTGCGCTGGGCAGGTATGCCGAAGAAGCAGTCCTGCAGTTGTTCTTCCGAACCTATGGGGTTCAATATTTTCATTTTGAGAATGTCCAGAATATAAGTCGTCAGTTTTTAAGGTTGCAAAGCGGAACCCATACAGCCTGCTCTCCGAAGTCCGCCCGGCCCTTCTCGTCGTTGATCGGCTCACAGAGCGCGTCGGTCGATTCGTTCGGTTCGTCGGGGAACAGGTGCGGCTGCGATTCGGGCCACTGTATGGGCTTGAAGTAGGCGTTGGCCGGCGGGTCTTTCTCAAAGTGCTGGATGTAGTCGTACTCCGGCACATAGCGGGCGCCGTTGTCCTCGCTCTCGAAGCTGGGGTAACCAATGTCGTTCTCTTCGAAATACGTCGCGTCGTCGGGAAATTCGACCAGCACATACAGGTTTTCATGCCAGGTCTGATCACATACTTCACAAATCATCATATCTTTCGTCTCGTCCAATATGACGCTGTTATGCCCGCAAGCAGGACATCTCGGATAGCGCGGTAGTTGAAGTTCATCCGCCGTATTTTCCAGACGCTCCCAATAATCCTCTTTGCAGTAATCCGCTGTCATTTGCTGGGCAAGCTGCCGCATCTGCTCGTCCGTAATACGGCGAAAGTCGAATCCCTTTTGCGCCAGGTCGTCATCTTGCAAGCCAAGGATCGGGTAATCAGCTTTTTTGAGCCGGTCCCACAGCTCTTGTTCCTGTGTTGTCAGCGAGGACTTGGCTTCGAAATATCCCCGCAGGTCGTCCAATAGTTGCTGTAACATATCGTGTCGTTTTTAAGAGGTTTGCTCCAGCCCGAACTCCTGACAGGCACTGTGCAGATCGTGGCTGAATTGCTGGCTATTACAGTAGCTGTTGCCCATAAGGCCGGCCAACCGGAGCAGCCCTTCGTCCGACAGACCGTCCGTCGAATAGCCGTAGCGACGGAGCGTGGCGCGATCCAGAAAAGCGATGTCGCACTCCCGATCGGGGTCGTCTTCGTTGGGATGGGTGTTGAGTTTCTGCTGCGTGAAGTCGTAAATCTCGTCCAGATACTCTTTGTCGCCCCAGTCCGTATTCTGATTTTGGCGGGTAAACTCACCCGCCCAGGCGATGATCGTACTGATCGTATCGCGGGAGTTGCCGGTCGGACGGAATCCTCTGGCCCCGGCTTCGTAGGCGATGTCTACAAGAGCTTCGGCGTAATTGTGCAGGTTATCTTCCCCAGTGATTGAAACCGGCAGCTTGCTGGTGAAATGGTCGATGGCCTCATGGTATAACCGGAGAAGAATCCCGTCCCGCTCGGCAAGTGCCTGCTCGCGGGTGATACCTCGTACCGGAGATTCGTGGCCGTCGATGAAAAGCTGGAGTTGGGCCTGGCGCATCACATCGTCACGCTCGTGATAGTTCGGGACGTTCGCCTCGACGAAGTCCCATAGTCGGTCCGAAATCGGCCCGATCGATTGGTCGGTTAGTTTTGCATCCATAATAGATATAGATATAATTGTTTCAGCACATAAAGCCGATAAACGGAGTTTGCCGCGCGATTTCTTGCAGGACGGGGCGCAGCAGCCCTTCCGTCCAATGGATCGGCCTTATGTTCGCATGCTCCTTGGTGAGCTGTTCGATCTCCCGGTCGATTTCCAGTCTGCGTTTCTCGCATTGAGCCTGATACAGCCGGTAACGCGAAACGATGCGTTCAATAGCATTCATGTCATTGTCAATTTTAATGTAATGTTATCCGTACCAACTGCACCGCAAGGGCTGCCCGTCCCATTTCCATGCAGTGCGGCAGGAGTCGATGCGGATATAATTTTTCGTCAGACGGTGCGTATGGGTCTTGCCCTTGAAAACATCGAACAGCGGAATGGTCGTTCCGCACATATAGCCGTCTTCGGTAGTTCGCTGGTCGAGCTGCCGCAGTTGCACCGTGCAGCCCCGAATCGCCACGACCTGATAGAAGTCGATATTGGTCTGCTCCCAGCCCCACGACGAGTAGAGGATCTCGCCGACACGGAGCGACTCGCGGAAGGCCGCGGAAGCCTTTTCCTGCGCCTCGTCATGGCGTCGGAAACGCTCTACCTCCTGCCGGATACGCTCCATAGCTTTGTCGTATTCCTCTGGAGTATGCACCTTATAGGCATACCGGGGGCGAGTCATTCCCGGCGTCCATGCCGCGATGCAGCGACAGTTCTTGGCTTGGAACTGCACCAGCGAGATACTATAGACGAGTTCGGGCGTAACGGCCACCTCTCGGGCGAACCGTTCTGCGTATTTGTTGATACGGTAGGTTTTCATCGGATTTTAGGTTTGGAGTCGTTATTCATTTCTTCTTCGACGATGCGGAAATTGTCGGGATTCCAGCCTTTGTTGACCAGCGTGGCCTGTGCTTCGAGGGCACTCTGGAAAATGCGGCGCTTCTGCCACGATAAAGAGATGCATCCGGCGGAAATACGCCGCACGGGGCATCTTTGATATTCGAGGTGGCAGCGGCAAGGGACAGGCCGGTAATGCAGGAAGCCGCGCATGCGCAGCAGCAACGTATGCTCGTAGGCTTTGTCTTCACGGCAGCGCTCCCATGCCTCGTAGCTGTCCAGATGGTCGGTGAGCAGCATATAGGCGACAGCCCGCGAGTAGCGATTATGGCCCTGCCATGTTCTGTAAAAGAAGAGCGATAAGAGTTCCAGATCGAGCGTCGGACGGCCCTTTGTGCGGAGTGTTTCGGTCAGAGATTCGATCTCGTCGTAGCGGAAATTAAGCGGACGGATGTTATTCGCCGCCATGCATACCATTACCCGCTGATCGGGTGTTATCGTAATGCGTTTTATGATCATGTGACTCATAGAAATAGATAATTAAGATGTCAGTTATTTATGGGAAAAGTCCGGACGGATATAGTAGCAGACCGTCGTGTGCCGCTCGTGGTCTTTGACGAGTTTTACCGGCTGCGGAGCGTTGTAGATGCGCCGCACGGAAACCGGAGCGTCGAGCGCATCCCACTCCTGCTGCGGGACGGCCTTCTGCTCGTCCCGGTAGCACCAGACGATAACGGATTTGGGGTTGAGAGCCGCGAATACGGTTCCTTCGTAATCGGAGAGAAAACGTCGGAACTCCGCCTCCGTCCGAAACGAAATGCAGTCACCCCGGTAAAGGTCGCCGTCCCGATGTTCCGGATCCTTGTAAAGGTGGATCTTGCGCCATTTCTCGGTCGTGAAATCGCCGTAAAGCGGCTCCGATTCCCGATACTCCCACAGCGGCACCTCGGCGCAGAACCGGACGGCTCCGTTGCCGCAGGCGCCGCAGTGGCCCCAATCGCAGAAATCCCCCGGCATGATCCCGACCGGATGCAACGCCTGCGGCGCCACGGCCGTAAAAGGCCCGCCGCTCACCGAGCAGCCGATACCGTCGGCTGTCGCCCACACGAAGGGAACGTAAGGGCACAGGCAGATCGAAAGCATCCCGTCTTCTCGGGCGGCCTCGATCAGGGCATTGCCGTAGAAGTCGCCGTGACGTGTGGTATAGCGCACCCGGTCACCGATTTGCGGGACAAGCGGGTTACGCGTGTGTTCGATATGGCGTACCCAAGCGTTGGCAGCATCTACATCCGCCTGCGTCAGATGGTGTATATGGTCGTAAAGCGTATTTATCGGCAGCAGCGTTTCGCGGCTGTAACGATTTTCTATTTTGGATTGTTGCATATTACTGATAATGAAAGTGCCGCGGTCTTTCGGCCGCTGCACTGGTTAGACAACTTGTTTCGTATAGGTTCAGGCGGCTTCGGCCGGAATCGCATCCGGCTCGTCCTCGCCGGTCAGCCTTTCGGAGATCATCCGCACGGCGCGGTTCACGTCCGTGAGGATGTCGAACAGGTAGGTCGGCTCACGGTTCAGCTCCTCCAGCCATCCCTTCAGGTAGGCGGCATTCTCCTCACGGGGCGTCGTGGCGAAGCCCAGCAGCGCCCCGCATAAGGCAGCCGAAAGTTCGGCGACCAGCTCCTCACGCATATAATCGGCATCCCCGTAGCAAGCGCCAAAAGAACGGTTCAGGCGCTCCAGATGCCCCGTGCTGTGCGCGACCTCATGGAGAAGTGTACTCCAGAACGCCGCACCCTCCGGGAACTGCCGCTTTTCGGGGCAGACGATCCGGTCGAGCGACGGGGAGTAGAACGCCCGATCTCCGTACTCGAGTCGAATGGGGCAGAGCCACGACTGTCGCTCCAGCATCCGATCCAGCGGCCCGCACGTTAAACCGTCCGAATAATTCTTCGGCTCGGTCTTCGCCGTGAGCCGCGCATAGCGCTCCGGCTGCTGCTCCTGCATGTCCGTCTGGCCGAGGTTGAAGACCGGGTAATAGCGCATGACGGGAATCAGGTCGTAGTGTTTCTGCTGCTCCTTCGGCAGGCGGTAGTATTCCGCCAACTCAATTTTCTTTCGGGTCTCCTTATGGCGGACGTACATCTTCCAGAAATAGACCGGAAAGGCGTCCGAGCCCTTGCGGATATTCAGCCCCTCTTCCTTGGCCTGCCTGAAGGTCATAAAGACGGGCGTACGGTAGCCCATGATCTCCGAGAGGAACAACAGCATAAGCACGTTGCCGGCCCGGTAAGGCGTGCCGCGCAGGTTGCGCGGAAGGCCGTGTGTCATGTCGGCGATCCACGGCTTCTGCCAGTCGCCCGTGAGCATCTCTATTTTCTTTATCACGAGCTCCGTCAGCCGCGGAGCGATCGTGTCGATAATCGTTTGATTCATAGTCGTAGGATTTTAATAGCAATATTCACTTATAGGCGGGCGGCAGGCGTTCCAGATGCGGATCTTCTCGTCGTTCGTCTTACCGCGCCACCACATGTTACAGGTGTCTTGGAAAGCCTTGCGATCATTTTTCGAACTGAAATTCTCCGGATTCAGGCCGGTGATAATTTCCCGATCTTCTTCCGTCGTGCCATGCTCCCACCACGGCTCGACCGTGCCGCTCATCAGCTCGCTTTCCCGAACCTGATCGGTATGTTCAGCACACGCTTCGCACCACAAATCCTCACTGTCGTCAGGTAACGAGTCTGCCTCATAGGTGTTGCCGTCCAGCCATGCCCGGCATAATATATCTTTCGACCCGCACTCCGCGCAGCGGTAAGGGTTCTTGCATCCATCCAAAAATCGTCGTTGCAGCTTAGTGAGCTGTCGCTTGCCGTATTCGCAGCCATGCCAGATAAGGCGGTCAATTCGTATTTTCATAGTAGGGAAATGAAAAGACGGGATGGTTCACCATCCCGCCGGTTAATATCTACATCAGTTGCTATGCCGCCATGTGCATCTCTTCGGGCATCCGCGTATCGGGTTCGATCTCCGGGTCCGCGGGAATCACCGTCGGCAGTTGCGGCTGAATCTCATCCGGCTGTACTTCCGGCTCTTCGGGCTGTTGCTCCGGCTCGAAGTCCGAAACCTCCTGCATCGAGACCGCCATCTCCTCGGCCTCGGCTTTCGCATGCAAGGCGTCGATCTGCTCCTGAAGACGGGCTTTGCGGCGCTCGTAGACTTTCAGATACTCCTGCTGCACTTTCTGGCTCTGCTCCGTGAAGTTCATATCCGCGAAGCGGCACATCATTCCCGTCAGGAGCGTTTCGTCCGTGCAGCGGTACTCCGGAGCTGCCGAGCGGAAGTAGTCCACCAGATATGCGCGGATCAGCGCCGCCTGCTGCTTGGCCGTAATGCGTCCCGCCGCAGCAAATTGCTCACTGTCGGTCAGGTAAGAGCTTTCCTTGGGCCGGAACCCGCACTGACGGAGTTTCGAGTCGCTCATTACGCGCTGCATCACGGCGTAGTAGAACATCTGCTGCTCCTCTTTCTGCAAGGGCTTGTTCGCAACCTTCACATCGAGGAAGACACGCTTCATATCGGTCGTGATATGTTCGTAGCAGATTTCCCGGTTACGGCGATCCTGTTGCAACAGCCCTTCCAGTGGAGAAGGCGGGACGACCGTCACATGTACCGTATGTCCGCCTTGCCCGTCGTCCACCGTCACTTCCCGCTCTTCGTCGTCGAGCTCCTCGTAGCGGAACTCGATGTCGAGGCTGCGGATAACGGCATATTTGCGGACCCGGCCTTCCGAAACGTCGAACTCCAGCTGCTGCGTCTGTTCCGCAAAGCGAGCCATCCGGGCTTCATACCTCTCCTGAGCCTCGGCAAAGTCCGTTTCCGACACATAATTTTCAGCTTGCGGAGTGTCGGGCATCTGCGGGGCCTCGTCGTAATAGCTGATGTGGTATTCCAACTCTTCGACGTGATAACCCTCCTTTCCAAGGGCTTCAAGGACCGCCACGGGCGTATCTCCGGTCGTAGCAAGCGTCGTGCGGGGATCGTCTTTCAGCAGCTTCAGCGCTTTCTGCACGAGGAACTCCTCGTTCTTGCGGATCATGCACTCCCGGTTCTGGCAGCCGGCGCAGCCGCCCGAACATTCGTCCCGGAACAGCACCTGATTGGCCGTATTGTGCTGGCACGAAAGGCACTCCGTCTTATCGAAGTTGTAGCTTTCCAACTTGGTCATGTAACGCTCGTAGAGCCGCCGGGCGATCTCTTTGACACGGGCGTTTTTCCACGAGGAATAACACCCTTCGGCGAAGTGCTCGTCGAAGACCTGCTGTTGGACCTCCGCGGGGTATTTGGCGATCTCGGTGGCGACGCCTACCGAAATCTCCTCCTTGTCGAGTTGCTCAGCCAGAGCGTCGATCAGCCCGCACAGTTTCAACCGCGAGCGGATGTAGGCTTCTGACTTGCCGAACTTACCCACCAGCGACTCGATGGTATGGCGCCCCGACTGGATGGCCTTGTTATAGGCCGCGGCCTCCTCGCGCGGTTTCACATCCTCACGCTGCAGGTTCTCCGTGATGGCCGCATCCTCGGCCTCGGCGTCCGTAAGCTCCCGGACAAGGGCCGGAATGTATTTCAGTCCCGCCATTGCAGCTGCCCAGTAACGGCGCTCGCCGTAGACGATCTCGAAGCCCTCGTCCTTGGGGCGCACGCAGATCGGTTGCAGCACACCCGACTGCCGGATGCTCTCGGAAAGCTCCAGCAGCGTCTCCTCCCGAAAATCCTTGCGGGGGTTGTAGGTCGAATTGACGATCTTGTTCAGATCCAGAAGCTGAACCAGCGGTTCCTCCTGCTGCACTGGTACCGTTGGGGCAACCGAAGCCTGTACCTCGGCACCCGAATCCTGCGTTGCAGCAGTTTCAGCGGAGGTCTGCCCCTGCGTTTCCGGAGTAACAGCGACCGGAACGATTACTGCCGCAGCTGCACCTTTGCCGCTCTTCTTCGATTTCGAATCCGATTTCATAGTCTGCATAACATCGAACAGTTTTTACCGTGTGTCTCACGTCTTTGACGCCCGCACAATCTTTATCTTATTTGAATTGCGCAAGCAATAAATAATATGTTATGAGGCTTTTTTATCCCGAATGGATCGGTTGCCTCGGGAAGGTCCATAAGCCCGAGGCGCAGGTGCAGGGGCGGAAAAATACCGCAGCGCAGGCGAGGATGATTTTTCCGCCCCGGAGCCGGAGAGGGACGCAAAGCGGCCCGGCCCGGGCTTATCTTTCCCGACGGCAACCGGCAGGATGGCAATTTCTATTTGTTTCTGCCGTGACAAGTATCTGAATCCGCAGCTTCGATGTCATATTGCACACCCGTTCAGCTCGAAGCATCCGGCAATATCCTGCATTAGGTCGGATTCATCTCTGTTTCCGGTATAAATTTCCGGGAAATTTGCCGGTCTAGGGAGAATCGTTAATTTTGTAACAGATCCGGTTTGTCGGAATGCGTAAATTGATATTCATACTGCTAACGGTTTGCATGTTTTGCCTGCTCTGCAAGAAGTCGGAGAACATGCCGGGCGATTCACGGAACTTTATGAATGAAATAGTTCTAAACCGTGGGGGGGGGGAAATTTGCTTGCCGACCAATGGCTGTGTGAGCGTATCTACAATTCCGATTTAAGTCAAACTCGTGTCTTGCAGACGGCGGAAGCCCGTCTTGCCGTATCCATGTTCCAGCGGGGAGGCCAAGTGCGCCTGCGCGCTGCGTTTTTATCAATGTGTTGCGTCACATACGGTATTTCGGGCGTTGCCGGACTCGTCGCAAGGGTACACAGAAAAGGATTCGCTGCCGGTTTTCATGCCGTAGATTATTACGTCTACCGCCTGCGCCGGCTCATCATTTAGCCTTCGGACGAACAGGATGCTCAAAGGTCGGGCGACAACGAATGTCCGGAAAGCGGGGAAGTCGTATATCGGGATTTCGGGAAAATAAAATGTCCGGCTGTCCTGCGTCCGAAATTCGGGTTTCCTGTTTATGTTCCGATGTATATATACCGTTTCGGACGGCTCCATTCTTTCGGGGAATACCACATGTCGCTGCATTCGGTTGCTCTTGACGGAATTTTTATGGCATGATAGCGGCCGCAACCACATCGGGCGGCCTGTCCGGGCAGATGGAAATATTTTTGTATGGAATTTTCAGATATTCGGATCCATATAGCGACATAAACACTCCGGATATCCTTTCCCGACAGTATCCGGAGTTGGCAATTCATTGTCTTGCGACATCTTACACAAAAGAATACGGATTCTTTCCGAAAGCAGCAAACCGTGCTCCGATTTTTCAGCTTCCGGCAGTCCGTCATCGGATGTCTGCATTTTTTACGGCGGCACTCCGGTTTTGGGATTTTCGCCTGCAGACCGATATTCGGTTTGTATAATAGCGCGGAAATCACTATTTTGGTATGGTAAAAAACAGAATCCCCGAAAGCCGTATGGTAGAATTGGACAAAAGCCAAAAGAAAATTGCCCGGGCACTCATAAGCCGTGCCTTGGAGCGTGAATGCAGCGTTTTCCTGACGAAACTGCAACGACAACTCCAGCAGAACGAAAAAGCGCAGTCCAGCCATGAAAAATATCTGGACGTATATAAGAGCGTACGGGCATTCGACAAATATATAAGCTGTCAGTATGACGATCTGACCGGCTCCAGCTATGCCTTGGCGGTATTCAGCCTTTTTTATAACGGAATCCTGACGGAGAACGATCTCTCGGAATTCGACGATAGGACCCGGGAAGCGTTCTTGGAGCACAGGCGGCTGTGGAATCCGGAGCTGTAAATTGACGGCACGGATACATCCGCATACGAAACCCTCGTGCAGCTTTGGGAGATGGCTTGCAGGGAAATGCTTTCGGGGACAGCATATTCCGAGAGAGTCGTCCGAAAAACAGCACCTCAAAAGCCGTATTTGCGAAAAACGATGTATTCACATGTTGGGCGATTAAATTCCACACGACCCTGAATGAGCTGGTAAAGACTGTCGACGGCCCTATGCAGCATTCAGGACCGACGCAGAACTTCAGGCGGGGAAAAATCACAACGTTGCGGGACAACACGCCCGTAAAATGCCATTGGGCTTGAGAAAAACTCAACGAGTTCCGGAAACGTCACTTGCAGCAGCTGCCAAATAGCTTGTTTTCATTGCAGGGCACAAGGCGTTTTTTCGAAGACACCCTTTTTTCTGACCGTTGCAGCCTTATCGGCAAAAAAAGTGTCAGCAGAGCCGTAGAAAGATTCAACTCCGGAGCTTCCCGTCAGTTGTCAGGGACGGATTCAACCGCTCCCGAAGGTGCGTATTGCGTTTCAGCACGGACATGTTTCGAACGGCATAGGCCAGGGCTTTCGCGGCACCGATCAGCACGCAGAGCTTCTTGGCGCGCGTAATACCCGTATAGATCAGGTTGCGCTGGAGCATCACGAAGTGGGTCATCAGCAGCGGCATGACCACGATCGGGTATTCCGACCCCTGCGCCTTGTGGATCGTCGTGGCATAGGCCAGCGTCAGTTCATCGAGTTCCGTTACGTCGTACTCGACCCATTTACCATCGAAATCCACCGTCAGCGTCCTGTCCTCCGTATCCACTTCCCGAATGTAACCCGAGTCGCCGTTGAAGACATCCTTGTCGTAGTTATTGCGTATTTGCATCACACGGTCGCCCTGCCGGTAGGTATATCCGCCGCGGCTGAGGCTCGGACCCGAAGGGTTCAGGGCCTCCTGCAGGGCGAGGTTCAGACTGGCGGCCCCCACGACGCCCCGCTGCATCGGCGTAAGCACCTGAATCCGGTCGGGACTCTCCCGATAGGCGCGGGGCAAACGTTCCTTGACCAGCCGGACGATGGCTGCTGCAGCCTTTTCGGGGTCGTCCTCCTTCATAAAGAAAAAATCGGTGTCACGGCCGTTGCTCGTATCGGGGAATTTTCCCTGATTGATGGCGTGGGCGCTCATCACGATACGGCTTTTCTGCGCCTGACGGAAGATGCGGGTGAGACGCACGACAGGGACGTGCTGCGAGTCGATGATGTCGCGCAGGACGTTGCCCGCACCGACGCTCGGCAGCTGGTCGATATCGCCCACGAGTACCAGCCGCATCGTTGCCGGAACGGCTTTCAGCAGATTGTTCATCAGCAGGATATCGATCATCGAACATTCGTCTACAATCAGGGCGTCGCCCTCGAGCGGATTCTCGTCATTGCGCTTGTAGCCGTCCTGCGGGTTGTATTCCAGCAGACGGTGAATGGTCTTGGCTTCCATGCCCGTGGCCTCGCTCATACGCTTGGCGGCACGTCCTGTCGGAGCCGCCAGCAGGATGCGCAGCCCGGCCTTCTGTAAGGCCGCAATAATCCCTTGCGTCGTTGTCGTCTTGCCCGTTCCGGGGCCGCCCGTCAGCACCATGACCTTGGACATAACGGCCTGCCGGATGGCTGCGGCCTGCACTTCGTCGTATTCGATGCCGGTCTCTGCGGTGAGAAGCCCCGGGTCGAACGGAGTGTCGAAGAGCGAACGGCCTGCGGGCGCTGCCAGATCCCGCAGACGCCGTGCCGTGCCGCATTCGGCATGGTAGAACGGCGGAAGGTAGATCGCTTCCTTGTCAAAGATCAAGTCTTCGGATCGGATCATCTGCTCCAGAACCTCCCGGATAGGAGCTTCGCCGGCTTCGAGAAGCTCTCCGGCGGTCTTCACCAACTGCTCCTCTTCGGCATAGACATGCCCTTCGTCCGAGAGCTGTCCCAGTGTATAGAGGATACCGCTCCGGCACCGCCGCGGATCTTCCTTCCCATATCCCATTTTCCCGGCGATGCCGTCGGCGGTCTTGAAGCCGATGCCCCAGATGTCGTCGGCAAGGCGGTAGGGATTCTCCCGCACCTTCTCGATGCTCTCCTTGCCGTATTCCCGGTAGATTTTGGCCGCATAGGCCGTACTCACGCCGTAGCCCTGCAAAAAGAGCATGACGTTCTTGATGTCTTTCTGTTTCTCCCAGCTCTCACGGATCTTTGCCACGCGCTTGCGTCCGATGTTGGGGACTTCGTAGAGCCGTTCGATGTCGGTCTCGATGATGTTGATGGTTTCCGTTCCGAACCTCTGGACGATGGCCCGGGCGAACCGCGGGCCGATGCCCTTGACCAGTCCGCTGCCGAGGTACTTCTCGATGCCGTACACCGTGGCGGGCATCGTCTCCTCCCATGTCGCGGCGACGAACTGGCTGCCGTAGCGTTTGTCCACCTTCCACTCGCCGCGGCACAGAAGAACACTCCCCACCGGAACTTCCAGCAGGTTGCCCACGAGCGTAACGAGGTCGCTGTAGCCCTTCACCCTGACCTTCAGCACCGAGTAGCCGTTCTCGGGGTTCTGGTAGGTGATGCGCTCCACGACGCAGCGCAGGTTTGTCGTCGGAGTGACGTTCATAAAGCGGACGATACTAAATACCTTGTAAAACTACGGAAAAAATCCCGGAATAGCAACGCAGCCGGGTATACGGCGCCCCCGATACGTTGCCGCGAGGATATCCCACAGGCGCACAAAATAATCCGCAGACAGACCCGAACGGGATGTCTGCGGATTATTTTGGATTGAAAGACAGCCCTGCATCGGAACAAGCTATACTCGTTCCAGAATAACGATCTCCGCACGGCAGTTCGTGCGTGCGAACGGCTCCTGCATGGATGTCCGGTGGCGGACAAGAAAGCGTCGCATCGTTTCCTGCACGGCTTTCGGCCGCTGCTTGTCGATAAAACCGTACGGCAGGAGCAGCACGGATCGGTCGCCCGAGCGCTGCGTGCGGAAAAGCCATTGCAGGAAGGCCGTACACTCCCCGATTTCGAACGGCGGGTTGGCGATGACATTCTCACAGCGGAAATCGACCTCATGGAACTGCATCCGCAAAGCCGCAGTTCCGGGATAGAGGCGTTCGTAAAGATCGACCAGCTCCGCATCGGTATCGAAGCCGACGATTGCCGAGGGATGTACCCCCTCGGCAATCAATGCGCGTGTCAGCTGCCCCGTGCCGCAACAGGCATCGACGATCCGGCTGTCGTTGTCGAAATACCGTACGGCCAGCGCCGCCATCTGTCGTGCCGTGCGGTCGGGTGTCAGGTATTGCGAAGCATAGACGCCCTTGCGGCGCTGACGCTCGCATAGTGCGTTGTAAGACCAGTTGTCATCCTCATAGCGGAACGGCAGTTCACCGTGCTGCTGCAGGTAGTCGTAAATTTCTGCCAGCGTATCGGGCCATCCCATTTGCCGGTGTTTGTAGTAGCTGTTCGTCAGCGCGTAGCGCTTTGCAATTTTTTCAAAGGTTTTCATTGTATCTTCAATTTTATGGAAAAGTTATTATTCTGATGATTCTCATGGCCGGGTTGAATCAAATACGGGCAGGTATTTGACAGACAGCAAATAATGTGTAGGATGCTGTTATTCGGTTTCGATGAAACGGACGTAACATTGTCCGAACGGGCAGTCGCCGTCGTTGATCTCGGCGGCCAGTTCGTCCGGCGTGAGTTTTTCCACCCCGTCCTCCGTTTCGTAAGCCGCAAGGATTCCCTGATCGCTGACGTTGCGCTCCATCAGAACGCAGGGCCAGACGAAAGCATAAAGTTCTTTTTTCTTACTCTGTTTTTTTCCGGGAGCAATCCATTCCCGAAACTCTTCAATATTCTTTTCGTCAGGGGTGCTGTCCGGCCCATGCCTCTCGATGAATTCGAGCGTGTCGGGCAACGATGCCTCTGTCTCCTCGGAACTACCGGCTGCGTTGTCGTGCGCCACACCGTCGTCAGCGTTAAGGTCGAATTTCATCAGGCGGGCGATACGGTCGTACTGCTCGTCGTAGTAGCGGTCGAATTCATCCTGAAACTCCTTCTTGTAATGCGTACCGCCCTCCGGATCGTCGGGGTCGTCCGGCTCGATGAATGCTTCGAAAGGCTGGCCATGTTCGTTCATCAGACGGGCGGCGGCCAGATCACAGGCGAGTTCCATAATCGACGAGTTGATGTCGTCTTTGCGGTCCTTGTAATATCGATGCAGGTTTGTCATGTCTTCTTTTTTATTTGGTGATTCGAGAATCTTAAACATGGAACCGTTCTTTCAGTCGGGAGAAAAACTCCGACAGCGGAGCGTGTTTACGAAAACCGAGCGCGATGCCGAGGAAAGCGAGCGCCCACGAGTACTGCTCCGGACAAACCGGATAATTACGTTCGGCGGCTCCCGTCGATTCGTCGATACCGTCGACGTATAGCTCGCCATATTCATCCAAATACACGTCGGTAATGCTGATTTTCGGATTGCCGTATTTCCCGGAGCCAGCCATCGTAACCGGATATTCGACGCCTCCATCCTCGTCGGGCACGGGATACGAGGTAACACGGCCGCCGTTGCACCGGAGAATAGCTGTCAGCAGTGCTCTCTGGCGTTTTTGCAGGCGCGTTTCCGTTTTCCGTATCCTGCGGTAACGGGCTTCGTCCCGCCATGCGTTGTCGGGATAATCCCGTTGCATATAGGCCTTCACTGCCTTTTCGAGAGAGTCGTATTCTCCCAGTTCGTTTTGCGTTACGGTAAAGCGGCCTACTTCGCTCCCGCTGCGGTAGACCGTGCAGCAGACATCTTTTACATGGTCGATGTCCGTATTGCCCGCCGGCGTTGTTTCAATGAGATAGCTTTTGTGTTTCATCGTGTAAAAGTTATTATTCAGTTAAATCCGACGGTCGTGCCGAGGGTGAAGTGAGAACTTCGGAGCTGTAAAAATCCTCATCGCAGTACTTGCATTGAAAGGCATAGTCCCCGACATGGGAGCCGGAGAGGCGGCGTCCGCAGTGCGGACAGTATCGCTGGGCCGCAGCGGTCTGCTGCATCCAGATTTCGATTTTCTCAAGGTCGGAGTGCTTATTCCACCACTCCTCGCAGGCTTTCGTGAAAGCCCGGCATCCGTCCGCGGGATCGAAGTCCGACCGTCGCAGGCCCGTAATAGATTCCAGCACTTCATCGTCGGACTCTTTCCACCAGTAGTCCCAGACTGCGCCTGTCACGTTGTCGGCAAGGTCGTCCCCGTTATCGAAAATGATATCAATGGTTGAGTTGCCGTCGTTGTCTTCGACTGGAATTTCGTCCATCGTATCGTAAAGCGTTTCCGACTCCTCGATGCTGATCCGTTCATCTTCGGCCTCTGCATCTTCGACATCTTGCCCGACAAGGGTTGCCGCCTTTGCGATGGCTTCCGCCTGAGTCGGAGCGTCGATTGTAAAATGGGTTCTGGTCCAGATCGTGTGTTTCCGGTCTTGTGAGAATTTGTAGCGTGTCATAATTTCAGTTATTAGTATTTATCTATCCGCAAGCCTTTCTTCGTCATCGAGAGCGAATAGCCTTCCTGCTGGAGCTGTTTCAGCACCGCAGCGTTGCTCTCGTGGATGAGAATCGGATGCGTGTTTGAGTAGTTATCCTTTACCGGCGTATTGAACGATACGGTAATCCGGTTGTTCGAGGTGATGATCTCCAGCGCACGGCGGAAATCTTCGGGGTGCATTTTCATACGAGTAAGAGTTTAGTGTTTACGGAATACCGGGCGTAGTTCACACGGGGAGACTTCGGCTTCGGAAGCCGAAGAATAAATCCGAATGATGTCATCCTCCGAGGGTTCCGCCTTATTGTCATTACCAGATCCGACCGTGTAGTAGCCCGACGTTTTGCCTGCGGGATCGCGCCGGAAGACCCGCTGCCCGGGATGAAAAATCCGTACTTTCGGGAGTGTTTCTCCATCGATGGATTCCCCGAGAGCACAGACTTCACGGATCGTCAAAGCAGGATGTTTGCCGAAATTCCAGTCGATTTCGGCATCTTCGCCAAGTGTCGTCTGAATGTCATCCAGCACGTTTCCGCACTGTTCGAAAACAAGACGCGCGGCCTCCTTTCCGGAAGCCGCACGCAGGATAAAACAGCCGTTGAAGGTATAGCTGACCTTCAGTTTGAATTTTCGTCGCATAGTGATGATGATTTAATGTCGTTGTTTTCAGACCATTCGTCGAAAGTTATCGCGTCGTAGACACCGTACCGGTGTATTTCGGCGTATGCCTGTCCTTCCCGGAGCAGAGGCTGCCGGGTGACGAACGTTCCGGTGAAGTTTGCCAGAGCCAGCGGCACGAGCCACTGAAAATCGCTGCCCCGGCCGCCCATGACCTCGCAGGAGTGAAATCCTGTGGGGAGGGTTTCGGAATCGAGGCGGCACATGGTGAAAAGGGCCGGGATGCCGTTGATCTCGGCGTCGCGGAAATCCTTGATAGCCGCGAAAGAAATAGATGATTCGTATGCCATAATTTACAGAATTAGAATTGCTCCGCAGAAAGTTCATCATAGATTCGGTTTGAACAGATATTTGCCATGATTGTAGTTTTTAAATAAAGACGGCCCCTTTGCGGGGCCGTCGAATCAAAGTGTAATATGGTGCCATCGTCCGTACTTGTAGACATTGCCTTCCAGATAAAGCGTCCATAGGTCGTAGGAAATGATTCGGATATATAGCGTCTGATCGCCGCGCAGCGAGAACGTCAGCTCCCGGAATGCATTTCGGGGAAACACGGGTCCGGGCACCATGAAGCGTCCGCAGGCCGTCGAGTCCGAAACGTCGAACTCGTAGACCATGAAGTTCCGGAACAACCAGCGCAGTATCCGTCGTTGGTTGTCCGGACTTCGGGTCGCAATACGGAAGCGATTGTAGCAGATCGCAGTCATCGCTCGGCTATCGGGCAATCGCCGCAAGAAAGTATTCCGCATAGTCGTACTCCAATCCCAGATCGGAGCAGGCCGTTTCCAGATCGCCGTAGCACAGCTCGCCGGCGTCGTACAATGCCCGCAGGCGGATGAGTTCGTTATCGAGGTATTCCTCGGCACGGCGCGCAGCACAATGGCATACCGTGCAGATGCTTTCAATGACATGGTTGCGTTCCATCGTTTCAAGATTTTCAGTTCAGATGATACTTCCGGGCAAAATAGCTGACAACACCCGGAATGTGTTTCTTATAGTAGGGCTGGTTGTCCCTGCACCATGCGGCGAGTTCCTGCTTCGAGGTAAAAGGTTTGCGCCAACTTCTTCCGGTCATAATCCGTTCGACCTTCGGAGACAGGCTGTCGATGAAATCTCCGACCGCCCAACCTTCCCAGACGTATTTTTGCAAGTCGATCGCTTTCGTCGTACTCATAGCTGTAGTCGATCAGGGTTTAAGTATGAGTTTGTTGTCGGAGAGCGCGAGGAAATCATCGAGCGTGCGGCAGCGATAGTCCAAAGAAATCTTTTCGCTGTAATCCGTTTGCCTGATGTCGAAAGTATAGGTCAGGCCGTTGCGAGTGATCTGACCGTGGCTTTTGTCATGGACCCAAACCACATCGGGCAAAGCCTCCAAGCGGTTGCGGTATCCGGTTATTTTTCGTTCGTTCTCCGCATCGATACGTTCGAGGTTCCGGAAACCCTGCGTGAGGTATTCCACCCAGTCGTCGATCTTCCTTTTGGTAAAGACCCCGATGCGGTTCGGTTCGGATTGCTTGTCGAAAGCCTTGCCGTAGGAGTAGTTATCCGCATATCGGAGGAACGACCAATCGCAACATAGGTCGTAATAGGGTTTCGGGTAAGTGTGTTTGCGGACGAGAAACAGGATGCCGTTTCTGCGAAAACCGGCGCACACCTCCTCGAAATAGTTTTTCAGGCTGTCTGCAGCGTGTGTAACACGGTAGAACAAGGCTGCCTCCGGAACGAACTCCTGCATGGTTTCCAACACGGCCGATGCACCTTGAATGGCCCGCTCCATGTTATCCTCGGCATTGGCGAGCAGCAGTTCGTCGAAGGTCGACTGATCGATCCACTTTCTCATCGCTGGGCCACCTGCCTGCGGCAGGATTCGATGTCCCGCAGGTAATCGTTCAACGCAGGGGTCAGGATCGTACACTCCGCATCGGGTTGTCCGAGGAAGCATTTGATCTTTACGGATGCCTCCACGCCGTCACGGGCGTAGGTTTTGAAGCGGTAGGCGTAGCCCGCCACCGCAATCTCGAATTTCGTGGTTTTCATCTTCGAAATCTGTTTTGGTTTGACATACCGCCGGTACACCCGCTTTGGAATAGTGGTTCGCCGGCTTCGGGGCGGGATTTTCAGTGGCAGGTGCAGCCCGCAGGCGCAATTTTTCGTGCGATACGACCCAAAGGGTGGAGATCGTGCGAAAAATTACGACAAGGGCGTAAGCGCCTGACACTATCTTGCCCCGGGCCGGCGATCACAAGGGAAATATTTTTCCACCTCCCGACAGAATGTCAAAAAAAGCTGTCTGAAACGCATCGGACAGCTTTGCGAAAAGATAAAGCTACGATTCGAGGATACGGACCATCATCAGCGGATTACGAAACGTGCGGTCGCAGAAAGGATACGCTGGATTTTACGGCGTTGAAGATGTTCCGTAAGGGCGATCAGGTCGTAAGCGCTGTACATCATCTGTCCGTTGACAGCACGGGCTTTGATAATGCGTTTGCGCCGGTATTGTTCCAGTTTGTTGCGGTCGAGCCCCAGGGCCTCGCAGACCTTGCGGGCCGAGAGGAACATCGGGCGGTCGCTTTGACCCAGCAGATGCTCGAAGAGCAGCAGCGATTGTGCCTGCATGAAATACGTTTTAAGAAGCCGCTCGAAAATCCCGGATTCGACCAGGCAATAGGTTCTTTCTGTTGTGTTGTCTGACATAACGATATATATTAAAGATTGCGGACAGCTTTTCTCAACGATTTTTTCTGTTGGCAGTCTGCTTCGATACGTTCGATGAAACGGGTGATCTCCGCAGACGAAAACAGCAGACGGCGTCCGAAGCGGAAGCCGGTGAGCTGGCCCGAAGTGCGGTAACGGCGCAGTTGACGGTCACTCATCTTCAGCAGGTCGCAGACCTCGTCGACTTCCAGAACCGGCATCCCGCAAAGCATGTTGCGATGCCGTTTCATATAGGAGACATCCTCGCGGATCTCCCGCACGATTTCGAGTATCTCCTCCGTGTGTTCCATAATGCTTCGGTCGATTGTTTCCGCTGCAAAGATGGCATGATAACACGCGGTATTCGTATCAGTATCTATTTACTGATACGAACTTTATGGTGGAAGGCCGATGTTCGGCACGATTCAGACGACGGCGAATTTGTCCGCCAGCTTTTCTTTGAGCATGTCGACCTCCCGGTCGATCATCGGATGGGTCACCCGTGCGTAGATTTGGGTCGTCGTGATATTCTTATGTCCCAGCATTTTAGAGAGGGTTTCCAACGATACGCCGTTCGACAGGCAGATCGTCGTGGCGTAGGTATGGCGGGCGAGGTGGAACGAGAGCTGTTTGTCGATGCCGCATTCCCGGGCTATGTTTTTGAGGCTGTCGTCGATGGAATCCAGAGAAGACAGTTTGAACAGGTAACGGTTTCCGGCAAGGCCCCGGTATTTATCCAGCAGGAATAGCGGATAAGGCAGCAGTTTGACGACATATTTCGTCTCGGTCTTTTGGCGGTTGCCGCTGATCCACCAATCTCCGTTCGTATCCTGTTCGAGTTGCTCGTAGGTCAGCGCCGACATGTCGGCATAGCAGATACCCGTGAAGCAGGAGAACAGGAACATGTCGCGGTTATAATCCTGGCGCTTGTGGCGCAGGCGGGTGGTCATCATACGCCGAAGTTCATCTTCGGTCAGGAAACCACGCTCCGGATTCGGGGCCGTATACTGGTAAAGGGCAAAGGGGTTGCGGGGCATCCAGCCGTTGTTGAAGGCGATCTTGACCACGTATTTAAGGCATCTGAGATAGCCGCAGACGGTCATGGGTTTCAAACCCAGAACGGATTTCAGATAGACATGGTACTGCTCGATGAACGACTGTTCCAGTTCGGCCAAAGGCATGTCGCTCACGTTATACTCCTTACGCATGAAAGAACGCAGATGGTCGATGGACTTGCGGTAGCGTTTCCATGTGCCATGGCTGCGGTCGATGCCGACACGTTTCCGGAGATCGGCGGTGAACTTTTCGAATGCCTCGAGAAGCATGCGGTATTTCTCACCGAAACCCAGGTAGGCATTTTTGACCTTCTCGGCCGTGACGAACGAATCCCGGTCGCAGATAGACTGATAGTGCTTGCCGATCTGGGTACGGATATTATCCAGATGGCGGTTGATCCGGTCGGCCTCGACGCTCCGGCCTTTGGCGCGACCGCCGCTGACTTCCCACAGATGTTCCGGAACGGAAAGTTTAGCACTGAACTGCGCGATGCTGCCATTGACCGTAATCCGGCCCATAACCGGAACCAGCGCCGGTTTCTTCTCTTTGTTCCTTTTAAGGTAGAACAGAACCTTGAATGTGCTGCGCATAAACTCTGCTTTTTAATGAGTGCAAAAATAAAATCCGCAGAGTCTTATGTCAAGATGAATAAAAGCGTAAGAGATTGTAAATCACTTTTATACGAAGAACGAGGCAAAAGAAACGAGGTAACGATTTGGAAATCGAAACCTCGTTTATCACTACCTTATTTGCTGCTTTTTTTAAATAGCCTCCCAGAAAGAAAATGCATAATGTTCTGATTATCTCTTACATTGCTTTCCCTATCGGAAAACTATTTATTTTACCGGAATCCTAATAGAAGACCGGGAATTCTGTTTTCGGCAGCACGCACGGCCTGCCGGAAAGGAAAGAGCACGCCCAACGAAACGGGCAGGAACGCAACAGGGAGAGAGGACAGCGGAAGACAGCGCCGAAACAAAATAAATAAGAGGGAGAAGTCCGCGGACTTCTCCCTCATACCCCGTAAACCGGCAGCCCGAATCGGAGCGAAACAGACCGCGGCGAATACGGCTTATTTGTTCTCCTGCTGCCAGATCAGGGCTGAAGCGCCGAGAATAGCGGCGTTCTTGCCCTGAATACCGCTCGGAAGCAGTTTCACCTTGTTCTTGAATACGAAGAGCATGTTCTCTTCCATGTACCACTGCGTGGGTTCGAAGATCAGCTTGCCCGCTTTCGACAGACCTCCGAAGAGGAAAATCGCTTCGGGAGAGGTGACCGTCACCACGTCGGCCAATGCACGGCCCAGCAGCTCGCCCGTATAGCGGAAAGCCTCCAGCGCCACCGGGTCGCCCTGCTCCGCCGCAGCCGAAATCATCGACGCATCGAAGTCCGCGAAGGCAATGTCGCGCAGTTTGCTGGGCGCCGTCATCGTCGCCATCAGCTCGAAAGCCGTACGCTTGATGCCCGTCGCCGAAACATAGGTCTCCAGACACCCCTTGCGGCCGCAGCCGCACTCGCGGCCGTTGCGCTCGACGATGATATGACCGAACTCGCCGGCAAAACCGTCGTGTCCGTAGATCATCTCGCCGTTGGAGACGAAGCCCGAACCGAGTCCCGTGCCGAGCGTGATCATCACGAAGTCGCGCATGCCTTTGGCGTTGCCGTAAATCATCTCGCCGATCGTCGCGGCATTGGCGTCGTTGGTCACCAGCACCTTCACGCCGCCGAAACATCTGCCGATATCGTCGGCCAGCGGAAAGAGACGGCGGCTCTCGTCGGGATTGGGGTCGCCCTCGCGGAATTTCCAAAGGTTGGCGGGATTCTCGACCGTACCCTTGTGGAAATTGGCGTTGGGGGCGCCGATGCCGATGCCCGTCAGCTCGTATTCGAACGAAAGACTGTCGGCCAGTGCGTGCATCGCCTGACACAAATCTTCGACGTAAGCCGGATAATCGTCTACATGGGGATATTTCTTGGTCGAAATGACCGATTCGGCATAGAGGTCGCCGTTCTCATCGACAAGGCCGAAGGCGGTGTTGATGCCGCCGATATCCACGCCGATCGCGAGTTTTTTCATAATATGTCCGGTTTAAAAAAGTTAGCAATTATCAGGTCAAAGTTAATCCAAAATTCGGCTACTCCAAACTTTTTTCCTACTTTTGGGACAGATTCCGCTCCAAAATGTAGTACTACAATGATGCAAACGAACGAGCAACTGCTCTTAGCAATCGAAAATTATCTGGCCCAGACCGAGTTCCCGGCCGAACCCGAACGTCTCTACGCACCGATCGGCTATTCGCTGGCGGGCGGCGGAAAACGCCTGCGCCCGATGCTGCTGATGCTCGCACACGGCATTTTCACCGACCGGTTTCAGGCCGCCCTGCCGGCTGCGGCCGCCGTCGAGGTGTTCCACAACTTCACGCTGCTGCACGACGACATCATGGACAACGCCGCCGTGCGCCGCGGCAAACCTTCGGTCTATGCCAAGTGGGGGCCGAGCGTGGCGATCCTTTCGGGCGACGCCATGATGATCTGCGCCTACCGCCTGCTGAGCGAAGTGCCCGCGGAGCTGCTGCCCCGGATACTGGGCACGTTCAACACCATGGCGCTCGAAGTCTGCGAAGGACAGCAGTACGACATGGACTTCGAGAGCAAACGAAAGGTCTCGGTCGTGGAATACATGCACATGATCGAACTCAAGACCTCGGTGCTGCTGGCCGGCTCGGTCACCATCGGCGCCATGCTGGGCGGCGCCTCGGAGGAGGACTGCCGCAAACTGCGCCGTTTCGCCATCGAGCTGGGGCTGGCTTTCCAGCTTCAGGACGACCTGCTGGACAGCTACGGCGACGACCGGCTGGGCAAAGCCATCGGGGGCGACATCCTCGAAGGCAAGCAGACCTACCTGATGATTACGGCCATGAGCCGCGCCGACGAAGCGACGCGCGAAGCGCTGCGCACGACCCGTCTCGACGCGCGGCTGTCCGACGCCGAAAAGATCGCCGCGGTAAAATCCATTTACGACCGGCTCGACGTGCCGCGTCTGACCGAACAGCAGATTTCGCTGCGGTTCGAGCGGGCGCTCTCGATCCTCGATACGCTGTCGGCGGACAAGGCCCGCACGCAGCGCATCCGCGAATACGCCGAAAGCCTGATAGGACGCAAAAACTGACATGCGACGTTCCGATATAGAGATCATGGCCCCCGTGGGGTCGTACGAATCGCTGGCGGCGGCCATTCAGGCCGGAGCCGATTCGGTTTACTTCGGCGTCGGCAAACTCAACATGCGCTCGGCGTCGGCCGCCAACTTCACGCTCGACGATCTGGCGAAGATCGTCGCCACGGCACGCGCCGCAGGCGTGAAGACCTATCTGACGGTCAATACCATCGTCTATGAAGACGAGCTGCGGACCGTTCACGAGGTGATCGACCGCGCCAAGGCCGAGGGCATCGACGCCGTCATCGCCTCCGACTTCGCGGCGATTCTCTACGCACGGCGCATCGGCGTCGAGGTCCACATCTCGACCCAGAGCAACATCTCGAACTCCGAAGCCGTGAAATTCTTTTCGCAGTGGGCCGACACGGTGGTGCTGGCCCGCGAACTGACGCTCGAACAGGTGGCGCGGATTCACCGCGAAATCGCCGAGAACGACATCCGGGGCCCGCGCGGCGAACTGGTTCAGCTCGAAATGTTCGCCCACGGCGCGCTCTGCATGTCGGTTTCGGGCAAATGCTATCTTTCGCTCTACGAGACCAACTGCTCGGCCAACCGCGGCGCATGCCGCCAGCTGTGCCGCCGCAAATACACCGTCACAGACAAGGAGACCGGCGCGGCGCTGGACGTGGACGGCCGCTACGTACTCTCGCCCAAGGACCTCTGCACGGTCGATTTTCTCGACAAGTTCATCGGCGCGGGCGTCCGGGTGCTGAAGATCGAGGGCCGGGCGCGGGGCGCGGAGTACGTCAAGCGCGTGGTGGAGTGTTACGACGAGGCGCTGCGCGCCATCGAAGCCGGGACATACACGCCCGAACTGGCCGCCGGACTGAAAGAGCGGCTCGCTACGGTTTTCAACCGCGGATTCTGGGAAGGCTACTACGCAGGACGGCCCGTCGCCGAACACAGCGAACATTACGGATCGGCCGCCACGCGGCGCAAGGTCTACGTGGGCAAGGTGACCAACTTCTACAAAAGGATATCGGTGGCCGAAGTGCTGGTCGAAGCGGCTCCGCTGGCCGTGGGAGAAGAGATATTCTTCATGGGCGCCACGACGGGCGTCGCCGAACAGACGCTCGCCGAACTGCACGACACCGACGGAAAGCCCGTCCCGTCCGTCGCTCAGGGAACCTTGTGCGCGGTACGCACCCAAGGGACGATACGCCGCGGCGACCAGCTCTACAAATTCGTCGATGCGCAATAGCCTGCGCCGGCCGGACAGCACGTATGCCGGACGACATATATATCAAGGAAACGCCTTCGGGCGTTTTTTTCGTTACGATTTTCAGCCAGCGAAAGCACTCAGACCCGCTTATCATAAAATTTTTATCGAAAAACAATAAATTTCAGTTGTTTTTCAAAAATTCTTTCGTAAGTTTGCAATGTCGAAATTAAAAAAGACATCCTATGGAGATCGAAAAAATCATCCGCATGCTGGCCGTATTCATCGTCGTGGCCGCCTTCGCACTCTCGGTAGCCGCCCGGCTTCTGTTCCCCGAAGCTTCGCACCTGTCCGACACGCCGCTGCTGGTACTGCTGATCCTTTCGGTCTGCGCCATCTGGCGCGACGCCCTGCGCTCCGAAAAGCAAAACGAAAACACAAACGAATAATCCCATGAAAAAACTCCTTCTGTTCGCCGCAGCGGCGGCCGTTCTCGCCTCCTGCGCACCCAAGACGGCCCCTGAGCTGCCGATGGAAACCTTCTTCCGCAATTCGGAGAAGACCGGTTACCAGATATCGCCCGACGGCCGCTATTTCTCCTACATGGCGCCTTACGAAAGCCGCCGCAACATCTTCGTACAGCCCGTGGACGGCAAGCAGGCGGTGCGCATCACCTCGGAGACCGAGCGCGATCTGGCCGGATACTTCTGGGCCGGCGACAACCGCATCCTCTACCTGAAAGACACGGGCGGCGACGAGAACTACCAGCTTTACGGCGTGAACATCGACGGCAGCGACCCGAAGGCCTACACCGCCATTCCGGGCGTCCGCACCCAGATCATCGACCCGCTGGAAGAGATCGACTCGCTGATAATCATCGGCACCAACCAGCGCAATCCGATGATCTTCGACCCCTACCGGCTGAACCTCAACACGGGCGAGATGACGATGCTGTGCGAGAATCCCGGCGACATTCAGGGCTGGCAGACCGACCACGACGGCCGCCTGCGCGTGGCTTACGCCATCGTGGACGGCGTCAATTCGCAGATCCGCTACCGCGAAACCGAAGCCGAGCCTTTTCGCCCCGTGCTGACGACCAACTTCAAGGAGAGCGTCTCGTTCGCCGCCTTCACCCCCGACAACAAGCAGGTCTACGCCGTCACCAACCTCGGACGCGACAAGGTCGCCCTCGTGCTGATGGACCCCGCGACGTGCGAGGAGATCGAACAGCTCTACGTAAACGACAAATACGACTTGGACAACATCTGGTACAGCGACGCGCAGAAGAAACTGCTCGGCGTCTCCTACACCGGCCACAAAGGCACCGCGCGCCACTTCTTCGACAAGGCGACGGGCGAGATGTTCGGCCGCATGGAGAAGCACCTGCGCGGCTATGCCATCGGCATCGCCGGCTCGAACAAGGCCGAGGACAAATACATCGTCTATGCAGGCGGCGACCGCACGATGGGCACCTATTACCTCTACGACGTCGAGGCCGACACGATGACCAAGCTGGCAGACCTCGCGCCGTGGATCGAAGAGGAGCAGATGGCCGAGATGATCCCTATCAACTACACTTCGCGCGACGGTCTGGAGATCGAGGGCTACCTGACGCTGCCCGTGGGCAAGACCGTGCACAACGCCAAGAACCTGCCCGTGGTCGTGAATCCCCACGGCGGACCTTGGGCCCGCGACTACTGGGGCTTCAACCCCGAAGCGCAGTTCCTCGCCAACCGCGGCTATGCCGTGCTGCAGATGAACTTCCGCGGTTCGACGGGCTTCGGACGCAAGTTCACCGAAATCGCCTACGGCAAGTGGGGCCAGACCATGCAGGACGACATCACGGACGGCGTGAACTGGCTGATCGGCAAAGGCATCGCCGATCCCGCGAAGATCGCCATCTACGGCGGCAGTTACGGCGGCTACGCCACGCTGCAGGGCATCGTGAAGGATCCCGACCTCTACGCCTGCGCCATCGACTACGTAGGTGTGTCGAACCTCTTCTCGTTCCTCGAAACCATTCCGCCCTACTGGAAACCGATGCTCGACATGATGTACGAGATGGTCGGCAACCCCGAAAAGGACGCCGAGATGCTGCGCGAGAATTCGCCGGCCCTCAACGCCGAGCGCATCAAGACCCCGCTGCTGGTGGTGCAGGGCGCCAACGACCCCCGCGTGAACATCAACGAGAGCAACCAGATGGTCGAAGCGCTGCGCAGCCGCGGCGTGCATGTGGACTACATGGTCAAGGACAACGAAGGCCACGGCTTCCACAACGAGGAGAACCGTTTCGACTTCTACCGCGCGATGGAGAAGTTCCTCGCCAAATACCTCAAGGGCGTCGAACCGCAGGGCGGGATCGTGCCGGAGAGCGACCGCAGATAAACCGGAATCACAACCAGCCACAAGCATACTACCATACCGTTTTTTAAAGTAAAAAGTTCAAATTCATAGTTGTGAGAGGGAGGCCCGGAAATTTCCGGGTCTCCGTTTTCATGCAAGCCCGGCACCCGTTTTGATTTGCGGACGGCATGTATTACCTTTGCACTCCGTGAGCACCATTCCCTACATAGCGCCGCCTGCGGACGGACTGCCGATGCCCCGCCGCTTGTGGGCCATTCTGGCCGTGGCGTTCGGCGTCGGACTGTCGGTGCTTGACAGCGCCATCGCCAACGTCGCCCTGCCGACCATCGGGCAGGAGCTGGGGATTTCGTCCGCCGACTCGATCTGGATCGTCAACGCCTACCAGCTGGCCATCATGGTCTCGCTGCTGTCGTTCTCGGCGCTGGGCGAGCTGGTCGGCTACCGCAAGGTCTACATCGGCGGGCTGATGCTCTTCACGGTGGCTTCGGTAGGCTGCGCACTCTCCTCGTCGCTCGCCACGCTGGTGCTGGCGCGCGTCATGCAGGGCTTTGGCGCCGCGGCCGTCACGTCGGTCAACACCACGCTCATCCGCATCATCTACCCCAAGGCGCAGCTGGGCCGCGGGTTGGGTCTCAACGCCACGGTCGTCGCCGTGTCGTCGGTCGCAGGCCCGACCATCGCCGCAGGCATCCTTTCGATCGCCCACTGGCCGTGGCTCTTCGCCGTGAACATTCCCGTCGGGCTTGTCGCCCTGTCGCTGAGCCGCCGCTTCCTGCCCGACAACCCCGTGCGGGTCGGCACCCACCGCTTCGACTGGCGCGACGCGGTGATGAACGCACTCACGTTCGGGCTGCTGATGGCTTCGGTCGAGGGATTCTCGCACGGACTCGATCCGCGCATCCTCTCGGCCGGCATCGCCGCACTGCTCGTCGTCGGCTTCTTCTTCATCCGCAGCCAGCTGCGCGAACCCTATCCGCTGCTGCCGTTCGACCTGCTGCGCATCCCGATCTTCTCGGTCTCGGTCTTAACGTCGATCTGCTCGTTTCTGGGACAGATGCTCGCCATGGTGGCCCAGCCCTTCTACCTGCAGCACGAATTCGGCTACGACGAAGTCGCCACGGGACTGCTGATGACCGCATGGCCCGCCGTGATCATGGTCGTGGCCCCGATCGCCGGCATCCTCGTCGAACGTGTCCACGCCGGATTTCTGGGCGGCACAGGACTTACGGCCATGGCCGCGGGACTGTTCCTGCTGGCCTTCCTGCCCGACGACCCGGCGCCTTTCGACATCGCATGGCGGCTGGTGCTCTGCGGCGCGGGATTCGGACTGTTCCAGTCGCCCAACAACAGCATCCTGATCGCCTCGGCCCCGCCCCAGCGCAGCGGAAGCGCCAGCGGCATGCTCGCCACGGCGCGTCTGGTGGGCCAGACCACGGGCGCGGCGCTGATGGCCCTCCTGTTCCACATCGTCCCCGAAAACAGCACCCATACGGCGCTCCTGCTCGCGGGAGGGTTCGCCCTGACGGGAGCCGTGGTCAGCATCACCCGCATCCGGCTGCCGCTGCCCGAAGGGCTGACCCGGCGCAGAAAATAACCGGAGGCATCTCCGCCCGAAACCCCGAAGAAGCGAAACAAACATCCCTCTACACCCCGAATACAGATCCGACATGAAATATCCGTTCCTGCTCGCCGCCCTCCTGCTCTGCTCTGCAAACCTCGCCGCCCGCCACCCCGATACGCACACCCTTCTACAGCCCGACACCCTTTCCCTACGGCAATCCGACGCGCTCTCCGCCCAGCAATCCGACGCACCTTTCATCCGCCCGCCCTACCTGCGGCCGGGCGATACTATAGGCATCGTCACCCCGGCGCGCAAACTCAAGGAGAAGACCGACACGGCCAAAGTCCGGGAACGCTTCGAAGAGTGGGGCCTGAAAGTGAAATTCGGAGCGCACTACGCCGACCGCGAACAGCCCTACTTCGCCGGGACCGACGCCCGGCGCGCCGCAGACCTGCAGGCCATGATCGACGATCCCGGCGTGAAAGCCGTCGTCAGCTATCAGGGCGGCTACGGATCGGTGCGCCTGCTCCCGCTGCTCGACCTCACGCCGCTGCGCGAACATCCCAAGTGGATCGTCGGATTCAGCGACGTCACCATGCTCCACATGGCGCTGGGGCGGCTGGGCATCGAAAGCCTTCACGCCACGATGCCGGGCAAATTCCGTTTCGGCGCCGACGAAAAACCCGAAGCGATCGTCTCGGACGAATCGTTGCGCAGCGCGCTTTTCGGCCGCTGGACGCGCATCGACGCCGCCGCACACCCGCTCAACGTCTCCGGCACGGCCCGCGGACGGCTCGCGGGCGGCAACCTCTCGCTGCTCTGCTCGGCGATCGGGACGCCCGAACAGCCCGACTTCGACACCCCGATGGTGCTGTTCATCGAGGAGATCGGCGAACAGATGTACCGGCTCGACCGCATGATGCAGCAGCTGGAGCGGAGCGGAATACTGGCCAAATGCAAGGCCGTTCTCGTGGGGCATTTTACGGACATGCTGGGACAGAAGCACTTCGGCGTCTGGGACCCCTGCGACATCATCGCAGCCTATGTCCGTCCGCTGGGGATTCCGGTCGTATTCGGCATCCCCGCAGGCCACGAAGACCCCAACGTCGCCCTCTACATGGGCCGCGAGGTCGCCGTCACGGTCAACGATGCGGGCGCAAGCGTCGAATTCTGACCGCAGGCCCGCCCCGCCGGACATTTACCCCCGTCCGCACACTCCGCAGAAGCCTTTCCGCAAAAAATAGCCGCCGCAGGGCGCGGGCTTGTCATATTTTTACTATTTTTGTAAGAGGTGGAGAATGTGCCGCCGCACAAGCCCTGCGCCGACGGGCCGCAGGCGCCGCAAACGGAATGCAAATTAAAACGCCATACTATGTTTTCAGCTAAGACCTACGCTGCGCGCCGCAACATGCTGCGTACGAAGATCGGCTCAGGGATCATCCTGCTGCCGGGCAACTCCCTTTCGCCCAACAACTATCCGAACAACGCCTACTATTTCCGGCAGGATTCGTCGTTCCGCTACTACTTCGGGCTGAACACCCCGTCGCTGGCGGGCCTGATCGACGCCGACACGGGCGAAGAGGCGCTGTACGGCGACGATTTCACGGTCGAGGACATCATCTGGACCGGTCCGCAGCCCACGCTGCGCGAACTGGGCGCCGAAGTCGGCGTCACGGCGACGTTCCCCATGGCCGAACTTGAAAAGCGGCTCCGCAAAGCCGTTTCGCTGGGCCGCAAGATCCACTACCTGCCGCCCTACCGCGGCGAGACGAAGCTCCAGCTGTCGGCGCTGCTCGGCATCAAGCCCGAACTGCTGCACGACTACAAGTCGGTCGAACTGATGTTCGCCGTGGCCGAAATGCGCGAGAAGAAGAGCGCCGAGGAGGTCGAGGCGATGGAACGCGCGTTCCTGATAGGCTACCATATGCACACGCTGGCGATGCATATGTGCCACCCCGGTGTGATCGAGCGCGAGATTGCGGGCGCCATCGAGGGCATCGCCAAATCCAGCGGTTCGGGCCTGTCATTCCCCTCGATCGTCTCGCAGCACGGCGAGACGCTCCACAACCTCAACGCCGACGGCGTATTGGAGCAGGGGCGGCTGCTGTTGTGCGACGCAGGCTGCGAGACCGTGGACGGCTACTGCTCGGACCACACGCGCACCTACCCCGTCAGCGGCCGGTTCACGCAGAAGCAGAAGGAGATTTACAACGTCGTACTGGCGGCACACGACCATGTGGCGCGCATCGTCAAGCCGCATATGATGTACACCGAGATACACAACGCCGCCTACATGACGCTGGCCGAAGGGCTGGTGGCGCTGGGACTGCTCAAGGGCACGGCCGCCGATGCCGTGGCTTCGGGCGCCATGACGATGCTCATGCCCCACGGACTGGGACACGGGCTGGGCATGGACGTACACGACTGCGAGGCGATGGGCGAGCGGAGTTTCGACTTCTCGACGATCGCCGACCGCGCCGCCAAGTCGGGAACCTGCATCTACCGCGCGGCATGGCGCATCGAACCGGGGACGGTGATGACCGACGAACCGGGACTCTACTTCATCCCGGCGCTGATCGACAAGTGCCGCGCAGAGGGTCTCTACAAGGGCATCGTCGATTACGACGCGCTGGAGGCGTACCGCGACTTCGGCGGCATCCGCATCGAGGACGACATTCTGGTCACCGAAGAGGGCAGCCGCATGCTGGGTGACAGGAAAATTCCGATCACGGTCGAGGAACTCGAAGCCGCAGTAGGCCGGTAACGTGAAGCGGATTTTCATTTTCCCCACCATCGAGGAGGCCAAGGCGTTCATCCTCACCCAGCCCCGCGATCCGGTCTTCGTGGCCGGAGTCGGCGCAGCGGAGATCGCGGCCGCGACGATCCGGGCCGTGAAAGCCCGCAAGCCCCAGCTGGTCGTGCTCGCAGGCATCGCGGGGGCGTACGACCGGAGCCTGCAGCGCGGCGAGGTGGTCGAAGTGGTCACCGAGCGGATCGCCGGGATTCCGGAACGTTACGCCCGCGAATACGAAACTTCGGGACCCGATCTGGGACTGCCCCTCGCGGCGGGCGTTACGGTAAACCGTTCGGGAGACGGCCTGCGGGAGACGGGCCGGGAGCAGGAGTTCCGGGAGCAGGAGTTCCGGGAGCAGGAGCAGGAATTCCGGGAAACAGGGTTCGAGATTCCGGAGCCGGAAACGAAGTCCGGCGACGCAGTTTCGGCCCCGGCCGGACAGGCGCTGCAACCGGCCGGAGAGAGGGCGGACAGCCCGGAACAGACCTCGGACATGCAGTCCTCGATCGAAAAAACGAGCGGCACGGACGGGCAAAACGCGCTGCCTGTGATCGGCGACACGAACGGCACGGACGGACAAGGCTCGCTGCCCGGAATCGACGGCACGGACGGGCAAAGCGCGCTGCCTGAGATCGAGAACATGGAGGGCGCGCCCTTTTTCGCCGTATGCGAAGCGCTGGGCGTCGCCTGCTGCCAGATTCGCGCCGTGTCGAATTATGTCGGCGAACCCTTCGACCGATGGGCCGTAGGGCTGGCCGTCGAAAACCTTACCGCAACATTAACCCAAATATTCGGAAACGATGAATAAAAAATGGACACTTTGGGCGGGACTGATCCTGATACTGGTCGTCTTCATTCTGATCTGGCAGTTCGCCCCTGCCATCCAGCGCTGGCTGGCCAACGTATTTATCGACATCATCGTCCTCGCGCTGACCTTCGCGGCGGGCTGGCTGCTGGGCCGCTACGGCGGCAGGCGCAACCGCAACCGCGATCAGGAGAACGCGCGCAACATCACCGAAGCGCAGAAACGGTGACGTTCCGCCTGCGCATATCGCCCTGCCCGAACGACACCTTCATGTTCGACGCGCTCCTGAACGGACGCATCGACACGGGCGGATTGCATTTCGACGTCGAATACCGCGATATCGAGGCGCTCAACCGCGGGGTGCAGGCCGGGGATGCCGACGTGAGCAAGATAAGCTGCGCCGTGCTGCCCGCCGTTGCGGACCGCTACGCGCTGCTGGACAGCGGCGCGGCGCTCGGACGCGGCAACGGACCGCTGCTGGTGCGCCGCGCGGGGGACCGGTCGCCGATCCGCCGCGTGGCCGTACCGGGAGTCCACACCACGGCCAACGCACTGATGATACGCCTTTTCCCCCGGATTACGGAGCGCACGCCCCTGCTCTTCTCGCAGATCGCCGCCGCCGTGGAGCGGGGCGACTTCGACGCCGGGGTGCTGATCCACGAGGGGCGTTTCGTCTACCGGCAGCGGCAGTTGGAACTGGTCGCCGACCTCGGACAGCTATGGGAGCGGACCACCGCGCTTCCCCTGCCGCTGGGCGGCATCGCGGCCAAACGGAGCCTGCCCGAAGCGGTGCGGCGGCAGGTCGAGACCCTCATCCGCCAAAGCATCGAATACGCCTTCGCGCACCCCGAAGCGTCGCGCGCATATATCAAGGAACACGCGCAGGAACTCGACGACGCCGTGATCGACGCGCACATCGCACTTTTCGTCAACGACTATTCGCTCTCGCTGGGCATCGAAGGCCGCCGGGCCGTCGAGGCGCTGACGGGAATTGTTTTGCGCTCAAAAGCGCAAAACAATGAAAAATGAAAAATTAAGAATTCGAAAGGGACTTACTTCGGCCCAAAGATGCCTCCGCAAAACGCCGTGCGCTGCAACACGGGCACTACAAGCCGCACAAGCACCGACCGTTATACCGCCGCCGACTACTCCCACATTCCAAACGCCGGAAAATGTACCGCACGACCAACCTCCCCAACACCCGCATCGAAGTGGCGGACGCCCTGCGCGGCATCGCCGTGGCGGGCATCATCCTGTTCCACGCCCGTGAGCATTTCAACCTCTACTGGAGCGGGCTGGATTACCTCCGCGCCGGATTCGGCGGCTGGGAGCAAACCGTGGCCGGCGCGCTGGGATTCCTGCTTTCGGGCAAGATGTACGCCATCTTCGCACTGCTGTTCGGACTGAGTTTCTTCATCCAGAGCGACAATCAGGCCCAGCGGGGCAACGACTTCTCGCTGCGGTTCGCATGGCGCATGGTACTGCTGTTCATAATCGGGCTGGTCAACGCCGCGATCTACAACGGCGACGTGCTGACCTATTACGCCGTTTTCGGGCTGCTGATGATCCCCATCGGCAAACTCCCGAACCGCTGGGTGTGGGTCATAGCGGCGCTGCTCTTCATCCAGCCGCTCGAACTCTACCAGCACTTCAGCGGCCATACGCTCTCGCTGCGCGGCATCGAAGGCATGGAGACCCTCTATCCGACCCTCGCCACGGGAACCTTCGCCCAGAGCGCCCGCGCAAGCCTCGCCTACGGGCCGATCAGCTCGTTCGCATGGGGATTGGAACACGGCCGCGCCACGCAGACGCTGCTGATGTTCGTGCTGGGCATGCTGGCGGGCCGTTACCGGCTCTTCTACGACGAAGGCCGCAACCGGCGCATCTGGGGCGGGCTGCTGGCTGCCGGCATTCTCGGCACATGGCTCGTGCCGTTCGAGGCGATGCGCAACCTGATGACGGCGACGGCCATCGTCGCGGCGGTGGTCCTGCTGTGGTACGGACTGCCGGGATTCCGGCGGGCGCTGCACGGCATGACCTTCTTCGGCCGCATGAGCCTGACCAACTACCTGCTGCAATCGCTGCTCGGAACGGCGCTCTTCTACAACTGGGGCATGGGGCTTTACCGCCACGTGGACGTGATCTACGGCACACTCGCGGGCGTGGGCATCATCCTCGTACAGTACGCCTTCTGCCGGATATGGCTGCGCCGCCATTCGCACGGCCCTGTCGAGTGGCTGTGGAAAAAGCTCACGTGGCTCGACATTCCTTTTTTAGACCGAAAAATCGCCTCCTGAGGGCGATTTTTTCATGCCCCGGTTTGGTTATCCCGTTTTTTTTGTATATTTATAGTCGGCTAACCGGAAAATCCCGGAAAGGGCGCCTTCCGCAACCGGGAATACGCCCCGCGGGAACACCTCCGGCGACGCCCCGAACCACCCGAAAACCTTAAAACCACACGGGAATATGAAAAATTATTCAGCTAAAGAGATCAAGAACATCGTACTCATCGGCGCGCCCGGCACGGGGAAAACTACCCTTGCCGAAGCGATGGCCTTCGAGGGTAAGGTCATCGACCGCAGGGGTAGTATCGAGACGAACAACACGCTCTCGGACAACACGGATATCGAGCATGAATACAAGCGCTCGATCTATTCGACCATCCTCTTCACCGAATTCATGGACCGCAAGTTGAACATCATCGACTGCCCCGGCTCGGACGACTTCTGCGGAAGTCTCTTCTCGGCGTTCAAGGTGGGCGACGTGGGCGTATTCCTGTTCAACGCCCAGAACGGCTGGGAGGTCGGCAGCGAAATTCAGGCCCGCTACGCCCGTCTGCTGCAGAAACCCGTGATCGGCGTAGTGAACCAGCTCGACGCCGACAAGGCCAATTTCGAGGCCGCCGTCGAGTCGATCCGCGCCTCGTCGCGCGTGAAGCCCGTCATCGTGCAGTACCCGGTCAATCAGGGTCCCGAATTCAACGCTTTCATCGACGTGCTGCTGATGAAGATGTACCGTTTCAAGGACAACGACGGCCACCGCGAGGAGCTGGAAATTCCCGCCGAAGAGCTGGACAAGGCTCAGGAGCTGAACAAGGAGCTGGTCGAGATGGCCGCCGAACACGACGAAGCCCTCATGGAACTGTACTTCGACAAGGGCACGCTCACGCAGGACGACATCCGCGCGGGTCTGAAAATCGGCCTCTCGAAACGCGAGGTGATGCCGATCTTCTGCACCAGCGGCAAGCGCGACATCGGCACCAAGCGTCTGATGGAGTTCATCATCAACGTCGCTCCCGGCCCGCTGAAGGCCCCGAACTTCCTCTCGACCGACGGCGAAGAGATCGCGGCCGACGAGACGGCGCCCGCCGTGGCTTTCGTATTCAAGAGTCAGGTCGAACAGCATATCGGCGAAATCACCTATTTCCGCGTGATCCGCGGCCGTATCGCCGAGGGCACCGAGCTGGTGAACACCCGCACGGGCAACAAGGAGAAGGTGTCGCAGCTTTTCGCCGTGGCGGGCAGGAACCGCATCAAAGTCACCGAACTCATGGCGGGCGACATCGGCTGCACCGTCAAACTCAAGGGCACGCGCACCAACGACACGCTCGCGGCGCCGTCGGCGCCGGTGACCGTCGAACCGATCGTGTTCCCCGAACCGCGCTACCGCGCCGCCGTCAAAGCCAAGGAGCAGGGCGACGAGGAGAAGCTGGGCAAGGTGCTCAACGACGCCAAATTCGAGGACCCGACGATTCTGGTCGAATACTCCAAGGAGCTGAAACAAACCATCATACAGGGTCAGGGCGAGCATCATCTCAATATCCTCCGCACGCGTATCGAAAAGGAGAACCGCCTCCAGTACGACTATATCGCGCCGAAGATTCCCTACCGCGAGACCATCACCAAGGTGGCGCAGGCCGACTACCGCCACAAAAAGCAGTCGGGCGGCGCAGGCCAGTTCGGCGAAGTGCACATGATCATCGAGCCTTACTACGAGGGCATGCCCGAACCCAAGAATTACAAGGTTCCGGGTAAGGGCGACATGGTCGTCAACCCCAAGACCAAGGAGGAATACGACCTGCCGTGGGGCGGCAAGCTGCAGTTCTACTCGGCGATCGTGGGCGGCGCCATCGACGCGCGCTTCATGCCCGCCATCCTCAAGGGCATCATGGAGAAGATGGACGAAGGCCCGCTGACGGGTTCCTACGCCCGCGACATCCGCGTAGTGATCTACGACGGCAAGATGCACCCGGTGGATTCGAACGAAATCTCGTTCAAGCTGGCGGCGCGCAACGCCTTCAAGGAGGCATTCCGCAACGCGGGACCCAAGATCATGGAGCCGATCTACAACGTCGAGGTCCTCGTGCCGAGCGACTACATGGGCGCCGTGATGAGCGACCTCCAGAACCGCCGCGCGATGATCGCCGGCATGGAGTCCGACAAAGGCTTCGACCGCCTGAACGCCACGGTTCCGCTGGCCGAGCTGTACCGTTATTCGACGACCCTTTCGTCGCTCACGTCGGGGTCGGCGACCTACTCGATGAAATTCTCTTCCTACGAGCAGGTTCCGGCCGACGTGCAGGACAAGCTGCTGAAGGCCTACACCGACACCGACGAGGAGTAGGCCCCCGGCCGAAGAGAAAGGGCAGAACCGACGGTTCTGGACGAAAAAAAACAAGACCGACGGCACCGCCCGAACAGAGCGGGCAGGACAAACGTTCCGGCCGAAAAGAGCGGGCAGGACCGAGGGGTCCTGCCCTTTTTTCATGGAACGACGCGCCGGGGCGGCATCTTCTCCGGCTGTTATCCGAATGCGACGCAGAAACACGGCAGAAAAATCCGGCATGAGGAAAGCACGGTGCCCGCTCATTCATCCGGTTCTGCGTTGGAGCGTCAATTCTACCGCCGCATCCGCGAAACTCCATGTTAAATTAATGTTAATATTCGGCGGCAAAACCGTTTCATCGGGAAAAATGGCGTAAATTTGTTCACAATTTGCACTAAACCCTAACATGAGTGAAATCTACACTGTCATTGTAGGCATTCTGGGCATTCTCGCCATATCCGGTCTTTTTGTCGGCGTCACCAACGACGCAGTCAATTTCCTCAACTCCGCCATCGGCTCCAAAGCCGCACCCATGCGCACCATCCTGCTCGTCGCCTCGATCGGCATCATCATCGGCGTAGTAACGTCGAGCGGCATGATGGAGGTCGCCCGCAGCGGCATGTTCAATCCCGGACTCTTCACCTTCCACGAAGTGATGATGCTCTATCTGGGCGTGATGTTCGCCAACATCATCCTGCTGGACCTCTACAATTCGTGGGGACTGCCTACCTCGACCACCGTATCGCTGATCTTCTGCCTGCTCGGATCGGCCATCGCCGTGTCGATCTACAAAATCTCGAACACCCCCGACCTCGGCGTCGGCGCGCTGGGACAGTTCATCAACACCTCCCGCGCCATGGGCATCGTCTCGGCGATCCTCCTGTCGGTGGTCATCGCCTTCACCTGCGGAACCTTCGTCATGTACGTCTCGCGCACGATCTTCTCGTTCCGCTACACGCTTCCGTTCCGCCGCTTCGGGTCGATGTGGTGCGGCGCCTCGCTGACGGCGATCGTCTACTTCGCCGTCTTCAAAGGGCTTAAATCCATTCTGGCGGGACACGATTTCGTCACGATGGTGGACAATCACCTGCTGCTGTCGCTCCTGATCTGCTGGGTCGTCTGCTCGCTGCTGCTCTTCTTCATACAGCGGTTCAAGATCAACATCCTGCGCATCACGATCCTTTCGGGCACCTTCGCCTTGGCGCTGGCCTTCGCGGGCAACGACTTGGTGAACTTCATCGGCGTACCCGTCGCCGGATTCGACGCCTACTCGATCGCCCGGCACAGCGGCGATTCCCAAATGCTGATGGGCGTGCTGAACGACAACGTTCCGGCCAACTTCCTGATCCTGCTGGCCGCGGGCGCCATCATGATACTCACGCTCTGGACCTCGAAAAAGGCCATGCACGTTACCGAAACCGAGCTGTCGCTCTCGGCGCAGGGCGACGAAGGCACCGAGCAGTACGGTTCGTCGGTCCTCTCGCGCACGATCGTCCGCGCGGCACTCAACATCAACGCCGGCATCGAACGGGTCATCCCGCCGCGCGTGCGGGCCGCCATTTCGCGCCGCTTCGAATACGAGGACATCGAACACAGCGGCGCGCCGTACGACATGATCCGCGCCACGGTAAACCTCACGACCTCGGCCATGCTGATCGCCATCGCCACGTCGCTCAAACTGCCCCTCTCGACGACTTACGTCTGCTTCATGGTGGCCATGGGTTCGTCGCTCGCCGACCGCGCATGGGGCCGCGAAAGCGCCGTATACCGCATTTCGGGCGTCATGACCGTCGTCGCCGGCTGGTTCATCACGGCGTTGGGCGGATTCCTGATCGCATTCGTCGTGGGGCTGGCCCTGATCTACGGCGGAACCGTCGCATTCGTCATCGTCACCCTCTTGTGCGGCTACATGCTCATCCACAGCAACTTCCTGAAAAAAGGCAAATCCGCCTCCCCCACGGCGGCCAACGCCGACACGCGCACCAACGAGGACATCATCGCCAACCTGCGCGAAGAGGTCTGCCACACGATGGAGTGCGCCACGAAGATTTACGACCGCACGCTGATCGCCGTCTTCAAGGAGAACCGCAAGGTGCTGCGCGACATGGTCAAGGAGTCGAACGACCTCTTCTACCAGTCGCGCGAACGCAAATACACGCTGCTGCCCACGCTCAAGAAGTTGCAGAGCGGCGACGTGAACACGGCCCACTACTACGTGCAGGTGGTGGATTACCTCAACGAAATGACCAAGGCGCTGATGCACATCACGCGCCCTGCGTTCGAACATATCGACAACAACCACGAAGGACTGTCGAAGGAGCAGGCCAAGGACCTGATGTCGATCAACGACGACGTGGAGTCGATCTACCGTCACATCAACCAGATGCTGCGCGACGGCGACTTCACGGAGATCGAGATGGTGCTGGCGCTACGCGACCAGCTGTTCGAGTCGATCGCCGAGGCCATCAAATCGGAGCTTGGGCGCATCAACGAAGCCCGGTCGAACACCAAGGCGTCGATGCTCTACCTGACGATCCTGACCGAGACCAAGAACATGGTGCTGCAGTCGCGCAACCTCCTGAAATCGCAGCAGTACTTTCTCAAACACCGTGCGGGCGCGCCGCAGCGGTGGATCAAACCGACCAAATAAGCGCGGATCAGCATGGACATAGCACAAGCCAAACGCCGGGAAAACATCGCCGAATACATCCTCTACCTCTGGCAGCTGGAGGACCTGCTGCGGGCGCTGCAATTCAGCCCCGAAGCGATCTTCTCGACGCTCATAGCCCCCCGCAAGGACATCGCCGACGAGCAGAAGCACGTATTCCTGCTCTGGTACATGGACATCGCCAACCTGCTGCATCAGGAGGGCAAGGACGAGAAAGGGCATCTGGAGCATACGCTCCACCTGATCGGCGACCTGCACGACTTGCACCTGCAGCTGATGAAGCTCCCCGTCGGCGAGCACTACCGCAGGACATACGCCCATCTCGAACCCGAACTGCCGCGCCTGCGCGCCGTGCTGGGCAATCCGGGCATGAACGACACGGAGTTGTGCTTCAGGGCCCTGTACGCCGCCATGCTCTACCGCATCAAGGGCGAGGGCGAAAAGTCGGCCGTCGCCGACACGCTCGAATTCATCTCTCCGGTGATCGCCGAACTGGCCGACATGCACGGCAAGGTCGAACGCGGCGAAGTCGATCTGTTCAAGACGGCCGAAGGGAAATAACAACGGAATTACCTGCGCCATGCGGCGGCAGTGCAGGCCCCGCCGGCAGTACGGCACACGGCGACAGTACGGCACACGGCGACAGTACGGCACACGGCGACAGTACGGCACACGGCGACAGTACGGCACACGGCGACCGGGAAACAAGCACCGGCACCGACCTTAAAAAAGGATGTCTTTTCAGACATCCTTTTATATCATCCGGCGAAAAGGCCCCCTCTCCGACGCATACGGAGCGGCTATTCGATCTCCAGCCCCATGATGTAATCGTTCATGTAGTAGCCGTCGCCGATCGGGAAATCGCCTTCGCGGAGCTTGCGCATACCCATCTTCTCGTAAAAATGCACTGCACGGTTGCTGCGGTTTACGTTCAGCTCCATCGTGCAGGGCGCGGGATGCACAGAACGGACATATTCCACGGCGTGGCGGAACAGGAATTCCCCGGCGCCAAGCCCCTGAAAACGGGGCAGCACGTAGATTTTCTGCAAATGGAACAGCTCTTCGGCCTCCTGCTGCACCGAAAGGTACCCGCACGGTTCGCCGTCGGACGAGGCGATGAACCACGCAACCCCGGTGCGCATCTCACGCCGCAGGACTTCGGGCGCATACATCCACTTCATCATGTAATCCATTTGCGACGGGGTGATGATTTCGCGGTAAGTCGCCGGAAACACCTCGTCGGCCAGACTGCGGATCAGTCCGCAGTCGGTCTCCACTGCTCGTCTGATAGTAAGCATCTTCAACGGTTTTACGATTTGCGCCGCCCGCGGTTTCCCGCGGAGAGACCCCGCAACGAGTTTCCGGCGTCAGGCCGGCGGCCGGCGGTAAAGATAAACAAAAAAAGCCGACTTTGCGTCGGCTTTCACTCTTTCCTAACGGGGAACTAAGCGTACTTGAACGTCGATTCGTCCGATACGGTCAGCTTCTTGCGACCTTTCGCGCGACGTGCAGCCAGCACCTTACGGCCGTTCGCCGTCTCCATACGGCTGCGGAAACCGTGCTTGTTGATTCTTTTCCGGCGCGAGGGCTGGTAAGTTCTCTTCATTGCCATAGCTATATACTTTTTATTGTTTCAGACATTTTTACGGATTGCAAAAGTACAACAAAAAAGTTATCCGCAAAAATTTTTCACGAAAATAATTCAAAAAGCCGGGCAAAAAGCACGAAATCTTTTTAACTTTGTCAAGAAGAGGAGGGACGAAAGCCCGCCGACCGCACATCCTGCGGCTGCGCCGCCGGGAGCGGAATCCGGCGGAAAACACGGTCCCGCTGTTAATTATCACGCATATGGCAATTTTCAAAGTCGAAGGAGGCCACCGCCTTCACGGTAGCATTACGCCCCAAGGCGCCAAAAACGAGGCGTTGCAGATACTCTGCGCCACGCTGCTGACTCCCGAACGGGTCACGGTGCACAATATCCCCCGGATTCTGGACGTCATGCAGCTCATCGAGCTGCTGCGCCGCATGGGCGTCGAGGTCGAACAGCTCGCCGAAGACACCTACAGCTTCTGCGCCAAGGAGATCGACTTCGAATACCTGCGCACGGAGGACTACCGCCGGCGCTGCACGCGCCTGCGGGGTTCGGTGATGCTCATCGGCCCGATGCTGGCCCGCTTCGGCGTAGGCTACATCCCCAAGCCGGGCGGCGACAAGATCGGCCGCCGCAGGCTCGACACCCACTTCATCGGATTCCAGAAGCTCGGCGCGAAATTCAACTTCGACATCGCCGACGAGTTCTTCATGGTCGAAGGCAAAGAGCTGAAGGGCACCTACATGCTGCTGGACGAGGCTTCGGTGACGGGTACCGCCAATATCGTCATGGCCGCAGTCTTGGCCAAAGGCTCGACGACGATCTACAACGCCGCCTGCGAACCCTACCTGCAGCAGTTGTGCAAGATGCTCAACCGCATGGGAGCGCGCATTTCGGGCATCGCGTCGAACCTGCTGACCATCGAGGGCGTCGATTCGCTCGGAGGCACGGAGCACACGCTGCTGCCCGACATGATCGAGGTGGGCAGTTTCATCGGCATGGCCGCCATGAACCAGTCGGAGCTGACCGTCAAGAACGTCTCGTTCGAGAACCTCGGCATCATCCCGGCGCAGTTCGCCCGCATGGGCATCCGCTTCGAACAGCAGGGCGACGACATCCATATTCCCCGGCAGGACCACTACTCGATCGAGACCTTCCTCGACGGGTCGATCATGAACATCGCCGACGCCCCGTGGCCGGGACTCACGCCCGACCTGCTGTCAATCTTCCTCGTGGTGGCAACGCAGGCCAAGGGTGCCGTGCTGATTCACCAGAAAATGTTCGAAAGCCGTCTGTTCTTCGTCGACAAGCTGATCGACATGGGGGCGCAGATCATCCTCTGCGACCCGCACCGCGCCACGGTCATCGGCCACGACCACCGCATCCGCCTGCGCGCTACGCGCATGACTTCGCCCGACATCCGCGCGGGCGTAGCGCTGCTGATCGCCGCCATGTCGGCCGAGGGGGTCTCGACGATCCAGAACATCGACCAGATCGACCGCGGCTACCGCGACATCGACGGCCGCCTGAACGCCCTCGGCGCCCGCATCACCCGCCTCGACGAGTGCGAATAACAAACCGAAACAAACGATACTCTGATTTATGTTCTTGGAAAACGCCAGCCGCAAAGGCTGGATCGAAGTAATCTGCGGCTCGATGTTCTCAGGCAAGACCGAAGAGCTGATACGCCGTCTCAAACGCGCCAAATTCGCCAACCAGAAGGTTGAAATCTTCAAACCCCGCATCGACGTGCGCTATTCGGAAGAGGAGGTCGTCTCGCACGACGCCAACGCCATCCGCTCCACGCCGGTCGACTCGGCCCGGAACATCCTGTTGATGACCTCCGACGTCGATATCGTGGGCATCGACGAGGCGCAGTTCTTCGACGACAGCATCATCGAGGTCTGCCGCGAGCTGGCCGACAGCGGCGTGCGGGTCATCGTCGCGGGACTCGACATGGACTACACCGGCAAGCCCTTCGGCCCGATGCCGGCGCTGATGGCCACGGCCGAATACGTCACCAAGGTCCACGCCATCTGCGTCCGCTGCGGCAACCTCGCGCACCATTCGCACCGCCTTACGCAAGACGAGAAGCTGGTCATGCTGGGCGAAACCGACTCCTACGAGGCGATCTGCCGCCACTGCTTCAAGGAGCTGGTCCGAAACCGGAAAGAGACCGAATAGCCGCACAAGCCCCGCCGGCAAAGAGACACCCGCGCATGGAAGAACTGAAGTTAGCCAACCACAACACCACGCTCGTAGACAGCGTCGAGGAGAGTCTGATCTCCTACTTCAAGGAACAGGGTCTGCGCCCCGGATGCAGCATTCCGAACGAGATGGAACTCGCGGCGTCGTTGGGCGTCGGCCGGGCCGTACTGCGCGAAGCGCTGAGCCGCTTCAAGATGACCGGCATGATCGTCTCGCGCACCAAGAAAGGCATGGTGCTGGGCGAGCCGTCGCTGCTCGGCGGCATGAAGCGGTGCATCAATCCGCTGCTGATGAACGAATCGACGCTCTGCGACATCCTCGAATTCCGCGTGGCGCTCGAAATCGGCATCAGCGACAACATCTTCCGCAACCTCACCGACGCCGACGTCGCCGAGCTGAAGGAGATCGTCGAGATGAGTCAGGTCATCGGCAACAACAAATACGCTCCGGTCAGCGAACACCGTTTCCACACCAAACTCTATGAAATCACGGGCAACCACATCATCACCGAGTTTCAGAACATCATCTATCCCGTGCTGGATTTCGTCAGGGAGAAGTACCGCGAATTTCTGGAACCGATCGAAAAGGAGCTGGAGCGGGCCGGTGCGCTGGTGACGCACCGCGACCTGCTGAAATACATCGAAAACCGCGACCTGAAAGGGTACAAAAAGGCGATCGAAGAGCATTTCAGGCTCTATTCGATCTATCTGGAACGCCACAAGAAATAGCGCCGGAGATCATGCGGCCGGAGGGGCGGGGCCTGCGACGTCTCCGTCCCTGCAATGCCGTCACCCGCCGTCACCCCCTGCGACGCCTCAGTTCCTGACGTCCGTCAGCGCGCCGCGCGCAGCGCCCCGATGAATCCGGGCCAGAGACACCATAGGTTTTCGGTCTGCAACCACAATTCGCGGGCCTGCGCCCGAAGCGAGGGGCGTTCGCTCTCGATATCGCGCAGGTAAGTCTCGTCGGCGGGATGCTCCTCGGCCGTAAATTCGGCGAAATAGGGCGCAAAGCGGGTTTTGAAGCGCTGCAACTCCCCTTCGGGCAGCTTCCCGCCGCGGCGGAACGCCGACCATAACAGCAGGATTTCGCGGCTGGCATACTTGTCCGACACGTCGTTGATCACCTCGTCGAACAACTCCTGCTCGTCCATGGCCAGATAATCGAAAGCCAGCAGTTCACTCCCCTCCAGATGGTCTTCGGGGTCCAGTTCGAGCAGCAATTCGAGCAGTGCCGCCGACATTTCGAAGTCGTTGATCAGAAAATGGTCGATGGCCGACGCCCGAATCAGTTCGAGGGCCGCGCGCGAATTGCGGTGGTTCCATTCGAGATTCACCTCTTCGTCCTCCGGCACCAGCTCGGCAAAACGCTGAAAGGCCTGAAACCGCTCGTTGCAGGCTTCCTCGATATTTCCGGCACGCTCCATTTCGCGGGTACGGGCCAGTACTTTAGCAAAATTATAGGGTCCCTCGCCGATCACCTCGTAGGTCTGGTCGGCAGTCGGGTTAAGGCAGGGATTTTGCATCGCGCCGCATTTTAAAAATTAGAATTATCAACAATACGAGTGTCACCGCCCCGCCCAGCAGGTAGGCCGCCGCACGGTCGCGCATGCCGCACATGAGCGGAGAGACGAAGACATAGGACGAGCATACGTAGGTCATGACCGTCGCCGGAATAAGCCCTACCCAGCGGTTGCGGCCGTACCGGTTCAGAAAGGCCGTAATCATCCACAGCGTGACCATCGCCAGCGTCTGGTTCATCCACGCGAAATAGCTCCACATCGTCTGAAAAGGCAGACAGAATATGATTACGAGACCTGCGGCGAAGAGCGGAACGCTGATGTAGATACGTTTGCGCAGGCTCCGCTGCTCGACGCCCATAAAATCGGCGACGATCAGCCGCGCCGAACGGAACGCCGTATCGCCCGAAGTAATCGCGCAGGCCACGACCCCGAAAATCACGAATCCGGCCAGCACCTCGCCCAGCGTGTCGCGGGCGATCGCATCGACCATCACGGCCGCCTGTCCGCCGTATTCGGCGATCGCGGCGTTCAGCCCTCCGACGCCGTTCCAGAACGCCATGGCGACAGCCGCCCAGATCAGGGCGATGATGCTCTCGGAGATCATGGCGCCGTAAAACACGGGCCGGGCCTGACGCTCGGAGCCAAGACAGCGGGCCATCAGCGGCGACTGCGTGGCGTGAAATCCCGAAATCGCGCCGCAGGCGATGGTCGTAAAGAGCATCGGCACGATCGGAAACCGCGCCGCATCGGCGATCTGGTTCCGGAAAGAGGTGAATTCGGGAATCGTGTATTTCCCGCTGAGAAGCAGTACCGCAAGGATTCCCAGCGCCATGAAAAGCAGCGCACAGCCGAAAACCGGATAGATGCGCCCGATAATCTTATCGACCGGCAGCAGGGTCGCCACGATATAATAAACGAGAATGACGCCCAGAACGATCAGCAGCAGCCACGAGAAATCGCCGAAGACGATTCCCGAAAGCGCCGGAGCGTCGATGCGGTTGGCGATCAGCGAAGCGGGCTGCGAGAGGAACACCGCGCCCACGAGCACCATCAGTCCGACCGAAAAGACGCGCATCAGCTGTTTGACGCCGTTGCCCAGATAGGTGCCGACCGTCTCCGGAAGGCTCGCGCCGTTATTGCGCAGGGAGATCATGCCGGCGATAAAGTCATGGGCCGCGCCCATGAAAATCCCGCCGAACGTAATCCAGAGAAACGCCACGGGACCGTAAGCCGCGCCCAGCACGGCGCCGAAAATCGGCCCCAGACCAGCGATATTGAGCAGTTGGACGAGGAAAGTCTTCCACATCGGCATCGGAATATAGTCCACGCCGTCGAACGACACGGCCGAAGGCACGGGACGCCCTGCATCGGCCCCGCAAAGACGCTCCAGATAACGTCCGTATGTAAAATACGCCGCCACCAGCAGCGCAAGGCACACCAGAAAAGTGATCATTATCGGGTTAGTTTTGCGCGAATATAGTAAGAAATGTGAGAATTTTTGAAAAATTGTTGTTTGAAAAAAATATTTTTCAGATATTTGCAGTCCCAAAGGGAACTTAATGTTCCCGGCAAGCCGAAATAGCTCAGTTGGTAGAGCGTTTCACTCGTAATGAAGAGGTCCCGGGTTCAAGTCCCGGTTTCGGCTCAAGCCACCGCTTTCGCGGTGGCTTTTTTTTATCGGATAAGTCCCGCCCAAAGCGCCGAAATGCACCGGCAGCGAAATATCTGCAAATAAATGCAGATATTCCGATTATAATGCCTATCTTTGGCAACCCGGACAATCGAGTTCATATTGTAACTTTCTTGGCAATGCACTGTCCCGCTTATCTTTAGCAGGTCTTCTCCATCGCTGATTCAGCCTTCAAAACCGACTTTTTTTGTTCGAATACCGACTCTCTCCAGCAGCAGCGCGGCACGGAGCATATCCGGCGGCGTGCGGCAACGGCGGCGAAAGCTTGGAACAAACACATTTTAATCATATAATTAATGGCGATTTCATTCAGCAAAAGAGAATTAGAGAAGAAAAAACAAGGCAAGAAGTTAGAGAAGCAACAGCGCAAAGAGGAACGCAAAGCCAACAGGGGCGGCAGCTCGCTCGACGACATGATCGCGTATGTCGATGCGAACGGCATGATTACCGACACGCCGCCCGACATGAGCAGCAAACCGAAGGTCGATGCGGAGACCATCGCGGTATCCGTCCCCAAGAAGGAGGAGCAGGAGCCGGTCGCACTGCGGGGACGCGTGGAACATTTCAACACAGACAAAGGCTACGGTTTCATCAAGGACCTCGACAGTACGGAGAAATATTTCTTCCACATCAGCAACGCACCGGCCGACATCGCCGAAGGCGCGCTGGTGACCTTCGAGACGGAACGCGGTCAGCGGGGACTCAATGCGGTCAACATAGCATACGCAAAATAAACAAGCATCATTTCACATAATCAAAAGACAGATGAACATTTACGTTTCAAAACTGAACTTCCGCACGACAGGCGAGAGTTTGCAGGCACTTTTCGCACAGTACGGAGAGGTATCTTCGGCTAACATCATCACAGACCGGGAGACCGGACGTTCGCGCGGTTTCGGCTTTGTCGAGATGCCCGACGAGGGCCAAGGTCAGAGCGCCATCGACGCCCTGAACGGCACCGATTTCGAGGGCATGACGATCATCGTAAACGTAGCCCGCCCCAAGACCGAACACGGCAACGGCGGCGGTTACGGAGGCAACCGCGGCGGCGGTGGCTACAACCGCGACGGTTACGGCAAAAGACGGTTTTAAGCCGGGAATATAATTCCACAATCCGGCCGCAGGAGTCTGTTTCGACAGGTTCCTGCGGCTTTTTCGATGCCCAAGGCCGGCGAATCCCGGAGCGTACGGCCAATCGCGGAGCGTATGACCGGCTATGGAGCACATGGCCGATCGCGGGACACGACCGGCTGCAGACCGGAAAACACCGGTGATACGACAGAAAACAGACGAAGGGGCGCAGGTCTATGACTACGCCCCTCGTCCATATCCGTAACGCCAAGTCATTCGGTCCAGCCGCCGCCCAACGCCTTGTAGAGCTGCACCAGCGCCAGATGCTCGTCGCGCACGGAGTTGCTCAGGCCGATCTGGGCGTCGAAATAGCGCCGCTGGGCGTCCAGCACGTCGATGTAATTGGTGCTTCCGGCACGGTATTGCAGGTGCGCCAGTTCGACGTATTTGCTCGCCGCATCGCGCAGGTTCAGCTTCAAGGCCGCCGTTTTGCGGGCGCTGCGATAGGTGACCACGGCGTCGTCGGCCTCCTTGAAGACCGTCAGGACTTTCTGCTCGTAGGCCAGACGCGCTTCGTCGTAAGCCGCCAGCGCGGCGCGGTAGCGGGCCTGCTTGCGGCCGAAACCGAAGATCGGCGAAGCGAGCGTCCCGGCGACATACGAGAAAGGCGAACGGAAAAATCCGCTCAGGTCGTCGTTTTCGAGACCGCCCGTCAGATTGAACGTCAGGCGCGGAAACCGGTCGGCGTAGGCCATGCCCGCCGAAGCCATCGCCGAACGGAGCCGCTGCTCGGAAGAACGGACGTCGGGACGGCGCTGCAACAGCCCGGAGGGCAGTCCGACGGGCAGGCTGTCAGCGAATTCGGCATCGGTATTCATCTTGCCGCGCACCACCCGCCGGTCGGGATTTTCACCCATGAGCAGCAGGATGCCGTTCTCCATGATCTTGATTTTGCGTTCGAGGTCCGGAATCAGCGCGGCCGTCGAGGCGTACTCCACCTTCGCCTGCTGATAGACCATTTCGGAGGTGAGACCGCCCTCGAACCGCAGCTGCACCTGATAGAGTCCCTCGCTGCGCGTAATGAGCGTACGCCGCACGATCGACAGCTCGTTATCCAGCGCGATGAGGTTGAAGTAGGCCGCGGCGACGGACGCCACCAGCGTCATGCGCATCGCCCGCCGGTCCTCGACCGAAGCGAGGTATTCGGCGCCCCCTTTGCGTTTGGCCCAGCGCAGGTTGCCCCACAAATCCAGCTCCCAGCTGAGCGTGACTTTGGCCCCGAATTCGGGGTCGCGGCTCGATTTTTCACCGGCGTAGTCGTTGGTCTCGTAGTCGCCGTAAGCGGTTCCCGTGACCGACGGCAGGCGTTCGGCCCGGCTCACCCGGTACAGCTCCCGCAGGCGCTCCACGCGCGCGGCGGCCGCGAGCATGTCCCGGTTGTTGTCCAGCGTACGTTCGATGATCCGGCAGAGGGTCGAATCGCCGTAGAACCGCCACCACTGCACGTCGGCAACGGTCAGGGAGTCGGAATCCTCCCCGGCGATGCGCTCCGGCAGATCGACGTCGGGCGCCTTGCAGTGCCGCACGGCCGAGCAGGAGACCATTCCGGCCGCTGCGACCAGCAGAATGATTATCGTAAGTCGTTTCATCGTTTCAGTTTTGCTTTGATCCTGTAAATCCACACGAAGAAGAAGGGCACGAAGACAATGCCGACGGTAATGGCGACCAGCATGCCGAAGAAGACGCCCGTGCCGATGCCCTGACGGCTGGCCGAACCCGGTCCCGAAGCGAAGACCAGCGGCAGCAGGCCGAGGATGAAGGCCAGCGAGGTCATCACGATCGGGCGGAAGCGCAGATGCGCCGCGGTAAGGGCCGCAGAGACGGCGTCGCGTCCCTTCTCGATCTCCTCCTTGGCGAACTCCACGATCAGGATGGCGTTCTTGGCCACCAGCCCCACGAGCATCACCAGTCCGATCTGGAAATAGATGTTGTTCTCCAGCCCGCAGATCCAGATGCCCAGATAGGCGCCGATGCCGGCCACGGGAAGCGACAGGATGACCGCCACGGGCACCGACCAGCTTTCGTACTGCGCGGCGAGGAACAGGAAGACGAAGAGGAAGGCCAGCGCCAGCACCAGCCCGGTCTGTCCGCCCACGTGCTTCTCCTGATAGGAGAGTCCGCTCCACTCGACGCCGACCGATGTCGGGAGGTGCTTGCGGACGATGCTCTCCAGCACGTCCATCGCCTGCCCCGAACTGTAGCCGTGGGCCGCTTCGCCCGAAATGGTCGCCGAGTTGAACATGTTGAAGCGCTTGATGTTGCCCGCACCCGTGGTATAATGCGTCGTGCCGAGCGCCGTGATGGGAATCATCACCCCGCCCGCCCCGCGCACGAAGAAGAGGTTCAGGTTGTCGCGCTGGGCGCGGTAGGGAGCCTCGGCCTGAATGTAAACGCGGTAGATGCGGTTGAACATGTTGAAGTCATTGACGTAGATCGACCCCGTAAAGGCCTTCATCGTGGAGAAAATGTCCGACATCGAGACGCCCAGCAGCTGCGCCTTGTCGCGGTCCACGTCGAAATAGAGCTGCGGAATATCGCCCTGCATCGACGACGAAAGCCCCGTGAGTTCGGGCCGCTGCGCGGCATAGTACATCAGCGTATCGACGGCGCGCTGCAGCTCGGCGTAGGTCGTATTGCCGCGCGCTTCGAGCACCATCTCGAAACCGCCCGAATTGCCCAGACCGGGAATCACGGCCGGACGCGACAGGTAGACCCGGCTTTCGGGATAGCGCGACATCTCGGCGCGCACGCGCTGCATCACCTCGCTCAGGCCGTCCGAATCGCGGTCGCCCCACGGTTTGAGGATCACGGTCAGCTGGCTGCGCGCCTGATTGGTGCCCACGCGCGGACTCGAACCCGTCACGTTGAGTACGTACTCCACGTCGGGATCGTTCATCAGAAACTCGACGGCCCGGTCGGTCACCTCGCGCGTACGCTCGATAGTCGCCCCTTCGGGCAGCTCCAGCTCCACGGTGAAATAGCCCTGATCCTCCTGCGGCATGAAGCTCTGGGGCACCAGACGGTTCATCAGCCAGATGCCGACCAGCACGATGCCGAAGGCGGCCAGCATGCGCCGCGAGTGCTTCAGCGCCCCTCGAATCATCCGGCCGTAGAATCTGTTGCCCGTCGCCAGTCCGAGATTGATGCGGCGGAAAATCCGGTTTTTCTTCTCCCCGCTTTCCGGTTTGAGGAAAAGCGAACACATCACGGGGCTGAGCGTCAGCGCCACGACCGTCGAAATGATCACCGACACGGCGATCGTAATGGTGAACTGGCGGTAGAGCTGGCCCGTGATTCCCGCAAGGAAGCTCACCGGGACGAACACGGCGCACAACACGAGCGACATGGCGATCAGGGCGCCGCTCAGGCTGCCCATCGCCTTTTTGGTCGCCTCGTACGGCGAAAGGCGCTCCTCGTTCATGATGCGGTCCACGTTCTCGACCACCACGATGGCGTCGTCCACCACGATGCCGATGGCGAGAATCAGTCCCAGCAGCGTCAGCATGTTGAGCGAGAAGCCGAAGACGAGCATCACGCCGAAGGTGCCGATCAGCGAAATGGGCACCGCCACGATCGGGATGAGCGTCGCGCGCCAGCTCTGGAGCGAAAGGAAGACCACCAGAATCACCAGCAGCAGCGCTTCGAAAAGCGTCCGGTAGACGTGGTGGATCGACTCGGAAATGTAGGTGGTCATGTCGAACGGAATCTCATAGCTGATTCCCTCCGGGAAATTCGCACGGATCTCCTCCATGACCTTCTTGACCGAAGCGGCGACCTCCATGGCGTTGGCACCGGGAAGCATGTTGATATTCAAGACGGCGGCGTTCCCGCCGTTGATACCGCTCTCGGTGCTGTAGGAGGAGGCTTCGAGCGAAATGCGCGCCACGTCCTTCAGACGGATGATCGAACCGTCGGGATTGGCCCGCACGACGATATCCTCGAATTCGCTGACCGATGACAGACGGCCCTGCGCCGTGATCGGAATCGTCACGTCGATGCCGTTCATGGGAGCCTGCCCCAGCACACCGGCCGCCGATTCGCGGTTCTGGTCCTTGAGCGCGTTCTGCAAATCCTTGACCGTCAGGCCGAGGTCGGCCAGCTTGTCGGGCATGACCCATATCTGCATGGCGTAATAGCGGCTGCCGACGTTCGAGACGCTGCCCACGCCGGGCACGCGGCGCAGCATGTCCAGCACGTTGAGCGTGGCGTAGTTGCTCAGGTAGATTTCGTCGAACTTGGGGTCGGATGACAGCAGCGTGATGGTCATCAGCTTGCTGGCCGCCTGCTTCTCGACCGAGATGCCGTTCTGCACCACCTCGGCCGGAAGACGCGCTTCGGCCTTCTTCAGACGGTTCTGGATGTCCACGGCCGCCAGATCGGGATCGGTCGAGATATCGAAGGTCACCGTGGCGGAAAAACCGCCCGAATTGGAGCTTGACGACTCCATGTAGATCATGCCGGGCGTGCCGTTCAGCTCCTGCTCGATGGGCGTGGCCACGGCCTGCGTCACGGTCTGCGCGTCGGCGCCCGGATAGGAGGCCGAGATGCGGACCACGGGCGGCACGATCTGAGGGTACTGATCGACGGGCAGCAGGGCGAGGCCGATGCCACCGACGATCACGATGATGATGGACAGCACCGTCGAAAAGACGGGCCGGTCGATAAAAAAGTCCGCTTTCATAGGTTACTGCTGATTTTCGGTCTCCTCCTCGCGCCGCGTAACGACCGGTTCGACTTTCATGCCGTGCTGGAGCTTGTGGTATCCCTCCACGACGATGTCTTCGCCCGACACCAGTCCGCGCTCGACGACGATGTTCTGTCCGATTTCGGGTCCCGTTTCGATGAAACGCTTCTCGACGATGCTGTCGGGACGCACCACGAAGATGTAGGCCCCGCCCTTCTCGATCACCACGGCCTTCGACGGCACGACCACGGCGTCCTCACGCACGTCGAGCAGCAGCCGCACCTTGGTGAACTGTCCCGGCAGCAGGATATGGTCGGGATTGGACATCTCGGCGCGGACGGAGAAGGTACCCGTCTGGGGATCGACCTGCGGATCGGCGAAATCGACCAGTCCCCGGTAGGGGTATTCGGAGCCGTCGGCCAGCGTCACGGTGATATAGGGGTCCCATTTACGGGCCGTATCGCGGTGTCCGAGATTAACGTTGCGGGCTTTGCTGCGCAGGTAGTCCAGCGCCGTCATGCTGAAATCGACGCGCACCGTATCGCTCTTCACCACCGTCGCCAGCAACGATTTGCCATTCGGCCCCACGAGCGTTCCGATGTCGGCGTTGCGCTCGGAGATATACCCCGCGATGGGCGACTTGACGTTGGTATAACCCAGCGTCATTTCGGCCTGCGTGAGGTCGGCCTCGCCCACCACCACGTCGGCCGCGGCGCTCTCGTACGAAGCGATGGCGTTGTCCAGTTCGAGCTGGCTGGCCGCGCTCTGCTGGTAGAGCGGACGGATACGGTCGAGGTCGCGCTTGGCCTTGAGGGCCTGCGCGCGCGCCTTGTTGAGCTGCGCCTTGGCCTTATCGACACGCGCCCGGTACACGAGCGGATCGATCACGAAAAGCGTCTGCCCTTTCTTGATATAGGTGCCTTCGGCGAAAAGCATCTTTTCGAGGTAGCCCTCGACACGGGCACGGATTTCGACGAACTGCTGGGCGCGGATGCGGCCCACGTAATCGCCGTAAATATTGACGTCCTCTGTGGTGACGGGTTTCACGGCCACGACCGGAAGCGTGACCGACGCCGGCCGCGGCCGGAGCAGCAGAGCAAGCAGCAGGCCCACGACGATCACGGCGCAGGCTATCGCAATCCACTGCCTGCGGCTCAGCTTCACGCGGACACGGGCCGCACGCGAAGCTGCCTTCTTCACGCCGGCCAGATTCAGGTTCTGCAAATCGGGTTTCAACTTGTCAAATTTCATAGAGTGTATATAAAATGAGGGTACAGAGCAAACGTCCAATCCTTGCGCCAAGATGCACCCGTATGTTTAAAACATTTATTAGCAGCAAAATACCGTCCAAATGCGGCTCAAAGATATGCAAAATTGTGTAGAATTATTCCACACGGCTGTGGAATAATTCCCCAACGCCCGGCCCGGAGAACGGCCCGAAAATCCCTGCGCAGAGGCCCTGCCGGGCACATTCCGGGCGCACCGCAACTCCGGACGCACACCCTGCCATAGAAAAAGGACCCTCCGGGGGTCCTTTCAGATTACATTTCGGGCGGAAGCGACTGCCGCCGCAGCCCTTTTGACGGCTTACCGACGGGTTCGAACCAGACTGCCGTCATCGGCTACACGGAGGGTTTTGACGCCTCCCGAAGGCTCAAATCCCCCCCCCTCACGGTGCTCCCGATCCTCTGGGAGCCGGAGTCCGATGGGATGGGCGAAGATAAAGCGGGCGCCGCCCGTATAGGTCGGATCGACCCAGATGCGGCCGCCGAAGATCATGGCGATCTGACGGCAGATGGCCAGTCCCAGTCCGGTACCCTTCTTCTTGTTGCCGTCGAGTTTCTCGAAACGGTTGAAGACCATTTCCTGCTTGTCGAGCGGAATGCCGGGGCCGGTGTCGGTCACCGAGAAAAGCACCTCGTTCTGTTCGGGGCATATCTCCACGCCGAGGGTGATGCTGCCTTCGGAGGTGAACTTCGCCGCATTGGTCAGCAGGTTGATCAGTATCTGAGACAGGCGGTGGACGTCGGTGGTGAGCATGTACGAATCGACGGCGCATTCGAGACGCCCCTCGACCCCCGGCTGACGGGTATGGGCCGTGGTCATGAGGATATGCTGACAAATCTGCACGATCTCCTCCGCAGAGTAGTTGAACCTGATCTTGCCGCATTCGAGCGACGAAATGTCGAGAATGTCGTTCAGCAGCGTCAGCAGCATTTCGGAATTGTTGACCACGATGGCGCAGTATTCGGCGCGCTCCTCCTGCGAGAGTTCCTCGCCCTGCATGAGCGACGAGAAGCCGACGATGGCGTTCAGCGGAGTACGTATCTCGTGACTCATGTTGGCCAGAAAGGCCGACTTGAGCATATCGGGCTCCTCGGCTTTCTCGCGGGCGATCACCAGCTGGCCTTCGCGCTCTTCGAGCGTGCGCTTCAGACGCCGCGTACGCAGGAACAGGAAGGCCACGAAGATCAGCAGCAGCACCAACAGTACGATTCCGACCACGAGCAGCTCGATATAGTGCGAATATTTCGAGAGTTTGGCAGCCACCGTATCCTCGATAACGCTGCCTTTCGGCAAAGCGTACTCGGCGATCTTCAGCTCCTTGAGCTTGCGCGAGTCGAAAACGTACCCGCCGTCCGAAAGATGGAAATGCGCACCTTCCATGCTGCCGGTCTTATAATACTCCTTGATCTGGGCCGCGATGACGTTGGCGCCGTTCTCGTAGTTGGGGACGAAACCGCCCACGGCCACGTCGCCGATGCCCGTCTGAGTGATCGAGAAGACCGGGAGACGGGGATTGAGCTGCACCAGATCGTTGAGCGAACGCTGCATGAGGTATTCGCCGTCGCTGCCCACGCGCCACGTGCCGAGCATCACGGCCGACCGGGGCGGAAGCGACGCATAGGCCGCATGCGAAGCCTCGTCGCCGTCACGGCTGTCCACCAGCACCAGATTCAGGTCGGGATAATTCTCCATCTCCTCACGCACGAGCGCCTGCAGCGAGATGCCGCCGTAGGTGTTGTCCGAAATAAAGGCGATGTTCTCGACTTCGGGATAGAGCGTGCGGATCAGCTCGATGTTGCGGCGCACGTCGTATTTGTTGAGCAGGCCGCCCACGTTGTGCAGGCTGTCCACCATATTCATATAGTTGATCGACGGGGGCATCCAGACACCGGTGCTGTCGGCCGGCGGCGGCAGCACGATGCCGTTCGAACTGACGAAACAGCTGAAGCACATCACCTCCTTGGGAATGCGTCCCAGCGAGACGAACGACGCCCACGCCTCCTGCCCCAGCAGCACGATGGCGCGCAGGCCCCCTTTGGATTCGTAACGGGTTATCAGGTTGTCGGTCTGCGAAATCCAGAGGGGCGCGTCGTTGATGCTCTTGCATTCGAGCGTCTCGACGTAAATATCGCACGGCACGCCCGACGCCACGACCTGACGTTCGAATTCCGTGATGAAACTCGACATGCGGCGCGTGTCGGGATTGTAGGACGAAATGATCAGAATGCTCTCCCGTCCGCGGGCCTCCTCGGCCCAAAGCAGCGAGGGCAGCAGAATGCAGCAACTCAGGAGCAGCAGCGTCCAGTGTTTTATCGCTCGATTACCGGTCATAGTTTTTTCTTTTACCGCGAAAGCAGCGAAGCGATACGGCTGCGAAGCTCGTCCGCACGCAGCGGCTTGGCCAAGCATTCGTTGAATCCGGCCTGAAACATACGCTGACGATCGGTTTCGAAAGCATAGGCCGTAAGTGTGATAACGGGAATGTCGGGAGCACGCTCGCGGATAAGCCGCAGCGCGTCATAACCGTCCATGACGGGCATGTTGATATCCATCAATACCAGATCGGGGTGTACTTCGGCGAACATATCGACGGCCTGCCGGCCGTCCCATGCATGCACCAGTTCGTAATCACGACGCAGCAGCACTTCTACCAGTTTGAAATTACTCGGATTATCCTCGGCAACGAGTAACCGGGGACGGCCGTCGTCGGAATTTACGCATTCGTTACACTCCATCGCTTCATCGGTTTAACAAAACCGTCCGGCCGTGGGAAGCCCGGACAATTGCACAAAACTACCATTTTTTTTGATTAACACCATAGTATTTCCGGAAAAAATTAATATCATCGCAGTCCCGGAGCAGGAGAAGCCGGGCGTTTTTGCGTTATAAATTACCTCAAAAGTTTAGAATGACAAATATTTTTCCGATATTTGCAACGGGAAAAAAGTGACTCATAGCGAATATTTACTACATTTACTGTCGAAACTCAGGCCAGACCCTCCGCAGGCGGCCCGCATGCCCCCTGCGGCACGCACCGGAAGCGGAGAGACATAGCTGCGACACACCCACGGCAACGAACGAACCGACATGAACAAGAAACAAATACTGATCGTAGACGACAAGGAGCAGATCGCCAAAATTCTTTACGCATACCTCCAAGCGGATTACGACTGCCATTACGTGCAGAATCCACTGCACGCCATCAAACGGCTGCTCGCCGGCCACATGCCGGACCTGATCATCTCGGACATCCGCATGCCCGAAATGCGCGGCGACGAATTTCTGGAATACCTCAAACACAACGAATTGTTCAAGCAGATCCCGGTCGTGATGCTTTCGAGCGAGGACAGCACCTCGGAACGCATCCGCCTGCTGGAAGAGGGCGCGGAGGACTACATCGTCAAACCGTTCAACCCGCAGGAGCTCAAAATACGCATTAAAAAGATTCTCGATTAAAATACCCCGTCATCTACATCAAAGGCAAAGGCAGCCACACGGCCCGCTTCTCGGAAATGGTCGAAGGCAGGATGTACGTCGTGGGGGACATCGGCTCGGCGATGCGCACGCTGACGTCGCTCAGGACGGATCATGCGTTCATCCTCTACGAACAGCGCGACCCGGCCGCCGACCTCTCCGATATCCGGCTCCTCAATTCGTGGCCGGGCGGGGGCATCGTGCTCATCACCTCGCGGGAACTGACCGAAAGGGAACGCCGCGAATACCTGCGCGCAGGGGTGAACAGCGCCATTGCGGGAGACATGCCGCGGAAGGATTTCCTGCGCATGCTGCAATTCATGGGCGACTACGCCTTCACGCACAAGCCCGTCGCGCAGAACAGCCCCGAAGTGCAGATTTTCCGCATGCCGCTCTGGAAACGGACCTTCGACATCGCGGCATCGCTCTCGGCGATCCTCCTGCTCTCGCCGCTGCTGATCGTCGTGGCGGCAGCCATCAAACTCGATAGCCCCGGACCGGTGGTCTACAAATCGAAGCGCGTCGGCAGCAACTACCGGATTTTCGACTTCCTGAAATTCCGCTCGATGCGCACCGACGCCGACCAGCGGCTCAAAGAGCTGGGCGAACTGAACCAGTACGCCGCCCAGCCGCAGGAGGCCGATTCGGGGAAAATGGTCCTCGGCGAAGAAGAGATGCGCAGACTGCTGGAAGACACCCAAAACGGGATGCTGTATGCGGACGACTTCGTGATCGCCGAAGAGACCCACCACCACAAGGTCGAGACCGAGCAAGAAAACGCCTTCGTGAAGATCGAGAACGATCCCCGCATCACCCGTCTGGGCCACTTCCTGCGCAAATACAGCATCGACGAGCTGCCGCAGCTCTTCAACATCCTGCGGGGCGACATGTCGGTGGTGGGCAACCGCCCGCTGCCGCTCTACGAAGCCGAACGCCTCACGAGCGACGAATATATCGAACGTTTCATGTGCCCCTCAGGCCTCACGGGCCTGTGGCAGGTCGAGAAACGCGGACAGGCGGGCAAACTCTCGCCCGAACAGCGCAAGCAGCTCGACATCGAGTACGCCCGCAAAATGTCGCCGTGGTTCGACCTGAAGATAATTCTGCGCACATTCACGGCGTTCATACAGAAAGAAAACGTATAAAAACAGCAACTATGAAAAGAGCGGTCTTCACACTATGGCTGCTGCTGACGGCCGTCGCCGCGACGGCACAAGGCAACTCCCCCGACTTCGAATTCGGATACAGCGACCTGCAGCGGCTTTCGCCCGACGACTACATCAGCCTGCAGCTGCCGCCGCTGCACCAGCTGCTCGAAAACGCGCGCAACACGCCGCAGGTGGAGTATTACAACAAAGCCGTCGAGATACAGGAGCGCGAACTGAAGAACGTGCGCCGCAACTGGCAGCACTACTTCAAGCTCAACGCCAACTACAATTACGGTTCGTCGGACATCTACAACCAGAACTATCAGGACAACAGCAACCAGATCTGGACCACGACCACCACGGGCCGCGAGCAGAGCTGGTGGAACGTCGGGGCGTCGTTCTCGCTGCCGATCGACGAGATATTCAACCGCCGCAACAAGATCAAACAGCAGAAAAGGCGCATCGAACAGGTCGAGCTGGACACGGAGCGCTGGCTCGAAGAGCAGCGCATCAAGGTCATCCAGCAATACACGCTGGCCGTCCAGCAGCTTTCGGTCCTGCGGAGCGCCGTCGAAGCCATGGTCACGGCGCAGGCGCAGTACCGCCTGAGCGAAGCCGACTTCATCAACGGCAAACTCGACGCCCAGACGCTGAGCCGCCAGAAAAACATCGAAAACGTGGCCATCCGCGAGTATGAGGAGGTCCGCCGGAGCCTGAACAACGCCCTGCTGACGCTCGAAGTGCTCACCCGGACCCCGATCATCAGCCAACCGGCCCCCGCAACCGACGCCCAAGCCCCTAAAACCGAATAGTCCATGAATTACATCGCTTATACCGCCCGGTTTCTCTACCGCATCAAGTGGTGGCTGATCCTCGCTCCGATAATCGTGGCGCTGGCCGTCTTCTTCAAAATGGGCGCCCAGCCCCGCAACTACAAGTCCATGACGACCGTCTACACGGGCATCGTTTCGGGCTACGACATCACCACCACCGAAGGCACGCGTCAGGACTGGAACATCATCAACAACGCGATGGACAACCTGATCAACATCATCCTGTCGCAGACCACGCTCAAGAACGTCTCGATGCGCCTTTACGCGCAGGGACTCACGCACCTCGATCCGGACAACGACAACCAGTACCTGACGGCCCGCACCTCCCGGTACCTGCTGAACCGGACCCCCAAAGAGGTCATGGACCTCGTGGACCGCACCTCCGAGGAGAAGACGCTTGAAAACCTGCGCAGATTCGAAGAGGCCGACCACGACAACCACGTATACGGCATGTTCCACTGGAACCCGCCCTACTACAGCTATCAGGCGCTGAGCCAGATCAAGGTCAAGCGCATCACCAGCAGCGACATGCTCGAAATCAGCTACGAGAACGACGACCCGTACATCGTCTACAACACGCTGGTGATCCTCAACGACGAATTCGTCAGGCAGTACCGCGACCTGCGCTTCGGCGAGACGAACAACGTGATCGCCTACTTCGAGTCCGAGCTGGCCCGCGTAGGCAAGAATCTGCGCGAGCTGGAGGATTCGCTGCGCGACTACAACGTCGAGCACAAGGTGATCAACTACGACGAGCAGACCAAACATATCGCCGCCCTTTCGCGCGACTACGAACTGCGTTACGAGGAGATCCTGCTCAACTTCGAGAGCGCCGAGAAACTGCGCAAGTCGATCGAAGAGCAGCTCGAAGGGTTGCAGACCTTCCACAACAACGCGCAGTTCATCGAGAAGCTCCATACGATCGGCAGTCTCTACTCGCGCCTTTCGGCGGCCGAGGCCTTCCAGCCTACGCCCACCGAGAGCGGCGAGACGCTCTCCGACCGTCCGAGCATAGCGGCCAGCCGCAGCAATACGGGCGACCTGCGCAGGAAACTGGCCGAGGAGACCCGCAACCTGCAGGAGATTACGACCAACATCGCCAGCCAGCAGTACACCAAAGAGGGGCTTTCGACCAACTCGATCGTAGCGGAATGGCTCGCCGCCGTACTGCTCGCCGAGAAATCGCGGGCCGAGCTGGCGGTCATGAAGCTGCGCAAGACCGAACTCGACGACAAGTACACCCACTTCTCGCCCGTGGGTTCGACGCTCAAGCGCAAAGGCCGCGAGATCAACTTCTCGGAGCAGTCGTACCTCTCGATCCTCACGGCCCTCAACACGGCCCGCCTGCGGCAGAAGAACCTGCAGATGACCTCGGCAACGCTCAAGATCATCAATCCGCCGGTACTCCCGATCAACGCCGAGCCGAACAAGCGCAAACTGGTCGTGGCCGCGGCGTTCCTCGCCACGTTCCTCTTCGTGCTGGGATTCTTCATCCTGCTGGAGCTGCTCGACCGCACGCTGCGCGACAAGGTCCGCGCCGAGCGCATCACCGGAGGCAGAGTCATCGGAGCCTTCCCCGGAAAGGGGCGTTTCGGACAGCGGCGCTACGCCAAGCAGTACCGCGAAATCGCGGCGCGCTATATCGGCAACGCGGCGATCAACTACTTCGAGCCGTCGCGACGGCCCAACATACTCAACATACTGAGCACCGAGGCCGGCGACGGCAAGAGCACGATTTCGGAACAGGTGGCCGCCTATCTGCGCGAAGCCGACATGAAAGTCCGCGTGATCTCGTGGAACAAGGACTTCGACGTCGAGCAGAAATCCTACCTGCTCGCCGGAAAACTCGAAGATTTCGTGCAGGACAGACCGGGCGACCTTCCGCTCTGCGAAGCCGACGTCGTGCTGGTGGAATACCCGCCCTTCTCCGACAAGTCGGTACCCAAGGAGCTGCTGCGGAACGCCGCGCTGAACATCGTCATCGCCCCGGCCAACCGCACGTGGAAGGATACGGACCAGCTGCTTTTCGAGAAAACCGAGAAACTCGCGGGCCGCACGCCCGTGACCCTCTGTCTCAACTGCGCGCGCCGCGACGTGGTGCAGTCCTTCACGGGGCTGATGCCGCCCTACACCCGCATGCGCAGACTGGGCTACCAGATCAGCCAGTTCGGATTCACGGCCGTCAAATAAACGCAACCCGCCATCCGCTTCAAAAAAAAGCCCGCAATGGAACGCTACGGCAGCATAACCACACCCGTCAGCATCCCCCGGTTCATCGTCGGGGGCATGCTCGTCGGCGGCGTGGCCGTGGTCGCCATGGCTTTCCTGAACTACGGACTGCTCGCCGGGACCGTCGTCGCCGCCATTCCCGCCGCACTCTGCATCCTGTGGGTCACGCTGCGCAATCCGGCGCTGGCGATGCTCGGACTGTTCGTGATCAATTACTTCATCATGGGGCTGACCCGTTACGCCCACGACCTGCCGTTCGGCATGATCCTCGACGCGCTGATATTCTACAACATCCTGATAATAAGCCTGCAGGCCATGATGCACCGCATCGAATGGAAGCGCGCCAGCTCCGGGCTGACCGTCGTTGCGGCGATCTGGGTGGCGTACTGCGTGCTCGAAGTGGTGAACCCCGAATCGGTTTCGGTTTCGGGATGGTTCTCGTCCGTGAGGTCCGTGGCGTTCTACTTCTTCTTCATCGTGGTGCTCACCCAGCTCACGATGAACGAATACAAGTACCTGAAATACATGCTCGTCATCTGGTCTGCCCTGACGCTGATCGCCGTGGGCAAAGCCTGCATCCAGAAGTTCTTCGGCTTCAACGCCGCCGAAAACTACTGGCTGTTCGTTCTCGGCGGACGCTCGACGCACATCATCCACAGCGGGGTCCGGTATTTCTCGTTCTTCAGCGACGCCGCCAACTTCGGCGGCTCGATGGGACTTTCGATGGTCGTCTTTTCGATCTCGGCGCTCTATTACCGTAATCCGTGGATGAAGATATACCTGCTGCTGGTCGCCGCCGCGGCCTGCTACGGCATGCTGATTTCGGGCACGCGCAGCGCGCTGGCCGTGCCGTTCGTCGGCTACACGGCCTTCATCATGATGTCGCGCAACATCAAAGTCATCGTGCTGGGCGTCCTGCTCGTCATCGCGGCGTTCGTCTTCCTGAAATTCACCTCGATCGGGCAGGGCAACGCCTTGGTCCGGCGTGCGCGCAGCGCCTTCAACTCGGAAGATCCGTCGTTCAAGGTCCGTCTTGAAAATCAGGCCAAACTGCGCGAAATAATGGCGGACAAACCCTTCGGCGCAGGCTTGGGGCACGGCGGCGGCAAAGCCAAGACTTTCGCCCCGACCGCGCCGCTGTCACAGATTCCGACCGACTCGTGGTTCGTGATGATCTGGGTCGAAACGGGTGTCGTGGGCATCCTGCTGCACATCGGCATCCTGCTCTACATACTGGCGCGGGGAGCCTATCTGGTGGTCTTCAAGCTGCGGAACACGCAGCTCAGAGGATTCACGGCGGCGCTCACGGCCGGAATCTCCGGCATCGTCGTCATGGCCTATGCCAACGAGATTCTGGGCCAGATACCCACAGGCGCCATCCTCTACATGAGCATGGGCTTCATCTTCCTCGCGCCGCGCTTCGACCGCGAGCTCTCGCGCAAGGAGATTCTCGACAAGGCGATCGCGGCACAACGGCCCCCTCAGCGGGTAAATTACGAATGATGGAGAGGCGGATATCGGTCATATCGGTCAATTACAACGGCTACAGCCTCACCTGCGCGATGATCGACTCGCTGCGGCGACATGTCACGACTCCGCTGGAGATCGTGATCGTGGACAACGGCTCAGCGCGCGACGAGGCGGCCCCGCTGCGGAAACGCTACCCCGACGTCAAGGTGCTGCGCAGCGAACGCAACTTAGGGTTCGCCGGCGGCAACAACCTCGGATTCGCGGCGGCGACGGGCGATTATCTGCTGCTGCTGAACAACGACACCGAAGTCACCGAGGACACCCTGCACTACCTCTGCGAAACCCTCGACGGCGACCGCTCGATCGGCGCGGTCTGTCCGAAAATCCGGTTTTTCGCTCCTCCGCAGCATATTCAGTTCGCGGGCTACACGCCCCTGACGCGCATCACGCTGCGCAACGCCCTGATCGGCTTCGGAGAACCTGACGACGGGCGATACGACACTCCGCACGACACGCCCTATGCGCACGGCGCGGCGATGATGGTCCGGCGCGAAACACTCGAAAAAGCCGGACCGATGCCGGAAATCTACTTCCTCTATTACGAGGAGCTGGACTGGTCGGTACGCATCCGCGAACAGGGCTGGTGCATCGCATACGATCCCCGCTGCACGGTATTCCACAAGGAGAGCGCGACCACGGGCCAACAAAGCCCCCTGCGGAGCTACTGCCTGACCCGCAACCGGCTGCTCTTCGCATGGCGCAACCTCAGGGGCGGCGCGCGGCTGCTTTCGGTCGCCTACCAGCTCTGCATAGCGGCGCCCAAAAACGCCGTCTCGGCGCTCGCGCACCGGCGCGGCGACCTCGCGAAAGCCGTATGCCGGGGCGTACGCGACTTCTTCACCCTGAAAAACAAGCAGGCATGACGACTCTTCTGAACATAGCCGACTGGATTTTCATCTTCGTACTGGGACTTCCGGTGCTCTATCTTTTCGTCTTCGCGCTCTTCTCGACGCGCAAAAACATGGACGACTATCCGCAGGCCAAACGCCGGCGGAAGTTCGTGACGCTGATTCCCGCCTACAAAAGCGACGCGGTGATCGTCCGCACGGCGCAGGCGGCCCTGCGGCAGGAGTATCCCGCACAGCTGCACGAGGTGGTCGTGATCGCCGACCGGCTGAAACCCCAAACGCTGGCCGAACTGCGCACGCTGCCGATCCGCGTGCTGGAGGTCTCCTTCGAAAACAGCTCCAAGGCCAAGGCGCTGAATTTCGCGGTCGAAGAGCTGGGACCCGAAGCCGCCGAAGCCGTCACGATCCTCGACGCCGACAATCTGGCCGGCGAAGATTTCATCGCCCGGCTCAACGACGTCTTCGACAGCGGCGTGCAAGCCGTACAGGCCCACCGCACGGCCAAGAACCGCGACACCGACACCGCCGTGCTGGATGCGGCGAGCGAAGAGATCAACAACGCCATATTCCGCCGCGGACACGTGGCGCTGGGACTCTCCTCGGCGCTCATCGGTTCGGGCATGGCCTTCGAATACAAGTGGTTCCGCGACAACATCGCCCGCTGCACCACGTCGGGCGAAGACAAGGAACTCGAAGCGCTGCTGCTCAGGCAGGGCATCTACATCGACTACATCGACGGCCTGCGCGTGCTGGACGAGAAGGTGCAGGGCGAAGGCGCCTACTACAACCAGCGGCGCAGATGGATCGCCGCGCAGTTCTACGCGCTGGGGTCGGCCGTCCGGCAGCTGCCGGGCGCAATCGCCGCGGGCAACCTCGACTACTGCGACAAACTCCTGCAATGGTGCCTGCCGCCGCGCATCCTGCTGATGGGGCTGGTGCCGCTTTGGACGGCCGCGATGACCGTATTCGATCCCCTCGGCTCGATAAAATGGTGGATCGTACTGCTCCTGCTGCTCTTCGCGCTGGCGCTGGCGCTCCCCGACGAGCAGACCGACCGGCAGCTGGGCCGCGCCTTGCGCCGCATGCCCGTACTGTTCCTGCTGACCGCAGCCAACCTTTTCCGCCTGCGGGGCACCAAAGACAAATTCATCCACACCGAACACACCGGGGCCGGCGGCAACGCTCCCGGTGCCAACACCCCGACCGAACCATGAAAATAGCAATCGAGGCACAGCGCATCTTCCGCCCCAACAAACACGGCATGGACTTCGTGGCGCTCGAAACCATCCGCTGCCTGCAGAAGATCGACACGAAAAACGAATACTTCATCTTCACGGGCGAAGGCGGGGACCGCTGTCTGGAGGAGACGCCCAACATGCATATCGAGACGCTCCGCTGCCCGACCTATCCGCTCTGGGAGCAGTGGGCGCTGCCGCGCGCCGTGGCGCGGGTCAAACCCGACCTGCTGCACTGCACGAGCAACACGGCGCCCGTATGGGGCCGCACTCCGCTGGTGCTGACGCTGCACGACATCATCTTCCTCGAAAAGCAGGCTTCGCGCAACAAGTCGTCCTACCAGTCGCTGGGACGCATCTACCGCCGGCTGGTCGTGCCGCGCATCCTGCCCAAGTGCCGGAAGATCATCACCGTCTCGCAATTCGAATGCGACCGCATCCGCACGGCCCTCGGTCTCGATCCCGAACGGATCACGGCCATCTACAACGGCTACAACGAACGGTTCCGGCCGCTGGACGATGTGGCGCGGACCGTCGGCAAATACCTCTCCGATCCCGGCTACATCTTCTTTCTGGGCAACACCGACCCCAAGAAGAACACGTCCGGCACGTTGCGCGCCTACGCCGAGTACGTGCGCCGCTCGGAGAAACCCCTGCCGCTGCTGGTCGCCGACCTGAGGGAGCAGGCCGCGGAGGAGATTCTGCGCGAGATCGGCGCGCCTGAACTGCGCGGGATGCTTCGTCTGCCGGGGTATATCCCCAACGGCGACCTCCCGGCCGTCTACAACGGCGCATCGGCGTTCCTCTACACCTCGCTGCGCGAGAGTTTCGGAATTCCGCAGCTCGAAGCGATGGCCTGCGGCACGCCCGTGGTGACGTCGAACACCTCGGCGATCCCCGAAGTGGCCGGTCCGGGAGCAATTCTCGTCGATCCGACTTCGCCGACGGCGATCGCCGACGCCCTGCTGCGCCTCGAAACCGATCCGGCGTTCCGCGCCGAACAGGTCGCCTACGGACTCGAACGGGTCAAACTCTTCTCTTGGGAAGAGACGGCCCGGCAGCTGCTGGCGCTTTACGAATCGCTCGGCAGATAGAGCGCAAACCCGCCCGCCGCCCCGAATCGGCGGAGCGGCGGGCGGAACAGGCCGAAGCGGCCGATAAAAAAAGGAAGGGCGTTGCCCTTCCTTTTCCGTTTCCGGTATTTGCGGTCTTATTTTCTCTTCACGAGGTGCTTCTCCACGCCGTGCAGATACCACTCCTGCGCCACCGCGCCGCCCGACTGCGCCCATTCGAGCATTTGGGGATAAGCCTTCAGGAAATCGGTCTTCTCGTAGGCATGCTGAATGTCGAAGGGAATATTGATCGCCCAGACCAGCCCGTCGTTCGAATAATAGAACCGTCCGGACTTATCGGCATAGCTGCTCTGTCCGGTCAGCGCGTTATAATCGGCCGTCGCAGCCGGCGTAGGCTCGAAACCGCCCCGGTGGATCTCGATCCGGCGGCCGTCCGATTCCCGGTCGCGGGTCAGGAAGAAATCGAACGTATCGAAAGCCACATTCTCGATGGCGATCGAATTGCGGAAATAGACCATGAACGAAGCCTCGGCAAGCCGGTCTTCGGGCATCTCATAGCCTTCCTCCGTATTCACATAGGCGGCACCCGCAGGGCGGTTGGCGTTTTCACGGATGTTCAGGAACTTCAGCACCGCCGGCTCCTTGACGTAATTCGGAGAGTTGAGCGCGACCAACTCCGCTTCGGGAGCGTTTTTGCTGTTGTAGGGTTCGATCTCGTCGATCTCGCCGCCCTTGACGCCCTTCATCGCAAGACACAAATCGTAGGGAATGGACCCGCCGACCGCCTTCACACGGACGCCGATCAGCATCGCATTTACCTTGTTCTTGTTCTGCATATAGAGCTGGATCTTGTAGTTGACGACGAAATCGTTGAAATCGAAGTCGCCGTAAGCGGGCCAGAGGTCCTCGAACATCAGCGTGCCCCATCCATTCCTGCGGGCGGGGATGTAGATCAATCCCTCATCGACGCTGGCTTCGTCGTCATTACCGATTCCGGCGCGGGTGCCGCTCGCCGCTTTCGGATCGAGGGAGCAGAAAGCGCCGTCGGAAGTCACGGGAACGGCCACCTGCGGCGAAACGCCGCTTTCGGTCCGGCAGCTCACATAGAGCGTCCGCGTCGCGGCCGGCACGTTGAGCTTCACCGGATCGGCGTCGCCGCCGACCATAAACGAAGCGAAAGGCTCGGCCCCCTGCTCGGCAGCCACATATACGCGGGTGGGTTGCGGAGCGGTGAAATTACAGGCGACCGAAGCCGTCGTTTTCCAACCGAACGAGGAAGGGACGCTCATCTCCGCGAATTTTCCGGCATCGTCTGCCGGTCCGGGAGTCGGCGTATCTTCGGCACACCCTGCAAAGCTCAGTGCAGCGGCGGCGAAAAGGAGAATTTTTTTCATAATTCAAAAAGTCGGATCATCCGATAAAAGTGTCGCAGAAACAAAAGTAGCGCATATATTCAATTCCGCCAAATTTTCAAACAAAAAAGCCCGTAATTTTATTGAAATATGCCAAAAACTGCGCCATAACACTCCTGATTTCGCACAACACGGTTACGTATATCGCAGAAGTTTGCTATCTTTGTGGTTATGATTGACAAAATCAAAAACAATCCCCGGCTGAAAAAGTTCGTCATCGGGTTGATTTCGCCTCACAAACACCCGCGTCCGCGGCTCTGGGTGCGCTGGCTGGTAAACCCTTTTGTTCACAAAAAGGGCCGGGGTGCGCTGATCCGCCGCCATGCGCGGCTCGACGTCTTTCCGTGGCGGCGGTTCGAGGTGGGGCGCGACGCCCTGATCGAAGATTATGCGGTCGTCAACAACGGCGCCGGAGACGTCCTGATCGGCGACGCGGCCCGCATCGGCATCGGATCGGTGGTCATCGGTCCCGTGCGCATGGGCGACCGCGCCGGACTGGGACAGCACGTCTTCATATCGGGCTTCAACCACGGCTATGCCGACGGCACGCGCGACTCGAACGAGCAGGAGCTCGTCCGCAAGGAGGTGGTGATCGGCCGCGAATCGCACATCGGAGCCAATTCGGTGGTCGTGGCGGGGGTCACGATCGGCGAACGCTGCCAGATCGGCGCCGGGAGCGTCGTGACGAAGGACATTCCCGCCTACAGCGTCGCCGTGGGCAACCCGGCGCGCGTCATCAAACGCTACGACCCCGAAAACAAGACATGGGTGAAAATCTAACCGGCGCATGAAGATTCTGATCGCATATACGGCTTCCGGCACTTCGGACAACCCTTTCGTGCGGCTGCTCGCCGACGGCATCCGCGCCTGCGGATACGAGGTCGTATGCTCGGTCGAAGAGTTCCGCAGCAACGCCGCGGACTACGACATCGTACACCTCCAATGGCCCGAAGAGCTGTTCCGCTGGAAGGCTCCGGCTCCGGCCGACGTCGAGACCCTCGAACAGCAGCTCCAGACGCTGAAAAACAACGGAATTCCACTGGTATACACCCGCCACAACACCCTGCCGCACCACGGCAATCCGCTCGTGGCCGAGGCTTACGGACTGGTGGAAAGATATGCCGACGCCATCGTGCATCTGGGCGACTGCAGCCTCCGGGAGTTCACGGCGGCGCATCCGGATTCGGAGCAGCTGCAGGTCGTGATCCCGCACCACATCTACGAAGGGCTGTATGACATGGACATTACGCGCGACGCAGGCCGCCGCGCGCTCGGCATTCCGGCCGACCGGCTGGTGGTGCTGGCCTTCGGGGCGTTCCGCCACGCGGAGGAGCGCAGGCTGGTATGGGGCGCATTCCGCAGGCTGCACTATCCGGCCAAATTCCTGCTCGCGCCGCGCCTGTGGCCCTACACCCGGCGCGGATCGCGGTTCAAAGGGCTGAAACGGCTCGCCGGACGCCTGCTTTACGCCGCGGCGCATAGCGCCGAAGGTTTCTTCGACAGCCGCATCACCTCGCCCGAACCGCTGATTCCCGACGAACAGCTGCCCTGCTATCTCGCCGCCGCCGACGTGGTTTTCATCCAGCGGACGGACATCCTCAATTCGGGCAACGTCCCGCTGGCGCTGAGCTTCGGGCGCGTGGTGACGGGCCCCGACAGCGGCAACATCGGCGGCCTGCTCGCCGAGACGGGCAACCCGGCATTCGATCCCGCCGACCCGCGGTCGGTGGACATCGCGCTGGAACGGGCCGCGCGCCTCTCGGCGACGGACCAAGGCGCCCGCAACCGCGCCTATGCGCAGGAACACTTCGGCATCGGGCGTATCGCGGCAATGTACGGCGGGCTTTACGAACGACTTTATGACGGAAAACGACAATAAACAACCCCATACGGTAGGCCGCCAGCTGGCTTCGGGCGTCTTCTACACCTCGATCGCGAAATACGCCGGCATCGTGGTGACGCTCGTGGTATCGGGCGTGCTGGCGCGCCTGTTTTCCCCCGAAGAGTTCGGCGTGGTGAACATCGCCACCGTGGTCATCGCCTTCTTCGCCATCTTCAGCGATCTGGGCATCGGTCCGGCGGTCATCCAGCACAAGAATCTCGACAAACGCGATCTGGGCGGCATCTTCTCGCTCACGTTGTGGTCCGGAGCCTTCATGGCGCTGCTCTTCTTCGCCGCATCGGGGCTGATCGCCTCGTTTTACGACGATTCGGCCGAACTGCGCAACATCCTGCGCATACTCTCCGCGAACCTCTTTTTCGCCGCGGCTAACATCGTCCCCAACGGACTCATACTCAAAGAGAAGCGATTCAGGTTCGCCGCCGTGCGCTCGCTCTCGGTGCAGGTCGTCGGCGGCGCGGCGGCCATCGTCGCCGCCTATGCCGGCGCGGGGATTTACGCGCTGACGATCAACCCGGTATTTTCGAGCCTGATGCTCTTCGTGATAAACTACCGCCAGAATCCGCTTTCGGTGCACCTCAAACCCGGAAAGGCGGCCGTCGGCAAGGTATTCTCGTTCTCGGCCTACCAGTTTTCGTTCCAGCTGCTCAACTACTTCAGCCGCAACCTCGACAAGCTGCTGATGGGCCGTTACATGAGCCTTTCGCAGCTGGGGTACTACGACAAATCGTACCGGCTGATGATGCTGCCGCTGCAAAATATCGCCTACGTCGTATCGCCCGTCATGCACCCGATCTTCTCGGAGATGCAGAACGACCTGCGCAAACTGGCGGACTCGTACCGCAAAGTCGTCCGCCTGCTGGCGCTGATCGGCCTGCCCCTCTCGGTGGTGCTGTGGTTCACGGCGCAGGAGCTGGTCCTCATCATCTTCGGCGACCAGTGGCAGCCTTCGGTCCCGGTATTCCGGATTCTGGCGCTCTCGGTGGGCATCCAGATCGTCATGTCCACCTCAGGCTCGATTTTCCAAGCGGCCAATGCCACACGGATGCTCTTCTTCTGCGGCCTCTTCTCGGCGGCGCTCAACACGGCGGCCATCTGCACCGGCATCTTCGCCTTCGGCACGACCCAAGCCGTGGCGTGGTGCATCTGCATCTCGTTCGCAATCAACTTCATCCAGTGCTACCACGCGCTGTTTTGCCTGACGCTGCGCACGGGGTGGGGCGCCTTCTGGCGCAGTTTCCTCTCGCCCCTGCTGCTCTCGGCGCTCGTCTGCCTGCCGCTGGCGGCCGTCGAATGGCTGCTGCCGCCGATGCCTATGCTCGTGTCGCTTGCGGCGAAAGGCGCCGCGGCGCTGGCCGTGTGGCTGCTCTACATCCAGTTCAGCGGCGAATACGACCTGAAAGGAACCGCCCTCCGTCTCCTCTCCCGCAAAAACCGATAACTCAATGAAAGGATTATTCGTCGTTTTCCACGGCTTCTCGGCCCATAGCGGCATCAGCAAGAAGATCTTCTCCCAATGCGACGCCCTGCGCCGGAACGGCGCCGACGTCGAGCTGTGCCACCTCGAAATCGCGGCCGACGGCACGCAGCGCCGCATGGTCGGCGGGCGTGCGATCCGCACGTTCGGACAGGGACTGCGGGCCAAGATCGCCAAACGGGTGTCGCTGGGCGACATCACGCGCCACATCCGCGACGAGGGCGTGGAGTTCCTCTACATCCGCTACGACCACAACGCCAGCCCGGTGCTGATTCATTGGCTGCGCAAAGTCAAAAAACTCGGCGTGCGCATCGCGCTCGAAATACCGACCTACCCCTACGACGCCGAATTCGCACAGTCGCCCTTCGTGCGCAAACTCAAACTGCGCATCGACCGCACCTTCCGCCGCCGGATGGCCCGCTGGGTGGACCGCATCGTGACCTTCTCCGACGCCCCCGAAATCTTCGGGCGTCCGACGATCCGCATCTCCAACGGCATCGACTTCCGGAGCATCCCGCTCAAGACGCAGCGGCACGGAAGCCCCCACGAAATCAGGCTGCTGGCCGTGGCGAACATCCACTTCTGGCACGGTCTGGACCGCGTGATCGAAGGCCTGAAAGCCTATTACGCCGGCCCCCACCAGTGCATCGTCCGCCTGCGCATCGCGGGCGACGGCATCGAGTCGCTCATCGACGGCTACCGCCGCACGATCGAGGAGTACGGGCTGAGCGAATACGCCGAAGTGATCGGACCCCGTTCGGGTGCGGAACTCGACGCCGAATTCGAGTGGTGCGACATGGGCATAGCCAGTCTGGGACGCCACCGCAACGGCATCACCCGCATCAAGACCCTCAAAAACCGTGAATACGCCGCACGCGGCATCCCGTTCGTCTACTCCGAGAACGACAGCGACTTCGACGGCATGCCCTACGTGATGAAGGCCCCGGCCGACGATACGCCGCTCGACATCGCGGCCCTCGTCCGCTTCTGCGACGGCGTGAACCTCACTCCGGCGCAGATCCGCGCGTCGGTCGAAGGCACCCTCTCGTGGGACAGACAGATGAAACAGGTATTAACCGAACTTTTCGAAGCATGACGACCATAGCCATACTCTTCTGGGCGGGGGTTTTCCTCGTCTTCTACACCTACCTCGGCTACGGCATCCTGCTGTGGACGCTGGTGAAAATCCGCGAAGCCCTGCGCCCTGCGCGCCGATACGAAGTTCCGGCCGAGGCGCCCGAAGTGACGCTGCTGATCGCCGCCTACAACGAACAGGAGATCGTGGCCGAAAAGATGGCCAACTGCCGCGCGCTGGAGTATCCCGCCGGCAAACTCCGCATAACGTGGATCACCGACGGCTCGACCGACCGGACGGTCGAACTGCTGGCGGCCTACCCCGACGCGACCGTTCTGCACGACGCACGGCGCGGCGGCAAGACCGCGGCGCTGAACCGCGCGCTGGAACACATCCGCACGCCGCTCGTGGTCTTCACCGACGCCAACACGATGCTCAATCCCGAAGCCGTGACGGAGATCGTCCGCTGTTTCGAGGACCCGCAGGTCGGGTGCGTGGCGGGCGAGAAGCGCGTGGCCGACGCAGGCGGAGCGGGAGCCGCCGCCACCGAAGGCGTCTACTGGAAATACGAATCGAAACTCAAGGAACTGGACTACCGGCTCCATTCGGCCGTCGGAGCCGCGGGCGAACTGTTCGCCGTGCGGCGCGGACTGTGGCAGACACTGCCCGAAGACACGCTGCTCGACGATTTCGTCTGCTCGATGCTGATCGCGGCGCAGGGTTACAAAATCGCCTACTGCAAGGAGGCGTACGCGCTGGAGACACCCTCGGCCGACATGGGCGAGGAGGGCAAGCGCAAGAAACGCATCGCGGCCGGCGGCCTGCAGTCGGTCTGGCGGCTGCGCAAACTGCTCAATCCGTTCCGCTACGGCGTGCTCTGGTTCCAGTACGTCTCGCACCGGGTGCTGCGCTGGACGCTGACGCCCGTGGTGCTGGTCGCCCTGCTGCCGCTCAACGTCGCCCTGCTGTGGTCGGAGCATCCGACGCTTTACGCCGTGACGCTGGCCCTGCAGTGCGCCTTCTACCTCGCGGCGCTCGCGGGCCGGGCGCTCGAACGCAGCGGACGCCGCAGCCGCCTGCTGTTCATCCCCTACTACTTTCTCTTCATGAACCTCAACGTGTTCCGCGGCACGACCTACCTCGCAACCCATCGGGGACGGGGCGCTTGGGAAAAAGCCAAAAGGGCCTGAAGTTTTTGATAACGAGCGAAAAATAATACTATATTTGCATTGTAAAAAGTCGTTCCCCATGAAAAACATCGCCATAAAACCGGAGGATTACACGATCCTCGCCGTCGATGACATCGCGACCAACATCATGCTGCTGAAAGCCGTGCTGAGCCGCGCCAAGTACAAGATCGTCACGGCATCGGGCGGTTACGAAGCGATAGAGAAAACGTCGAAAGAGACTCCGGACCTGATCCTGCTCGACATCATGATGCCCGATCTGGACGGTTACGAAGTGATCAAGCACCTCAAGGCCGACCCCGTCACGCAGGACATTCCGGTGATCTTCCTCACGGCGCTCCACAACCCCGAAGACATCGTCAAAGGCTTCAAGCTGGGCGCCAGCGACTACGTCTCCGCCGTTCAACCACGAAGAACTGATCACCCGCGTAACCCACCATATCTATCTGGCCGCGGCGCAGCGGACCATCATGCAGCAGCGCGACGAACTGCAGGCCACGGTCGATGCGCGCGACAAAATGTATTCGGTCATCGCCCACGACCTGCGCTCGCCCATCGGGACGCTCAAGATGGTCTTCAACATGCTCCTGATGAACCTCACTCCGGAGCAGATCGGCGAGGAAAACCTCGAAATGGTGACCATGGGCAACAACATCACCGAAAGCACCTTCATGCTGCTGGACAACCTGCTGAAATGGACCAAGAGCCAGACAGGACGCATGAATTCGGTCTTTCAGGAGGTGGACATCTCCGAAGTGGTGGTCTTCGCCAGCAAAATGTCGGACCTCGTGGCGCAGGTCAAGAGCATCTCCGTCGAATACGACATTCCCGGTCCGATTTCGGTGAACTGCGACGTGGACATGGTCAAGACGATCATGCGCAACCTGATGTCCAACGCCATCAAATACAGCAACGAGGGCGGACGCATCGTCATCTCGGTGCGCGAGACGCCGACACACGCACGCATCAGCGTCCGCGACTTCGGCACGGGCATCAGGGAGGAGGACATCCCCAAGCTGCTCAACCCCGAAATCCACTACACGACCTACGGCACCAAGAACGAAGAGGGATCGGGTCTGGGTCTCCAACTGGTGCAGGACCTCACGCGGCGCAACGGCGGCGAGCTGACCATCGAATCGGCGGAGGGAGAGGGTTCGACCTTCACCTTCACGATCGCCAAGGAACAGCCCCGGTCCGAAACCGTGGAGGACACCAGCGGCGGCATCGCCCGGCCGTAACGCGCCGAGGCGCACTCCGCGCACGAAACCGATATGCAACAGCAGACGCGAAGCCCGGCCCGAACCGCGCTCCGCGTCTGTTTTTTGCACCCCGGCCGAAAAGCGGCGGCACAAACGTACCGCCACCCCGGCCATCGCCAGCAATAAGACCAGCCGCACAAACACCCGCCACTCCGCGCCGATACAGACCGATGCAGAGACGGGGAAAGCCGCGAAAGCCGAAATCTATTTGAACCGGAGTTCTGCGATCACGACCTTATGGTCGCTGACCACTTCGGAGGGCATGTAATAGCGAACGCACTCGAAGGTGTCGTCATAGAAGACATAGTCGATACGCAGCAATCCGCCCAGATAGCGGAAAGTGCCGCCGTACCCGTTTCCGCACCGGCGGAAACCGTCGGTCAGAGCACCCTTCATCTCGCGGTAGGTATACGACGAGGGCGTATCGTTGAAGTCGCCCGCCAGAATTACCGGATAGGGCGACGCATCCGTCTCGGCGCGGATTTCACGCACCTGCGCGGCACGAATCCGGCTGTTGCGGTCCACGGCGCCGAGCATCGAATCGACCGGGGCTTCCCGGTTGTAGTCCTTCTGGAAGTGGCGGCGCAGCTGGGCGATGCCCGAAGTCTGGAGATGCACCGAAAAAATGCGCAGCGTATCTCCCTCCACGAGCAGGTCGGCGCGCAGGTAGTCGTTGCTGGTATCGGGGAACCGGACGTATTTGCAGTCGAGGATCGGATAGCGGCTGGCGACGGCTCCGTTGCCCTCGGAAACGAAATAGGGCATCCGGCGCGAAAAGAGTGCGCCGATGCTGTCGGCCGGGAACTCGCCGTCGTCGAGAAACTCCTGCAAACATAACACATCGACCTGCTCGTGGCGCATCATCTCGGCCACGGCGGCCGCGGTGATGGACTTAGGGCCCAACTGGCGGAATCCGTTGACGTTGAGCGTGGCGATACGGATGTCGTGCGACCCGGCGGGCGCGTTGAAGTCGGGCAGCTGGATCATGGACGAGACGTAGCCCATATTCAGAAGCAAAGCCGCCAGCGGCATCAGCGCGACGACCCACCTGCGGCGGATCAGCCACCAGACCAATGCGGCCAGATTGGCCAGCAGGACGACCGGCAGCAGCAGGGCGATCGTAGCCCAGAACCCGCCCTGTTCCGGCGAAACGAACGACGCGCGCCAGCTCAGCACAGCGGCGGCAAGCAGCAGTCCGGTAAAGACGACAGCCAGAAAATAGAGCAGACAAAAGACGGCTTTTCGACCCATTTTGTGTTATCTTGTAACGATTTGTGCGTGCAAATATAACTTATTCAAAATAAAAATCGTACATTTACACGCCTTAATCAAAACTATTTCGTGCCAATGAAGCGAATACTCATCTCCGGTGGTGCCGGATTCATCGGTTCCCACCTGTGTGAACGCCTGCTTAAAGAGGGCAACGACGTCATCTGCATCGACAACTACTTCACGGGACACAAGAGCAACATCCGCCATTTGCTGAAACACCCCAACTTCGAAGTCATCCGCCACGACATCGTCTACCCCTATATGGCCGAAGTCGAGGAGATTTACAACCTCGCCTGCCCGGCATCGCCGATCTACTACCAGCACGACCCGATCAAGACGACGCAGACCTCGGTCATAGGCGCCATGAACATGCTCGCCATCGCCAACCGCAACCACGCAAAAATCCTGCAGGCTTCGACTTCCGAAGTATACGGCGACCCGCTGATCCATCCCCAGCCGGAGGATTACTGGGGACACGTAAACCCGCTGGGACTGCGCTCGTGCTACGACGAAGGCAAACGCTGCGCCGAGTCGCTCTTCATGAGCTACTACCGCGAACACGGCGTTCCGGTGAAAATCGTCCGCATATTCAACACCTACGGCCCGAAAATGGACATCAACGACGGCCGCGTGGTTTCGAATTTCATCGTGCAGGCGCTGCGCGGCGAGCAGATCACCATCTACGGCAACGGCGAGCAGACCCGCAGCTTCCAATATATCGACGACCTGATCGAGGGAATGCTGCGCATGATGACCGCAACGCCCGACGACTTCACGGGGCCGGTCAATATCGGCAACCCGAACGAATTCACGATCTCCGAGCTGGCGCACATCGTCCTCGAACTCACCGGCTCCAAATCGAAAATCATCCGCATGCCCCTGCCGTCGGACGACCCGCAGCAGCGCAAACCCGACATCACCCTCGCCCACAAGATGCTCGGCGACTGGGAACCGACGATCCAGCTGCGCGACGGACTGCTGAAGACGATCGCCTACTTCGAAGAGGTCTTGTCGCGGGGAGGAGTCCGACGCTGACGACCGTCCGCCGTTTCCGCCCCACCGCCTCAGCCGTTCCGCCGGCAGCGGCTCTCCCGCCGGCATTCCGCTCCTGCCGATCCCTCGATTCAGCCGATCCTTCGATCCAGCCACGCCAGCCGTTTCCAGCCGTCCCACCGATTCTCCGTTCAGGCCGTTTCCGCCGGTCCCTCCTCCACTCCCGGCGGACCGCTATTCCCTCAGATAATCGCGGAGCACCGCTCCTGCCAACCGCACCAGCGTACGCGTAGGATGCAGTCCGGCAAATCCGTTGAGCATGCCCCAATCGTGTATCACGCCGTTGAAGCGCACGGTCGTAACCTCGACGCCCGCCGCGTCCAGCAGGCGTCCCATCTTCTCGCCCTCGTCGCGCAGGATATCATTCTCGGCGACGGTGATCAGCGTAGGCGGCAGCCCCCGCAGACGTTCGGCCGAAGCCCGCACGGGCGACATCAGGTCGTTGCCGCGCTGCGCCGGGTCCGAGACATACTGTTCGAACATCCACTTCATCAGAAGTGCGGTCAGAAACCGCTGACGCCCATACTCCGCATAGGAATCCCAATCATATCCGGCGTCGGTCACCGGCCACATCAGCACCAGCGTGCGGATCTGCGGTCCGCCGTGATCCTTGGCCAGAAGAGCCGCCGCCAGCGACATGTTGCCGCCAACGCTGTTGCCGGCCAGAGCCAGCCGGCTGCCGTCCACACCTATCTCACGGCCGTTTTCGGCCACCCATTTCACGGCAATGTAAATCTCCTCGACGGCCTGCGGAAACCGCGCTTCGGGCGAAGGCGTATAGTTGACGAAAACCGCCGCGCAACCCGACTCCGCGACCAGATCGCGCACCAGCCTGCGGTGGGTCGGATAATCGCCCAGCACCCAGCCGCCGCCGTGGACGAAGACGAAAACAGGCAGCCGTTCCCGGCCGGTTCCCTCCGGCCGCACAAGATTCAGGCGCAGGGTGCGCCCCTCGCTCTCGATGGTCCGCTCGGACTCTTCGACGCCCGACAGATCGACCGGCACGGCCGCCTGCAGATCGGCCAGCACGCGTCGCGCGTCGGGCACGGGCAGCGACTCGACGGCGGGTCCGCCGCCGTTCAACACGTTCAGATAGGTCTTGGTTCCCTGAGACAGGTGTTCGTCGTGCAGGTAATCGGGAGCTTCCTTTACAGCATTCATAACAGATCGTTTTTAAAGTTTCCCGATCCGCTGCAAAGGTATTGCCACAACCGAAAAAGCGGCCCGGAAAAAATCCGGACCGCTTCTTCAATTTCAGCCGCCAGCCGTTACTGCGCCATGGCGTGGCGGTAGCCGTCGATTTTGGCCCAGTCGCCGCGGGTGAAATCCGGAACGGCGACGGGCGCGTTGTTATGTTCGAGCGAAGCCGCCGTCAGCGCGCCGATGCAGGACCATTCGGCCGCGTCGTAAACGTCCTGATCGAGGGGAAGACCGTGCTGCAGGCAGTAAACCAGCCGGTAGTCCATGATGAAGTCCATGCCTCCGTGGCCACCCACCTGACGGGCCTTGTCCTCGATATCGCGGACGATCGGGTGCTTGTAACTCTCCATAAGCGTCTTCCGGGCCTCGGCGGGAATGAACGAATGTCCGCTCAGGTTCTCGTGGTCGGGAAGCTCGCCCGCAAGCTGTTCGGGACGGAACGCATAGCCCTGAACCGGATATTTGTTGGCGAATCCTTCGGTGCCGGTAAGCTGATACATGCGGCTGTAGGGACGGGGCGTATAGACGTTGTGTTCCAAAAGGATCGTACGGCCCTTCTCGGTCTTGATGAGCGTCAGCGTCTGATCGCCGTTGGCGAAGGTTTCGGCGCCCATCTTCTCCTTGGCGGTTTTGAGTCCGTTGATCGACTCGGTGTCCATCGACACCAGACGGGTCATCCTGTCGCCGCGGTGGATGTCCAGCAGCTGGCAGGCCGGACCGAGTCCGTGCGTGGCGTAAACGTCGCCGCGGTGCGACTGGTTGAAGTCGAGACGCCAGTTGCCCTGATAATGCTCCCAGAACGGATCGAGGTCGTGGATGTACGAACCTTCGGTGTGGATGATCTCGCCGAACAGCCCGTGCTGGGCCATGTTGAGCGTCGTCAGCTCGAAAAAGTCGTAAACGCAGTTTTCGAGCATCATGCAGTGGCGCTGGGTCTTTTCGGCGGTATCGACCAGCTGCCAGCACTCTTCGAGCGACATGGCGGCGGGAACCTCCACGGCCACGTGCTTGCCGTGCTCCATGGCGTAAACCGCCATCGGCACATGCAGCTGCCACGGGGTGCAGATATAGACGAGGTCGATGTCGTCGCGCCGGCAAAGCTCTTTCCAGCCCTCCTCACCGCTGTAGGCCGCGGCTGCGGGGAGATTCCGGCCGGCGAGGATCTCCTGCGACTTTTCGACCCGGTCGGGATAGAGGTCGCAGAGCGCCTTGATCTCGACGCCGTCGAGGTAGGTGAAACGCTCCACGGCGCCCGGACCGCGCATGCCCAGCCCGATGAATCCGACCCGCACGACGGGCATCGGATCGGTCGTCAGCCGCAGCACCGAATGCTGGCCCTCGGCACGGGCCGGGGCATCGAAAACAATCACACCGTCCACGACGCTGTAACCCTTCGGCGAAGATCCGCAGGCCGTAAAAAAGAGCGCAGCGACGACCGCCCACGACAAAAAGGCAAATTTCTTCATTTATCAGTAGTTTTTAGATGTTCATGCAAAAATATGAAATATTTTGAAATATGCGGCCATTTGACTACTTTTGCCCACGTAAAAATCACACACCATGTTTCGTAAACTGACGGCGGCAATCCTATCGGTCATTCTGCTCTCTCCGGGATGGCTCGGCGCAACGGGTCTCACGCTGCCGTTCGCACTCGTTCCGCTGCTATGGATCAGCTCGTCGTACGACGCTTCGCGCCGTTCGTGGCGGCGCATGTTCGGCTGGGCCGCGCTGACCTTCGCGCTGTGGAACGTCGCGACGGTGTGGTGGCTATGGAACGCAACTCCCGTGGGTCCCGTCGCGGCGACGCTGGCTTCGACATTCTTCAACATGATCGCCTTCATGTTGTTTCACACGGTTTCGAAAAAAGGCCCCAAGGCCTTGGCCTACACGCTGCTCGTCGCAGGCTGGATCGCCACGGAATACTGGTACACGGTCGGCGAGTTTTCGTGGCCGTGGCTGATTCTGGGCAACGGATTCTCGCACGAGACATGGCTCGTGCAGTGGTACGAATATACGGGCGTCTTCGGCGGTTCGCTGTGGGTGCTGCTCTGCAATATCCTCTTCTTCGAGGCGATCCGCGCACGGCGCAATGCGGCCCGCTGGGCCGCGGCGGCCGGCATGCTGCTCGTCCCGGCCGCCGTATCGCTGGGCATCTGGTGGAGCTGGCAGCAACCCGCCGAAGGGACGGCCGAGGTGAGCGTCGTCCAGCCCAACGTGGACTGTTACGACAAATTCAACGGCCGCGCGGAGTGGCAGGAGCGCAACATCGTCGACCTGCTGACGGAAGTCCCCGCCGGAGCGCAGTTCATCCTGCTCCCCGAAACGGCCGTGCCGAGACATTACTGGGAACCGGGACTCACCGAGACCCGGTTCGACAACGGACCGGGACCGTTCTGGCAGGAGCTGGCCGACACGCTCCGCAGCAGCCATCCGCAGGCGCTGCTCGTCACCGGGGCCTTCACCAACCGCTATTACGCGGCGGGGCTGCAGCCCCGCACGGCCGAGGGCAACCCTTACGGCGAAGGCTACTACGACGACTTCAACACGGCCGTGGGACTCGACTCCGCAGGCCACACGCAGCTGCACCACAAAGGCAAGCTGGTGATCGGCGTGGAAAACACCCCGACGGTCATCTTCGACCTCATGCAGTTTCTGGTCATCGACTTGGGCGGCGTCGTGGGGCAGATCGGCATGGGCCAGCACGGTACGGCCTTCGCGCACGCCGGCATGCGCATGGGCCCGGCCATCTGCTACGAAGGACTTTACGGCGACTTCTACGGCGATTTCGTGCGCCGGGGAGCGCAGTTCATGGCCATCATCTCGAACGACGGCTGGTGGGGCGACACGCCGGGTTACAAGCACCTGTTCACCATCTCGCGGCTGCGGGCCATCGAACACCGCCGCGCCATCGCCCGATCGGCCAATACGGGCATGTCGGGCTTCATATCGGCCCGCGGCGACATCGGGGAGACCCTCGGCTGGAAAAAGCGGGGCGTGATCTCCGCCGCCGTGCCCCTCAACTCCGAACTCACCTTCTACACCCGATACGGCGACTATCTGGGCCGCATTTCCGAGTACCTGACGCTGCTCTGCGTGCTTTACTACATCGCCTACCGGGTCAAAAGGAAAAATTACCTCGTAAAATAAAACCCGAAACCCGATATGAATTACACCCAGACCCTCGAATTCCTCTTCTCGTCGCTGCCGGTCTTCGAAGCCAAAGGCGCGACGGCCTACAAGCCGGGATTGGAGCGTATCACCGCGTTCTGCCGCCACATAGGCAATCCCCAGCGTAACTTTTTCACGATCCACGTGGCGGGAACCAACGGCAAAGGTTCCGTGTCGCATATCATCGCATCGGTGCTCCAGCAGGCGGGCTACCGCACGGGGCTTTTCACCTCGCCCCACCTGCAGGATTTCCGCGAACGCATCCGGGTGGACGGAGAGATGATTCCCAAACAGAAAGTGGTGAACTTCGTGGACAAGCACCACGGCAAGATGGTCGAGCTGGAGCTGTCGTTCTTCGAGATGACCGCCGCGCTGGCTTTCGACTACTTCGCGCAGAGCGACGTCGAGGTGGCCGTGATCGAAACGGGACTCGGAGGACGTCTCGACGCCACGAACATCATCGTGCCGCTGGTGAGCGTCATCACCAACGTGGGGCTGGACCACACGGCGCTGCTGGGCGACACGCTGCCGAAAATCGCCGCCGAGAAGGCCGGCATCATCAAAAAGAGCATTCCGGTAGTCATCGGCGAGAGCGATCCCCGCTACAACGAGGTCATCGAGCAGACCGCCGCCGCCAACAAGTCGAAGGTCATCTACGCCGAGCAGGAGTTCTCGTGCGAGCCCTGTCCCTGCGGAACCGACCGCCAACACTTCTGCATGCACCGCACCCGCGACAACCGCAACTTCGAGGTCGATCTCGATCTGGGGGGCAACTACCAGCGCCGCAACATGGTCACGGCAGCCGCAACGGTCGATTTCCTGCACGAGGAGACGCCGCTGACCATCTCCCGCCGCGCCTTCCTCGAAGGTGCGCGCGACACGGCAGCCAACACCTCGCTCATGGGCCGCTGGCAAAAGCTGGGCGAACAGCCGCTTACGGTCTGCGACACAGGCCACAACCCCCACGGCATCGCCTACGTCGCCCGGCAGCTCAAAGCCACGCCCCACAAACAACTCTACTGCGTGATCGGCTTCGTCCGCGACAAGGACCTCGCCCATATCCTCCCCCTGCTGCCGCACGACGCCCACTATATCTTCACGCAGGCGAAGACCGAACGGGCCTTCTCTGCCGCCGAGCTTACCGCCAAAGCCGCGATCTACGGGCTGCACGGCGAGACCGTCACCGAAGTTCCCGCCGCAGTCGCCCGCGCCAAGGAGCTGGCCGGCGCCGACGACATGATCTTCATCGGCGGCAGCACCTATGTGGTCGCCGAAGCCTTGTAAAACCGTCTGACAGATCGCGACGCATCCGCAGACAACTTATATTATAATCCGGACCGGGAAAAGATACGCCCTATCTTTCCGGTCCGTTTTTTTCGATTTCCGCGCGGCGGGACAAAAATCTTTCCGGCCGGAAAAACAGATTTCGCGGCCCCGCAACAACGATTTGAGGCAGAGCGTTTTCGATTTGGGGGATTTTGATTTTGCAAATAATACTAAAAGTCTTAATTTTGGCATATTAATTACCCCCGATGCACCAGAAACCGACCAAAACCTGCATTACCTCCGCGGAGTTCGGGAGATTGTATTCCGACTACAATCCCCGGTTTACCGAGGTCACCTACCGTTACGTGCGCGACCGGGGAATTGCGGAGGATCTGGTGTCGGACAGTTTCATGGCGTTCTGGGAGGAGCGGGACCGGCTGCCGGAAGATGTGAACGCCCCGGCTTACGTGCTGACCATCGTCAAAAATAAGTGCCTGAACCACCTGAAGGTCAGGTTGCTGCACCTGCAGATCGAGAAAAAGCTGCATTCGACCCAGCAGCGGCTGATCCAGTCCGACATTCAGTCATTGGCGGCCTGCGTTCCCGACACGCTGTTCGTGGAGGAGATGCAGACGATGCTCGACCGCGCCGTCAGCCGGATGCCGGAACTTACGCGGCGCATTTTCGAAGGCAGCCGCTACGAGAACAAAAGCTACAAAGAGCTTGCTCAGGAGCTGAACATCGCCTTCACCCACGTCAATTTCGAGATGCGGCGGGCGCTGAAAATACTTAGGGAAGAATTCAAGGACTATATTTTCGCGCTGATCATACTACTGGCTGTCAGCAACTTGATTTAATAAAATAAATTATTAAACAAATAAATGCACCGTTTCACTACTAACACGGTGCATTTGTTTGTTATTACTACTAACAGAGAGAAAAAGAGAAGATGGACGATTTATTACTGTACAAGTTTTTGCAGAACGAAGCGTCGGAAGACGAGATCAAGACGGTATTGGACTGGCTCGACGCCGATCCGGCCAACCGGAAATATTTCGACGGGCTGGACAATATGCTCAATGCAGCCCGCGTAAACCGCCCCGCCGGCCGGAAACCCCAGCGCCGTCCGCTCCCGACGCTGCGCAGTATCGGCGCATGGAGCATGCGCATCGCGGCAGTCCTGTGCTTATGTCTCGGAGTGAGTTATTTCGCAGCTACGAAGATGTTCGACCGCAAGGCTTCCAACAATTCGCTGAGCGTGTTCGTGCCCAACGGCGAGCGCATCAGCATGACGCTCACCGACGGCACGACCGTATGGCTCAATTCGGGCACGACGCTGGAGTACCCGGCGGTCTTTGCGCGCGCAGAGCGCCGGGTGAAGGTCACGGGCGAGGCGATGTTCGACGTCAAGAGCGACCCGCAGCATCCGTTCGTCGTCGAGACGTTCGCCTGCGACGTGAGGGTGCTGGGCACCAAATTCAACGTAGAGGCGAACGAAGAGGAGGGAATTTTCACCGCCGACCTGCTCCGCGGCAGGGTTCAGGTCTGCAACCGGACGGACCGCAGCGACCGGATCACGATGGAGCCGAACCAGACGGTCCATCTGGAAAACGGAAAGTTGCAGCTGCACGCGCAGGAGAACGCCGACAAACTGCTTTGGACGGACGGCATCCTCTGCATAACGGGAATGACGTTCGAAGAGGTCATGGCCAAGTTCGAACGCTGCTACGACATCAACGTGGAAATTCTGCGCGACGATCTGCCCCAGATCGAGTTCCAGCGATGCAAGCTCCGCATCAGCGAAGGGATAGACCACGCCCTCGCGGTGCTGCAGCACGCGGCCGATTTCAGTTACGAACGGGATATTACGACCAATACGCTCTATATCAGATAACGAATGAAGTACGAACCCAACAGCCCGATGCCTATGAGAAAGTAACCGAGAACCCTTTTCTTCCGTATCAAGTCCTGATAAAAAAAGAAAACCTATGAATGTTGGCGCATCCATAGGTACATTCTTCAGGCGTAAAACCTACTTAAACCCTAGAATTTATACAAAAGTATGAACAAAAAATTGATTCTGCAAATCAGGAGTTTATATTCGCTGCTATTTGCTGTATCCCTATCTTTGTCATCCGTCGCGGCTTTTGCCCAGCCGGCACCGCCCCGGATCACGATCACGATGGCGGACGTCCCGATGGAACGGGTGATCGACGCCATCGAAAAACAATCCAGTTATCTCTTCGCCATCGACGCGAACGTGAACATTTCCCAGAAAGTCAGCGTCTCCTGCACGGACGCCTCCGTCGAGACCGCACTGACGCAGATGGTCAAAGGAACCGACGTGGCCTACCGCATCGACGCTTCGAATGTCGTGCTCTCGGCGGTCCGCAAAGAGGTGAGCGCACAACCCAGATCGGTTTCCGGCAAGGTTCTCGACGCACAAGGCAACCCTGTCGTCGGAGCGGCCGTCATTGTCAAGGGAACGACCGTCGGCACGAGCACCGGAGCCGGCGGAGACTACTCGCTGCAGATATCCCCCTCGGCCGGGAACGCCGTGCTGGTCGTCAATTATCTGGGCTTCCGCCCCGTAGAGGTCACCGTGGGGAATCGCACGCAGATCGATTTCACGCTGCACGAAGAGTCGCAGGCCGTAGACGCCGTGGTCGTAACTGCCCTCGGCATCAAGCGCTCGGGAAAGGCGCTCAGCTACAACGCCCAGCAGGTGAGTTCGGAGGATATCAGCATCGTGAAGGACGTCAATCTGATGAATTCGCTGAACGGTAAAATCGCAGGCGCGGTCATCAATTCGTCGGCATCGGGCATCGGCGGCGCCACCCGCGTAGTGCTTCGCGGTCTGAAATCCATCATCAGCAGCAACAACGCCCTCTACGTGGTGGACGGAATTCCCCTCTTCAACAATAACAACGGCGAGATAAAGAGCGAATTCGAGTCGCAGCCCCGCGGCGAGGGTCTCACGGACCTCAACCCGGACGACATCGAATCCATGACCGTGCTCACCGGCCCCTCGGCGGCGGCGCTTTACGGATCGAGCGCGGCGAACGGCGTGATCGTGATCACCACCAAGAAGGGAAAGGCCGGCCGGCCCCAGATTTCGTTCTCCAACCAGACGACCTTCTCCTCGCCGCTCAAAATGCCTGAGTTCCAGACCAAATACGGCAACCAGCCGAGAACCTATTCCAGCTGGGGGGGGGTACTGGCGACCCCTTCGTCCTATAACCCGCAAGATTTCTTCAACACGGCGGCCAACACGCAGACCAACGCCAGCATCTCCGTAGGTAACGAGAAGAATCAGACCTACGCCTCGCTGATGCACGTCTATGCCAACGGCATCCTGCCCAACAACTCATACGACAAACACTCCGTCACGGTTCGCAACACGACCTCGTTCCTGCAGGATCGGATGACGCTGGATGCAGGCTTCAGCTACGTGGAGACCGAAGACCAGAACATGCTCTCGGCAGGACGCTATTTCAACCCGCTGACCTCGCTCTACACCTACCCGCGCGGCGAAAGCGTCGAGGATCTGATGATGTTCGAGATCTATGATTCGAACAAAAAACGCTACGTGCAGAACTGGGCGTGGAGCCGCGGCGCGCTCGACATGCAGAACCCCTTGTGGATGATGCACCGCAACGTCCAGAACAACAAGCGGCGGCGCTCCATGATGAACGCGAGCCTCACCTACAAGGTGACCGACTGGCTCACCCTCGCCGGCCGCGCCAAGGCCGACCTGAGCGTCGGCGAATCGTCGCGCAAGCTCTACGCATCGACCGACCCGCTGTTCGCCGGCGGCGACAACGGATTCTTCGAATTCACCAAAGAGGAGGACACCCACCGCTACGGCGACTTCATCGCCACCGTAAACAAGCACTGGGAGCAGTTCTCGCTCTTCGCCAATGTCGGCGCCAGCATCTCCGACCAGCTCTCCAGCATCGCCGGAGCGCGCGGTCCGCTCGAACTGCCCAACTTCTTCTCGCTGACCAACACCAACCCCTACGGCGCATCGGGCCAACGGCTTCAGGAGCGCAAACGCGAGCAGGAGCAGGCCGTATTCGCCAGCGTGGAGGCCGGATGGAGGGGCATGCTCTACCTCACGGCCACGGTCCGCAACGAATGGCATTCGAACCTCGCCTATACGGACAACCTGTCGTACTGCTTCCCCTCGGTCGGCCTTTCGGGCCTGATTCACGAAATGGTGAAGCTCCCCTCGTTCATCGACTATCTCAAGGTGCGGGCTTCGTGGGCCGAAGTGGGCAGCCCGATTCTTTGGGGCATCTCCTACCTGACCTACAAATGGAAGCAGGGTTCGTGGTCCACGAGCGCCACCAGACCGATCCAGAATCTCCGCCCGGAGAACACGACCTCGTGGGAGGTGGGTCTGAACGCCCGACTGTTCGCCAATTCGCTCTCGCTGGACTTCACCTACTACAAGTCCAACACCAAACACCAGACCTTCCTCGTGCCCCTGTCTGGTTCGGCCGGCTACGAAAACATGTACGCGCAGACGGGCAACGTCGAAAACAAGGGTTTCGAGCTTTCGATCGGATACGACAAGACATGGAGGGACTTCGCGTGGAGCTCCAGCCTCACGCTCAGCCACAACAAGAACAAGGTCGTCGAGCTGATGAACAACTACTACGACCCGCAGACGGACAAATACTATACGCTCAAGGAGTATGAGGTCGCCAGCATGGGCGGCGCCAACTTCATCATGACCGAAGGCGGCACCATGGGCGACCTGTACGCCTACGGAGACCTGTGGCTCGACGAGAACGGCTACATCTACATCAACCCCAACGACCCGAAGCTGATGGTCACCGACGAGCGCATCAAGCTCGGCTCGGTGCTGCCCGACTACAACGCCGGATTCCGCAACGATTTCTCCTACAAGGGCATCAACCTCTCGCTGCTCTTCTCCGCACGCTTCGGCGGCATCGTGGTATCGCCCACCCAAGGATTCCTCGACGGACTCGGAGTCTCGAAGGCGAGCGCCGATGCGCGCGACGCCGGCGGCGTGCCCATCAACAACGGCAGGATCGACGCGCAGCACTACTACGAGACCGTCGGTCTGGGGCAGCTGCTCTCCCACTACACCTACAGCGCCACGAACGTCCGCCTTCAGGAGATGAGCATCGGATATACCTTCCCGAAGAAATGGATGGGCGACCGGGTCAAGCTGACCGCATCGCTCGTAGGGCGCAACCTCTGGATGATCTACTGCAAGGCCCCGTTCGACCCCGAACTCACGGCCTCCACCGGTTCCTACCTCCAAGGTATCGACTACTTCATGCAGCCGAGCCTGCGAAGCCTCGGTTTCAATGTCCAACTTAAGTTCTAACCAAGCCTTAAGACCGTTATGAGAAAATACATGAACATCATAAACAGACTGTTGTTCGGCGCCGTCGCCTTGGCGGCATTGTCCTGCACGGGCAATTTCGAAGCCTACAACCGGAACCCCGACCAGCCGAGCACGATAGACCGCGACGTCTGGGACTACATCAAAAGCATGCAGTACAACGTGATTCCCACCGTCAAGAACCAATATCAGATCGTGGAAAACGTGTCGGGAGGCGCCTACGGCCGCTACTTCGCCTATGCCAAATCGACCGATGCGGGATGGAACACCGGCATGTTCGCCTTTTACCGAATCGCCAACGACTGGGCCAATCCTCCCTACGAGGTGCCCATGACCAACATATACAGCAACTGGCGGGCCATCAAGGCCGAACTCGAAGAGCCGGAAGACGACTACCGCATGGCGCTCGCCCAGATCATCCGCGTGGCGGCCATGCAGCGCGTCACCGACATTCAGGGACCCATCCCCTACCGCACGATGGAGAACAACGACGACCTGACCGCTCCCTACCAGTCGCAGGAGGCCGTCTACGGCTTCATGCTCGAAGACCTCGACCATGCGGTGAACGTGCTGGAGACGTACATCACCCTTGCCGGATCGGAGGTAGTCGAAGAGGCCGCATCGGCGGATTACGTCTACAACGGCAACCTCGCCAAATGGATCCGGTTCGCCAATTCGCTCAAGCTCCGTCTGGCCATGCGCATCTCGAACGTGTCGCCCGATGCCGAACGCTATGCCGAAGAGGCCGTCGCGCACCCCTACGGCGTGATCGAATCGAACGCGGACAACGCCTCGCTCGACGTCTCCCAGACCAACGACCAGAATCCGCTCCGCTGGCTGGTCGAGGATTACAGCGACGTGCATGCGGCGGCCGAGATCGTCACCTACATGAAGAGCTTCGACGACCCGCGCCTCTCCAAATATTTCAACCCTGCGGTCCGGGACAGCGAGTACCACGGCTCGCGCGTAGGCGCCTACTCCTCCAGCCAGTGGAAGGACTACTATTCGCTTCCGAAAACCAACGCCCTCGACCGGCTCATGTGGATGAACGCCGCCGAAGTGGCCTTCCTGAAGGCCGAAATGGCCGTCAACGGATGGGACGTGACGGGCGACGCCAAGACGCTCTACGAAGAGGGCATCCGCCTTTCGTTCGAGCAGTATCAGGCCGAAAACTACACGTCCTACATCACCGGCACGGCCGCGCCGACCGCCTATTCCGATCCGCGCAGGGCCAACAACTATACGCCGGGCACGGCCTACAGCGTCACCGTCGCATGGGACGGCGCCCTTTCGGCGGAAAAGCAGCGCGAGAAGATCATCACCCAGAAATGGATCGCCCTCTATCCGCTCGGAACGGAGGCGTGGGCCGAGCAGCGCCGCACGGGATATCCGCGGTTCTACCCCACGCCCACCAGCACCAATGCCTCGAACGAGCCTAACCTGCCGACCGAAGGCGCTTCGCGAATCCCCTTCGCCCCGAACGAACAGACGCGCAACGCCGACAACTACGATGCGGCGGTGGCCCTGCTGGGCGCCGGCGGCGACAAGTTCGGAACCCGGCTGTGGTGGGATGTAAAAACGGACAAACCCGCTTGGTAGAACGCTTCTGCCGACCGGCAATTTTTCAATGTAACCCGAAAAAAACGACAAGTATGAAAAAGATATTATTGATGTGTCTGTCCCTGCTGCTGTTCGCGTCCGCTCTGGTCTCCTGCGAGGAGTGGACGGAACCCGAAAGCAAGGTATTCCTCAAGGGCGACGGGCACGACGACGCCTATTACGCGGCCCTGCGCAAATGGAAGGCGGAGACCGATTACGACATGGCATGGGGATGGTTCGGCGGCTGGGGCGCCAACGCCACCAACCTCAAGAACTCGCTCCGGGGCCTTCCCGACAGCCTCTATCTGGCGGCTATCTGGGGCCGGTGGCGTCCCAGCGTCCTGACCGACGCCATGAAGGCCGACATGGAGTATGTCCAGCGGGTAAAGGGCACCAAGGTGGTGTGCACCACCATAACCGGCTGGGTGGGAGTCGACGTGATCGGAGGCGATTACCAGAACAACCCCCAGAAAGAGGAGTATTTCGGCTGGAAGCCCGAATGGGACACTCCATCGGGCTGGCGGGCCGCCGACGGCACCGACGAACGGGCCGCTCAGGAAGCCTCCATCCGCAAATACGCCCGCATGCTCGCCGACAGCGTTTATACGGGCGGCTACAGCGGCATCGACTTGGACTACGAACCGAACGTCGGCGGAGCCGGCTGCAAACGCGAGCTATCCAACCGCGACAACTTCTACATCTTCGTGGACGAGCTGGGCAAATACCTCGGACCGAAATCGGGCACGGACAAACTGCTGGTCATCGACGGAGAGATCAACGCCGTCGAAGGCCGCTGCATGCCCTATTTCGACTACTTCATCTGGCAGGCGTACAGCACCTCCTCCGATTCGGGACTCAACACCTACATCAGCACGGTGATCCGGAACGGTTCGGGATACATGGAGCCGGAAGAGCTGATCCGCAAGCTCTACACCACGGTCAACTTCGAACAATATGCCGCCGAGGGCGGCGGCTCCTACACGGGCGGCATCAACCGGCTTCTGGGGCAGGCTCTCTGGAAACCCACATGGGAGGGCAAGACCTACCGCAAGGGCGGATTCGGCTCCTACCACATCGAATACGAATATTATCTGTCCGGCAAATCGGGCTTCTATCCGTGGACCCGGCAGGCCATCAACGCCGTACATCGGTCCGAGAACGAAGAAGAGGTTCCGAACGAATAACCGAATAAAACCACTGCAATGAAAATCAAGGCATTTTATTTATCGGCCGTCGCAGCGATCGTGACGGGACTCGTGTCCTGCGACAACGCCGAACTCAAATACGACGACGTAACGGGCCCCGGCAGACTCTTCCTGAACGAAGCGGTCGGAACAGCCAAATCGGTCTCGTTCGTCATTCCCGACGACGGCAGCGTCTACACGGTCACGCCCCGCATCTCGAAACCGCTGGGCAGGGATCTGAAACTCACCGTATACGTGGACGAGAAGGCCCTCGACGAGTACAACAAACAGAACAACACCTCCTACACACTGCTTCCGAACACCAACTACGAATTCGAAAGCAGCGCGGTGATCCCCGCAGGCAAGGTCGTCTCCAACCCGGTGACAATCACCCTGCATCCGCTCACCACGGAGCAGAACAAGACGGGATTCGTCCATGCGCTGCCCATCGCCGTAAAGGCCGAAGGGGATGCCATGCAGGTGCTCGAAGGCGCCGACGCATTCGTCTTGGCCGCAACGCCGGTTCCCTATTCGAACGTAGTCGAGATCACGGGCAACAGCTATCTGCAAACACGCTTCGCCGAAGATTACAAACTCTCGTCGTGGACCTTCGAAACGCTGTTCAACCCCAGTCAGATCTACACCGGCAACACGACGACATGGCTCGCGTCGGCCATCGGCTACTACGAGCAGGGCGGCACGAAGATCATTCAGGACGGCTTCATGCTCCGTCTGGGCGACAGCGGCGGCGGCACGAAGAACAGCCTGATCAACGGCATGGTCAGCCGCTCCGGCAAACAGATCTCCTCCATCCCGCTCCAGTCGAACATCTGGCACCATATCGCCATCGTGTGCGACGAAGGTGACATCACGCTCTACGTGAACGGCAACGTCGGCTACACGGCCAAATCGGGCTATGCCGCGACGCAGTTCTACGCCCTGAACGGCATCCGCTTCGGTAACGAATCCGCTTCCGGCAACCTCGGAAGCCTGCGTTACCGCTACTGTCAGGTCCGGTTCTGGTCCGTAGCGCGCAGCGTCGAGGAGCTGAACAACAACCGCTATGCGGTTCCGGCCGACACGCCGGGTCTGCTGGGCTACTGGAAACTCAACGAGTACACCGAAGGCAAGGCGATGGTTCCGGGCTCCAGCGTAAAATGTATCGAAGAGGACACTCCGATGACGGAAACGGAGACCTACCTCTTCAAAGACGCCACGGGCAAACAGCCCGACGCCCTCATCCACCGGGCGTCCGCAAACACCCCCTACATCTTCACCCCAGACAAACGCATCGAGGTGGGATATACATGGGACGGCGTTCTCGCCCAATAACCGTCCGAACGAAACGAGCCTCCCCGTAAAACCGAATTTACGGGGAGGCGGTTTCTAATGACCACTTTCCTGAAAAACCCTGACATGAAATTTTCATTCCACCTGCTGCTGGCCTGCATCGCGCTCACGGCCTGCGGCGAGAGCGGCAAAACGACCGCCGATTACCGAATCGTGCCGTGCCCCGGCGAAATCGCGCCCGGCGACGGCGGCGATTTCGAACTGGACGCCCGCACCCGGATCATATGCACCGGCGACAACGACGGCATGCGCGCCAATGCGGAGTTTCTCGCCAGATATGTCGAATCGGTCGTCGGCTCGGCCCCCGAAATCACCGGTCCGGACGGCCTTTGCGACGACGGCAGGGCAGTCATCCTGCGGGCCGACGCGCCGGGCAAAGGCGGCGAAGCGTACGAAATAGAGGTTTCCGAAAACCGCATCACCGTCAGCGGGGAGTCCGACGCCGGCGTGTTCTACGGCATCCAGACGCTCCGCAAGGCGATGGGCGCCGCAAAAGCGGCCAAGGTACTCTTCCCGGCGGTCCGCATCGCCGACGAACCGTATCTGGGCTACCGGGGCGTGATGCTCGACGTAGGGCGCACGTTCTATCCCGTCGAAGAGGTGAAGCGGATCATCGATCTGGCGGCGCTGCACAACCTCAACGTCTTCCACTGGCACCTGACCGACGATCAGGGGTGGCGGATCGAAATCGACGCCTATCCCCGCCTGACGGAAACCGGGGCTTTCCGCCGCGACACGACGCTCGCGGGCGAGCAGGGCACCTTCGGCGGCTACTACACCAAACGGCAGATCCGCGACATCGTCGAGTATGCCGCACGCCGGTATATCGAGGTCGTTCCGGAGATCGACATGCCGGGCCACATGACGGCGGCGCTCGCCTCCTACCCCGAACTCGGATGCACGGGCGGCCCGTACGTCATCACCTCGCAGCCGGGCGTGCGCCGCGACATCCTCTGCGCGGGCAATCCCGCGGTCTTCGATTTCGTGGAAAAGGTCCTCGAAGAGGTGATCGGACTCTTCCCCTCGAAGTACATCCACATCGGGGGCGACGAATCGCCGCGCACGCGGTGGCGGGAGTGTCCCGAATGCCAGTCGTTGATCCGCAGGGCGGGGCTGAAAGCCGACGCCCGCCACAGCGCCGAAGACAAGCTTCAGGGCTACTTCAACACCCGGATCGAGGAGTTCCTCGCACGCCACGGGCGACGGCTGATCGGCTGGGACGAAATCGTGGACGGCGGCATGTCGCCCGACGCTACGGTCATGTCGTGGCGCGGAACGGCAGGCGGCATCCGGGCCGCCGACGAGGGTTTCGACGTCATCATGTCGCCCAACTCGTCGCTTTACTTCGACTATTACCAGTCGGCGAACATCGACACCGAACCGCCGACCATCGGCGGTTATATTCCACTGAAAAAGGTCTACGACACCGAACCCGTTCCCGAAGAGCTGACGCCGGAGCAGGCCCGTCACATTATCGGCGTGCAGGCCAACGTGTGGACGACCTACATGCGGACCGATACGATTCTGGAACACATGCTGCTGCCCCGGCTGGCGGCGCTTGCGGAAAGGGCGTGGTCGGACGGGGAGAAGGATTTCACGGACTTCATGATGCGGCTCGACCAGCTCGTCGGTTTCTACGACCGCGACGGCTACAGCCACTTCCCCTATTTCTACGACATAACCGGCGCCTTCACCGCGGATTACGCCCGCAAGGCGGTGGGGATGGCCCTTTCGTCGCTGCCCGGAGCGGACATCCGCTACACGCTGGACGGCAGCGAGCCGACGGAAGAGTCGCCCCTCTGCACCGACACGGTGTGGATCGGATCGCCGGCGGAGGTCCGGGCGGTCGCCGTCCTACCCGACGGACGGCGCAGCGAACCCTTCCGCGAGGAGGTGACCTTCAACAAGGCCACCATGAAGCCGATCCGGCTGCTGACCGCTCCGCACCCCAAATACGCGGCCGCCGCGCTCAACGACGGCCTGCGGGGCAAGCGGGTCTTCACCTACGGCAACTGGGCGGGCTGGCAGGACGACGACATGGAGGCCGTGATCGACCTCGGACGGCAGGAGGAGATCGCGCAGGTGGCGTTCAACGCCCTGCTGGACTACGGGTCGCACATCATGGACGCCGCAGGAGCGAAGATATGGGTTTCGGACGACGGCGAAACATTCCGCGAGGTATACGGCGAGCACTATCCGGAAATTCCTTACGGTGCCGTCAAACGCATTTTGCGCCACGAAGCGAACTTCTCCCCGGCGCTCCGGGCCCGCTACGTGAAACTGCGGGTCATACGCTCCGAACAGCTTCCCGAAGCTTATTTCGACCGGAATCTGCGTCCGTTTCTGTTTATCGACGAAATTTACGTATATTAGCAGTATGGATACACGCGGATTCAAATTATGCGCGGCCGCCGTCGGAATTCTCCCCGTGACCGCAGGATGCACGGACCGAGCGCCGCAGGAGCATCCCAATATTCTCTTCATTCTCTCGGACGACCACACCTCGCAGAGCTGGGGCATTTACGGCGGTATTCTGGCGCCGTACGCCGCCAACGACAACATCGCCCGCCTTGCCGCCGAAGGGTGCGTGCTGGACAACGCGTTCTGCACCAACTCGATCTCGGTGCCGAGCCGGGCCGCGATCCTCACCGGGCAGTACAGCCACCTGAACGGCGTCTACACGCTCGACGACGCACTGCGTCCCGAACAAGACAACATCGCCAAGCGGCTGCAGCAAGCCGGCTACCGGACGGCGCTGATCGGCAAATGGCATCTGAAAAAGGAGCCGGCGGGATTCGACTACTACAGCGTTTTCCACGATCAGGGCACCTACCGCGACCCGGTATTCAAGACGGCCGAAAACTGGATGGACGACGACAAGGGCGTAGGCGGCGCGGTGGAAAAGGGATTCTCGACCGATCTGGTGACCGACAAGGCAATCCGCTGGATCAAAGAGCGGGACCGGACAAAGCCCTTTTCTATGTTCTGCCACTTCAAGGCCACGCACGAACCGTGCGATTTCCCGGAGCGGTTCGCGCACCTTTACGACGGCGTGAAGTTCCCCGAACCGGAAAACCTGCTCGAATTCGGCCCCGCGAAGTCGGGCCGCACGTTCGCGGGCCAGCCGCTCGAAACGATGGCATGGCGCTGGAACAAGGCCTACACCGATCCGGAGAACTGGTGGACCTACTACCCCGAACTGCCTTTCTGCGGCGGCGAGGGGGATTCGGTCGCCAACCGCCGGGCCATCTACCAGAAACTCGTACGCGACTACCTGCGCTGCGCCGCGGCGATCGACGACAACATCGGCCGTCTGCTCCGCACGCTCGACGAAGAGGGGCTGGCGGAGAATACGGTCGTGATCTACGTCTCGGATCAGGGTTACTTCCTCGGAGAGCACGGATTCTTCGACAAGCGGATCATGTACGAGGAACCGCTGCGCATGCCCTTCGTGATCCGCTACCCGAAGGAGATTCCGGCCGGAACCCGCAACGGGGACATCGTCACCAACGTCGATTTCGCATCGCTGCTGGCCGACTATGCCGGAGCCGAACCGCCGCAGCAGGCGCAGGGCCGCAGTTTCCGGAGCAACCTCGCGGGCGACACGCCGCAGGAGTGGCCCCGCAGCATGTATTACCGTTACTGGACCCAGCACGAAATACGTCCGGCGCACATGGGTATCCGCAACGACCGTTACAAGCTGATCTTCTTCTACGGCGACCGGCTCGGCATGACCGGCTCGGACGACTGCGTCTCGACGCCCTCGTGGGAATTCTACGACCTCGAAACCGATCCGCACGAGAACCGGAACCAGTACGGCAACCCGGCCTATGCGGAGGTGATCGGAGCGATGAAGCGCGAGATGCTCGAACTGCGCCGACAATACAAGGACACCGACGAAGGGTCGGCGCGCATGCGGGAGATCATGGAGACCCATTACGCCCCCGAAAGCGCAAAACACTAACCGTCAGGATTAAAAAACAAAACCGAACATGAAATACCTACCCATTCTGCCGGCGGCCGCGGCCGCCGCAGGGATCGTCTCGTGCGACACGGAGCCGAAACGACCCGATCACGTCAATTTCATCCTCATCAACCTCGACGACGCCGGAAACGGAGACTTCTCCTTCTCCGGAGCCTTGGGCTACAAAACCCCGAACATCGACCGGCTGGCCCTCGAAGGGATGCGGTACACCAACTTCTACGCCGCGCAGCCCATCAGCGGCGCATCCCGCGCAGGACTGCTCACGGGGTGCTATCCCAACCGCATCGGCTTCGCCCATGCGCCCAATCCGGGCTGCCCCTACGGCATCAGCGACGAGGAGGAGACCATCGCCGAAGTGCTCAAGAAACGCGACTACGCCACGGCGATCTTCGGCAAATGGCACCTCGGCGACGCCGAGAAATTCCTGCCCCTGCAGCACGGATTCGACGAGTGGTACGGACTCCCTTACTCGAACGACATGTGGCCCTATCACCCCAAATGGAAGTTCCCCGACCTGCCGACCTACGAAGGCAACGAGATACTGGGCTACAACCTCGACCAGACCACGCTCACCACGGATTACACCGAGCGGAGCGTGAAGTTCATCCGCGAGAACAGGGAGCGCCCCTTCTTCCTCTATCTGGCCCACTCGATGCCGCACGTGCCGCTGGCCGTCTCGGACAAATTCAAGGGCAAAAGCGAACAGGGGCTTTACGGCGACGTGATGATGGAGCTGGACTGGAGCGTCGGCGAGGTGCTCCGGACGCTCGAAGAGCTGGGGCTGGAGCGCAATACGCTGGTGATCTTCACCTCGGACAACGGTCCGTGGATCGCCTACGGCAACCATGCCGGATCGACCGGAGGCCTGCGCGAAGCCAAGGCCACGACCTTCAACGGAGGACTCCGCGTGCCGCTTATCGCCCGCTGGAAAGGGACGATACCCGTGGGTACGGTCTGCGAACGGCTGGCCTCGAACATCGACCTGCTGCCGACCTTCGCCCAGATCGCCCAAGCGCCGCTGCCCGCACACAAGATCGACGGCGTGAGCATGCTGCCGCTGCTCGAAGACCCCGACGCGGCGCCGGTCCGCGACGCGCTCTGTCTCTATTATCAGGACAACAGTCTCGAAGCCGTGACCGACGGCACCTATAAATTGATTTTCCCGCACGACTACCTCGCCTACGGGACGCCCGGCGACGACGGCATGCCCGGCGAGATGATCCCACGCCGTGTCGAGGAAAAGGAGCTGTACGACATGCGGCGCGATCCGGGCGAACGCTGCAACGTGCTGTCGCAGCACCCCGAAATCGCTGAAAAACTGGAAGCGGTCGCCGAACGGCACCGTGCGGAACTGGGCGACGACCTGACGGGCTGCGAAGGCACCGGACGGCGCAAGCCGGGATACAGATAATCCCGGCAACGACGGCCGGCAGAAACCGTCCCGGAGACAGGCCGGGCAACGCGAATCCCGCGAAACAGCCCGGTCCGCCAAACAGCCGACTTGCCGGATACGCCCGGACGGTTTTTACCGGACCGGAGCGCTCTCCGCACCACCATCCGTCCCGAACCGCCCCGGACCGCACGGCTATCCAAACCGCACGGACAACCGGATTGCACCCCGGCCGGACCGGAACACGCCTTCGGACAAAAACAAAGGGCGCTGCATGTCAGCGCCCTCATTTATCTTTTAAGCCTCGCCCATCTTCGGTCCCGTCTCGGAAGCCGGCGAAGGGGTCGGAATCTCGATCTTGCCCACGTTGCTCTCGTAGCGGACGATGTTCTCCTGCAGCGAACGCAACAGCCGTTTGGCATGTTCAGGCGTAAGGATGATGCGGCTTTTAACACGCGCCTTCTGCACGCCGGGCAGCACCGCGGCGAAGTCGATGATGAACTCCGAGGTGGAGTGGGAGATGATCGCCAGATTCGAATAGTTGCCCTGAGCGATCGTATCGTCGAGTTCGAGGTCGATCCCGAATTGTTTCATTTCTGCCATAGGCCCGATTGTTGTTTATGCAAAAATACTGACTAACAAGTACCGATATACAACTATGCGGCCAAAGTTTTCGATATTTTATCAACATATCGGCCATTTCAGACAACCCGGCGCGCCCTTTTTTTGCCTCCCTTTGGCGGATGTCCGAGGTTTTTAGTATCTTTGCTCACTGAAAACTCCGCAACAAGCGAAAATGGGATTTGAATTTCTGGACGTTATGTTCCGCGGCATCTGCGTGGGTGTCGCCGCATCGATCACCGTCGGCCCCGTAGCCGTGCTCTGCATCCAGCGCACGCTGTCGAAAAGCCGCCGTTCGGGGATCGTATCGGGTTTGGGCGTCGCCTGCGCCGACACTTTCATGGCCATGGCGGCGCTGTTCTTCTATTCGATGCTCCAGACCCAGATCGAGCAGTACAACACGCTGCTGCGCGTGATCGGCGGCATCTTCGTGGTGATCGTCGGCGTCTACATCTTCGCCCAGAACCCCGTCCCCCAGATCCGCCGCAACCGCGCGGGCAAAACCTCGCTGTGGCAGGATTTCGCCTCGATCTTCGGGCTTACGATCGCCAACTTCATCATGGTCATCCCCTATATTCTCGCCTTCTTCGCCGTCTTCAAGATTTCGGGCGGCGACATCTCGCACGAGGGAGTGGGAGGATTCATCCGCGCGGCGTTCACCATCGCGGGATTCTTCGGCGGCGCCGCGGCATGGTGGACGATGCTGGCTTTCGTCATCAACCTCTTCCGCCGCCGTTTCCGCCCCCGCCACATGCTGACGATCAACCACGTCGCGGGCCTTATCATCGGCATACTGGGTATTTACACGATACTTTCAACATTCCTTGATATATTCCCCAATGTCGGATACTAAACACAAAATCATAATCGCCGTAGACGGATTCTCGTCGTGCGGAAAGAGCACGTTCGCCAAAGCCATCGCCCGGCGTCTGGGCTACATTTTCATCGACACGGGCGCCATGTACCGCGCCGTGACGCTCTATGCGCTCGAACACGGAGCGATCCGTTCGGGCATCGTCGATGAAGACGCGGTCGTCGGGCTGCTCGACCAAATTACGATCACGTTCCGGTTCAATCCCGAACGCGGCGCCAGCGACATCTACGTGAACGGCGATCTGGCGGAGGGCAAAATCCGGACGATCGAGGTCAGCAACTGCGTGAGCCAAGTGAGCGCCATTCCGGCCGTGCGCCGCAAGCTGGTGGCCATGCAGCAGGAGATGGGACGCCGCCGCGGCGTGGTGATGGACGGCCGCGACATCGGCACGGTGGTATTCCCCGACGCCGAACTGAAGATTTTCATGACGGCCGACCCCAAGGTGCGGGCCTGCCGCCGTTACGACGAACTGCGCGCCAAGGGCGACGACGTGTCGCTGGAGGAGATCGAGCGCAATGTCCGCGAGCGCGACAAGGCCGACATGAGCCGTGCCATATCGCCCCTGCGGCAGGCCGACGACGCCATCGTGCTGGACAACAGCTGCATGACGGTCGAGCAGCAGATGGCGTGGTTTATGACGGAATTGGAACGTATAAACAAATAAACGAGCCGGGCGAACGGCACGATGAAGGATTTGCGAATAGAAATCGACGATAAATCGGGCTTCTGCTTCGGCGTGGTCCGGGCCATTTCGGAGGCCGAGAAGGCCCTCGCAGGGGGAGAAACGGTCTATTCGCTGGGCGACATCGTCCACAACCGGATCGAAGTGCAGCGGCTCGAAAAGCTGGGACTGAGCACCGTGACCCATGCCGACATGCCCCGCCTGACGGGCCGCCGGCTCTTCATCAGGGCGCACGGGGAGCCGCCGACGACCTACGCACGGGCCGCGGAACTGGACATCGAAGTGATCGACGCCACCTGCCCGGTAGTCGCCCGTCTGCAGGCCCGCGTCGTCAAGGCCCACGAACGGATGCGCCCGGCCGGAGGGCAGGTCGTGATCCTCGGAAAACGGGGCCACGCCGAAGTGGTCGGACTCACGGGGCAGGTCCCCGACCAAACGATCGTGGTCGAAGGGGAGGCGGACCTCAGTCAGATCGACTTCACGCGCCCGGTGTACTTCCTTTCGCAGACAACCCAAAGCATCGCCCTGTTCGAAACGCTGGGGGCCGAAATGCGCCGCCGGGCGGCCAATCCCGCCGACGTGCATATCGACGACACGATCTGCCGGCAGGTCTCCAGCCGCGAACAGCACCTGCAGGAGTTCGCACGGCGGTTCGACGCGGTGGTTTTCGTCTGCGGACGCAAATCGTCGAACGGCAGGGTGCTCTTCGAAGTGTGCCGCACGGCCAACCCCCGGACCTGCAACATCGAGGAAGCCGCAGAGATCGACCCCGCATGGTTCGAAGGCGCGGAATCGGTCGGCATATGCGGCGCCACCTCCACGCCCAAATGGCTGATGCAGGAGGTCGCCGACCGCATCGGGAAGATCGGAAAGGGAAAATAGATGACAGAACAGCCGCCTGCGGCAAGGCCCCTCAAGAGGAGAGGGCGGCGAAATTACAAACGACGCCAACGGCGGCGACCACGACCGGCCAAAGGCGCTGCAACGATACGAATCCAACAAAAACTGCTGTTATGAAATACTTCATCCGCTCGTTAAAATATTTCGTCGCCTTGTGCGTTCTATGTGCAGCGATCATGGCGCTGAACCGGCTGTCGGGCTTCGCGACGCTGACGCTCGAAGAGACCTTCTACGTGATGTTCCATACCATGCGCGGCATGATGCTGCCCGCGGTGATCGTCCTGCTCGCAGCCTTCTACCCCAAATTCGGCTTCGTGCAGCGTAAGGTCGAGGGCGACGTCGGGGAGAACCGTGAACAGATCGTAAACGCCTTCAAATCGGCAGGCTTTTCGCTTCGCACCGACGAGGACGGCGTAATGACGTTCCGCGCCGACGGCCTGCTGCGCAAGCTGACGCTGCTGGGAGAAGACGAGATAAAAGTTTCACAGTACGGACAGTGGATCCTGCTCGACGGCATACGCCGCGGCGTGGCCAGAGCCGGATACAAGCTGGATTCGTACATACAAATGGCAAAACATGATTAGAAAAGGATACCGTTATCTGCTCACGGCCGCCGCTGCCGCTTCGGCGGCAGCCCTGCTGACCTTCGCCGCCCGCAACGACTTCGGGCTGGGGCGCAACATGGAGATTACGGTCAATATGATGCGCGAACTGTCGCTGAACTATGTAGACCCGGTGGACCCCGACAAACTCATGGAAGGGGCCGCCGAAGGCATGGTCCGCGACCTCGATCCGTACACCGAATTCATCCCCGAAGAGCAGATGTCCGACTTCGAACTACTCACCACGGGCAAATACGGCGGCGTGGGATCGCTCATCCGCCAAAAGGGCGACTGGGTGAAGATAGCCCAGCCCTACAAGGGTTCGCCCGCCGACCGGGCCGGGCTGAAGATCGGCGACAAGATCCTCGCCATCGACGGCAAGGATGCCAAAGGCTTCACGACCGAACAGGTCAGCTCCCGGCTCAAGGGAGAGCCGGGCAGCAAGGTCAAGGTGACCGTCGAGCACCTCGACGGCAGCACAGAGACCGTTACCCTGCAGCGCGAGCGCATCTCCATTCCGGGCGTGCCTTACACGGGATGGGTGGCCGACGGCATCGGTTACATCCGTCACAGCGACTTCACCGAAGGGTGTTACGAAGACATGCGCGCAGCCGTCGAGAAGCTGCGCACCGGGGGAGAACTGAAGGGTCTGATCCTCGATTACCGCAGCAACGGCGGCGGCATCATGCAGGAGGCGATCAAGATTCTGGGCATGTTCGTTCCCAAAGGCACCGAGGTGGTAAGCACCAAAGGCCGTACGGAGGATTCGCGGCAGGTTTACCGCACCTCGTCGGAGCCGATCCTCCCCGACCTGCCGCTGGCGGTGCTCATCAACGGCAATTCGGCATCGGCGTCGGAGATCGTGACCGGCGCCTTGCAGGACCTCGACCGTGCGGTGGTCATCGGCCAGCGCAGCTACGGCAAGGGGCTTGTGCAATCGCCGCGGCCGCTGGGCTACAACGCCATGCTGAAGCTCACCACGGCCAAATACTACATTCCTTCGGGCCGCTGCATTCAGGCCATCGACTACTCCCACTCGCAGGAGGGTTCGGTAAAGGCCATACCCGACTCGCTCATCACCGAGTACCGGACCCGCGCCGGGCGCAAGGTCTACGACGGCGGGGGCATCATGCCCGACATCCGCACCGAACCCGAATACATCAGCCGCTTCGCGATGACGCTCTATGCGCTGGGATTCGTCGAGGATTTCGGCGACGACTACATGCGGCGTCATCCGGATCAGCGGATCGACATCCGCAACTTCTCGATCACGGACCGGGATTACGCCGATTTCGCCGAATTCATGAAAGACAAGAAGGTGCCCTACGAATCGGACACCCGCCGCGCCCTCAAAGCACTGAAAAAGGCCGCCGAGGACGACCGTTTCGCAGACCTAAAGGAGAAGTTCGACCGCGTCGAAGCCGAGCTGAAGGACGACACGCAGACCAATCTGGAAACCTACCGCAAGGAGATCGTCGAGACGATCAACAACGACATCGTCATGCGCCACGGGTACTCCGAAGGGGTCATCGAACACTCGCTCAAAGACGATCCGGAGGTACTGCGCGCCACGGAGATACTCGGCGACGGCGCGGAATACACCCGCATCGTCACCGAGCAGGACACGCCGCGCAAATAACCGACAGCCATGAAGATCCGCCGCGACATATTCTCGTTCCGCAACCGCGTGGTGGTTATCATCGTGGGCATAGCCCTCGGCATGGTCTCGCTGCTCTACACCAACAACATGGCCAAGCGGCTCAAGGAGAAGGAGCAGCACGACGTGGCGTTGTGGGCGCACGCCATGGAGCGGGTCAACCGCGACGTGATGGGCGGCTCGATGGAGGACCCGCTCATTCAGGACATCGTCTCCAACGGCAACAACATCCCGTTCATCATCACCAACGAGAACCTCGAAGTGTTCCGGTCGCACCTGATTCCGGACAAGATCATCGACCACCCCGACCGTCTGCGCAGGATGATCGACAAACTGACGGAGGAGAATCCGCCGCGCACGGTGCGGTTCTGGTGGTCGAACGACCATTACCACATCATCTTTTACGGCCGCTCGGCGCTGCTCAAATCGCTCTACTACTTCCCGTACGTGCAGATTCTGGTCATCACGGCCTTCATCATGCTGGGATTCATCGCTTTCCGCTCATCGAAACACGACGAGCAGAACCGCGTATGGATCGGTCTGGCCAAAGAGACGGCCCACCAACTGGGCACGCCGACCTCGTCGCTTCTGGGATGGATCGAATACCTGCGTTCGCAGGACGTGGATCAGGGAGCCGTCGAGGAGATGAACAAGGACCTCACGCACCTGATGAAGATCGTGGACCGCTTCTCGAAAATCGGCTCCGAGACGCCCCTCACGCCGGCCAATATCAACGAGATCGTGGGCGAATCGGTCATGTATTTCCGCAAGCGCATCCCGCGCAACGTGACGCTCGACTACAACGGACTGGCCATCGCTCCGGTGCAGGCCAACATCAACGCCGCACTGTTCGAATGGGTCGTCGAAAACCTGATGAAAAACTCGCTCGACGCCCTGCAGGGCCACGGCTCGATCGACGTGCATATCTCGTCGGACGAGAAAAACGTGATGATCGACGTCAAAGACACGGGCAAAGGCATTCCCAAGAGCAACTGGAAACGCATCTTCGAACCGGGATTCACCACCAAGACCCGCGGCTGGGGTCTGGGACTTTCGCTCTCGCGCCGCATCGTCGAGGACTACCATCAGGGTAAAATCGCCGTCATCGAATCGGAAATCGGCAAAGGCACCACGATCCGCATCACGCTCAAACGCATCTTCGAAGGATGACCGCTCCGCTGACACATACCGCGCCGGTCCCGCTCCCCGCCATGCAGGAACCCGGCCCCGCGTTTGTACGCGAAGCCGCCCCTCCCGCTGCGCAGCAGGCTCCGGCCGACACATCGGCATCGGCACATGGCCGCGGCACGGACCGTTCTGCGGCCTATCCGTCCGCAGAAACCGCGGCGAATACCCCCGATACGGCCCAAGAGACGACACACGGCCTGTCCGGCACGGGCGATTCAGCCCGGAACATCACACCCCGAACCGCACTGCCGACCGACCCCGCCCCGGCGCAAGGCGCGGACTCGCTGGCGGCGGATACGCTGTATTCCGGGCCACAGGCGGCTGACTCGCTGCCGTTCTTTTCGCTGGAAGGCCCGCTGCGGGGCACGGCCGACACGCTTTGGCGCGACGCGCCGGCAGAAGCGGTATTCGGTCCGGCATCGACCCTCGTTCCGGCCCGCGTCCTGCCGGCGGCCCCGACTCCGTCCCTCACCGAAAACCCCGTCTTTCAGGGCTTCGTCCTGCTGCTCGCCGCAACCTACGCCATCCTGCTCTACCGCAATCTGGGCGACATACGGCTACTGCTGACGCGCGTATCGCACGACACCGCCACGGGCAAACGCCTTATGGAGGATCCGGGCGGCAGCGGTTTTTCGCACTTCCTGAACACCGCAACCGCCATCGGCGTCCTCTTCGTGGGCGTCATGACCGTCAAGTACGGCGATTCGCTGATTCCGGACAGCCTGATCGAAACGATTCCGCAGGGCGCCGTACTGGCCCTCAGCCTGCTGGCGACGTTTGCCTGTCTGTGCGTGGGGCTTTTCCAGCGGGGAGTCGTCCGGCTGGCCGGAGCCGTAACGCTCTCGCAGCCCTTCGTCTCGCAGCTGATACTGCTCAAACGCACCTATTTCACGCTGGGCGTCATCGTCACGATTCCCGCCCTGCTACTCTTCGCATTGTGCCCGCGGGGCACGGGAGACGTGTGGTTCTGCATCATTGTCATCGAGTTGCTCGCAACGGTCTTCTTATATCTCAGAGAGACACTGAATCTGTTTCTTTCCAAAAAAATTTCGATTTTGCATTGGATTTTGTACCTTTGCACCGTGGAGATATTCCCAATCAGCCTCATAGGGCTGCTTGCGGCAAGATGATTCAGTGATTGAAGAACAACATAAATTAGGTTAGAATTGAAAGTCAAAAAAGTATTGGTTTCGCAGCCGAGGCCTGCAATTATCGAGAAGTCCCCGTTCTACGAATTATCCGAGAAATACAAAGTAGAGATCGCCTATAAACCGTTTATCCGCGTAGTAGGCGTTTCGCTGAAAGAGTTCCGCGCACAACGGGTCGAAATACTGACGCACACGGCCGTAATTTTCACTTCGCGCACAACGGTAGACAGTTTCTTCCACATTTGCGAAGAGGCCCGCATCACGGTGCCCGAAACCATGAAATACATTTGCCAGACGGAAGCCGTCGCGCTCTATCTGCAAAAATACATCGTCTACCGCAAACGCAAGATTTCGTTTGCCGACGGCTCGTTCACCTCGTTCATCGAGCTGATCATCAAGCATAAGGACGAGAAGTTCCTGCTGGCGCTGAGCGAACCTCACAAACCTGAGCTTCCCGAAACGCTCGCCAAGCTCAAAATGTCGTTCGATCCGGCTATTCTGGCCCGTACGGTCGCTGCGGACATGGACGACATCGCGCTGACCGATTACGGCCTGCTGGCGCTCTACTCCCCGTCGGACGTCAAGACGCTGGTCGAGAAATTCGGCACGGAGAACCTGCCCGCCGTGGCTGTCTTCGGCGAAGGCACGCTGCGCGCCGCACTCGACGCCGGAATCACCGTACTGGCCAACGCCCCCACGCCCGAAGCCCCGTCGATGGTCAAGGCGATCGACATCTACCTCAACAAAGTGCAGAAAGGCGAGGAGATAGCCCCCGTCGAGCTGATTACCGACACGCAGAAAGAGGAGTTCATCCGCAGCCAACAGCACAAGCTGGCCAAGAAGAGCCGCGCACGCCGTCCTGCCGAACCCCGCAAATAATAACGCTTATGCCCGACTGCTCGCTCCCCCGTACGGAACGGCTCCGCTCGCTCGGCGCCGTACGTCGGATGTTCGAGAGCGGCGAGAGCGGTTTTATCTTCCCGTTCCGGTACGTATGGTTCGCCGAAGCCGACGAAATACCTTCGGCCGAGGTGTTGTTCTCCGTACCCAAGAAGTTCCATAAAAGGGCCAATAAACGCAACCTGCTGCGCCGCCGCACCAAAGAGGCTTACCGGCTGCAAAAGCTGCTGCTGCACAACGGCCGGCCGGTCAATCTCGATCTGGCGCTGATCTACTCTTCGAAGGAGGAGTTGTCCTATAAAACGATCTCAAATGCAGTCCGGCGGATTCTGGAAACGGTCGCGGAGCATCTTTAAGCGTATCTGCGCCCTGCCGCTGATCGCACTGGTGAAGTTCTACCAGCTCTGCATCTCGCCTTTCACGCCCCCGTCGTGCCGATTTACGCCGACCTGCTCGCAGTACGCGCTGGAAGCCCTGCGCAAACACGGTCTGCTGAAAGGCTCGTGGCTCACCCTGCGACGGCTGTCGCGCTGTCACCCGTGGGGCGGCAGCGGATACGATCCGGTGCCCTGAAATGGTCCGGCGCCCAAAAATGCTCCGGCAACCAGAAGCGGACCGTTACTCTGAAATGGGCCGGCACCCTGAAATGGCCCTGCACTCTGAAGCATAACCTTTCGGCGGATGACGTTCCGGCACGTCGAAGCCCGTACGGAAAATCCGACCCTTTCCGGGCCGGATTTTATTTTGAGAATGCGAAGCCAAGTGATTTGAAAGGCAGAGCCGTCTGCAAATCCGTCAGTCGCTGAAATTGCAGCAGTTCTCGGCGACCGATTCGAATTCGAGCGTCGCATGGTGCACGCCGGCCCCGTCGAGCCGGGTTTTAAGCTCCCGTTTCACCGCTTCCAGCCGGGGCAGGTCCGTGAGCACGACATGCGCCGTAAGGGCGTTTTCGGTCGTGCTGATGGCCCAGACATGGATATGATGCACGGCTTCGACGCCCGGCACGGCAGTCATCATCCGTTCGAGTTCGTCCACCCGGATTCCGTCGGGCACGCCGTCGAGCGAAAGCCGCAAACTGGCGCGCGTAAGCGACCAGACCGAAGCCACGATCACCGCGGCAACGACCAGCCCCACGATCGGGTCCACGACCGTCCAGCCCGTCCACGAGATCACGAGTCCCGACACCAGCACTCCGACCGATACCAACGCATCGGCGGCCATATGGAGATACGCACCCTTGACGTTCAGGTCTTTGTCCTTGTCCTTCATGAAGAGCCACGCCGTGAATCCGTTTATCGCCACGCCGACGCCCGCCGTCCATGCGATCGCACTGCCCTCGATGGGTGCCGGGTGCATCATCCGGCCGATACTCTCGGCGACGATCACCCCCACGGCGATCAGCAGGATCATCGAATTAAGCAGCGAGATAAGCACCGTACTCTTCTTGTAACCATAGGTATAGCGCGGCGTGGCATGCGCCTGCGCGAGACGGAAAGCGAGCATCGCCAGCAGCAGGCTCGCCACATCCGAAAGGTTGTGCCCGGCGTCGGACAGCAGTCCCATCGACCCGTAATAGAGTCCGACGGCGAATTCGACGACGACGAACGCCACGTTGAGCGTGATGCCGAGGATAAAAGCCTTGTTGAGCGACGAGACCGTATGGTCGTGATGGTGGTCGTGTCCCATGATCGTTTATATTTCGGTGATCGTATCCCGGATTTCCGAGAGATCGACCAGCTTGTTGACAATGGCATAGATCGTCAGGCCCGCCGGGGAGTGGATCTGCAGTTTGGCCACGATATTGCGGCGGTGCGTGATAACCGTATGGGTCGAAATGCAGAGCGTATCGGCGATCTGCTTGTTGCTCATGCCCTTGACGATGCAGACGACGATTTCGCGCTCGCGGACGCTCAGCGGCTCCTGATGCTCCCCGCGGGGCGCTTCATCGGCCGGCTGTACGATTTTGCGGCGCACGCAGTCCTCCGAATCGTAGATCGAAAGGACCTCGTCGTAGGCGCCGAGCGTCACGGCGTCGGTCATCGCCAGCTGCAGGGCGACGCACCGCATCCCCTCGCATCCGGTCTGCGCCCGCAGCTGCGGCGGCGTACAGAGTCCCAGCGACGCGGGATTGACGATCAACACGTCGGGCCTGTGGCGCGAAAGCTGCGCGGCAAGCTGCGAGATATCCCCGATTTCGAGAATATCGACGTTCGCCGCAGGCATCCGGCGCAGCAGGGCGACAATGCCGTAACGCAGGATAGCCGAAGGCTCGGCCACGGCGAGTTTCAGCGCCTTCATCGGACGCCTCCTTTCGCACCGGACGACCGTTTCCGCGCCCCGTCTCCGGACCGGACGTCGGTCGGAGTCTCCCCGGCCTCCTCCAGCCGTTTGATAGCCGGAATGAACAGACGGTCTTCGATGTCGTTGTGCGAAGCCAGATCGCGTTCGCAGGTGAAGATGTCAAAAAGCACGCCGTTCAGCTCGTTGGTGCTTCCCGAAGGATAATAACGGATGATGATGCGCTTCAGTTCGGCAAGCTTGGCCTCGACCTGATCGTGATGACGGCGGAAAACGTCGATCGAATACCCTTCGGGACGCTCTCCGGCAAGCAGGGCTTCGACATAGGGGAAAACCTTGCGCTCCTCGTAATCCATATGCTTGTGCACCTCGGCGACATACTCGTCGAAGAAGCGCAGGATGGCGAAGGCCACGTCGTTGCGGCTGCAGTCGATGGCCTCGATCAGCTTACGGCGAATGCCCGGCAGCCGGAAATCGAGGAAATAGTCGTGGGAATTGCGCAGATAGCCCACCAGCGCTCCGACCGAAACAGCGCCGGGATCGGGAGCTTCTCCGTCGATATGCGTATTGACCACGGTCAGGAACGTCCCGGTATCGACCCCGCTGTCGCGGCAGACTTCGCCGATCGTCTTGTCGCCGAAGCCCAGCGCAATGCCGAAACGGCTCATGACAAGCAGTACGGGGTAGCGGTCGCAGACCAGATCGCACATGCGGTCGTCGGCATCGTATCGTCCAATTCTATACATAAGATTCTCAATATCTGCAAAATTAGCGATTCATGTCAGGTCCCGCAATACCTAATTTCAGGTATTTTACCGGCCGTCAGCGGTTTCCGATGTCGGTATAGGTGGTTTGCAGCATCGTACGGCCCACGTCCATCAGGGCGGGAGAGGTCTCTGAAACCGCTTTCCCGCTCGTGGCGTCCCAGACGGCTTCGCCCGAAGCATCGACCACGCCGAAGCCGTCGTTGAAGGTGTAGTACGCGAACTTGCGGGGGGGGGTCGGGGCGAAAATATCCTTGCTGTAGTCGAAATCGTCGTGCGCGACCTCCAGCTGACCGAGGATCGTGGCGCAGATGTCGATCTGCGAAGCGTACTCCTCGACCACGCGCGGCCCGGCGACGGCGCCGCCCGTCCAGATCATCGGGATGCGGTGGCGCAGCGGCTCGTTGTAGGACAGACTGCGCGGCCACGGGTAGCCGTGGTCGGCGACCAGCACGACGAGCAGGTCGTCCCATGCGGGCGAAGCCTTGAGTTTGTCGACCATGCGGCCGACGCAGTCGTCGGCGAAGGCGAAGGCGTTCAGCTCCCTGTCATCGAACCTGCTGAACGGCACGTCGAACGGCCGGTGGCTGCTCAGAGTCAGCAGTCCCGCCAGAAACGGCTCACCCGTCCCGCTCTGCGCGATCACGCGGTCGGCGAACCAGTCGCACATCACCGCATCGTCATACCCCCAGTCGGAGGGCGGCGTATCGAACCGCAGGTCCCTCTGCCAGACGAGCTGCTGCCAGCCCGTGGCATACATGTAGGAGGCCTGATTGGTGAAATTGAGATCGCCGCCGTAGACGAAACTCGTGGCGTAGCCCTCACGGGCCAGCGACCGGGCCAGCGACGGCAGGCTGCGGCTCTTGGCCGGAAGCTTCATGATCGACATGCGCGTCTGAGCCGGAAATCCGCTCAGCACCGCCACTTCGCCGCGGTCGGTGCGGAACGAATTGGCGAAAAAGTTCTCGAACCAGATGCCTTCGTCCCGTAACCGCCGCATATTGGGCATGACGGGTTGGCCGTCGACGTCGGCATCCATGACCGTGCGGGCGAAACTCTCCAGAATAACCACCACGACATTGGGACGGGTCTTCGTGAGCACGCGTTCCGAAGGTCCGGACGCAGGGCCGTTGCCGCGCAGGGCGTCGAATTTCGCCGCGCGCGTCTCTTCGTCAAAGAAGGGGTATTCCGAAGCATAGTCGGTATGGTCGCCGAGCGTCGTCAGAAACGAAAAGACGGGATTCGTCGCCGCATGGTTCAGGAACATGTTCGAGCTGAAATAGACTTTCGAGACATTGGCGACCGATGCCCCCGTACCGCCGCGGATCGCCAGAAAATCGCAGCCCGCAAGCAGCAGCAGGCCGAAGCTCCACGACAGTGCGGCGCGCCGGCGCAGGGGTTCGCCGTCGAAAAGCCCCACCACGCGGCGGTAGGTCCAGATCATCAGCGCGGCATAGGCGGCGGCCAGAAGCGTCTGCCGCACGCCGAGCCAGAAATCGACGCTCGCCATGGCCTCCTTCGGATCGGCAAGGTAGATCAGGACCGTCGAATCGAGCCGGAATCCCCAATGCCGGTACAGTTCGACGTCCACGGCGAAGATCGCGGCCGTCAGGACGGCGATCAGCACGAAGTAAACGTTCAGCACGCGCCGCCATATCCGTTCGGGAAACCGCACCCAGAGCGACGCGAGCGTCAGCAGCAGCGGCAGGGCGGCAACATATCCCGCGACGGTGCTGTCGAGCGTCAAGCCGTGCCACACCACGCCGAGCCACTCCCCCGCGGAAGCCTGCGCCGCATCCGCGGCATAGTAGGCCAGAAAAACGGGTTTCTGCACCGCCATCAGCAGGACGGTCGCGCAGAACACCCCGAAAACAAAAGCCAGTTTCTTCTTTACCATACGAGCAAAATAATGCACAATACGCCGGGCGCGATACCGCTCCGCAGCCGGGCAGGACGTCGCGGCGCATACTGCAACCGCAATCCCCCGTCCTAAGGAGATTCCGCCGCCGGGAAATCCGGTCCGGAACCGTTCGATCCGGGAAATCGTCCTGCGGAAAAGTCCTCCGCTCGAAAAATCCGGTCCGGAAATCCGTCCTGCCGGGAGCAACCATCCGCCGGAATCGTCCAGACCGGGAGCCGTTCATCCGGAAAATCATCCGCCCGAAAAGTCCGGTTCGGGAAGTCGTTCGGCCGCAGGAATCACCCCTTCCGGATTATCCGGCCGAAAAGTCGTTCAGAGCGGACAGGCATTCAGTCTGCGAATCACCCGTCCAAAAACACCCGGCTCGAAGAGCGTATGCCGGGCACTCCCTAAATCTTCTCGCCGTAGGCCAGATCGCCGGCATCGCCGATGCCCGGAACGATGTACGAACGCGAAGTCAGCTCCTCATCGACGGCCGCGGCCCAGATCGTCGTGGCCTGACGCGGCATGTTCTTACTCACGTAGTCGATGCCCTGCTCGCTGGCGATGACGGCCGCGACATGCGTATATTTGGGCGTGCCGCCCTTTTCGCACAACGCATTGTAGGCCAGCACGAGCGAGGAGCCGGTCGCCAGCATCGGATCGACCAGCAGCAGGACCTTGTCTTCGAGGTCGCCGCACGAGATATACTCCACCTTAACGGTGAACTTACCGTCTTTCGTACTTTTACGGTAGGCCGAAACAAACGCGTTCTCCGCATCGTCGAAGTAATTCAGAAAACCCTGATGGTAGGGAAGACCGGCCCGCAGAATCGTCGCCACGACGATCCGGTCGTCGATCGTCTCGACGGTCGCTTCGCCCAACGGAGTCTCGACCACGCGGGGCGTATAGGACAACTCTTTCGAAATCTCGTACGCCGTGATTTCGCCGATACGCTCTAGATTGCGGCGGAAACGCATCGAGTCGGTCTGGATCGACTTGTCGCGGATCTGCGCGATGAATTTGTTGAGAACGGTGTTCTGACTGTTCAGAGTATGCAAGGTCATATGGGTATGAGGTTTGGTGGTCAATAGAGGAAATTGTTGAACGGATAGCGTCCGGCATGGATCTCGCGCACCATGCCGTAGAGATCCGTGCGGAACTTCTCGATATTGGTCTTCATCCGGGCCGAAAGGAAGATGCAGGGCGTATTGGCACGCGCGATCCAGCTCTTCTTCAGGTCGTCGAGCGAAAGATTCTCACGCGTGGCGGGCGTGAGGTCGTCCTCGTCTTTCTTGACATAGGTGTAGGCATCGACCTTGTTGAAGACCAGATAGACGGGCTTGTCGCCGGCGCCGATGTCCTGAAGGGTCTGCTTCACCACGTCGATCTGCTCTTCGAACTGCGGATGCGAAATATCGACCACATGCACCAGCAGATCGGCCTCGCGCACCTCGTCGAGCGTCGATTTGAACGACTCGATCAGCTCGGTCGGCAGTTTGCGGATGAAACCGACCGTATCCGAAAGCAGGAACGGCAGGTTGTCGAAGACCACCTTGCGGACCGTGGTGTCGAGCGTGGCGAAGAGCTTGTTCTCGGCAAAAACCTCGCTCTTCGAAATCAGATTCATCAGCGTCGATTTGCCGACGTTGGTATAGCCCACCAGCGCAACGCGGACCATCGAACCGCGGTTGGAGCGCTGGACCGCCATCTGACGGTCGATTTTCCGCAGGTCCTCCTTGAGTTTGGCGATCCGGTTGCGGATGATACGGCGGTCGGTCTCGATTTCGCGTTCGCCCGCGCCGCCGCGGGTTCCCGTGCCGCCCCGCTGCCGTTCGAGGTGGGTCCACATACCCGAAAGCCGGGGCAGCATGTACTCGTAATTGGCCAGCTGCACCTGCGTCTTGGCATAGGCGGTCTGCGCCCGCGACATGAAAATATCGAGAATCAGGCGCGTACGGTCGAGGATGCGGCACGGCATCGCCTTTTCGATATTGCGCGTCTGCGACGGTGAGAGTTCGTCGTCGAAAATCACCACGTCGATCTCCTGCTCCTTGCAGTAGCCGGCGATCTCCTCCAGTTTGCCGGGACCGACGTAAATACGGGACGAGGGCTGCGGAAGCCGCTGCGTGAAGCGCTTCACGCTCTCGATATCGGCTGTCTCGGCCAGAAACTCCAGTTCGTCGAGGAATTCGGCAGCCTGACGGGGGTCCTGATCGTCACGCACGACGGCGACCAGTACGGCACGTTCCCGGCCGTCGGAAGCCGTCCCGGCATTCGGAGTCTTATTTCTGTTTTCTTCCAATTCGTTTTTCAAATTTTAACGTTACACATGCGCCGCGCTCCGGAATCCGGCGCCGCACACCCCGGAGGGGAGCAAACACTATGCTACAAATAAGGGTATCCGCCGGAAGCAGGATACCCTATTTATTGTCACGGAGCACTCCGGTCACGCCGAAGGCCTTTCATCCGGTTAGTTCTGCACGCGGAAATCAACGGGCAGGGTATACTTCACACGTACAACCTGATTACGCTGTTTTCCGGGACTCCACTTCGGCGACTTGTTCAGCACGCGGATCGCCTCTTCCGAAAGCGAACGGTCGGGGGTCTGAAGCACCTGAATATTGGTCAGACGGCCGTCCTTCTCGATCACGAACGAAAGCACCACGCGGCCCTGAATACCGTTCTCAAGGGCGATCTGCGGGAACTTGACGTTCTGCTGAACCCAGTTGCGGAAGGTGTTGAGGTCGCCGCCCTGAAACGAGGGCATGGTCTCGGCGATCAGGAACGGCTGGTCGTCCTCGATGGTCTCCTCGACGACGTCCACCTGCTGAATCACCTCGGTATTCTCGTCAAACTCGGCGAAGTCCACTTCGGTCGTGATCTTCGTGTCGTTGGTCACCACCTGCAGCAGGTCGGCGATAACCTTCACCTCGACCTTCTTGGGAGGTTCGGGCGGCTTCTGGTCCTGACGGGTAATCTCGGTAATCTCCTCTTCGACCGGACCGTAGTTCAGGTCGACTTTCTCGATACGGTGTTCCTTCGGCGTGTAGGCAAAAGCGGCGATAACCAGCGCGAGAGCCACTACAAGGCCGATTTCAAGCAAAAGACCCCGCTTGTTCTGAAGGTCAGCTTTGGGTGATTTCTTAATTTCCATTTATTTGAATTTTAATTGTTCGGCAAAGTCAAAAATCACGCACAGGCATGCTATGCACCACAAATATATGGATAAAAATTCAAAAATGCGCCATCCCGCACAAAAATCTTTATTTTTTACCTACTTTTGTGCCGGAAAACAGCTCGCAGGAGACGGAAAAATGGCCCTTTCGGAAACGTTATACGGGAAGACCCCGGAGCAGCTCGCCGCCGTGTGCGCCGAGTTGGGAATGCCGCGCTTCGCCGCGAAACAGCTGGCCCGCTGGCTCTACGCGAAACACGTCGAGGACCCGATGCGGATGAGCGACATCGCCGCGGCCCACCGCGCGAAGCTGGCCGAACGCTTCCGCCCCGCATTCACCCCGCCCGCACGGATCACCGAGTCGGCCGACGGAACGAAAAAGTACCTCTACCGCACGCAGCAGGGCGCATGGATCGAATCGGCCTACATTCCCGACGGCGAGCGGGCCACGTTGTGCGTCTCGTCGCAGGCCGGATGCCGCATGGGATGCAAATTCTGCGCGACGGGACGGCAAGGACTGCAGCACTCGCTGACGGCGCCCGAAATCCTCAACCAGATCGTCTCGCTGCCCGAACGCGACAGTCTGACGAACGTGGTCTTCATGGGCATGGGCGAGCCGCTCGACAACACGGACAACGTACTGCGGGCGCTCGAAATCATGACTTCGGAGTGGGGCTTCGGCTGGTCGCCGACGCGCATCACCCTCTCCACGGCGGGCGTAGCGCCCGAACTGCAGCGGTTTCTCGACGCGACGAAAGTGCATCTGGCCGTAAGTCTGCACAACCCGTTTCACGAGGAGCGGGCCGCGATCATGCCGGTCGAACGGGCATGGCCGATCGCCGAAGTCGCGGCCATTCTGCGCCGGTACGACTTCACCCACCAGCGACGCGTGTCGTTCGAATATATCGTGATGAGCGGCCTGAACGACTCGCCGCGGCATATCCGCGAACTGTGCCGCCTGCTGGACGGCATCAAGTGCCGCATAAACCTGATCCGGTTCCACAAAATCCCCGGATCGCCCTTCTTCTCGCCCGACGACGAGGCGATGATCCGCTTCCGCGACACGCTGACGGCGAAGGGGATACAGACTACCATCCGCGCTTCGAGGGGCGAGGACATTCAGGCCGCCTGCGGACTGCTGAGCACCGCGGCGGCGGAGGACGGGCAATAGAGCACGGTTCTTGCACGTTAGCCGTAAAACAAGATGCCATGAAAAAACTGATCTTCGTCCTGTTGCTGGCGCTCGGAGCGGGTGCGGCGCAGGGACAGGTAAAATTCGAAACCAAATCGACGGACGCCGTGCGCGAAATGGCGATCAAGAGCGGCAAGCTGGTCTTCATCGACCTTTACGCCTCGTGGTGCCCGCCCTGCCGGATGATGGAACGCGAAGTCTTCTCGCGCAAGGATGTCGGCGACTTCATGCAGCAGCGTTTCGTCGCGGCCAAATACGACACCGACAAACCCACGGGCAAGGAGCTGATGAAGCGTTACGGCAGCGGAGCCATTCCGCTCTATCTGGTCTTCGACACGCAGGGCGAGCTGCTGGGACGCATACAGGGCGCATCGGCTCCGAAGGAGTTCATGGAGAGCGTCCAGAAGATCATCGACGGCTCGAAGCGCAGGTAACCGCCGCCGGACCGGGACGCCGAAAACGCGGGCCGTCCCGCAACTTCCGAAAAACAAAAATCGCCCCTGCCGCAGCTTTGCGGCAGGGGCGAACACATTGGACAGGGGCTTGATGTGCCAGCGATCAGCGGTCCGCGGCGCGGCTCCGCGTCCCGTCGCCCGGCGTCAGGCCGGAACTCGGCGTCGCACCGGAATTCGGCGTCGCACCGGGACACAGCGTCCGGCGCGGATTCGGCTTTCTCGCAATGAAAAAGACGTACCCGTAGAACTCATTGTACTTGCGGTACAGCTCTTCCTCATAACGCTGGAACGCCATCAGCCCTTCGGCGGTGCTGTCCCCCGGATATTTCGCCGCGAACAGCTCCCGCGCCTTGGCCAGCGGCGCGAAATAGTGTTCCGTCCAGCAGGTCTCCGGCAGGACGAAGGCCGCGACCGGAAGATACCCCGCCCGATGGATCTGGGCCACCTTGTTGGGAATCGTATCTATCTCAGGATAGGCGTCTACCCAGAAATCATGGATTTCCGTCGGACGTTCGTCGGTAAACCACACGCTTTCGGAGACCGCGAGATAGCCGCCCGGCTTCAGGTATTCGCGCCACTCGTTCAGGCCCCGCTCGAAGCCGATGTTGTAAATCGCCCCCTCGGACCAGATCAGATCCAGCTCCCCGGCGCGGAAAGGCAGGGCGTCCATCGAACCGACGACGCCCTTCACCCGGTCGGCGAGGTGCAGTCTCCGGGCGTCGGCGTTGAAACGGTCGATGAATCCCGGGAAGAAATCGAGACCCGTAATACGTCCCGGCGCATGCCGGGCCAGCGTCATCGTCTGACCGCCCGTCCCGCAGCCGAGGTCGGCGATCAGGGATTCGTCGGTCAGGTTGTCGATGAAACTCAGTGCCTTGAGGGTCGCTTCGGGACTTCCCGGTCCCTGCCGTTCGGTATTCAGGAAAAAATCGCAGATCAGATTGACGTCGAATCCGTGAATGGCGTTATTTTCGTTACTCATTGTCTTGAAGTATTGCGGCGTACACGCAAAGGCATGGCAATGCCCTTATCGTCGTACGCGGATTAAAAAAACTGAACCAATTACATGAAAATTACCCCCGGAGAGAGTCCGGGAGCGAACGAAAGGACGATCCGTACGGCGGGTACGAATCGTTTACAACACCGAATCCGATTTATGGAGGGTCTTAATCATGACACAAAGATAATCAATATTCCGAATAACCGCCCTCTTTGCCGAATAAAAAGCCGGATGCAGGACCGAAACAACTCCGTGACGCAACTCATCAGATATATGAAGAATTCATTTCGGCAGCCCGCACCCGGCTGTAACAGAAAAAGGACGAAGCGATGCGGGATTTCATCGTGCCGCTCACCAGATCGCAGGGCCGCGCCGCCCGTCCTTATGGAATCAACCCCGGCAAACGGCACGGCAACGCCCGGCGACCGCCGGCCGCCGGATAATACATTCGCCTTACAACAGATTGCTCGTAACATTGCGCCGGGGTTGAAATCAGTTTATATTCCTTCCGACCCGGCCCCGCCGAAAAAAAGCAAGGGCGCAGGTACAATTTCTACTGGATGGCCTTGCAATGCCGTGGAGTAAAATTGCCCTTACGCCCAAGCCGCCTACGGCCGAAGCCGCAGGCATGACATTGGGTTTCAGACAACATTTACACTACTCCATAAACCTGCCATATCCGTTTGGAATATAGCAGTTTGCAAGTTTACCAGTATGCGTAAAGGTTCGTCTTAACCTCTGTATTATGTCACTTTACCGTAATAGTGCGGCAAAGTTAGCATAATTTCTGTAATTAGTTTTTATTGTTTCACGCAACAAATATAAGTAAAAAAACTCAATATTGGAAGATGCTCCAATATAAAAAGGCGTGAAGATTCATTTTTTTGTAAAAATGAGTTAAAATGCCCAAAAGAAAGCAACGCCGCGACGAAGAATTATTCAAAATGGTTATTCAACGTATAAAAAATTTACGTGAAGACCACCATTATACACAAGAATACGTAAATGAATACACCGGCTTGGATATTCCGCATCTTGAAACAGGCCGGGATTTTCCGTCGCTGACGACAATAGCTATCCTTTGCAAGTTCTACAATATAACTATCGTCGAATTCTTTTCACCAATAGACTATCCGGCAAAGGAATAAATCAATCATACGAAATTCACAGCCAGCGCACCATACCCTACTTCTGTCAAATGTGAATCATTTTTTCTAAAATACAGATGATTTGAAACCTACAAACCCCATATTGGTAGATTTGATTGCCCGGCGACTAACGGAAATCCGGGAACAGCACAATCACACGAAAGAGTATGTTCTGCACAATACGGGTTTGGGTATTTCCGGCTATGAAAACAAAGTAAGATTCCCCTCTTTGGAGTCTATCGCCAAATTCTGCAAATTTTACAATATCTCGCTTGAGAAATTTTTCGCGGGGATAACCTATCCGGAGGAGCCGCAGGAATAGCGGCGCCGCGAGTTGCCAGAAGCGTTATTTCTTAGGTGTATAGACCACTTTCTTGGTCTCGAAGAACTCCTCTTCGAAGAAGCGCGCAATGTCGTAGACATCCCACCGTTTGCCGGTCAGCGCCAGCTCTTCGGCCAGATCGCCCCCCTTGAGGTAGAGAATGCCGTTGGGCAGGGTGCCGCGCTGTCCGCGTTCGAGGCGGTTCCAGACCCAGTTCACGAATTCGGACATGGCCGTCACGGCGCGCGAAACGACGTAATCGTAGCGTTCCGGAAGCGTTTCGGCACGCGCGCAGCGGGGTTCCAGATTCCGCAGACCCAGTCCCGCGGTCACGCCTTCGACGACGGCGATCTTCTTGCGGATGGAATCGACGGCCGTGAAACGCGCTTCGGGGAAGAGGATCGCCAGCGGAACCGACGGAAAGCCGCCGCCGCAGCCGACGTCGAGAATGCGCGCCCCGGCGTCGAACGCGCAGACCTTGGCAATAGCCAGCGAGTGGAGCACGTGACGCAGGTACAGCTGGTCGAAATCCTTGCGCGAGACGACGTTGATCTTCGCGTTCCAGTCGGCGTAAAGGTCGTACAGCGCCGCAAACCGCTGCCGCTGGCAGTCGGTGAGTTCGGGGAAATATTTGAGAATCAGTTCCAAATCTTGACTTTTAATCCTTAAATCGTATCATCGCTCGTCGCCCTGCGCGATCAGTTTGCACATCTGCTCGCGGGCGCGGTGGATCTGCGTCTTGACGGTGCCCAGCGGCAGGGTGAGCTTGGCGGCGATCTCCTCGTAGGAGTATTCGTCGAAGAAGCGCATGACGATCAGCGTCCGGTAACGCGGCGTCAGCCGTTCGAGGTAATGCTCGATCTGGGTCCGCTGCTGGAGGCTGATGACGCTCTCCTCAGGGGTCGGGGCCGTCGAGGGGGGCGACGAGAAACGCTCGTCGATCGACAGGTCGTCCTGACGGCGGCGCACGAAGTCGATGAACGTATTGCGGGCGATGGTATAGACCCACTGTCCGAAGGTATAGTCGGTGCTGTAGCGGTGCAGGTTGATGTAGACCTTGATGAAGGTCTCCTGCAGCAGGTCGTCGGCGTCGTTCACGCCGCCCAGCCGCTGCACGAACAGCCGGTGGATAGCGTCGCGGTAGCGGTTGAAAAGGTATTCGAAGGCCGTATCGTCGCCTTCGAGCACCAGTTCCACCAGCCGCCGGTCCTCGGCGACGATATAGTCGGCTATCTCCATACGCGGTCGTCTTTGCGCATCAGCATCACGCTCAGCGCCAAGGCCCAGAGCGGACTCAGCAGGTCGTAGACGAAATAGCGGCCCATCATGCCCGATTCGCCCAGACGGCGCGCGATGCGCCGCACCTCGATCGCCACGATCAGAAAGCGGATCACCAGCAGGGCCAGCGCCGCGATCTTGAACTCGAACGGCATCACCGCAGCCGCGCAGACGACCGTCAGGAAGAAGAGCGAGCGCGATCCCAGCTCCCACTGGATATAGTTGCGGACCGCCTGCGGATAGAAGCGGAACGCCGAGCCGTAATAGCGCAGCTGGCTCATCCACCAGCCCATGCCGCCCCACGTCTTTTCGCGCAGCGAAGCCCGTGGCGAGAGGATGACGCTCACGTTGTCGCGCGTCATGACCTTCTGCATGAAGAGGTCGTCCTCGCCGATGTTCATATTGAGGTGGCTGAAGCCGTTGGCGCCGAAGTAGATGCGCTTGGTGAACCCGAAGTTGTGAAGCGTGCCCCGGTAGGCGCGGCGCCGCACGGCGCGGGCGAGCCAGTCGGCCGAGTGCATCATGCGCCAAGCGCGCATCATGTAGTTCGAAAAGCCTTTTTTGCGCTCCACGCCGCAGTAGCCCACGACGATCTCGCCCCGCGTGAAGCCCTTGGCCATGAGCGACAGCCAGCGGTCGGTCTGCGGGCAGGCGTCGGTCGAAGTGAAGACCATATGCTCGTGGTGCGCCGACTTGATGCCGACGTTGAGCGCCATCTTGCGCGAAATCGGGAAACGCGGGTCGAGGTGGATCTTGGTCGTCACGATCTGCGGGAACGACTGTTTGAGCCGCACGAGGTCCTCGTAGAAATCGGAGTCGTGGCCCACGTAGACGATCACCACCTCGAAGTCGGGGTAGCTCTGGGCCAGCATCAGCGGCAGACGCTCCTCGACGAACGAATAATCCTCCGAGAAGAGCGGCACGACCACCGACACCGGAGGTTCGGCGTCGAGCACCGCGCTGCGGCGGTTGTTCTTGTAGCCGGGAATCCGGCCGTAAACGAAAATATAGTAGTACAGCTGCACGCCGAACATGGCCAGCACGGCCCCCGCAAGGGCGATGCCTTCCCAGCCGTAACATGTCAGAAGCGTATCGAAAAATTGCATACAGGCGAAATATGCGCAAAGGTACAAAACAATTCAGAATTCAGAATTCCCAAATCAGATTATTTTATGTATTTTTGCCGAATATATGAGCATGAAGTTTACATTACAGCATAAGGATCCGGCGACCAAAGCCCGCGCAGGCGAGCTGACGACCGACCACGGCGTCATCCGCACCCCGATTTTCATGCCCGTGGGCACGGCGGCGACGGTCAAGGGCATTTTCCACCGCGACGTGCGCGACGAAGCCCGTGCGCAGATCATTCTGGCCAACACCTACCACCTCTACATGCGGCCCGGCATGGAGATCATCGAAAAGGCCGGCGGCGTGCACCGTTTCTCGACGTGGGAAGGCCCGATGCTGACTGACAGCGGCGGATTTCAGGTTTTCTCGCTTGCGGCATGCCGCAAGCTCAAGGAGGAGGGGTGTCACTTCCGTTCGCACATCGACGGATCGAAACACCTCTTCACCCCCGAAAGCGTGATGGACACCGAGCGCACGATCGGCGCCGACATCATGATGGCCTTCGACGAGTGCCCTCCGGGCGACGCACCGCGCGAATACGCCGCCAAGTCGCTGGCGCTCACCGAGCGGTGGCTGGAGCGCTGTTTCAACCGCTACCATCAGACCGAACCCAAATACGGGCATTATCAGGCGCTGTTTCCGATCGTGCAGGGGTGCACCTATCCCGACCTGAGGGCGCACGCGGCGGAGAACGTGAAGCAGTACGACGCCGACGGCTACGCCATCGGCGGCCTCGCGGTCGGAGAGCCGACCGACGTGATGTACGAAATGATCGAAGTGGTGAACGCCATACTGCCGGAGGAGCGGCCGCGTTATCTGATGGGCGTCGGCACGCCGGTCAACATCCTCGAAGCGATCGAGCGCGGCGTGGACATGTTCGACTGCGTGATGCCCACGCGCAACGGCCGCAACGGGCAGCTGTTCACGGCCGAAGGGGTCATCAACATCCGCAACAAGAAGTGGGAGGACGACTTTTCGCCGATCGACCCCGAAGGCACGGCGTTCGTCGATACGCTCTACACGAAGGCCTACCTGCACCATTTGGTGACGTGCGGCGAAATGCTGGCGGCGCAGATCGCCTCGCTGCACAACATCGCCTTTTACCTGCGGCTGGTGGGGATGGCGCGCGAACATATCGCCGCCGGGGATTTCAAGCCGTGGAAGGATGCGATGGTCGCAAAACTGACACGAAGACTATAAAAGCGTATGAAACTGCGATTTCCGGGGTTTAAGATCTTAGACCGCTACATACTCGGCAAGTTCCTTGCGACCTACTTCTTCGCCATCGCGATGATCATCATCGTCGTGGTGCTGTTCGACTATGTGGAGAAGATCGACGACTTCACGGAGCTGCACGCCCCGCTGCGGGACGTCATCTTCGACTACTACCTGAACTTCATCCCCTTCTTCATCAACCAGTTCAGCGGTCTGTTCACCTTCATCGCCTGCATCTTCTTCACCTCGAAGATGGCCTACCAGACCGAAATCGTGGCGATGCTTTCGGGCGGCATGTCGTTCCGCCGCCTGATGTGGCCCTACTTCCTCGGCGCACTGATCATCGGCAGCCTGTCGCTGACGCTCAACCTCTGGCTGATCCCCATTTCGCAGCGACACATCGTCAATTTCGAATCGCAGTACATCAAGCGCAAGCAGAACAACAAGTTCAACCGCCATATCTACCGGCAGATCGAGCCGGGCACGTTCGCCTACATCCGCGGCTACAACGACGGATCGCAGCAGGCGTCGTTCCTCGCGCTGGAACACTACTACAGCGGCACGATGACCCGCTCGCTCGAAGCGTCCGACGTGAAGTTCAACCCCGAAACCAAACGCTGGACCGCGCCGCGCTACACCAAACGCGAATTCGACTCGCTGGGCGTCGAAAAATTCGAGCAGTTCCGCAACCTCGACACGCTCATCAACCTCGAAGTGACCGAGCTGGGCGAGATCAACGACCTGATACAGACGATGAACATCACGGAGCTGAACGAATTCCTCGACCAGCAGCGGGCCAAAGGTTCCGACGCCATCAACATCATCGAGGTCGAGAAACACGCCCGCTTCGCCTATCCGCTCTCGACCTTCATCCTGACGCTGATCGGCGTGTCGCTCTCGTCGCGCAAGGTGCGCGGCGGAACGGGACTCCACATCGGCATCGGCACCGGCCTCTGCTTCTCGTACATCCTGTTCAACCGTTTCTTCGAGGAGTTCGCCAAGAGCGGCACGCTGCCGCCCGGACTGGCCGTCTGGCTGCCGAACATCATCTACCTATTCATCGCCGTCTACCTCTACCGGAAAGCCCCCAAATAAGATGCAGCAGATCGACGACATAGCCGCCGAGGTACGCCGCGGAGCGCGTATCGGCGACGCCGAAGCCGCACGGCTCTGGCGCGAAGCCCCCCTGTGGCTGCTAGGCGAGCTGGCGACGGAGCGCAAGCGGCGCGTGAGCGGCGACAAGGTCTACTTCAACCGCAATTTCCACATCGAGCCGACGAACCGCTGCGTCTTCAACTGCCGTTTCTGCTCCTACCGCCGTCCGGCAGGAAGCCCCGAAGCGTGGGACTACACGATGGAGGAGATCGAGCAGATCGCCCGCGGCCGGCAGGGCAAAGGCATCACCGAGGTCCATATCGTGGGCGGCGTACACCCCGACCACGGACTGGAATACTATATCGACATGATCCGCCGCGTCAAGGCGATACTGCCCGAAGCGGCGGTCAAGGCTTTCACGGCGATCGAGCTGTCGTACATGATCCGCAAGGCGGGACTCTCGGTCGAGGAGGGCCTGCGGCGGCTCAAAGAGGCCGGAATGGAGGCCATTCCGGGCGGCGGCGCGGAGATTTTCGACCAAGAGATCCGCAGCCGCATCTGCCCCGACAAGGGATCGACGGACGAATGGCTCGAAGTGCACGAAACGGCCCACCGGCTCGGCATCCCGACCAACGCCACGATCCTCTACGGGCATGTCGAGGAACTCCGCCACCGCATCGACCACCTGCGGCGCCTCAGGGAACTGCAAGACCTCACAGGCGGGTTCAACGCCTTCATCCCGCTCAAATACCGCAATTTCGGCAACCCGATGTCGGAGATCGGCGAGGTATCGGTGATCGAAGACCTGCGGATGCTGGCCATGAGCCGCATCTATCTGGACAACGTGCCCCACATCAAGGCTTACTGGGTGATGTACGGCAAGGCGACGACCGAACTGGCGCTGGCCTTCGGCGCAGACGACATAGACGGCACGATCGACGACACGACGAAAATCTACTCGATGGCCGGGGCCGACGACCGGCGCCCCTCGATGAGCGTCGAGGAGATGCGGCGCATCGTCCGGGCGGCAGGCTGCCGCGCCGTGGAGCGCGACACGTTTTACAACGAACTTCCGGACCGGTAGGAACAGTCCGCCCCGCCCGGAGAAAACAGACGGACACAAAACACAACTCCCGCGAAAATGGAGAAACTGACATATTACTGGAAGAAACTGCGGCAGAACAAGCTGGCATACAACTTCGTGCTGATAGCGGCGATCATTCTGGCAATGGCCGTCACGGCGCACTTCGTCATGCAGGTCGGCACGCGCCACGGCGCCCGCCGCATCGTGCCCGACTTTTCGGGCGTGAAGCTCGACGACGCGCAGCGCACGGCCCGCAAATACGATCTCGAACTGCATATCAACGACTCGCTGTTCGTGCCGGCCTACGAAGGCGGCATCGTCCTCGACCAGCTGCCCGAAGGCGGCGTGGAGGTCAAACCCGGACGTACGGTCTATATCACGATCAACTCGTTCCGGCAGAAGATGGTGCCCGTGCCCTACGTGGCGGGACGTTCGCTGCGGCAGGCCAAGAACATGCTGGAGATCGCAGGACTCGAAATCGGCGAACTGATCTACCGCGCCGACATGGCGACCAACTATGTGCTGGAAGAGTACTGCGAAGGGCGTCCCGTCATCCAGAACAGCAGGATTCAGGCCGAAATGGGATCGGGCGTAACGCTCTACGTGGGCGTCGAGGGCGGTTTCGGCTCGACGGTCGTGCCGCGGCTGGTGGGATTCCCGCTCAAGGAGGCCAAAGGCCGTTTGTGGGAGCTGGGGCTTAATGTCGGCAAGATCGACTTCGACGAAGGCATCAACCTGCTGAACCAGAAAGACGCCCGCGTCTACGTGCAGGTTCCGACGGCCGAACGGAGCGCCGCGCTGGGTTCGCGCGTCGATCTCAAACTGACACTCGACGAGAAAAAACTCGCCCAGCACCGCGCCACCGCCGAGAAACAGGCCCGCGAAGCCGCCGAAGAGCGTCTGCGGCTCGAACGCGAGCGCGCCGACTCGCTGGCGCAGGCCGAATTCGAACAGGCGGCCGCCGCCGGGGAAGAACAGCCCGAAATCCTGCCCGCAACCGACAACGACGGATTTTTCGACTGATGGCCGACGAACGCTACATAACCGAGGACCCGGAACTCGACGACGGGCAGACGGCGGACGAGGACGGCGAGGGCGCCGGACTCTACGAGCATTTCGCCGTGGTGGCCGACAAGGGGCAGGCTCCGCTGCGGCTGGACAAGTTCCTGACCGTACGCATGGAGAAATGCTCGCGCAACCGCATTCAGGCGGCGGCCGACAGCGGCAGCATACTCGTGAACGGCAAGGCCGCCAAGTCGAGCTACAAGGTCAAACCGCTCGACCGCATCCAGATCGTGCTGCCCTACCCGCGGCGCGAAGTGGAGATCATCCCCGAAGATATCCCACTCGAAATTCCCTACGAGGACGACGACCTGCTGATCGTCAACAAACCGGCGGGGCTGGTCGTGCATCCCGGTCACGGCAACTACAGCGGCACGCTCGTCAACGCGCTGACCTACCATCTGCGCAACCTGCCCCTGTTTCAGGAGGGCGACATGCGCGCGGGACTGGTCCACCGCATCGACAAGAACACCTCAGGGCTGCTCGTGGTCGCCAAAAACGAACAGTCGCACGCGCGGCTTGCCAAACAGTTCTTCGACCACACCATCGGGCGGCGTTACGTGGCGCTGGTATGGGGCAATTTCGAAGAGGACGAAGGGACCATCACGGGCAACATAGGGCGCAGCCCCCGCGACCGGCAGAAGATGTTCGTCTTCGAGGACGGCTCGGACGGCAAGCACGCCGTGACCCACTGGCGGGTGCTGAAGCGTTACGGCTACGTGACGCTGGTCGAGTGCCGGCTCGAAACGGGCCGCACGCACCAGATCCGCGTCCATATGTCGTGGCAGGGCCATCCGCTCTTCAACGACGAACGCTACGGCGGCGACCGCATCCTCAAGGGAACGACCTTCTCGAAATACAAGCAGTTCATCGAAAACTGCTTCGCCGTAATGCCCCGCCATGCGCTGCATGCGCAGTCGCTGGGCTTCGTACACCCCATGACGCACGAGGCAATCTATTTCGAGAGCGAACTGCCCGACGATTTCCGCGCGCTGCTCGAAAAATGGGACACCTACGCCGCAGCGTCGAAGGAGAGCGATAACGGATAAGCGGGCCGGCTACCGCCTTTCGGCACAAATCCGAGGTTCTGTTCCCTAAAACACGGTACCGCATACGCGCGGACATCGCATACGGAGAAATCCGAAGACCCCCGCCGCACCGGAAAGTACAGCCGGCGAGCTTTCACCTGCTGCCGCAAGGCGGCAGAAAGCCCTTCCAGAGGGAAGGGTTTGGGAATAGGAACGGATTTGCAAATGCCGCCTGCGGCGGCCGGAAAGCCATACGAAATAGACAGTTACGAAAATAAACCACGCTTTGTTTCTACCGACCACGATAAAAGAGGTCCGCGCACGCGGATGGGAGCAGTTGGACGTCATCCTCTTTTCGGGCGACGCCTACATCGACCATCCGGCATTCGGCGCGGCGGTAATCGGCCGTCTACTCGAAGCCGAAGGGTATCGTGTGGCGATCGTGCCGCAGCCCAACTGGCGGGACGATCTGCGTGACTTCACCAAACTCGGCGCCCCGCGGCTCTTCTTCGGCGTCTCGGCAGGGTCGATGGATTCGATGGTCAACCATTACACGGCCAACCTGCGCCTTCGGAGCAACGACGCCTACACGCCCGGCGGCAAGGCGGGGTTCCGGCCCGATTACGCCGTCAAGGTCTACACGCAGATTCTAAAACGGCTGTTTCCGCACGTTCCGGTGGTCATCGGAGGCATCGAAGCCTCCCTGCGGCGGCTGACCCATTACGACTACTGGAACGATACGCTCAAACCCTCGGTGCTGGCCGAAAGCGGCGCCGACCTGCTGATCTACGGCATGGGCGAACGGGTCGTGCAGCAGGTCGCCAAAGCCATGCGGAACGGCTACAACGCCAAACTGCTGCGCAAACTGCGGCAGGTGGCCTTCATGGCCGACAACGGTTACGTGGAGCGGCTCGATCCGGCGGAGACGATCCGGCTGCACGCCTACGAGGAGTGCGTGCGGGACAAACGGGCCTTCGGCGAGAATTTCACCATCATCGAGACCCAGAGCAACCTGATGGAGCCGACGGCGACGCTCATCGAGGCCGTGGGCGACCGTTATGTGGTCGTCACGCCGCCCAACACGACACTCTCGACCGACGAGCTGGACCACTCGTTCGACCTTCCCTACGAGCGCGCACCGCATCCACGCTACAACGGCAAAGGGGATATTCCGGCGTGGGAGATGATCAAACACTCGGTCAATATCCACAGGGGATGCTTCGGCGGCTGTTCGTTCTGTACCATATCGGCCCATCAGGGCAAGTTCATCAACTCGCGCAGCGAACGTTCCATCCTCGCAGAGGTGGAGCGCGTGACCCGGATGCCGGACTTCAAAGGTTATCTGTCGGACGTGGGCGCCCCGTCGGCCAACATGTACCGCATGGGCGGACGCGACCGGGAGTTGTGCCGCAAATGCCGCCGCCCGTCGTGCCTGCATCCGAAGATGTGCCCCAATCTGGACAACGACCACCGCCCGCTGCTGGCGCTTTACGAAAAGATCCGGGCGGTGAAAGGCGTCAAAAAGGCCTTTGTCGGCAGCGGCATCCGTTACGACCTGTTCGACGAGAGTCCCTATCTCGATACAGTCGTGAAATACCACACGTCGGGACGACTGAAAGTCGCGCCCGAACACACCGAGGATGCCGTGCTGAAACTGATGCGCAAACCGCCGTTCGCGCTCTTCGAACAGCTGAACGCCAATTTCCAGCGCATCTGCCGCCGCGAAGGACTGCCCTACCAGCTGATTCCCTACTTCATCTCGTCGCACCCCGGCTGCACCGAACGCGACATGCATTCGCTGTCGGAGAAGGTCCTCGGCAAGCTCCATTTCAACCTCGAACAGGTACAGGACCTCACCCCCACGCCGATGACACTTTCGTCGGTGATGTTCTACACCGGAGAGAATCCCTATACGCACGAAAAGGTCTACGTCGCCCGCTCGCAGGAGGAGAAACGGCGGCAGAAATCGTATTTCTTCAATGAAAAGCCGACCGGAAACCCGACGGTTCCGGAACGGCGCACAACCGTCAGACAAGAACTCGTCCCGAAGAATTATCGCCCGAACGGAGATCGGACGTCGGCCCCCCGACCGCGAAAAGGGGAAGATCCCCGTGCAATACCGGGGATAAAGCGCAAAAGGTAAGTAATCCGCACGCCGCACGGCCTGCAGTCGGGCACCGACGTACTTCAAGCCTATTTCATGCGGATTTTCAGCGCATTTCAGCAACGAGGAAAGCCGGAGCGACGCTCCGGCTTTCCTCATGCTATTCGGTGTTATTTTACGCCCCACTTATCGCCGAGCCGTTTCAGCAAGCGGGAGATACGGCTCACCTCTTTCTCATCATCCCCCGTCACCGGAGTCCGGCGTATCAGCCACCACAAAAGCATATAAAACAGGACGAGAAAGACCGACCAGAATAGCACATATTTCATAAATGAAACATTAAAACCAGCAAAAACCTCTCTTGTCTACAATAGAAATACAAACTTATTCTCTTTGATCATACATACTCTGATAGTATTTTTCATACTCTCCTGAAGTAATGTCGTCCATCCATTTTTGGTTCTGGAGGTACCAGCGGACGGTCTTTTCGATCCCCTCTTCGAACTGCAGGCTGGGCTGCCAGCCCAGCTCGTCTTTGAGTTTGCGCGAGTCGATGGCGTATCTCAGGTCGTG